>Ga0209755_10007726_pt1 | contig 11616 bp, 11 predicted proteins | sample TergutCo191P1_FD_187301 | JGI IMG/M metagenome (GOLD analysis project Ga0209755, IMG submission 187301) | Cornitermes sp. P1 segment gut microbial communities from Petit-Saut dam, French Guiana - Co191P1 (SPAdes) (version 2) | ecosystem: Host-associated > Arthropoda: Insects > Digestive system...
AGAGCGGAAAATATTAACAATATGATAAACGCCGATGTGGTCAATAAAAGCGGTATTACGGCGGAAGAAAGGCATTATACATACGCGGCTCTGTTTATTGCCGCTGTTGGAATAAACAGTTCCACATATTCAGAAATATACAGTACGCCGTCGCTCATTCATGTATTTCAGCTTCCGGATTAGCGGAAACCGTATTTTGATATTGTTCCAAAATGGAAGCCAGGGTTATTTTTGACAAATAATCTTTCAATATTTCATTTACGCCCACCCATACATTATGACTCAAACAAGCGCCTATTCTTTCGCAGTCATCCACACTCTTGTTACAAAATGTAATATCGAGGTTTTCGCCAGCGGCTTCAAGTATCTGTTTTACGGTCACTTCTTCCAGCGGTCGGGCGAAGAAGAATCCGCCGCCTGGGCCCCTAATCGATGAAACGATTCCGGCTTTTCTGAGCTTAAAAAAGATTTGCTCCAGAAAAACCGATGAGATATTCTCCAATTCTGACAAACTGTTTATTGATACAGGCTCATCCTTTGTCCCAATTCTTGCCATTGCCAAAGAAGCCCGCAGTGCATATCGTCCCCTGGTAGTAATCCTCATGCGAAACACCTCCGTTTATTCTTAACTGAGTATAATAATAATGAATTTTTACCAAAATGTGAAAGGGGACAAAACACGCTGTCAGTATGAACAACCAAGCTTAAGCTTAACTTGATTGATTTTTATATGACCTGTATACTTTTAATATGAATGAAATAATACTTAAAGCAGAAGATCTGGACGGCTACTTGACAGAAGCCGATCGAGGTTATGTCGATCGCATGGACAAGATCTTCAGCGATGTATTGAAATGCTATTCCATTCTTGACAAAGGCAATTATGATAAAGGAAAAAAGAAGGAAGAAGAAAACCTTATCCGGCTTTTCAATGAAATGGGAGCCAAGATGCAGGAAATCTGCGGCGAGGTAAAAGGTTTACATGTATATTCCTTTGAAACTCCCCAGGAGAACCATGCCGAAGCTTCCCGTGTAATTGCGAAACTGAGGGATTCAAAGACAGAAAATGAAGAATTTATTTATTATATACAGCGTTCCTATGAAATGCTCTTCAAACTCGCATACGGAGGTACAACAGGTTCCAGCAAGAATCACCTCATCGTTAAGACTCCCGTAAATATACCTGTTCAGAATTTCGCTACCCACAAGATTACCAACATTGACGAAAAGATTGAGAATTCCGTGATGTGCGTAATGCTCAGGGGAGCCCTGCTTCCTTCCATGATCATGAGCAAGGAGATCCAGGAATATTCGTCACATGGCTATGTCACACCCTTTGCCCTTTTTAAAATAGGACGCAATGAAGCCAAGCATGAACACGATATGGAATATATTTTAGATCTGGATCGTTCCTATTTTAACCTGAAGGATCTGGACGGTAAAGACCTGATCTTCGCGGATCCCATGAACGCTACAGGCGGAAGTCTTGTAACGGTAGTGAAGTTTCTTCAAAGTGAAGGCATTCGTCCAAAATCCATACAATTTTTCAATGTGATTGCCGCTCTCAAGGGCGCGCTCAGGGTGGTCCGCGCTCTTGAAAACTGCTATGTCTATACCCTATGGATGGATCCGGTTCTGAACGATATCGCTTATATCTTGCCCGGCCTTGGCGACGCGGGAGACAGAATCAACGGCAGAGACTCCGAACTTCCCAGGAATATTATCCAGTTGGTAGCAGATTACGGTTCCAATATAGCGCGACTTTACCGGGCGCAGCTCAGGGAGATTGAAAACACGGTTCTCAATCTTCGTGCAAAAAAAAGATGAAAAAAAAGTCAGTTTTCGGAACTGGAATTTTAATATCTATTTTTTTCTTGATCACACAGGCTGTGTTTGTATCATGCGCTTCCAGGGGAACAGTCCAGGCTGAGGAATATTACACAATAGGCATGGCCTTCTTTGATTTGGGCAGATACGAAGACGCCGAGATGTGGCTTAACAGGGCACGGGCGGCAGATAAAACAATGGTCGCCTCTGAATACAACCTTGGAAGGATTGCATTTGAAAGAGGCCGCTTTGAAGAGGCGTCAAAATATTTTGAAACCATTCTTGAAAGGGATCCCGACAATGTAATGGTTCTGAAAGCAGCAGCTTATTCACGGACAAAAAATGGGAACATTGATAAAGCTGAAACCCTTTACACCCGGGTACTTGAACTTGTTCCCGAAAGCGCGGACGACGGTTTTAACTACGCCCTTGTTCTTTACGGTATGGAAAAATACGAAGCAAGCGAAGAAGTGCTGAACAGATACCCTTTCGCGCTTGAGGAAAAACCCCAGTCAATTTTGCTCCTTGCCAGGGCTCAAAGCGCGCTGAACAAGGTGGAAGCTGTAGACAGTTACGCCAAATGGGTTACGGTGAATACCGGAACACCCGGTTCTCAGGGCCTTTACGAATATGCCCAAACGCTGGAAAAAGCCGGCTTATACGCCAAAGCGCTTGAACAGTATAAAGAAGCAATAACAGCGCATACAAAGGATACGGAGACGCTTAAAAAATCAAGCATCATTTTTGCACAAGCCAGACTTCTGCTGACAGAGGATCCGGAAAATGACGAAGGCTTGGCTGAACTCAACAATGCCGTTAAAGAAGGTTTTTCGGATTTAGACGCGATTGAAGCCCTTATGAAAAATGAAAAGATAGGCAGCGATACCATGGATGAGATTCGCAGAATTTGGGAAAATCTTTTGGATCTGGAAAGTAAAAATTCCAAAGAAAGCGAAGATGAAACCGAAGAAACCGGTGAAGAATCATGATTGTTTCCATGATTCAATTGATTTTTGAAATTCCCGATGTGGACAGCATCAAGGAAAAAAGGCGGATAATGCGCTCAATGAAAGACAAACTCCAGCGCCGTTTTCACATGAGCGCCGCCGAAGTAGATCTGATGGATTCGCTCTCCTTTGGACAGATTGGCGGAGCGCTGGTTTCGAATTCAAAAAGCTTCGGCGAATCTGTAATGCAAAAAGCTTTTGAAATGATAGAAAAGGAAGTGCCTGTGCGTATTCAGGACATGAGTATTTATTCGGAGGAATTCTAGTGACCATGAAACCATGGGCTGCCACTATACCGCTTGTATTATTGCTGTGTTCCTGCCTGGGGGTTAATATGGATATTACCCTAAATCAAAACGGCTCGGGAACCATGGCTCTGGAATACCAGATTTCCGCTTCATTGGATTCGCTCGGGAAACTCGACGGGAACGAGCGCTGGAACACCATTCCCTTGGGGAAAGCGGATTTTGAAAGAACCCTGGACAGGCTGCCGGGAATGAAACTGCTCTCACATACATCCCGTGAGCATGGGAAGAATCTTGTAATAAACGCGAAAATGGAATTTACGGATCTTAGCGTACTCATCGCTTTTCTGGACGCCGGAGGTCTGCGATCTTCGTTTACCGGAGACGGCAGTTCAGGCCGCATTACCCTGACTCTGAGCGAAGGCGCCGAAATCAGGAATCCTCACCTAGACAGACTAATCGCGGATGTCTCAGATTCCTACTCGGTAATGATAAGCATGACATTTCCGAAAGAGGGAAGTCTTAATATCGCCGACATCAAGGGTCAGCCTTTAAACGCCGTGCCCGGAAGCGATATTAAACCTAACGGAAAAAAGGTTTCCCTTTTATTCCCGCTCTACGGAATCCTCTCAGCTTCCAGGGGAATTATTGCCGAACTCCGCTGGTAGCTTTTCCAAAACTTCAGCTTTGGGAAGAGCCTCACCTCATCTATTCAGCAGTATTTGCGCAACCATTGCCAGGATTACGCCGGCAATAATCAGGGGCAGAGCTATAAGCCTTTTTTTTCTTATCGGATTCGGCTCCAATCCGCGGTGCGATAACCTTTGAACAACTATGATACCTCTTGTAGCAAGCAGAAAAACAGGCAGTGAAAGAAGCGCGATTTGAAATGCCGCAACCCAGCTTTCAAGAGTATTCCAGACAGGAGGAAAAAACAATTCCGCGAATCTTCCTCCTCCTGTTTCAAGCAAATTAAGTATCGCGACCAAAGCAAATATGGGAATAGCCAGGGCACAAAAAAAAACCAATACTGGTTTTTGCAGGGACGCGCCGAGAAAAGTAAAAAAATAGGCCCAGAGAAAAATTGGAACAAATGAAAAATCAAGTAAAGCCGCGAAAAGAACTCCAAAGATGGAAATAATCACCGCCGAGAATCCGTAAAACCAGGCTCTCTTCGGAAAACGGATGAAATCCAAAAGCGGCGAAGGAAGAAAAAACATCAGCGCCGCCAGAACTACGGCGAGAACTACGGCGAAGTTGTTTGCTGTTCCGGGCGGGGCATTGAAAAAACCTAGAAGCAGAGAATAGAGGAGCCCTGAAAGCTTTATCGAAAGAACCAATAAGGGAAGCAGAAAAGAGAAAATCCAGAACGATTTTAAAAATAACTGCATATGATAATACAATTTGTTACTGAAACGGGCCGAATGCAATAAATAAAGAATAAGGGAAATCCCCGCTGTCAGGAGCATCAGAATCAGCGTAAGCTTTTCTCCGATAAAAAAAAACGATCCGCTGGGAAATCGAAGAAAAGAATAATGCCGGTCAGGGTTCAGTATCGGAAACGACAGCGTGTTTGAATATTCCAGCAAGGCCTCCGCAAGAATCGCAGGTTGAATCGTTTCGTTGAAATTGTTAACTACCGATTCTCCGGAAAGCACAAATCCATTTACTTCTTCCTCCCAGGCAAGCAACAGAGCTTCCGGGCCTTCCATAAGGCCGAGTTTATAGATTGTGTTATGACGAATTTTAAAAGACCACGGAATGTTCTTTGATTTAAAAATCGAAGTTATCGGCTCAATTATTTCCATAGGCGCGATATAACCCCGGCTCCCGTGCTGAAGCGTGAGCTTCCCCGGTGCGCCGGAAGCATCAAGATAACAGAGAACTATGTTCTCCGGCATATCGGTTAATGTGACAAGATCGCGAAGACCTGTATCTTCCAAAAAAGCTATGAGAACATTATTTGAGTTTTCCCGGCTCTTTAGCTTTTCCGCGAGAGCCAAAGCCGCGTCAACGGCGAATTCCGCGTTTGTGGGGACCGCAAACACAAAGCTCCCGGCGGCTTCAGCTGCGTTTCCGGGATTTCTTACAAGCAGAGAAGATCCAAAACCAATATTTCCGGCAGGGACAGACATTTTCGCCAAAGCCGCGTTAATCCGACTGAGGCTTTCATTTTCTGCGCCGGAAAGAAAAAACGGAATAAGGGCAAAAATGACAGGCAGACAAATTTTAAAACTTCTAATCCAATCCTCCTTAAGCTTATTTATAGTATATTGAGAAGCTGTTGAAATACAACTACAATAAAGCTATGAAAATGATGCGCCTTCTGATGATCACTGTCCTGTTCGCCGCTGCAGGATTTTTTTCCTGTTCCCGTTCCGAACCCCAGATTCTCTACGGCTTCATAGAGCTTGTATACTACCCGGGCAGGGTAAGATATGAAGAACGGTATTCATTTTTCATCCTGCCCGAAGATGAAGACGGTGTAGAGAACCTTTCAGAATTGTACCTTTATCATGACAGGGAAGGGCTGAACTGGTTTTTCAGTTCTGAAGACTGGATAACGCATGAAGAAGACGGCAAAACCTGGATTGGAAGCCGGAATATCGCGATGTCTGACAATTTCACACTGCCCAGAGGGCAATTCCGCGCAGTTCTGGTAAACAAGGGCGGAGAAAGCTCGGAACGCAGATTTACTTATGATGGCCCGGAAACACCCATTCATTCATTTCCTCAACTCTCCGTTGTCGACGGAGCATACACTATCGACTCACAGTATCCGGAAAACCGTTTCGTCTGTTACGATCAACAGGGAAAGGCCGTTCAATCAATCAGAGTTACCGGACTGGAAGGCAATCTCAGAGACCTGAGAATTCCGAATAGTATAAGAACCATAGCTCTTTGGGCAGAAGACAGCGAATACCATGTTTCGGCTCTTACCGAAGCGGTAGCGATCAGGTAGATGCTTTCCCGAAATCCACACAAGATTCGGAGCTTTGTCCTGAGATCGGGAAGAATGAGTTCAGCCCAAAGGCGCTCCTATGATACTCTCTTTCCGCTTTACGGGATTAGCGGAGATGAAAGCGGGATTATCGAAAGCCGGATGCTTTTCGGTAATGCCAATCCAATGGTAATCGAAATTGGTTTCGGCATGGGAAAAGCCACTTCCGAAATAGCGCTTAAAAATCCGGAAATCAACTACCTTGGAATTGAAGTTCACAAACCCGGTATAGGCCGCCTCCTTTGGGAAATTGAAAAACAGGCGATAAAGAACATTCGCATAATGGAAGGGAACGCCGTAGAAATTCTTGAAGAGCGGATAAAGGACAATTCCGTTTCAGCCTTCCATATTTTTTTTCCCGATCCCTGGCCAAAAATGCGACATCACAAGCGCCGTCTCATCACCCGTCCATTTACGGATTTGCTTGAGGCGAAGCTCGTTCAGGGCGCCTATATTTATATAGTGAGCGACTGGGCGGATTACGGAGACTGGGCTCTACACGAACTCTCTTCTACGCCGGGACTTGTAAACAAATACGGCGCTTTTGCTGAACGCCAGGCCTGGAGGCCGGAAACTGAATTCGAGCGGAAGGGCCTGAAAAGCAATCATGAGATCAGGGAATTATTATTTTATAAACAGGTATAGGGATGAAGAACGAAAGAATTGATGTCCTTTCACGACTAATTGAAGGTTATCAGAAATCTTATTATAACGGTGAAGCGGAAATTTCCGATTCGGAATTTGATCTGCTTTGGGATGAACTAAAAAGCCTGTCGCCCGATCACCCTCTTATAAAAAAAATCGGGAGTGACAGCGCGGACGGGTTCCCGAAAGTAAAGCACCTGATTCCCATGGGCAGTCAGGAAAAGGCGGCCAATCCGGCGGAATTTCGCGTATGGGCGAATAAGGTAAAGGCGGATTCCTACGTTGTCCAGTACAAGCTGGACGGGGCGAGTCTGGAGTTACAGTACAAAAAAGGAAAATTATCAAACGCCATAACACGCGGGGACGGAATTACCGGTGACGATATTACGGCTAACGCGCTGCGTATGAAAGGCGTAATACCGGAAATAGTTAAAACATTTTCCGGAGGAATCCGAGGGGAAGTGATAATGACCCATAAAACGTGGAATACCAAATATTCCGGTAAGGCCAATTGCCGCAACGCAGCAAACGGGATCATGCGCCGCAAAGACGGCGCGGGCTGCGAAGACCTCCGCTTCATAAGCTACGACGCCGCGGCTGATGAAGACGACGCGTACTTCAAAAATGAAATTGAAAAAATCACCTGGTTAAAAAAACAGGGATTCATGATAACCGAAACACGGGAGTTTTACGATCCCGAAGAGATCATCGCCTACCGCTCCGGAATTGCTGAAAAACGCAAAAGCCTGGACATGGACATAGATGGTCTTGTGATCAAGGACCTTACAACAGACATGACCGATCTTCGCAGGACAAAGCCTGAACGGCAGATTGCTTTCAAGTTCGATCTGGAAGCGGCCTACAGCATACTCAGGGAAGTTGAATGGAGTGAATCGGGTGTGACCTATACACCCATCGGCATAGTGGACCCTGTGCGCCTTGCCGGTACGACCGTTCAGCGGGCAAACCTCAATAATCCGGACATGATCCGCGCGATGGGTTTGAAGATTGGTTCCGCTGTCGTAGTGGTCAAGAGGGGAGAAATCATCCCGAAGATTGAAGGACTTGCGCCTGACGGAGCTTTCTCCGAAAGCCGGACAGAAAAGAAAGAGATTATTTTCCCTTCAACCTGCGGTACCTGCAACAGCCAGCTCATTGACGGAGGGGCAAGGCTTTACTGTCCCAATCCGGCATGCCAAAAAAAACTTCATCACAGGCTGGAAAAATGGGTATCTGTTTTAGACATTCGGGAGCTGGGAGAAAAACTTCTGAAAGTCCTTTTTGATTCCGGCAGAGTGCGATTTATCTCCGATCTTTATACGCTTGGCGAAGAAGAGCTTTCGGAATACGAGCGAATGGGAAAATTATCCGCGGCAAAGGTTATACGCCATATCCGAACAAAACGCGAGCTTTCTCTGGCCATGTTTGTGGCAGGTTTCGATTTTGAAGGGGTAGGGGAACTCATCATGGAAAAAGTCGTCTCTTCCGGATTCGACACAATGGAGAAACTCCGCTCATCTTCTGTCGAAGAACTTAAGACAGTTTACGGTCTCGGAGAAATAACTGCCGCCGTCATTGTCCAGGGGCTTGAAGAATGTGCCGCTGAAATTGATAAAGTCCTCGCTTTTGAAATCATTTCAATCGCGCCGCCTCCTTCAAAGGAAGAAGCCCCCTTAAAGGGGCAATCATTCTGTTTTACAGGCGAGCTCAAGATGATGAAACGGAATCAAGCGGAGGAAAAGGTAAAGGTACTTGGCGGCTCGGTTAAAACTTCGGTTGTGAAGGATCTTTCATACCTTGTAACAAACGATCCTGAATCAGGCTCGTCAAAGAATAAAAAGGCAACAGAGCTTGGAATAAAAATCATTAACGAAGAAAGCTTTTTAGCTTTATTGTCGGGAGAATTCGTACAACCGGTAAAAGCAGCGGATAAAACATCAAAAGAAAAGTCAGCCGGATACTCTCAAAAGGATCTTTTTTAAGTCGAGTCATTTCTAAAATTCGGAGGCCATTATGATTACAAAAGCGCATTTTGCAGCGAAGTTCTCCGCGCAAGAATTTATTCAGGAAAGCATTTCCCGCTTTGAGTCTGAACACAATTTGCATAAAATGTGGAAAAGCCCCCTTGTTTCCCTGCTTCCCGCCGACCATCCGCTTTTACCTGGATTGCGTAAAACAGTGACAGAGGATCATCTCTTGCCGGATGAAATTCTTCCCGGCGCAAAAACTGTAATAGTATTCTTTGTTCCTTTTGAAGAGAGGATAATCGAAAGTAATCTTGCAGGGGAGGGGGCTTCAGAGGAATGGGCGATGGCTTATGTTTTCACAAATCAATTATTGGGTTATATAAATGACGAATTCGAAAAGAGCCTTTCGGATATTGGCTTTCATACGGCAAAGATTAACGCAACACACAACTTCAGTGAAAGCACACTTTTAAGCCGATGGTCCCACAGGCATCTTGCCTGGATAGCCGGACTTGGAACATTCGGAATCAACAATATGCTGATAACATCAAACGGATGCTGCGGGCGTTTCGGCAGTTTTGTAACCGACGCAGACTATAGTGATCTTGGAATTCCGCTTTCTGAATCACCAAATCAGAATGAGAATTGTCTAAATAAAAGAAACGGTTCCTGCGGACTTTGCCATAAAAAATGTTTTGCCGGCGCATATAAGTATGATTATTTTGACAGGCATAAGTGCTATCAAGAGTGTCTTAAGAATGCCGCTGTTTATAAATCAATAGGGTTGGCGGATGTATGCGGCAAATGCCTAGTAGGGCTGCCTTGTTCCCAGAGAATCCCCTGAAAGCATTACTATACATAATGTATCTTCTGTCTACTATTTTTTTATGGTTATTACTCGGGAAAGATGTTTTGTGTGCATTTTCATACAATGCAAAGTTTATTGTGATGAGTCCGTTTTAGGCGCATGTCGTTTATTATGCAGGATTCTTTTTCGGAGAGCCTCAGCTTTTCGAAACAGCCGGTAAACAAGTGATCTGCATGGATAATCCCAGCATCCACAGCGATGAACAATAACTCCTCCGAAACCTGTCTTGAATCTGTAGAGTCCTGCCATAGGATGTGAAGGATTTTCATCAGGAGGAATACCAAATAAATCGTAATCAACGCAGCCGTTTTCTTTCGCGTCTTCCATAGCTTTTAACTGAAGCGCGTACGGCGCCATAATATTTCGCTTCTTGTCAGAAGAAGCTCCGTATAGATAGACAGCGTTAGGGCCTCTGAAAAGCGTTACTATACCGGCAAGAGTTTCGCCTTCATGTTCAGCAAGGTAAAGCCTTATATCCGGCTTTGCTCCCATATACCAATCGCTTTCCAGAATATCCCTGTAATAGTTATACCCATGTATTGCTATACCATCCCTGGCCGCGGTTTCCTCAAGAAGCCTGTAAAAAACCACGGACTCTTCGACGCCGGCTCTGCGTACTGTCACGCCTTTTTTGATCGCGAGACGAGCGTTGTAACGCCACTTTGGTTTCATCTGTTCCATGATTAATTCCAGCGGCTGACTTAGATCTACAATAACCGTATCCGGCGCCTGTATATCCGCAGAGGAACGAACAAACGGCGGCGATAAACAAAATCGAACCTTGTCGTCTGTACAATACCAGGGAGGATCAAAACGAATAAAAACTGTATCTTTTGGAAGAGCTTTTCTCAAGAGCTCTGCAAGTTTGCCAAGGACAAGATCGCGTATATGCTCACGATCGGCATTAGTAAAAAACGAAGGAAGCTCCGGCCCCCAGGGAATGTACGCAAGCGAAAATGCCGGAGCAAGTCTGCGGTAAAGAACCAGTAGCGGTTTTGATTCGATTTCGCTGTTATATTCGAACTCTGCAACAAACGCTCTCGGCGTCCATCCATAGCGGGCTTTAAAAGCGCCCCAGAAACCGGATTGCAGAAATGATTCCGCGTCATCACAAACCGAAAGATCCGCCGCCTTCAGGCTTTTTATCCGGCCGCCATTTTCTGGCGGCCGAACGGAGCCGTGCGGCATCAGTGAATCTCGCCGGAGCTAACGATTTTTGTTTTTACCGGTATCCCGTTCAGAGTCAGCGCTTTGTCACCAAGCATCATCGTATAATCTTTAACTTTCATGGGGATTGAGAAAAAAGTATCAACATCAATTTCAGACAGAGGGTTCTCAAAATCGCTGGCCGCAAATCCTTCAACTTCAACTCTGGTTCCAATGGGAGCGTCTCCCGCGTCCAATACTTCAACCCGCAGACTCCCCTTGCCTTCTCCATCAGGCGGCCCCGCGTGATCCTCCGCCGCGAGCAGCATACCCCGGCTTTCAACGCCGCGAAGTTTCGCCGGTTTCAGATTGTAGGCGATAATAATTTTTTTGTTAAGAAGTTCCTCTTCTTTATAGAAAGGCACCAGTCCCGAAACAATTACCCGCTCCTCACTCGTGGCCGTCTGATCCGGCGCTGTTTCCAGAGTCTCAATGTAAAGCTTATCCGCTTTTGGGTGGCGCTCAATACTGACAATTTTCGCGACCCGGAGATTCATTGTTTTCGCAAAACGTCTTTCCGGTGATTCAGAAATATTTGATTCTTTTGAAGCCGGTGGTTCCGGAGCTGCCGATTCTGTTCTTTCTTTTTGAGTACCGGAATATCTCGCCCGCAATTCCGTAATCAGATCATTTTCCAGTTTTGAGAAAAGAACTTCGCATTTAATTACCTTGTCAAGTCCCTGATCTTTTCCAAGATCATCCCAGGAAAGTTTACCTTTGGCTGAAGGGCCTGTTTCTTTTTTATAAACCAGAGATTTGCCGAAACTCAAACCGAAGAACGAAGCGATCTTTTCCGCAGCCTGAGGCATATAGGGCTGAATCATTACGGCAATATCACGCACAAGATAGC
>Ga0209755_10007727_pt1 | contig 11614 bp, 10 predicted proteins | sample TergutCo191P1_FD_187301 | JGI IMG/M metagenome (GOLD analysis project Ga0209755, IMG submission 187301) | Cornitermes sp. P1 segment gut microbial communities from Petit-Saut dam, French Guiana - Co191P1 (SPAdes) (version 2) | ecosystem: Host-associated > Arthropoda: Insects > Digestive system...
TTGTCCAGCGGTACATCGGCAGCGAGGGATCCCCCCCCCGGCTCGACACCGTGGGATCGAAAAGCTGGGAGAACCGCAAGGGCAAGGTAAAGCAGTCCGTCGAGGATCTTGCCCACAGGCTCATCGATCTGTACTCCAAACGCAAAAGCTCGAAGGGCTTTGCTTTCCCCGACGACGGCGAATGGCAGACCATGTTCGAGGCGGCCTTCCCCTTCGAGGAAACCGACGACCAGCTTCGCTGCGTCGAGGAAATCAAGCAGGACATGGAAAGCGCCGTCCCCATGGACAGGCTCGTTTGCGGCGACGTCGGCTACGGCAAGACCGAGGTCGCACTGCGTGCCTGCTTCAAGGCGATCATGGGCGGAAGGCAGGTTGCGTTCCTGGCCCCCACGACGATTCTCGCCGAGCAGCACTACGGGAATTTCCAGGAACGCTTCTCCCGTTTCCCGATACGCATAGCTATGCTTTCACGTTTCGTTGACAGAAAGAAAACCCGTGCCATCCTGGAGCAGGTTAAGAACGGCGATATCGACCTGATCGTCGGAACCCACCGAATCATACAGAAGGACGTGAAGTTCAAGAGCCTGGGGCTCATCGTGATAGACGAGGAGCAGCGGTTCGGCGTCAAGGACAAGGAGCGGCTGAAGGAGCTTAAAACCAACGTTGACTGTCTTACCCTTTCCGCCACGCCCATCCCCCGAACCCTGCACATGAGCCTTCTTAAGATTCGGGACATGAGCCTGCTAGCTACCCCCCCCGGGGGCCGCCGCCCCATCGAGACGGTCATCGAGGAGTACAGCGACGAGCGTCTTGTCCAGGCGATACGCCGAGAGGTGGAGAGGGGGGGGCAGGTTTTCTTCCTGCACAACCGCATAGAAAGCCTTCGAGAGACCAGGATCAAGATCGAGCGCCTTGTCCCGGAAATGCTGGTGGAGACGGCTCACGGGCAGATGGAGCCGCGGGATTTGGAGGAGGTCATGCGCCGCTTCGTGCACGGCGGCTTCCATGTTTTGGTTTCGACGACGATTATCGAGAACGGCATCGACATCCCCAACGTCAACACCATCATCATAGATCGTGCCGACATGTACGGCGTGTCCCAGCTTTACCAGTTGAGGGGAAGGGTCGGGCGTTCCGACCGGGTCGCCTACGCATACCTTCTGTATCCGCAGGAGAAGGCGATAACGGAACTTGCGATGAAGCGGCTGCAGGTTCTTTCCGACTTTACCGAGCTTGGATCCGGCTTCAAGATCGCCATGAAGGACATGGAGATTCGCGGCGCCGGGAACCTTTTGGGACGGGAGCAGTCCGGCGACATATATTCCGTCGGCTTCGACCTGTACCTAAAGCTGCTGGACGAGGCGGTAAGGCGGCTCGAAAATTCCGAGTACGAGGCCGAAACGGAAACGCTGCTGGAGCTTGAGTACTCCGGCTTCGTCCCCGAGGGCTACGTCGATTCGCCGCAGGAAAAGATGGAAGTGTACAAGATGATCGCCGCCGTGCGTGAAAAGGAGGAGCTTGAGCGTGTCTACGCCGAGCTTATCGACCGCTTCGGCCCCCTGCCCGACGAGGCCGCCTCCCTTCTGGCCCTTGCCGAGATTAGGATTATCTGCCGGGAACTTGGCGTTTCGTCCCTGCGTGATCGTGGCGGCGTGGTGCGTGTGGAGTTCGCGAAGGTTTCCCGTGTCAAGGTTGACCGGCTTGTGCGTCTAATGCAGGAATCGTCCGGCAAGGTAAAGCTTGACCCGAAAATGCCCAACGTGCTTATCCTTGCCGCAGGCAGTATCGGCCTACAGGAGAAAAGCGAGTTTATCCGGGAGAAACTCGCTGCTTTGGTGGTGTAGGCTCTATTCGTTTACTCGCGGTAGCCTTATGTATTCGGGGCAATAGGTTTTTCTAACTTCCGATTGCCAGGAATCGACCGCATTTTTGGCATTTTTGAGCGAATAGAAAACCCGACTGGTGTGCAATTTATTTACCGTGCTATCGTAGGAATACTCCCCGTTTATAAACGCCTGCTTTATTTGCTCGAGACGGCGGTTTCGGATGGTGTTGTCTGCTGACTCCATATGTGACCATTCCCCCTGACTTTTTTTCAGCCTTTTCCTGTCAATTCTATCCGGTTTTGCGTGATATGTCAAGAAAGATGCCGGACCCAAACAGCCCTCCCTCTCGATATTTCCCAAAATTCCCCTCTTGACAAAAGAACCTGGTTTCTGTATACAGAAACATACGTGTTTCTGTGCATAGAAGCGCAGGCAAGGGGGCATCGTTATGACAATTAAGCCATCGCTCGAAGAGGCGAAGGGCATCGCCGAAACCGGGCAGTATCGAATGGTACCGATTAGCACGGAAATGTATTCGGACATGGTTACGCCAATCGGTGTGCTGAGAAAACTGAAAAACGTCAGCCGGCACTGTTTTATCCTTGAAAGTTCGGAGGACACGAAAAACTGGGGCAGGTACACTTTTCTGGGCTTTGACCCATCAATGGAGGTTACGTGTCTTGACGGCGTGATGGGTGTCAAATCGAACACCGAACCGGGCAATGAGAAATCCTTTGAGACGGACAACCCAAACAGACACATACAGGAAATTCTGGACGGGCATAAAAGCGCAAAGCTGGACTTCCTGCCGCCTTTTACCGGGGGGCTGGTTGGGTATTTTGCCTACGACTACGCCAAGTACGCCGAGCCCTCGCTCAAACTGGACGCCCGTGACGAGGAGCGTTTCAACGATTTCGACTTGATGCTCTTCGACAAGGTGATTGCGTTCGACAACTACAGGCAGAAGATTGTTTTGATTGTCAATGTCGGTGTTGAAAACCTGGAGGCCGAATACGATAAGGGGAAATCCAAGCTTGAAAAGATGAAGAACCTGATAGAAACCGAGCAACATGCGCAGACGGATCCTGCCCAGGTAAAGTCCGACTTTAGAGCATTGTTCACGAAAGAGGAATACTGCCAGATGGTGGACAAGGCGAAAGAGCATATCAGGGAAGGGGATATTTTTCAGGTTGTGCTGTCCAACCGCTTCGACGCGGATTTTGAAGGCAGCGTTTTCGATGCGTACCGTGTGCTTCGGACGATAAACCCGTCGCCGTATATGTTTTACTTTGGCGGAAGCAATCTGGAAATCGCAGGCGCATCCCCCGAGACCCTTGTAAAGCTGCGCGACGGCAAACTGTTTACCTTTCCGCTTGCCGGAACCCGTCCAAGGGGCGCAACCGACGAGGAAGACCTCGCGCTGGAACGGGAGCTTCTCGCCGACGAAAAGGAACTTGCCGAGCACAACATGCTGGTGGATCTTGGGCGCAACGACTTGGGGAAAATCAGCAAGTTCGGCACGGTCGAAGTGGAAAAATACATGTCGATACTGCGGTTTTCCCATGTCATGCACATCGGCTCGACGGTTAGCTCGCAAATTCGGGAAGGGATGACCGGGCTGGACGCTATTAACGCCATCCTGCCTGCCGGCACCTTGTCCGGCGCGCCGAAGATTCGCGCGATGCAGATCATCAACGAGCAGGAAAAAAACAAGCGTGGTATTTACGGCGGCGCAATCGGTTATCTTGATTTTGCCGGCAACATGGACACATGTATTGCCATTCGAATTGTGTACAAGAGAAACAACAAAGTGTTTATTCGCTCGGGCGCGGGAATCGTTGCAGACAGCAACCCCGAGGCCGAGTATCAGGAATGTTTGAACAAATCCACGGCGGTGATGAATGCGCTGAGGCAATCGGTGGGAGGGATCGAGTAATGGTACTGTTAATCGACAACTATGACAGTTTCTCTTACAATTTATACCAGTTGCTCGGGACGATTGATCCAGACATAAAAGTCGTGCGCAACGATGAGATAGGCGTGGACGAAATAAAAGAACTCTCGCCAAAGCGCATCGTGATTTCCCCTGGGCCTGGCAAACCTTCCGATGCTGGAATATGCATCGAGGTGGTAAAACGGTTTTGCGCGAGCATACCGATTTTGGGAATTTGCCTTGGACATCAGGCGATTTACGAAGCATTCGGTGGAACGGTGTCGTATGCTTCCTGCTTGATGCACGGCAAATGGTCGGCGGTAACGGTTGATGGAGAAAACGCATTGTTCAAGGGGCTTCCACCCATCATACGTGCGGCACGTTACCATTCGCTGGCAGGCGTAAAATCAACCTTGCCCGAAACGCTAAAAATCACTGCACTGACTGCGGACGGCGAAATCATGGCGGTCGGCCACAAGGAATACCCAGTTTACGGTGTGCAGTTTCATCCCGAATCGATACTCACGCCGTGTGGGAAGTCAATTATAGAGAACTTCTGCATGTTGAAAGAGTGACATCACGGCAACGGAAAAATCTGTGCGTAATCCAACGGGGACCGGCTGTGTTGTGTGTTTCTGAATCGCAACCGCTGTCCCCGTCCCGTTTCATTTGATGCCATAACTATTTCAAAACCTCGCAACAAACAGCCATACTATCTACATCCTTCCCCGTGATCGCCATGAGAGCAAAAAAGATCGAAATTCCGAAAAAAAAATCGCCGGAGACTAATGCATTTTGCAACTTTGCGTCATGTATAAGGGTAGATAGCAGGTACCGCTGTCAACACATCAATTTGTAGGAGTGAAAAAATGAAACGGTTTTATTTGAACATGATGGCTTTTTGTCTTTTGTTTTGGTTGGTCTACGGCTGCTCGGTCGATGGGGAAACGGGAATGCCCTTCCCCCCTCCCACCCCAGTTGCACCGGAATTACTTTCCATGAGAGTGGTATCGGAAACGGAAGTCGATTTTGAGTTTTCCGTGCCAGTAAGGGTACTGTCCCTGTCCTTCGACCCAAGCCTTGAAGTGGCCTCTATAGAGGAAGGTCGCACGGTAAAAGTACACCTGGAGCAAAGCCTTGAACCGGGAATGCGAATCGTAGCGAGCATTCGGGCGGAAGACGCACATGGGAATACGTTCAACGAAAACGTCCCCTTCGAAAAGGAAAATACCTTCCCCGAAAAAGAAGGGCCTTCCCAAGGGCAGGAAAACCCAGAAGCGGAAGGATCCTATCCAGAGAAGGAAGATCCATCACCGGAAGTAGAGGGTCCCTCCCAAGAACAGAAAGATCCTTCGCCAGAAGCAGAAGCACCCCCACAAGGACAGGGAGGTCCTTCGTCAGAAACGGAAAGGCCTTCCCAGGAACAGGGAGATCCTTCGTCAGAAGCGGAAGGCCCCTCCCAAGGACAGGAAGACCCTTCGCCAGAAGTGGAAGCACCCCCACAAGGACAGGGAGGTCCTTCGTCAGAAACGGGAGGCCCTTCCCAGGAACAGGGAGATCCTTCGCCAGAAACGGAAAGGCCTTCCCAGGAACAGGGAGATCCTTCACCAGAAGTGGAAGGGCCTTCTAATGAACAGGGAGATCCCTCGTCAGAAACGGAAAGGCCTTCCCAAGGGCAGGAAAGTCCAGTACCGGAAACGGAAGAGCCTTCCGACGCTCCAAGTGAAGAAGTTGAAAGGAATGGCGCACCAAAGCTGTTAATCAACGAGCTTCGCACGGAAGGTGAAGCCTCGGGAAACAGGGTAGAATTTGTAGAATTCAGGATGCTTTCGGCAGGTAATCTGGGCGGACTTAGGGTTTTTATCCATAGGAGTGGGAGTACAACCCCAACGGAATTCGAATTTCCCAACCTGGAAGTAAAAGAGGGGGAATTCGCTGTCCTTTACCTTAGGACACCAGGGGACAGGAACGCAGACGCATCCCCGACTGCGCACAATTTCTGGATACCCGGCCCCAGTAGAAGCCTTCTTAACAAAACCAGCACCGTCTATGTACGAGATCAGGATGGCAGGGTGGTAGCCGCAGTAATGCTTTCCGAAGAGCCCGCCCCCTCGTGGACCAGAACCCATTTTGCGGAAATCGCCGAGTATTTATTCGAACAGGGTGCATGGAAATCGCGAGATGGAGGGGTTGCTACCCCAGAGGATGCCGTGATCACTTCCCGTGTCGGGACAGCAATAACCAGGAGTATCTCCAGGGACGAAACGGTGGTTAACACCAACACTGCGGCAGATTGGTACATTACCGCAGACAGAGGAGCAACACCCGGTATGCCAAACAACGCAAGGCGACTCTAACCATAGGAAATGGGGCTAGGGATTGGGAAGCAGGTACCTAATCTCCCCTCCCTAGTCCCATACAGACAGTTTCTTTGGGAAGGAAAGAGCATGGTTTTCATACCGATGAAACGCCTAATTGCGAAAGCACCGAGATTGCAGGCCAGTTTACATGAGCTTAGTTTACGGACATGATTTTTTCGCTTTTAAACAATCGTGACAATATGATTGTCCCCACAACCGCAAAAAAGACGTTTGAAAAAATGGTGCCAAGTACTTGAACGGATGTGTAGTTCTGGTTAAGAATGCCGTCAACACTCTGGACGGCATTGTAAATCGGGATGAAACTATAGAAAACTTCCACTCGCCCACTATTGTCAAGGGCACTGAGCAAACCTACGAGCATTATTATTATCACCATCGGCGAAAGGATCATCTGGGCCTCTTTAGCGGTCTTCGCATGGATGGAAACAATGGCGATAAGCATAACAATAAACAGGGAGCAGGAAAGCAACACCATAACCAACATGGCAATATCCCAAATGCCATAGTGGCTTATATTTATGGCATCCAGCCTTAGAACCGAAGGAAGCTCCTGTTCCATGTTAAGCCTGGCGTTAAGACTTGCAATAAACCTTGGCAGTGAAAGCAAAATGCCCAAGGTACCGGAAAGACCGCATAGAAACGATTGCACACTAAGCCCGAATATTTTCCCCACGGCCAATTCCATCGGGGTAATGGGAGTAATAAGTATCGTGGAAAGGGTGCCCCGTTCCTTTTCGCCGGTAATCGCCTCCGTTGCGGAGGCGATCGCGGCGTGGTAAATAAGCACTAGAAGAAACATGGGCAGGATTGACGCAAGGAAATTCCGCCCCCTTTCCCCAGGAGCGGCCATATCCCCACCGCCGGACAAATTCACATCAAACCGCCTCGCAATGCTTCTTTCGTAGGCACTTAGAATCGTGTTAATCACGGAAAATCCATGCAGGAACCCTTCGGCGAATGAATTATAGTACAGACGTATCTCGGGTGCCGTTTCCCCCGAACCGACTTCAAACGCCGCCACCCTTTCCTCAAAATCGGGCGGAAATACCAGCAGGAAATTCCCGTCCCCTTGAGATATACCGCCAAGAATATCCTCTTTTTCGTCATGGCTAACCTGGAATAGGCCGATCCCTGCGTGTTCAAAAAGCGTTTGAATAACACTGGGGGGATGAATGGCATAGACCCTGCTCCCATTATCGCCGCCTATGATTAGGCCCACCATATTGGGTGCCAGAAAAGCGTAAACGCAATACAGAAGCACGCCAGGCAAAATAAGGGCGCTTATTACCATGCGCCTGTCGCCAAAAAAACGATCCCATTCCTTTTTCGATATAAGCAGGATTTTGTTTCTGCGCATGAAATTCATAGGTTCGATTCCTTGCAGGTTCGATCACAGCGATCGTAGAACGAAAAAAACATATCCTCAAGACTGGATGTCCCCGATGTTTCGCAAAGGGTATCCGGGTTTAGAATTCGCCCATTGACGATAAACCCTACACGATCGCAAATTTTTTCAGCAAGGTTAAAGATGTGGGTGGCGAGAACGATTGTCTTTCCCTGTTTTTTTAGTTCGAGCAGAAAGTCGGAAACCGCCCTTGCGGCCAAGATATCCAGCCCATTGGTTGGTTCGTCAAAGATTATGAACTGAGGATCATGTGCGATGGAGACAACAAGGGAAACCTTCTGCTTCATTCCACTGGACAATACCGAAAACCTCTCGTTGGCATATTCATTGACCCCGAAGCGGTGAAACAGCCTTTCCCTGCGTTCCCTGGCCTGCTTTTCCGGAACTTCCCTAAGGGCGGAAAAGAAATCAAAAAGATAGGACGGGGTAAAGAACTCCTCCAGCTTTAAGTCCAGCGAGAGAAAGCCAATTTTGCGGCGTATTTTGAGCGGAAATTCCCTTACATTGATCCCGTCAACAAAGACATCGCCAGAATCGCTTTTAATCTGCGTGGAAATAATCCGCATGGCGGTTGTCTTGCCCGCGCCGTTCGGACCCATGAGGCCGAAGATCTCCCCTTCGTTGACCGAGAAAGAAAGGTTGTCCAGGGCTTTCTTTTTTTCACCGCCCACACGGAAAAACCTTGCTTGCTTTTCCGTGAAGCGAAAAGTCTTTGTAAGGTTGACTACAGAGAGGATTTCATTCATGGAATCCCTTTACAAAGCACAGCAGTTAAACCCATTTACGGCTACGACAGGGAATATTTAGCACTCCCTGTCTGTAGCATTCAGATGATACGGATTATGACAACAATCAGTATGATCAAAACAGCAAGCCCGATAAGCCCACCAACCATGATGATCCTCCTCATTTTTTAGTAAGACACAACCACTACTTGCTCTGAAAAAAGCAGATCCAAAAAGGCCAGTGCAGCGCCATAAATTGGGTTTGCCCATAACAAAGCCAAATAGTTTGCAAGTTTACCAACGGCAAACTCCGATACACCAACGGAACAATATAAAAGACAGAAAATCCTGCCCAATACCCCAAAAAGCACCACAAATGAAGGTACCAAGATCGATATTATACACTATATCATTGCCATTGGCAAACTGTCAACAAAGAATGCGAAGGATTTAGATGATTGCCAGCATCGGCTACCGGCATCTAATCCAAATTAGGCCAAAGTGCAGGGCGTAGCATCAAACAGGCCAATTAAAAAAGCCCTCGCAAGCTCAGAAGAGCGCGAGGGCTTGTGCTAAAGCGATTTATTCCCGCGAACAAATCGCTGTTTCCCTAGCATTTTTGCGTTACCTCAATGTAACTCCCCAAACTCTACGGCAAAAGAGGAAAGATGGATGCCATCGTCATCGAATATCTTGAAATACTCCCCATTGCGTTCAAACAAATAGTCGGTTGTCTCGCCAGTGACTTTGGTCACGTTCACAGAAAGCGTACCATCGTCATTTTTGGCTACGTAGATGCGGTTTCCGACCTCATCGATTTGCTCAAATGAGTTGCCTCCGGCCGCAAGCAGGTTGTTGCCTGTCCAGAACTCGATGACATTAAAAATAATCGCATCGGCGAAAATGGCAATTGGGTGAACAATGGGAAACCCAACTATCCAAGTCAATATCGCACCGACCCACCTTCCACCAAGGTTGCCAATGAAAGCCTGCGACCTATTGAACGCCGCAAATTGACCTGCACAGCCAGTAAAACTCATTCCCGCAGCAAATATGGCGAGAACCAAAGCCATGCACCGAAATCGTCTTTTGATACTCATACAAATACTCCTCATATTAAAATTGGCGTTACATACGTAACTATGCGAGTATAGCATGTTAATAAAATCGTATCAAGCCGTAGGACGACCAAATAAAGCATCCGCACCGCAGAGCATCGGGCATTTCAATTTTACATGGAATGAAAAAAAGCCCTCGCAGCTCAGAAGAGTGCGAAGGCCTGTGTTATGACGATTTATTCCCGTGAATAAATCAACGTTTCACTATAACCAGAGGCGAAGGCCTATTTCAAAACCGAAGAAGCCACCATGTGGGAAATCGAATCCACCGTCGCCATGCGTCCATATATACCCCCCTATCTGTGGGGCAAGGTTAAGAAATAGCTCGAAAATATTAATCGGTTGCCAAGTCAAACCGATGGGAAGCCGTGCGCCGAACCCGAGAGCTAAATCATTTCCAAGCCAGACATTGACATAGCCCCCAATACCCAAAAACCAGGATAAGGTTGGAATGAGTTCCGAACCAAGGATGTAATAATCACCTTGAAGGCCCACCCAAAGCGTACTATCAAAACCGCCAAGGCGTATACCCCAAAAAATAGGTACTGTGGGCAATTTTAGCGACAAAGCCACATTGCTATGAAGGCCATTGTTAAGAGAACCTCCCCAAAGAGCTCCAATACCCAGCCCACCAGGGTGGACAGGACTATCTGCAAACGTCTGAGTCACTGGAACCGTTGCCAATACTGCGGCAAGGATGATACCAATTACCACCTTCTTCATCTCATTCCTCCAGAAGATAACACCTCATTTGATTTTTTGTGTGCGAGGTGTTAATTTTATGTTATTCGCACTATAGCTCAACAAAGAAAAAAAATCAATCCTTCAGCAATTGCTTTCTGCCCTATTCCCTCTTCTGGGGCATTGCGTTACAATGCAAGGCATCTCTAGTTAAGGAGTACGCCATGTTCCCGTTTTTCTTTGACCAGTATTTCCTGCTTTTGGTTGTTCCAACCATGATAATCTCCATGTGGGCGCAGTTCAAGGTTAAGTCAACCTTCGCGAAGTATTCAAAAATTGCCCCCAGAAAGAGAATCACCGGGCAGGATTCGGCAGCCCTGTTGCTAAAGGTAAACAACATCCGTGATGTGCAGATAGAATCAGTCGCCGGTGCCCTTACCGACCATTACGATCCATCGTCAAAGAAGGTGCGTCTTTCCCAGCCGGTTTTTAGCGAAAACTCGATTGCCGCAATAGGGGTGGCGGCCCACGAGGCAGGACACGCCATACAGCACGCCAACAAGTACGGACCGCTGGTGCTGCGAAGTACGCTTGTCCCGATCGCCAACGTCGGTTCGCGGTTCGGCCCAATCATTGCGATAGCGGGGCTGTTTCTTGGCATGGGGCCGCTTTTGAATGTCGGGATTATCCTGTTTGGTGGGGCGGTACTTTTTTATCTAATCACCCTGCCAGTGGAATTTGACGCTTCGGCACGAGCCATCGCCATATTGCGCCAGAACAACGTGCTTACACAAGAGGAACTGGCTGGTGTAAGGAAGGTACTTACCGCGGCGGCAATGACTTATGTCGCATCGGCACTTACCGCAGTAATGAGCCTTCTAAGGCTTATATTGCTGTCGAGGAGTAGGCGCTAGGGAACTGGCGTTTCCAATCCAAGCCGCCCAATTAGGGGCGGCTCGCTAGAGTGGCTCCCTATTGTGCACAACAGATTCCACGAGCTTTGCAAAATCACCGTTTAACTTCCCCTTCGCATTTTTGTCATTGGTGCAGACATCGTCGTTAATGTAGGGAATACCGTCTTTCTCAAGAATCATCGTAGCCAATCCCCCACGACCCATGCTCTCCATATGATCTTCGGCTTCGATCACGGGCAGGAACTCGGGGTTATCCTGGGAAAAGGAAAACATCAAGCCAGCACAAAGAAGGCCCCTTCCTGGAGTACCCTCGGCAGAAATATCCTCCAGTTGAGCGGCATTTTCGTTATTGTCCCTATCGGGCTGCGGCAGAGCCGATGAACTGGAAGACGTTTCGTATACGGTCACAGTATATCCCTAAGTTATTATACCCTGTTGGCAACTAATTATAAAGGGGCAACCTGGGTATTTCTTTCACTAAGGCGATTCGTTAGGACGAAGCACCGAAAAGCTCAGAAATTGTTGTGGGCGGTACAAGCATTGCACATTCGAGTAATCGATAAAACAGCAGCCCCCTCTCGGCTGACTTCCTACGGTTAAAACGAAAAACAAACTCGTCCAAATACGCCTG
>Ga0209755_10007728_pt1 | contig 11613 bp, 8 predicted proteins | sample TergutCo191P1_FD_187301 | JGI IMG/M metagenome (GOLD analysis project Ga0209755, IMG submission 187301) | Cornitermes sp. P1 segment gut microbial communities from Petit-Saut dam, French Guiana - Co191P1 (SPAdes) (version 2) | ecosystem: Host-associated > Arthropoda: Insects > Digestive system >...
GGAACGCGGCGCTTTTTATTGCACTATGTGGAATGGCTTTACAAAAGGCTCCTTCGGAATTATCCCAAAATACGCCTTTTTACCCGCTATTCTCTGCCATTCCTGAATCTATTCTCTGGCATAATCAAACAGGGGAAAAACATGAACACAAACCTACTAAACATCGTACAACAAATTACAGGCCAATACGGCGAAACCGTCCTTGCCGAGCCGCGGCGCGTTTCCGCCCTTTTTGGCGACCTTGCGCGGGACATACCCGCGCCGCAAAGAAACGCTTTTGTAAAGTGCCTTGAGCACAAGTTTACGGAAATGCTGAAGAACGCTTGCGAAGCGGATCGCCCTGCTTGCAAACAGGGGCTGGCGCAAAGGCTTAACGAGAGCGAAGGGCTTGACCTTAATTTGTGCAGGGACACGGTGGAACTGCTGGCAACGGCGCTGTTTGGGCCGCAGGAAGCGCAGGAAGAAATCAGCCCCGCTCAGGCGGCGTATGACCAGGCCGATGAGCATTTTGATAATGATGAATATGAAGAGGCGATTGCTGAACTAGCCAAAGCTATCGAACTTGATCCTGATTTTGACGAAGCCTACTTCCTCCGGGGAACAATCTACGGTTGTATAGGCCGGAGCGATCTGGCACTGGCTGACTACACCCAGGCTATCAGGATTGATCCTGGCTTTGCCGCTGCCTTCGCAGGGCGGGGAAACGCCAAGGCGAAAGACGGTGATCTGGGCGGGGCGTTGAAAGATTTAAATGAGGCTGTCAGGCTTGACCCAAGCAATAGCGTTGCCTTCTTCTGGCGGGGAAATGCCAGGATGCAAGACGGTGACCTGGACGGAGCATTGAAAGATTTTAATGAGCTTCTCAGGCTTGATCCAGACTATGCCTCCGCCTACAGATCCCGCGCAAGGGTATACGGCATGAAAGGCCAGTGGAATATGGCGATTGCGGATTGCAATTCTGCCATCAAGCTTGAGCCGGAGAATCCTGAAGGCTACTATCTTCGGGGGGGGTGTTATAAAGAGACAGGGCAGCGTGATCTGGCAATTCAGGATTTAAACAAAATGCTTAGCTTCCCTGACATCGATGATGATGATGCGCAATTTGTGCAAGAGGCTCTGCAAGAGCTGCAGTGAAAAGGTAACAAAGGAAAAACATGAACACGAACCTGCTTAGCATTATAAAACAAATTACAGGCCAATACGGCGAAAGCGTGCTTGGCGAGCCGCGGCGCGTTTCCGCCTTTTTTAGCGACCTTGCGCGGGACATACCCGCGCCGCAAAGAAACGCCTTTATAAAGTGCCTTGAGCACAAGTTTGCGGAAATGCTGAAAAACGTTTCCGAAGCGGATCGCCTTGCCTGCAAACAGGGGCTTGCGCAAAGGCTTAACGATAACGAAGGGCTTGACCTTAATTTGTGCAGAAACACGGTGGAACTCTTGGCGACGGTGCTGTTTGGGCCGCAGGAGGCAGCCGCGCCCGACAAGGGCGAACACAAAAAGGAGAATGGGCAGCAGGCATCTGAAAAAAGCGCGGCGGACTACTTCAATAGCGGCATTAGCCGCAATGGCAAAGGCCAGTACGATGAGGCAATCCGGGATTTTAGCGAAGCAATCAGGCTTAACCCGAATGTGGCGGTTTATTACTGGAATCGTGGCGATAGTTACTGCAAAAAAGGCTGGTACGACGAGGCAATCCAGGATTTTAACGAAGCCATCAGGCTTAACCCGAATGACGCAGCGGCTTACCATTACCGCGGCATTAGCTACCATCGCAAAGGCTGGTACAACGAGGCAATCCGGGATGTGGAAATGGCGCTCAGCAAAGATCCCAATAATAAAGATGCAAAGGCCCTGCTGAAAGAAATACAGGGGGCAAAGGCCTCACCGCCACCCGGCAACGGCGAACACAAAAAGGAGAAAGGCCAGCAGCAATCTGAAAAAAGCGCGGCAGAGTACTTAAATAGCGGTGATAGTTATTATTGGAAAGGCCGGTACGACGAAGCAATCCGGGATTTTAGCGAAGCCATCAGGCTTAACCCGAATAACGGAGGATATTATAATTCCCGCGGCGAAAGCTACCATTGCAAAGGCCAGTACGACGAAGCAATTAGGGATTTTAGCGAAGCCATCAGGCTTAACCCGAATGAGGTGGCGGTTTGTTACTGGAATCGTGGCTATAGTTACTGCCAAAAAGGCTTGTACGACGAGGCAATCCGGGATTGTACCGAAGCCATCAGGCTTAGACCGGGTTACACAGCGCATTACAATTACCGCGGCATTAGCTACCATCGTAAAGGCTTGTACGACGAGGCAATCCGGGATTTTAGCGAAGCCATCAGGCTTGACCCGACGGCGGTTTATTACAGCAATCGTGGCGATAGTTACTGCAAAAAAGGCCGGTACGACGAGGCGATCCGGGATTGTACCGAAGCCATCAGACTTAACCCGAATAACGCAGAGGCTTACAATTTCCGTGGCAATAGCTTCCATGCCAAAGGCCAATACGACGAAGCAATCAGGGATTACACCGAGGCTATCAGGCTAAACCCGAATAATGCGTTTCATTACAGCAATCGTGGCGTTAGTTACCGCGAAAAAGGCCGGTACGACGAGGTGATCCGGGATTGTACCGAAGCCATCAGGCTAAATCCGAATAACGTAGAGGCTTACAATTTCCGTGGCTATAGCTACCACGTGAAAAGCCGGTACGATGAAGCAATCAGAGACTACACAGAAGCAATCAGGCTTAATCCTAATGTGGCGTTTCAGTACGGTAACCGTGGCGATAGTTACAACAAAAAAGGCCAGTACGACGAAGCAATCAGGGACTACACCGAAGCTATCAGGCTTAACCCGAGTAATGCGGTTTATTACTTCAACCGTGGCGGTAGTTACCTCAATAAAAACCAGTACAGCTTAGGGATAAAAGATTATAACGAGGCTCTCCGCATAGCTCCTGATTATGCCCAGGCAAAAGACCAGCTGAAAAGATATCAGGGGATAGTATGCCTTCATTGCGGGGGATACTTAAAAGGCTTGCTCAAAAAAAAGTGCGAAACATGCGGTAAGGCGGTTTAAGAAAGGAAAAGCATGAACCTATTAAACATCGTAAAACAAATTACCGACCAATACGGCGAAGGCGTCCTTGCCGAGCCACGGCGCGTTTCCGCATTTTTTAGCGACCTTGCGCGGGAGGTGCCAAAACCGCAGCAAAACGCCTTTGTAAAGTGCCTTGAGCACAAGTTTGCAGAGATGCTGCGAAACGTTTCCGAAGCGGATCGCATTGACTGCAAGCAGGGGCTTGCGCAAAGGCTTAACGAGAACGAAGGGCTTGACCTTAATTTGTGCAGGGACACGGTGGAACTCCTGGCAACGGCGCTGTTCGGGCCGCAGGAGGCAGCCGCGCCCGGCAATGGCGAACACAAAAAGGAGAGTGGACAGCAGGCACCTGAAAAAAGCGCGGCGGACTACTTCAATAGCGGCGTTAGCCACCATGGCAAAGGCCAGTACGATGAGGCTATCCGGGATTTTAGCGAAGCCATCAGGCTTAACCCGAATGTGGAGGTTTATTACTGGAATCGTGGCGATAGTTACTGCCAAAAAGGCTGGTACGACGAAGCGATCCGGGATTGTACCGAAGGCATAAGGCTTAGCCCGAATGATACAGCAGCTTACAATTACCGCGGCATTAGCTACTATCGCAAAGGCTGGTACAACGAGGCAATCCAGGATTTTAACGAAGCCGTCAGGCTTAACCCGACTAACGCAGCGGCTTACAATTACCGTGGCAATGCTTACTATAAGAAAGGCCAGCACGACGAAGCAATCCGGGATGTGGAAATGGCGCTCAGCATAGATCCCAATAATAAAGATGCAAAGACTCTGCTGAAAGAAATACAGAGGGCAAAGACCGCGCCGCCACCCGGCAAGGGCGGGCACAAAAAGGAGAAAGGCCAGCAGCAAGCCAATAAACCACCTGAAAAAAGCGCGGCAGACTACTTCAATAGCGGCGTTAGCCACTATGGCAAAGGCCGGTACGACGAGGCAATCCGGGATTTTAGCGAAGCCATCAGGCTTAACCCGAAAGACGCAGGATACTATAATTACCGTGGCAATAGCTACCACAACAAAGGCCGGTACGACGAAGCAATCCGGGATTACGCCGAGGCCATCAGGCTAAACCCGAATGTGGCGGTTTATTACGGCAACCGTGGCGGTAGTTGTTACCAAAAAGGCCGGTACGACGAGGCAATCCGGGATGTGGAAATGGCGCTCAGCATGGATCCCAACAATAAAGATGCAAAGGCCCTGCTGAAAGAAATACAGGGGGCAAAGACCGCGCCGCCAGACTTTGCAATCAGTAAACCTTATCTTTCCGCGAACATAGGGAAAAGTGAATATTCTGGTGGCATCGGGTGCGGCAGGTTCCTTAAGAGCGGTTATAACAGACCGACATCTTTTCTGCTGTGCTTCTTTTTTGGTTTTTTTGGGATTCACAGGTTTGCTGCCGGTAAAATAGGAACCGGCATCCTTTGGCTTTTTACGACTGGACTGTTCGGGCTTGGCTGGCTGTACGATTTAGTTACGATTGCTACGGGCGGCCGCCTGGATTACAGGCCAACGGCGAAAGCGTCAGTTGTCACGGCTGTAATCATTATCGGGATAGCCGCCCTGGTAGTGACACATTCACCTCCTGCCATCTTCGACAGAAGGCCAGATCCGGCCCGGTCGGAAGCAGGGGCGGTTTTTATGTACGTCAGTTCTGACGCCTTAAATGTCAGGGAAGGCCCCTCCGTAAACCATGGGATTGTAGGCCAGGTAATCAGGGACGCGCGCGTCCAGGTTCTTGGCCCCGAAGGCCAATGGAGAAGGATCAGGTACGGAAACATGGAGGGGTATGCTAATTTCGACTTTCTGGAGTCACGCCGGTAACCATTATGGGCAACATTGATAATTTTTGCTGCCAGTTTATACCGTTACGGCAAGGTTTTAGCCAAAAACCTCAAGGTTTTAAGCCGCATCCGTACGGTTTTTGCCAGCAACCTTCCGGTTATTCCTCATAACCTCCAGGTTTTGCCGCATAACCGCACGGTTTTTGTTCCGAACCATAAGGTTCTTCCGTATAACCGTACGGTTTTTACGCCGAACCTTCCGGTTTTGCCGCATAACCTCCAGGTTTTTGCCAGGAACCTTCGCGTTGTGCTTAACAAGTTTTTTGTCGGCCTTCCGCCCACCGGGGCGGGCGCGTTTTGATTCCGCCTTTGGTGGTATCTTAAAGTCTTGTTCATGGCGGGCGGCAATAGGGTAACTATAGCATAGTAAAGGAGAAAACAATGACTTGCACATTAAAAAACATGATAGAGCTGCTTGAAGAAGCGTGTATAAATGAAGATACGTTCCGCTATTTCTGCACTGTTTATAAAAGGGGAATGATAGTCCAGAATATTGATGAAGAATTTCACCCCTACAGCTACGAAGAAGCAGAAGAAAATGATAATGATGGCGAAGAAAAAGAGTTCAAAACCGCGCGGGAAGCTTATGAGGCTCGCTGGCATCATGGACACAGTGAGCGCAAAAAATGGCTTGAAGAAGAAATCGGGCATGATGACAGCGACGATGAAGACGGCGATGAAGAAAATGAGCCTTATCAGGAAGCCTGTAGGTTAATGAATGGAGAAGAATTCGATGAAGCTATCGAAAAATTCATGTATCTGACAAATAACTACCCGCCGCCGCATGATGTCTATTTCTATTATATTGGCTGGTGTTATTCAGAAGGAAAGGGAGATTATGATAAAGCTATACCATGGCTGGAAAAAGCTTACGAGATAAATCCTGATGATGAGGATTACAGTAAAGTACTTGCAAAAGCCTGTCATCGTAAAGCCTTGAACTTGGAAAAAAATGGTAATTATGATGAAGCCATTGAAAAAGTCATGCGGGCAACCGAGCTGCGACCCAAAAAAACTGAATATATATGCGATATTGGATTGTGTTATCATAAAAAAGGAGAATATGATACTGCTATAACGTACTTTGATAAAGCAATCAATATTTTTAGTTACGATATTTTAGCTCATGCGTGCCGTGGTGATTCTTATTTTTGCAAAGGCGACTTTGCAAAAGCTGTTAACGATTTTAAAAAAGCTATTGAAGAATTCGGCCCCAATGATAAAAACTTAAACGACAAGCTTGCAAAGGCCGAGGCCGCGCTTAAAAGCGTCGGAAAGCCACCGGAAGGCGCGGCGGACATTGACGCCAAAGCACAAGCGCTTTTAGCAGAGCTAAAAAGCACCGGCGCATTGGCCTACACATTGCCAAACGGTAATACCATAACCTTTACCAATACCGGAAAGGGAGACAGGAACGCCCCTATAGAATGCCGCATAGGGAAGAAAGATATTAAGGATGTGCTAAGGTACTTGGAATCAGGCATTTAGGCACTTGCGAATAAAGCCAGCATAATGTTGCTGAAAAAATTGCAGAGGTAACAGAGGAAAAACATGAACACAAACCTATTAACCATCGTACAACAAATTACAGGCCAATACGGCGAAACCGTCCTTGGCGAACCGCGGCGCGTTTCCGCCCTTTTTGGCGACCTTGCGCGGGACATACCCGCGCCGCAAAGAAACGCCTTTGTAAAGTGCCTTGAGCACAAGTTTACGGAAATGCTGAAAAACGTTTCCGAGGCGGATCGCGGCGACTGCAAACAGGGGCTGGCGCAAAGACTTAACGAGAACGAAGGGCTAGATCCGCGCCTGTGCAGGGACACGGTGGAACTGCTGGCAACGGCGCTGTTCGGGCCGCAGCCGCAGGAAGAGATCCAGGCATCCGCGCAACCAAGCACGACATCAAGCGCTGCAAGCGATACACTTAAGCCTTCGGCGAAAAAGGAAGGCCAAGCGGCGTATGAGCACGCCCCAGGTTATATTGACCTTGACGATTTTATCATGCAGAAAGATTCCCTGCCTAATGGAAAAAAATTTAAGTCTGTTGCGGTTTTTAGCAAATTCTGGCGCTACTGGAGTGAATTCTTGTTAAATGCAAAATCTTCAAACGGCAAAGCAATCTCCTTTAATGCTGATGGCTTTGATACGAGGCAACTGCCAAAAGGCTTGAAAGAAGGGCAGATAGTAATTGTTTCATATACTACAGGTAAGTATAATCCACGTCTTAAGGCCCTGGAAGTAGCCCCTCCTCCCGCCACAGAGGAAATAGAGGAACTTGACCTTGCCGCTTTTATAGCGCAAGCAAACTCCCATCCTCTGGAGAAACGGTTTAAATCGTTCGGGCTGTATCATGAAGTTTCAAACCAACCTGCGCTAATAGATACAGGAGGTAATACTGTTTTAATCGATAAACTATTCCTTGATGGGGGCCAAATGCCAGCAAATTTACAAAAGGGGCAAAAAGTAATTGTTACCTACAGTAAAATACGTAATCCTGTCGAAGGTAAATCTGCCAGGATCGCTCTGTATTCCATATATGTAGCCCCGCCCGCCGCAGAGGAAATAGAGGAACTTGACCTTGCCGCTTTTAAGGCGCAAGCAAACTCCCATCCTCTGGGGAAACGGTTTAAATCGTTCGGGCTGTATCATGAAGTTTCAAACAAACCTGCGCTAATAGATACAGGAGGTAATACTGTTTTTATCGAAAAACTGTTACTTGATGGGGGCCAAATGCCAGCAAATTTACAAGAGGGGCAAAAAGTAATTGTTACCTACAGTAAAACAGCTATACATACTGCCAATATTACTCTGCATTCCATAGAGGAAGTCCAGGCCCCTGAAATCCCAGAGGGTTATGAAGAAATTGACTTAGGCGATTTTATGTTTGACTTTGCCAGAGGCAATTTCGAACCGGGACGTAAATTCTGCTCCCGTGCAAACTTTAGAATGATTCACCAGGCTGTAAGTGCGTTATTCTCTCCGTTAGATGACCAAAATGCATTCCAGTTATTCTATCTGACCAAACGGCTGCCAAAGCTGGTCAGAGGTCAACTTGTTACCATTTTGTTCACCATCTCTACAGACATACTACGCAAAGACGCTTACGGGAAGGACAGTAAAGTGCCCGACCTTGACGACGTACTGGTCTGATTAATACTAAGGAAAAACATGAACACGAACCTATTGAACATCGTAAAGCAAATTACCGACCAATACGGCGAAGGCGTCCTTGCCGAGCCACGGCGCGTTTCCGCCCTTTTCGGCGACCTTGCGCGGGACATACCCGCGCCGCAAAGAAACGCCTTTGTAAAGTGCCTAGAGCACAAGTTTACGGAAATGCTGAAAAATGTTTCCGAGGCGGATCGCGGCGACTGCAAACAGGGGCTGGCGCAAAGACTTAACGAGAGCGAAGGGCTTGACCTTAATTTGTGCAGGGACACGGTGGAACTCTTGGCAGCGGCGCTGTTCGGGGCGCAGAGAGAAGAAAAAGCCGCCGCCGCACCATTAAACTCCTGTATCAAATGCAAGGCAGCGCTCCTGGAAGGAGCGCAATTCTGCAGCGCATGCGGCACGCCTGTAGGATCAGGTACCGCGCCCGGCAACGGCGAACACAAAAAGGAGAATGGGCAGCAGACATCTGGAAAAAGCGCGGAGGACTACTTCAATAGCGGCATTAGTCGCAATGGCAAAGGCCAGTACGATGAGGCAATCCGGGATTTTAACGAAGCCATCAGGCTTAACCCGAATGTGGCGGTTTATTACAGCAACCGTGGCTATAGTTACTTAGAAAAAGGCCAGCACGACGAGGCAATCCGGGATTGTACCGAAGCCATCAGGCTTAACCCGAATAGAGTAGAGGCTTACAATAACCGTGGCTATATCTTCCATGCCAAAGGCCAATACGACGAAGCAATCAGGGATTACACCGAGGCTATCAGGCTAAACCCGAATGAGTCGGTTTATTACAATAACCGTGGCAATAGCTTCCATGCCAAAGGCCAATACGACGAAGCAATCAGGGACTACACCGAGGCTATCAGGCTTAATCCTAATGTGGCGTTTCACTACGGCAACCGTGGCTATATTTACCTCGATAAAAACCAGTACAGCTTAGGGATAAAAGATTATAACGAGGCCCTCCGCATAGATCCTGATTATGTCCAGGTAAAAGACCAACTGAAAAGATATCAGGGGATAGTATGCCTTCATTGCGGGGGGCACTTAAAAGGCTTGCTCAAAAAAAAGTGCGAAACATGCGGTAAGGCGGTTTAGAAGGAGAAACATGAACACGAACCTATTGAACATCGTAAAACAAATTATCGACCAATACGGCGAAACCGTCCTTGCCGAGCCGCGGCGCGTTTCAGCATTTTTTAGCGACCTTGCGCGGGATGTGCCAAAACCGCAGCAAAACGCCTTTGTAAAGTGCCTTGAGCACAAGTTTGCGGAAATGCTGCGAAACGTTTCCGAAGCGGATCGCCCTGCCTGCAAACAGGGGCTTGCGCAAAGGCTTAACGATAACGAAGGGCTTGACCTTAATTTGTGCAGGGACACGGTGGAACTCTTGGCGACGGTGCTGTTTGGGCCGCAGGAGGCAGCCGTGCGACCAGATGCCGCAATCGAAAAAGTTGAGCCTGCGGCGGAGAAAAAAGCAGATGCGCCCGGCAAGGGCGAACATAAAAATGAGAAAGGCCAGCAGCCACCTGAAGAAAGCTGGGCGGACTATAATAATAGCGGCAATAGCTACCATGAAAAAGGCCAGTACGATGAAGCGATCCGGGATTATAGCGAAGCAATCAGGCGTAATCCGAACGATCCTGTTTTATATTCTAACCGTGGCAATAGCTACTATAAAAAAGGCCAGTACGATGAAGCGATCCGGGATTATAGCGAAGCCATCAGGTGTAATCCGAACGATCCTGTCTTATATTCTAACCTTGGCAGTGCTTACAGAGAGAAAGGCCAGTACGATGAAGCGATCCGGAATTATAGCGAAGCCATCAGGCGTAATCAGAACGATTTCATGTTATATAATTCCCGTGGCAATAGCTATTATGGAAAAGGCCAGTACGATGAAGCGATCCGGGATTTTAACGAAGCCATCAGGCTTAACCCGAATGAGTCGGTTTATTACAGCAACCGTGGCAGAAGTTACAACAAAAAAGGCCAGTACGACGAAGCAATCAGGGACTACACCGAAGCTATCAGGCTTAACCCGAATAACGCAGAGGCTTACAATAACCGTGGCAATAGCTTCAATGCCAAAGACCAGCACGACAATGCGATCCGGGATTATACCGAAGCCATCAGGCTTAACCCGAATGATGCAGTTTATTACGGCAACCGTGGCAGTAGTTACAAGGGCCAGCTCGATGAAGCAATCAGGGACTTCAGCGAAGCAATCAGGCTTAACCCAAACGAAGCGCTTTATTACAATAACCGTGGTCATTGCTACTACTATAAAGGCCTCCTTTGGCGCAAAAAGGCAATCAAGGATTTGGAAATGGCGTTCAAATTAGATCCCAAAAACCAATATAAGCAAAGCCTGAACGGAATGAAGAGGTGGCATATATGATGATTAAAGGAAAAACATGAACCTGCTTAACATTGACGACCGCTATAATTCCGCAAGAAAAGCCAAGGATCCTCACGATAAGTGCTTGTGGTGGCTGCGCTCGTTCTCGATAACGGTTGTGTCCTCGCCCGTGGCAACGACGTCGACTGGAATTTAGCTGTTCGCCCAGCTTTATGACTGAACCTGAACCATTACCACCGCAATGCGGTAAAGGAGAAAACAATGACCTGCACCCTAAAAGAAATGATAAACCAGATAGAAGAAGCATGTACAGAAGAAGAACACGTCCTCCGGGTTTTAAGCGGAACAGAGGAAAACTTAAAAACGGCCTTTACCGCCTTTAAAAACCGCCCTGCAGAAATAGCCCTCATCAACTCCCTCTCTGTTTCAGGCCAACTCTTACCCGCCGTTACCGCCCTTCTGGAACCCGGCAACATAGAAGAAATGGTTTTAATAAGCGGCAGCACCGACATCCATTGGCCCTTTCTGGAAAAATACCGCAACCTGAAAGAATTAACCATACGCCAAACCCGCTTCATCCCCGAAACTCTCGGCAACCTCCAATCCCTCACCCTTATTGACCTGGAAAAGAACGAAGACCTCAAAACCCTGCCCGACAGCATCGGCAGCTTAAAAAACCTTACCAGCTTACGAATTTACGCATCACACCTTGAAGAACTCCCGCAAACCCTCGGCAGCCTGCAATCATTAAAACGCCTGTCCCTGGAAAGGAACAAAAAACTAAAAACCCTGCCACAAAACATCGGCGCTTTAAAAAACTTGACGCACCTTGATATATCCGGTTCAAGCTCCATAAGCAATTTGCCTGACAGCATCATAAATCTTACCGCATTGGAATACGTCAACATACGGGGAACCAGCATACAAACTGGCCCTGACCCCGCCAGGTGGACAAAGAATTAAGCGGGGTATACAACAGTAAGGAGAGAACCAGATGAAGAAGAAGGGAACAGAACGAAGAGTTTACACGGCGGAATTCAAAGCCGAGGCGGTAGCGCTGGCTGAAAAGCGGGAAAAACCGGTAAGTCAGATTGCTAAGGATTTAGGACTGAACGAGAATGTACTG
>Ga0209755_10007729_pt1 | contig 11612 bp, 6 predicted proteins | sample TergutCo191P1_FD_187301 | JGI IMG/M metagenome (GOLD analysis project Ga0209755, IMG submission 187301) | Cornitermes sp. P1 segment gut microbial communities from Petit-Saut dam, French Guiana - Co191P1 (SPAdes) (version 2) | ecosystem: Host-associated > Arthropoda: Insects > Digestive system >...
GCGTGACCTCCTCCATGGGCGTATCCGGGCCGAAGTCGGTCTCCAGGAGGTAGCTGGCGACGCGGCGGAACTCCGCGGGGTCCTTGAAGATGGCGCGGAACATGCCGTCCTTGAACTCGCGGCTGGCATCGGGCCCGTCGTCGCCGGCGGGAACGTTTGTTTCGTCATACATGACAAAATGTCCTTTTCAAAAATGGTTTATGGTTGTACCGCAAAGACGGGGATTACGGCCCGGCAATGCGGCAGAAACGGCCTTTTTACGGCATTAATCAGGTAATACGGGATTTTTGTTGTGTAATGCGAGGGCCAAGCCTTGTACGACGAGAGCCCGCCGGAGAGTTCCGGGGGCACCGTGGGAATTCTATGTAATATATATTATGGGCGGGGGGAAATGGCAATTTACTGTATGCTGTTGATTTAACCGATAGCCCCGCGCGGGCGGCGAGAGGGGGGCGGGGGTTCCAAAACCGGAGGAGGGTATCCGGCAGGGAAGTACCCCTGCCGGATAGTGTGTTAGTTGTAGCTAATCTTGGACACAGCGAACCGAATAACGGGCGAGTTTGCCGGTAGAGCAGCCGATCAACGCTTCGGCACGAAGATCGCCGTCGTCGTTGGCCAACATGGTCGCGCAATATGCTGTGCCGTCCGAGTACTCCGTAGCTCTCCACCAGCTGCCATAGTAGTAGTAGTCATCGGTACTGCCAAAGTTGTCGTCAATATAAGCATGGCCTCCCGGCAAAGCCGAAAAACCGAACTCGTCCGTACCATTACTATTGTTACCCCACCCGCTACGAGCTTTCAACTTTGTCCCCCCTATATTATCCGAAGTATAGTATTTTCCAAATTTTCCAAGTATGGCGTCAGGATCTGCATATTTCAGGAGTACTTGCCATTCCGCCATATTGGAAATATGCCAACCAGCAGGACAAATACCTTGATGATTTACATCATCACTACCAAATTCAATATTATCCAAATCGCTGGAATTGTGTTCCGAAGATATACCCATAGCCTCATACCAGCTATAAAGACGGCCGGAAAGGACACACTTTTCAGGAGAATTATCATAACACACACCAATATTGCCACCCGAACCAGCATAATTCAAATTTTCCGCCATCCACGTTTGTTCACCTATTTTTACCGTGCGATAGGTTTGCCCAGCGTAGGAAAGCGATCCATAATTTATGTTGGGATTAAAGTGGTCATGGGGTGGTGTTACAACCGATAGTTCAAAATTGGCGGTAACGGTAGTATACCCCTTCACGGTAACGGATGTGGCTGCCGAATTCGCGTTGGTGACTGTTCCGCCGGTTACCGTCCAGTTGACGAAACTGTAGCCGTCTGCCGGGGTGGCCGTTATGGCAACCTGTGTTCCTGCGGCAAGCCCGGTTTGGTTAGCCGGTGCAACGGTGCCGCCAACAGCCGGGTTTGGTTGGACTGCAAGCGTGTACTTAGCCGGCTGAAAGTTGGCGGTAACGGTAGTATTCCCGTTCACGGTAACGGATGTGGCTGCCGAATTCGCGTTGGCGACTGTTCCGCCGGATACTGTCCAGTTAACGAATTCGTATCCGGTTGCCTGAGTGGCCGTTATGGGAATCGTTGTTCCGGCGGTAATGCCGGTTTGGTTAGCCGGTGAAACGGTGCCGCCAGCAGCCGGGTTCCGGTTGACTGCAAGCGTGTACGTAATCGGCTGAAAGTTGGCGGTAACGGTAGTATTCCCGTTCACGGTAACGGATGTGGCTGCCGAATTCGCGTTGGCGACTGTTCCGCCGGATGCTGTCCAGTTAACGAATTCGTATCCAGTTGCCGGGGTGGCCGTTATGGCGATTTGTGTTCCGGCGGCAATGCCGGTTTGGTTAGCCGGTGAAACGGTGCCGCCAACAGCCGGGTTCCGGTTGACTGCAAGCGTGTACGTAATCGGCTGAAAGTTGGCGGTAACGGTAGTATTCCCGTTCACGGTAACGGATGTGGCTGCCGAATTCGCGTTGGCGATTGTTCCGCCGGATGCTGTCCAGTTAACGAATTCGTATCCATTTGCCGGGGTGGCCGTTATGGCGGTCTGTGTTCCGGGGGCGATGTCCGTTTGTTGTGTTGCCGGGGAAACGGTACCGCCGGCTGCCGGATTACGGTTAACCGTCAGCGAGTATGTGGAATTATCTGTGGGGATCTCCTGAAAGTTGGCGGTAACGGTCATATTCGCGTTCACGGTAACGGATGTGGCTGCCGAATTCGCGTTGGCGACGTATGCGGCCGGGCCGCCCTCTACTGTCCAGCCGGTAAACACATAGCCGCTTTTCGCGGAGGCCAGAATATTTTTCTGCGTTCCCTCAGATTCAATTATGGACGGCGGATCGACAAAACCGCCGGCGGCGGGATTCGCCAGAACGGATACTGTGTATGCGGGCAGCGCCTCGAAAACAGCGGCGACAATCATTTGGTCAATTTTTACCGTAACGGTTGTGTTTGCGGAATTTTTGTCTGCGATCGCGCTTAACCAGTCAATATTGTCAAAGTCATACCATTCTACGAATTTATAACCGCTTGCCGGGGCGGCCTTTATACCAACCTGCGTACCCCAGCTGATGTTTACCGAGTCGGATTGCAGAGTAACGGTACCGCCGGTTGTCTTTGTTGTATGCAATGTGTAATAGCTGGGCATATATGTAAATAACGTAGCCTTATCGACAAACGTACGTCTGTTGGGATAGTAACCGGTATTGATATACGGTCTGACAGTATAGCTTGTCCCAGGAATCAGATATCTTCGTATTTCAGAACTGCCGTCGCCGGCATAGTATCGCTGACGTTTGTTAATATTATAATTAATATCGACGCTCTCGCCGGTTTCGGGTATCCTCCAGCTGCGTCCGGGGTCTGCCGATCCGTACATTACAGCACAATTGGCGGTATTGCTGCCTTTACTGCTCACGCCCTCCTCAAAACAAAGCCCATATTCACTGATCTGATAACTCACCGCGGATCCTCTTGTTATTTTGTAACTGATATTTATATCGTCATCGCTGCGAGCCTGGTCTGCCGGAGTGATATGGGTAATTACCGGATCATCGAAGTACGGCAGGAGGTAGTCATGTTTGAGCGATTTGAGAGATGTATAATCATTTGAAATAGTTTTTCTGAGTAAAGTGATCCCGAACAGTTTCAATACAACCTGCGCATCGTACTCCACCCCCAAATTCAGGCTGGCAGACGGCGTGGAAGCCGCGGGGCTCTTATTGTATTGGAAACCATCGTCAAAAAACGCTGCTGCGTCGCTGTATAGTCCGCCGCCGTAAAGAAGAACCCCGCTTTCAGTATAAGGAGTAACACTAAACTGTAAAGCGGGCCCCGCACGCAGGGTCAGGCCTACAGCATCATACAGCATTGTATTTACCCCTAAAAGGATGCCTACACGGGCGTAACCGGACATAGACTGGTCTAAAGAAAAGTTCTCTGTGAAACCGAGTTCATGTATTGGCTGAAGGCCGTTTTCATATTTAAAGCCAAACTTGCTGCGGCCCGAAAGCGAGTATTCAGCTGTCAGATTACCCTCGGCATTGGCGGTAGTTTTTACAAATGCCTCCAGGGCGTTTGTGAAAACCACGGGAATGCCGGCTATGTAAAACGCAATTGACGGCAGACGCGTACTCGCGATAAGCTTGTCACTATTTATTTTACCGGTTCCATCCGTTATAGCCTGCCGTAACGTGATATCAGCCTGTTGCTCAAGACTCATCTCGGCGCGCTGAAGTTTAAAATTCTTAATTTTCGTATCAAAAATAAATGTAACGGCATACTTGATATCCACCCCCATGCTGCAATTACTCCCGCAAGATTTGGTTTCACTTGCTTGTATTGTTACTGCCCCCGGCCCTTCGGCAGACTTTCGCCGCATCTCTACCAAATTCCCGTCTTTATCAACGCCGAAGTCAATTTCTCCCTTAAAATCAGTTTCCTTAATGGCTTCGTCCAAGCTCGCCCGCCTTACATCAACTAAGATATTGCTGCTTGTTTTGAATACAGCGAGAACCTTGTATAAAAAACCATACGGAGTCTTCTCTGTTATCCCGGCAACGATAACCTGGCCAACTTTCGGGATGCTGTCATCCGGTAAAGGGAGAAGTATCAGCTGGCCTTTTGCCTTGAAAGCGCTGGTTTTGCGCATGAAACCCGAGTCAGCCTCGTCTTCATCGTCCTCTTCGGGCGGCGGTATAATTTCGGAAAGATACGTGTCCAGAAAGTTGCCGCCGTACACTACGACATCGTGGCCGTCCTCCGTCTTGCCGGCAACGCCTTCCTTCACAGCATGGCCGTCACCGCTGTTTGGGGGGCTGACCGGGGCGTTGTCGTTGTTACATCCGGTGAACATCATCATCGCGCAAAACAGCGCGGCGCTTGCGAGGTATGCGCCGGTTTCAGCGCCGAAAAATTTTGACCTGCTCATACTGCGTACTCCTTTGTTTTATTGTGTCGGATGGAATAAAACGCGCCGCCGTCAGATGGCAAATGTATTGCCGTGACCGCGGCGTTATGGGTATTGATGTTTTGCGAAGGTTTTGAGAGGGTGTAAGCTTGTTCAGTAAGCCGTTGAAAAAACAGTACGTTACAAGGGGGGGGTGGGGGGGGGGGGGGGGGGGTACTCAGCCTGCGCTATGGTACTGAACCCGGTGTTTGGGCGGGTGCAGCCATTCACGGCGCATCCGGCGGTATTACCGGCGGAGCGTTCGGCTAAAATGTTATTAAGAGTTTCCGGCCCCGGTACCATAAGCCGCATCCCCCCCTTGTAAGTTCCCACGCGCGGGGCCGGATTTGGAGTTCCGTCCCGCATGGGCGCTGTTTTTGGTGCTGTTTTTCCAAATTTATAGTAATATAATACAATTTTGACAGAAAAGCAAGGTTTTTTTGAAGTTTTTGGGGCAGGGGGTCAAAAGAGCGGCGCAAACGCCCCAAGCGGACGGCGAAAAGGGCTTTTCGCCTGTGGCCGACGGTACCATTTTGGGCTTTTTGGGACTTTCTCGCTCGGAGAAAGCCCCTAAAAAACCGTAACCCGCCGGATCTCTCCGGTACACGGTTAACACCTTGTACGCCCGCGGGGTCTCGCCGCGCAATGTTAATCGCGCCTTACGGGCGCACGTCCTGGACGCAGAGCGCGGAAAAACCGCTGTCCTTGAGGTAGTGGTCCTCGTACACGTAGCCGTAGCCCGAGTACATGTATCGGTACCACGCGCTGCCGCCCCCGCTCTCCGTGGCGCTCCACCAGGAGCCGCCGCTGCCGGCGTAGCTGAAGCCGCCACCGGTACTACGGAAACCGCCCGGCAGAGCCGAAAAACCAAAATTATCAGTTCCGTTCCCGCTGCTCATTTTACCAAGAACACAATCCTCCCCAAACTTGTTGAGATCCTCTTTAAACTTTTCGTCACACAAAAGATCACTCCAACCTGTTTTTGATTTAAGCTTCTTACCCAAACTACTCCAATAAGCACTGCCGTCATCTAATTCTTTCCGCTGACCACCGGCGCTTTTAGTCAAATCGTTCCACTCCATGTTACCAGGCAAACGCCACCCCGCCGGACATGCCGTCATCGCCGTTTTCCAGTCGTACAGCCTGCCGTATTTTGCGCAATTGGATAAGTCATCGTCATAACAAAAACTGCCGCCGGGCGTTGCGTAATTAAGATTCTGGGCCATCCATGTTAAATGGCCTATTCTTACCGTGCGGTACTTTTTGCCGTCTCTCGGGTCGGTAAAACTGCCCTTTTGCGCGTTAACCGCCGAAACCGACAACAGCACCACCGCCGCCGCGCCAAAAACAACACGCATCCTATGACCTGCGCGTCTGCCGCTAACTGATCCGCCCATACCGCAACCTCCGTTGGTTCAAATAGTTGATATGTGAAAAATCCAAAAATTAAGGCTATTACGTGTACCTGTACACTACCGCTACAATATAATTAATTAATTGGGCGGGATGCAAAAATTTTGAAATTTGGCGCTGCTAAAATCAAAAAGCTGTTAGTTTTGGGCGGAAAGCAAGAAAACAAAAAGATTTTTTGGCGGCAGGGTGCGGAGGAGGCTGGCGGGAATGGGCGGCCCGGAGGCGTTTGCGGGTGAGCCGGGGCGCGGTTCGGGGGGAATTATGGCCGCCGGAGCTTCCCGATAGCCCCAAACGGACGGCGGAGAGGGGGCCGGGGGCGCCCGAAAGGCCCATTTCGCCGTAATTTAAGACGCCGGGACGCCCGAAAGGCCCTTTTTGCCGTAATTTAAGACGCCGGAAGCGCCCGAAAGTCCATTTTCTTGCGGATTGTGGGTTTCGGGAAGCCCCGGCGGTATGTTTTCGCAGGGATTGGGACTTTCGGGATGGTCCGAAAGTCCCTTCTGCGGGTAATTATGGTAATGCTCATTGCCTTTCCGGCCCTACAATACTGTCAGGCTACCGCACCCCGGCCGGCAGCGATACCTTCTCCTTATTGCCGTCGATTGTGGTGATTGTCCCGCGGATCAGATACGTCCCCCCGGAGACCGCGCGGCCCTTTCTGTCCGTCAGGTCCCACGACCCCACAATCCGCCTCGGTTGATCCCCCATATTATCGGCGACGGATATTTTTTTGACGGCATTGCCCGCCGCGTCGTAAATTTTCAGCGTACCGCTCTTTATGGATTTGCCCTGACGGAAGAAATTTATCGTGCCGGATTTGCCGGCAGGATTCGGTCCCGCCGTCAGCATGTTTTTAATTGTGTTGACAGGCGCGATAATCCCCGCGTCGCCGCTATTGACAGGCGGGATAACGCGGCCGGAGGAGGCTACGGACACTATCTCTGTGTAGTTGGGGTCCAGATATGCGGGCAGGGGCACCGTTTTGCCGAAGAGGCCGGGGAGCTTGCCGTTTTCGGTTGTCCAGACCCAGATGTAGAAGGTGCGTTCACCGGTGAAGCGTCCGCCGATTGTGCCGTCGGAGATGATTTCTTCCGCTGTAATATCCTCACCGTCCTTAGCGTCGCCGCCCTTTTGGGTCCATATACTGTCCCCCTCAAAAATTTTCTTCATTTTAACGAAGGCGGCATTGTTTGAGAGCGTACCCTCGGCAACAAGGCCGGTTACACGTCCCATACGATCCGAGGTAACCTGTTCCCGCTCGAATTTCACGCTATAATTCAGAGCGGCGCAGTTGGTAATGCTGCTTCTGGCAATAGCTCCGGCCACGCCGCCGACAAATTGCATGCCGGTAGAGCTAACCTCTCCGGCGGAATAACTGTTGGTCAGGATGCTGTTGTCCTGAACAGCTCCTGCCAGACCGCCGACCGCATTACTTGTGCCGCTGACTACCGCGATAGAATAGCAGTTGTCCACTCTGCTATCTGTCCGAACATCTCCAATCAGGCCGCCGACACCCGTGTTGACACCGCTGATCCTGCCGTTTGAATAGCACGCCACCACACGGCTGCTGTCGCTGATTAATCCCGCCAGCGCACCGGCATAACCGCCGGTGATATTCACACTATCGAGCCCGAGAGCAACCACTGTTCCGTTTCTGACACGGCCGAATAAACCGTGATACCCTCCGGCAGGATGGTTGATGGTGAGATTGCTTATTGTATATTCATTTCCGGTGAATGTTCCTGAGAAAACGCCGCGTTCACCGTATCCTATTGGCGTCCAGTTATCGTACGGGAAGAGGTCAATATTGTCGGCAAGGGTAATACTTTTACCGGAAAAGTTATTAATGGCGATACCGTTGCCGGCGGTTCCGTTGACTATTTGCGCCAGCCCGGCCAACTCATCGGCGGTAAAAATGGTGAAATTAAGCGCGTCCGGGTTCTCGGTGTACCAGCGGGTATCGGGCGCGCTTGGAACCATATATCCAGGTATAGCTATCGCCGCTCCGATGCCGGGCAATTTACCGTTTTCCGCGGTCCAGCCGCTATCGGCAGTAAACCGCCCGCCAATAGTGCCGTCGAGCTTGATTGCCGCGAGGGCAATATCCGCGCCGCCAATGTCCGCCGCGCCCTTGTTAGTCCATCTGGCATTGCCGGCGCGGTTTGTCATTCCGGCATAGGCCACATTGTTTGAGAGTGTACCGCCGTCACGCGAACCGACGACACGCCCCACGTGCGAACCGGTTCCTTTTACCTCAGGATTCAGCGCGGCACAGCTGATCAGGCTGCCGGTCAGGCTATGGCCGACAAAAACTCCAATCACGCCGCCGACCTTGCTTATGCCGCTGACTGTACCGGTTGAATAGCTGTTAATAAGCGAACCTCCATTAATAACGCCCGCCACACCGCCAACAGTGCTGTCACCGCTGACCGCAGCGGCGGAATGACTATTGGCCACGAGGCCTCCAAAGCTAAGGCTCCCTATTAAACCTCCGGCTTCAATAGTGCCGCTGACCACACCGTTTGAGTAGCAGTTGATAATATTAGCGCCCTGGGAATACCCTATCAAGCTGCCGGTCGCCCTGCGGCCGTTGACTTTCACGCCGTAAAGCTTGAGGTTTTTCACCGTGATATGAAATGTATTGCCAAAGAGGCCACGCATATCCGCATCGGCACTGTTGATGGTGAGCCCGCTTATAATATGCCCTCCGCCATCGAATGTCCCTGAAAATTCATTACTCCGGTCCAGCATATAGGGCGAATTCCCGATTGGCGTCCAATTATCGTACATAGACAGATCAATGTCCCCGTCAAGCGTAATGGTTTTGCCGCCGAAACCGTCTCTGGCCGGCGTCCCGCCCCAGGTCCCGTTTACAATCGCCGCCAGCCCCGCCAGCTGATCCGCGGTGGAGATGGTGAAGCTCGAATCCGTAATGTTATACCACCCGGTATTGGGTGTCTGCGCCGCCGAAGCGCCGCCGAAAAAACAAACCGCCATTACGGCAGCAACCCATACCGCCCTGCCCCGAACCGCTAAACTCGTCCGGCAGCCCCTTAATTTTGATATACTCATAAAATCCCCCAACTTTGGTTATAATGAAAAGGATAGTAAACGAAAGCGCAAATACCGCCATCGGCGCAGCAGATGTGCTGCCGTGTTGATGGCGCGGGTTTTGGTAATGTGTGTGTGGGGGGTGGGGGGGTAGCTCGGCCTGTGCTATGGTACAGGTGCCGCATGCCGGCCGTGCGTGACCATTCGCGGCGCATCCGGCGGTATCGCCGCAGCGTTCGGCCAGAGCGTCAATCAAAGTTTTCGGCCCCGGTACCATAAGCTGCGTCCTCTGTAATTTTCCCCGCACAAGGCCGGATCTTGAGTACCGGCCTCTGTGCGGGTGTTGTTTTTGGTATCATTTTCTGATATTTATACCAATATAATGCAGTTTTGGGCGAAAAGCAAGGGGTTTTTGAATTTTTTTGGTGGCTGAGGGTCAAAAACGGCGTTTCCGGTGCTGGTGGGGCTGTTTTTGGGACGTTCTCGCCCGGAGAAAGCCCCTAAAAAAACCGGCTGCGGCGGGTGCCGCAAAAAACGCGGCTCGCGCCGGCGGCTTAGCTGCGCTATGCCGCTTCAGTCTTGAACGCAGAGCACGGAAAAACCGCGGCCCTTGCCGTCGTCGTACTCGCGCACGTAGCCGATGTCCGAGCTCATGCGCCGGAAGTACGCGTAGTTGCTGCCGTACTCCGTGGCGCTCCACCAGTAGCCGATGCTGCCGGCGTAGTAGAAGCTGCCATTGGTGATGCGGTAGCCGCCCGGCAGAGCCGAAAAACCAAAATTATCCGTTCCGTTCCCACTATTCATTTTACCAAGAACACAATCCTCCCTCCACTCGTTGAGAATCTCTTTAAGCTCTTTGTCACACGAAAAATCACTCCAACCTGTTTTTGATTTAAGCTTCTTACCCACACTGCTCCAATAAGCATCGCCGTCACCTAATTCTATCAGCTGACCACCGGCGCTTTTAGTCAAATCGTTCCAATCCTTGTTATCAGGCAAACGCCATCCCGCCGGACACGCGCTCATCGCAGTATTCCAGTCATAGAGCCGCCCGTATTTTTGGCAATTACTTTCATTATCCTCATAACACCATGAATTACCCGTTTTGAAATTGAGATTCTGCGCCATCCATGTTAAATTACCGATTCTGACAGTACGGTATGTTTGCCCGTCTCTTGAATCCGTAAATGTCCCGCCGCTTTGGGGGTTGGAACAGGCGCTAAACAACAACGGCGCGGACAATACTGCGGCCGCCATACAAAAACACATTTTACTTCCGGCATTAAAAAACAACTTGCTCATACTGCATCCTCCGTTTGATCTCGAATTGGTGATATCTAAAAAACTAAAAATCACGATTATTGCGCTGCCGTACGATACCTGCTACCGGACGCAGAGCACGGAAAAACCGTAGTCCTTGTCTCTGCTCACCTCGCTTACGCTGTCGTAGTCCGAGTTCATGTACCAGTAGTACGCGTCGCCGCTCCCGTCCTCCGTGGCGCTCCACCAGTAGCCTTTGCTGCCGGCGTTGAGGCAGATGCCACTGGTGTAGCAGAAGCCGCCCGGCAGAGCCGAAAAACCAAAATTATCAGTTCCGTTACCACTATTCATTTTACCAATAACACAATCCTCCCCCAACTCGTTGAGAACCTCTTTCAGCTCTTTGTCACACCAAAGATCACTCCAACCTATTTTTGATTTAAGCTTCTCGCCCCCACTACTCCAATAAGCAATATTTGTATCTAATTCTATCCGCTGACCACCGGCGCGTTTAATCAAATCGTTCCAATCCTTGTTATCAGGCAAACGCCATCCCGCCGGACATGCCGTCATCGCCGTTTCCCAATCGTACAGCCTGCCGTATTTCTCGCAATTAGATAAATCATCGTAATAACACCATGAATTACCCGTTTTGAAATTGAGATTCTGCGCCATCCATGTTAAATTGCCAATTTTTACCGTGCGGTACTTCTTGCCATCCCTCGGGTCGGTAAAACTGCCCATTTGCGCGTTAACCGCCGAAACCGACAACAGCACCACCGCCGCAGCCGCGCCAAAAACAACACGCACCTTATGACCTGCACGTCTGCCGCTAACTGATCCGCTCATACCGCAACCTCCGTTGGTTCAAATAGTTGATATGTGAAAAATCCAAAAATTAAGGCTATTACGTGTACCTGTACGCTACCGCTACAATATAATTAATTAATTGGGCGGGGTGCAAAAATTTTGAAATTTGGCGCAGCTAAAATCAAAAAGCTGTTAGTTTTGGGCGGAAAGCAAGAAAATAAAAAAATTTTTTGGCGGCTGGGTGCGGAGGAGGCGAGCGCAAGCGCCATCCGCCGCCTCATTGCGGCGCGCACGGTCGAGAAGACGCTCGCGCTCCTCTTCCATTGTTCGGACAATCACAGTTTCAAGACCTCGTCTACGGTGAGGCCAGTCGATCTCGCTATGGTATCTACATCAACACCATTGATTTTGAGGCTTTTAGCAATTTCTAATGAATTTTCGCTTCTTGCCCTCCGTTCGGCATTCGCCAGCGCCGATGCCTCATTATGTCGCGCACGGTCGCGCAGACGCTCCAGTTCCTTTAACTCGTCCGACGCTGATATGTGCCGGTACGCCTCGACTGCCTGTACCATAATTTCTCCTCCTATTGTTACGAGTTTCTCTAATTTTTCGTCCG
>Ga0209755_10007730_pt1 | contig 11612 bp, 8 predicted proteins | sample TergutCo191P1_FD_187301 | JGI IMG/M metagenome (GOLD analysis project Ga0209755, IMG submission 187301) | Cornitermes sp. P1 segment gut microbial communities from Petit-Saut dam, French Guiana - Co191P1 (SPAdes) (version 2) | ecosystem: Host-associated > Arthropoda: Insects > Digestive system >...
TCCAGGTCCCCTTTATGGAATCCCTCCAAGAGAGATAGCTTGTTCCTATGGCCCTCCATCTATGAAAGTGCCCAGTGTACGAGCCTCCTTCCAGATTCCTAGTTCCCCTTAGCCATAAAGGAATCCCTATCCAGAACCTTTCTTAACATATCTTCCAGGGCCCCCTGTAAAGGACCCACCTCAAGGCCCTCTACACTGATCCTCTTCAGAGAGAGATGCTCCATCCCTAGAGCTCCCTTCATCCATCTCTCAGAGTTCCTGGCAGGGGAGTCCTCTTCCAGGGTCCCCAGCGGGGGCCCTATGGAAAGAGATGCCCATCTCCAGAGCCTTCCTTTCATAATCTTCACGGCCCTCAGCAAAGGAGCCCCCCATCCAGGTTCCCCTAACAGAACTCCCATGGAGGGAGCTGCTCCATAGCCAGAGCCCTTCTTCAACTAATTTGCAAAGTTCCTGGTGAATGGACCCCCCTCCCCAGGTTCTCCAATGGGACCCCTACAGAGAGACACCTGTCTCATCCATTGCTCATGGTCCCTGATAAATGAGCCCACTTCCAGGTTCCCCATCAGGGTCCCTATGGAGATGCCCGTCACCAGAGCCTTCTTCTACATAACCTTCAGGGTCCCCAGTAAAGGAGCCCCCTTTAGATTCCCTTCACAGAGCTCCCATTGAGAGATATGCTGCATTTCCAGGTCCCTCCATCTATCTCTCAAGAGTTCCTGGTGAACAGACCCCCCCATGATTCTTAACAGGGCCCCTGTGGAGTAAGGTGTCCATCTCCACAGCCTTCTCAAGTTCCCAGTAGATGAGCCCCCCCCATGGAGAATGATGTCTGTCCCCTGTGCCCTCCTTCTGGATCCCCAGAAAAGGGAAAACAGAAGAAATTTGTTCATGGTCTACAGAGCCCCATGCAGGTTGAAGGGCTGCATACAATGGGGTGAAGCCTGGTTCCCCAAGGGGATCATTCATGACACTGCAATCTCTACCCCAGTGGCATGCAGCCTTCAGCACAATACCTTCCACCTTGGCTTGGGTAGACCAGAGCCCTGTTAGCCAGCGTGTGTAATAGTAACCCTCATCAGGGTATCCCTGCATGCCCGTTACTGCCTTCCATGTGAGCCAGGGTAGAGTAGAGTAAGAATCCACATAACCCTGAGGTACGGATGAGGGTTTGGGTGTATGGGAGGCAAGGTAGGGATTAGGGACAGCATACCAGGGACAGCTTGTTACTCTGTATATGTACATGTATGTACAGTATATATTGTGTTACTGATATTCATGTAGACAAACAAAGCTGCACATAAATTTGTGAATTAAATTTGCCTTTTTTTGCAAGCAGCTCTGTGGCCATGTCATATGATAGTTTTTTTAAAGTTTGTGGGAATTTATTAAGTAGGTAACCCTTTTGATTACAATTCCATGTTCATGATTTTACATAAAGCACCATCTTTTGTGTGTTTTCAGACTATGTACAAAACTGATGCAAGGACTTCCATTATAAAATGTAATCAAAATCAATCCTGTGGTTCTTGAGTTACCAGATGGCACAAGAACCTTCATCTTTAATTACTGTCTCAAAGCAGTAGGATGCATGGCAAAAGTTTGTTCTTTGAAAGATTTGTATTCTGTGAAGAAAATTTGAAAACTTTAGGTGTGCACAGAAATACATGAAGGTTTCAAACCACAGCGTTTTTCATTCACTCCAAAAGAATTGCTATTTATTACTTCTTGTATTGTGTTAACAAGAAGGTAGTCTTATCTTTGAATCATGTAAACCCAGCTGTGTAAGTCAGTTATGTTTATTTTCAAATATTTCCTCATTTTTGTTTATTTCAGATGCTGTAGTGTGCATTCATGAGAGCAAAAGGGTCACTGGAATGGGACATTTTGCTTGGACAATTTGCAGGATACAGGAGAAAGGGAAAATCACAGATGCGCTGGCTTGACAGTGTCAAGGAAGCTGCTGGACTACAATTGGAAGTTTTAAAAGGAACGGTACAGGACAGGAAAAAATGGAACATGCTGGTAGAAGAAAAGACTCAGAAGAGGGAATGCTCAAATGTGAAATGATAACAGGAGAAGGCAATGGCATACCGCTCCTGAACAGTAATTTCTGCCTAGAAAATCCTCTACAGGATTACCGGGAGTTCAAGCAGACACGAAGGACTACTACTAGTGTGCAGTGAAGGTATCCAATGCATATGGACTATACATCTCGTACATAATATCAGTGACAGCAGCGAGAATACCGGTCAGAGTATGCATTTACTTGAAATGAGAGAAAAATAGAGACGTGTTGTTGTTTGAGAACATTCTTTTACAGTGTATAATGTTGGAGTTTGTGAGGTGAAAAGTGATAAAACTGTGTTTGTGCAGTAACTGAACATTATGTGTGAAACAGCATACGAACCTTTAACTGTTACAAGAATGTGTGTTCGGTGGACAGAAGTTTGGTAGTGCTGCCAGTGCTGCCTGCGATGAAGACTGAAGCACGACTCAAATCAACAGCTGTGCCCGTCCACAAAACCAGAGAACAGGGAGGGGGTATGTGTGTACTGTTTTATTTCCTTGATATTTTTATTTATTTTGATTTCTGGGCATTTTCCAATGCAGGGTGGTCGCATTTCATGCAAATGATGATTAGCTGTAGACCTCTCTTATTTCATGACTAAATTTTCCATAGGAATAAATGAAAAAAGGTATGTGCATTCTTGGAGCACATCTGCAACTTTTCCAGGATGTTCTTGCTTGTAAACATATTTCTAAGCACTTTTTAAATAACCAAACAAAGTTAATGCTTTGGCAGTTTTATTTATTAATGTAGCATGCTGCCTGACAAAGTGGAATAAAACCTGTTCTGATGACAGTGAGAGAATAAGAGAAGCAGGAGGCACCTGTTTAGGACACAGTGTCTCTCCACTTGATGTTGAAGGCTGGTTTGACGGGTTTTTATTTTTTTTTTAATTTGCAGTGTTGCAGGATTTGTGAATAAATCGAGAATTTATTAATATTTTGTGCACTGCACTATTTCAAGTTCACATAAAATGCGACTACACCATCATATTTAAAGTGTTTGAAATTTACATTTGTGTTTTGTAATTGATGCATCATTGTGTTTTGTGCTCACGGAGTCATAATGCTTCAGGGTGGACTCTATTCAAACTGGGGCCCTTTATTACGTGGGACAACTCAAAAAATCACAGCAGATTAGGTTTCACTGTTCTTTATTTGTGCAGCAGATACCCTGCATTGCCTTACAGGAGAATTCTGTTAATCCAGTAGGCACTTGCCCAAATGGGTACTGGATTATTGGTTAATTATTGGATGGTACTTGTACTGACAAAACATTTTACAGGGAATTGTTTTGTTACTGCTCCAATAGTTGAGCCGCACAGTAATTGGACAGTTTTCCATTTGGATATCTCCTTTTGCTTGTTCAGGGTCATGAACAGTAGTGATTGGTGCTTCTGTTTATACCAAATATAGTTGACAATCTAGCATATGAAGCCATAACCTCTCTCTTTATTTTTGTCACTAGGCCTGCTAGTCATTTCAAGTTTCTCTGTGACTGTTGAAGTTGTATGCATCATGTTACCAGCAGTACTTTTGTTAACTGTCTGTGGATCTTTTGAAGTCATTAATAGAGCTTAGGGAAGGGTAACACATGCTGCATGTGACATAATGAAATTAGAATAAATTAGAATTAATATTGATGCTACAGGTTGCGTGTGTTAAGTGGTGTGGACTGCTATTTGTGTGAGATGCCCTTGGGAATTGAGACAGTACTGACTTTTGAGAGCTTTGAGAGAAGTTTCTCCTAGTGACATAACATAGACATAACCATAGTTAAAGTCACGGAATCAGTGTGGCCCATCAGAGAGAATGGTTGGTAGGACTTCAGGCCTTGGGTCTTCTGTGCTCATGTATATCAGAATCTCTGGATTATTGTCAGACAGTTTGAAGAAATTTTGCTGTAATTTAACTTATATAGAAATGTCATGATTCGCATAAATGCTTTAGCAAGTTCATATAACAACTGACTGACGTTTTATTCATGAGAGCACAGGATTTCATCTGTGAATCTGTATAAGGCTTTGTGGATAAATCTGTTTTAAATTCATGTAGTTATATTTGAAGGGTACTGTTTGAGTTAAAAACTTCATATAGTGAAATTGGCCTGTAATTCTAAACACAGTAGTTATCATCCTTTTTAAAAACATTTAGCTTTTGAATATTTAAGTCTATCTGGGAAAGTTCCATCCATTGATTGATTGACTGAAAATATAACCCATAGGACAGGTAATGAAGTCTGATATATATTGGAGTAGCCTTGTAAAATTCAGTTGTATTGATATGAGTTTTTTTGATTTAAGTAGGTTGGCAATATTTTGTGCCTCATTTACTGTTGTGGGTGGGTGGTTTATATTCAGAAAATTACAGTTGATTGCTTCTGACATATTTATTGTCTCTTCCTTTATCATTAGAGTTAATAGCTTTCATACTTTCTGCAGTTGAAAGTTTGGGTGATTTTGGGATATGTTTAGCGTTGCTTATCATTCATCCTTCGTGGATATCCTCTGTTCAACTTTAATATACATACCTGCTCCCATCTTAACTATTATCGTTTGTGTATCTTTAAGTGCCATAGATGGATCACAGGACTTGAAATTGTCTGCAGCTTGGGTAGTCTTACCTCACTTTAATTTCTTTTTGTTGTGTTTATATAGTCTACTTGTCAGCCTATTTAAGTTTGCAAATATCTGCTTGTCATTTATAGTTCATTTGTTGACCTGAAATCCATACACAAATTGTGTGGTTCTTGCGCCCGTCTGACAATCAGGTGTCTTCTATTCCGGATTTATATATAGCCAGCTGTTTTCTACACCTTATGTGCATTGCTGTTGAGGGGGATCTTATGTAAAGGTTGCTGTCTTCTGGAATGTGCCACTGGACAGTGCTGCTGGTAACTCACAATTTATAGCATGAAAGAAAAGGTTTAGAATGAATTTACAGTTTATAAGAGAAATGTGGTTTGGGAAGAGCTTTTACAATTAACATGTTGGGTCCAACATTTTTGACAGATTGGTTACTGACGTTTTATTTTGTACACAACTTATGACTTGTTTTATGTAATGAAAATGTGTTACACTGTGACAAATTTGGGTATAAGTCTTGACAGTTTAAAACATAAAATATCTTTTTTCTCTTAGTAATTCAACCCATATACCACGTACACATTTTCAGGAGCAGGAAATTAGTGTTATCTTCTATTACAGATGCCTATAGATCCTCATGTAAATCGCCCAATTATTGGTAAGTTCTGTCTGACATGGAATATAATAATAGAAATTCATACCATATTTATGGTAACAGCAGTTACCACTCTGCCAGCCTCCTTTTGGACCTCCAAATGGGCCCTTTCTTGGTGATTTCTTCACCTGTAACAAAAGTAACAGCTATTAATATAAATTGCATAGAACCTGTTACTTCTAAAGCCTACCCAGCATTTTTGTTCGATTCATAAGGTAGTGGCAAGCCCAAATAAGTCTCTAGTATGACAAAAATACTTTAATCACAACACCAGTTGTTACATGTTCTGGCTCACAGGGTTGCACTGAAACAGCAACAACAACCTCTACTTTTTCACAGTGTTGCTGTCTGTTTCACCAACCAATCAATTTCCCTTTATTAATCACAATTTCCCAACACACTCCCACCTTTTGAGTCGTGTCAGCCCCAACGACTCAGACCTTTAAAGAATAACAAACTAGAAAGGAGCATTCCCTCAGAAGTCCCTAATTACATGCGAAATCATGAAGGGAACTTTATCTTTCTCCCACTTCTGGTTTGAACTCCCATTCCCTTCAATCTATTGTCCTTCTGGCCTATAGAGTCAGCAGTTGCCTCTGCTTCTTGTGCAACCCCACACTGAAGGTTGGTCAGATTCGGGCGGTTCATAAATCTCCAAAGGGTAGACTCGCTGAATTGGCCTGAACAGAACTCCCAAAGCTGTCCTCAGCTTTACTAGCCATACTTCCCCATCTCATACTGGGATGAGTTCTACAACAGCCAAAGGCTTTTGCTATTTTCCACTCCAAGGAGTACAACTTCTCTAGGTTGCAACTTGTGACCTTTCTTCTTGGCGGACAAAACCAACTGACCTAAGTATTCTTTCCTAAACCTCTGACGCAAACTATCTTTCATTCTCTGTCGATACCTAACTCATCGGTTGAGACTGCCTGAGTCTACAGCATCACAGCTAGTCCTGATCCCTGGAGGTGCAACAGAAATATATCAGGTGTAATGGATGCCAGGTCTGTGACATCCTCGGACACATGTTAGAGGTCTAGAATTAATGGACTCACAATCACACAATAGTTACCAATTCTTTGTACGTTAACGAAGCTTTTCCCAAGGTCTTGCAAAGTAGCTGTTTGAGGAGCCTTATCAATCACTCCCACCAACCTCCCCACCAGGCAGCGGTCAGAGGGTTAAACCTCCAGTCGATTCGCTCAATAGCACAGTGTTTGGAGATCTTCCCATTCCAAGGGACCAAAGGCATTGTCATTGCCTACAAAATTAGTCCCATTGTCGCTGTAAACAATCGCTGGCTGGGGCCCTGAAATTTGCCGTAAGGAGGAGGTACATATGGATGGTGCGAGAGTCTTGCTGTGATGATTTAGTTACAGTTGTCTAGGTCGTTATGTTGATTGGTGTGGGTTCGGAGGCAGGAGAGCTTAGGTGAAACGGAGGACTGAATATGGGAAAGAGATGTGATGAGGTCGGTGTTCCCACAAAATTCCTGTGTGCCTTAAGTCCAATCACGTCAAACGTTTCTAGCGAGTTTTTGGCAGCTGCGTCTCACATGTTTCACCAGTCTCCAACGCATTGCTCCTTACCAATGCGTTACTCTTGTCACATGTTGCGTAATGTACACCACTTACAAAAATCTTTTCACAATACTGTATTAGGAAATCCACTTCATGAGTTTCCTTAATCTCTGCGTATTGCACTTTTTTCTCCACTGCATCAGGTATAGTAACTTGTTTGCTAGCATTATTTTGGGGGTTTCCTTCGCTTTTCTTTTGCTGTTTCCGGACAAGTTCCTGCTGGAGCAGGGAGAGCAAGTTATGTCGTTTATTTTGTGATCTGTTCAGATTGAAGTCCTGACTTGGAATTGGTGACAGACTACAGCTCTTGTTTGCTTTTTACACAACACGCTGCACCCTGAAAGACCACGTCATATGCGAAATGTGAAATTAACAACCACAGGTCCCATCCACTTGAGCTCACCCACAGAACCCATCAGTAGAGAGGTGTATTATTTATCTTAATTTGCATCAAAACTCCGCTCGAACCATCCTGGGTGACATCGTGCAACATACGTCGAGATTCCGATCGACCATGAGTCGGTGTCTTCACCATTTAGCTCATGTATTGTGGTTAATATTGTCTCTGACTCACAGGGTGCTCGAAATTTTCCCCTCTAGGTCAGAGACTCCTGACCGCTGACATTTGTCACATAAAATGTTCATCCAATTTCGATATTACAAGGGTTGGATAAAAAGTTGTGGTAATTCTTCTATAGTTCTGAAATGTTTTTATTACGTAAGTTAAACACGTTTACATTCCTTTAATATAATCTCCCCCACGTTTACAACCTTCTGCCAAATTTTCGGAGGGTGCATACTATCAGCCGCGGTCCACTTCTGTTGATGTGCAGCTGTGACTGCCCTACAGTACGAATAATCGCCTCTCGTGTTGTAACATCTCCCTTACTTTGGTTCTTTCATTTTGGCGAAATGATCATAATAGTATGGGCTCAAATCGGGTGAGTATGACGTGTTTTCCAGTCTTTCCCATCGCTAGCGGCGAAGGAGATCCGTGACAACCTTGACAGCGTGAGCCCTTGCATTGTCATGAAGGATGGTGGGTTTAGTTTCCAACAAGTGCTCTCGATTTCTCCTGAGTGCTGGATGAGGATGATTACGGAGGAAATTGCAGTAGTAGGCAGCGTTTACTGTCTGTCTTTGAGGGAGTGTGGAGTCAGTATCACTCCATCAGTGTCATATGGTACAATGAACATCGCCTCCACATTACTTTGTGTAGGACATACTTTCTTTGGACGAGGGGAGTCATGACGCTTCCATTCATTTGTATCTTCAATTGTGGTTCGTAGGAGCAGGCCCAAGTGTCATCCAGTGACGATCCTTCCAAGGAAGTCATCGCCTTCCCTTTGGTACCGGTCCAACAAGTCCTGTGCAATTGCACACCGTGTCCAACAAGTCCTGTGCAATTGCACACCGTTTCCATTGTTGCACCATGGACAGTGTATGGGGTACCCAATGTGCTGCAATTTTGCGGTAGCCAAGAATTCCTTGCAGAATGTGGAGCACAGTTTTGTGGCATACGCCTATCTTAGCAGCAGCAGCAGCAGCAGTCCATCGACGTTGGACATCCAGTATAGATGCCTGGAGCTCAGTTGTGTGGTAGTCAACGTGGGGTCGTCGTGAACGATGGCTGTCCTGAATGGTATCCCTCCCTTCACGGAACAGTTTCACCCATCGTGCCACTGTGCGATGTGGCAAAGCATCACATGCTTCTCGCAGTACTTGAAAACAATTTTGTGCACTACGACCTCGTGCAACTTGTTTTTATCGAGGAGCGATGGTCTTGTTTCGTAAACATGTTAGGGCGCTTGAACTGGGCATCTACACTTCAAGACAATGCACAAAGCATCTCAAACAACCATCACCACTCACTGTACTACTTCAACAGTAGTTGAAGACGACAGTAGTGTCACCCGACGCTTATCCTTTAAGTTATGGCATTGTTGCCACTACTTTTATCCAACCCTTGTATGTATACTTAAGCTAGGGTAAAATATTTACGGTGAGAGGAGAATTGGTTACGCCTCTTGCTGAGGTGCTAGGTATCTGAGATAAGGATCCGGCCTCGTTGTTCCATATCACTTTCTAAGAGTTTAATTTATTTGCTGGCCAGGGGGTTGTGCGTATGCAGCTGAGTTGAGGCTGGACTTCAGAAATATAGCATATATTTTTATCGACTAACTGCCTGACATTTCCATAATACTGTCATTCCTAAACATTTTGGTTGCATACACTTTGATCGCGTGTTCATATGACAACGATTTTGTGATATTTTCTCTCACGGAATAGAAAGATCAGTCATTCTTCTGGCATGGTTTTCGAAATTTGTTTTTTATTACTGATGGAGTAGAAAATTTTGCCTTCACTACCCACTACTTGTAATGTCATGTAAATTGTTAGGATTGCTCTCAAATTTGGGAAAACCTCTATGAAGTTTCATATATGAGATGTAAGATTTCAGTGCATTTCTATGGCATTACTAGGGCCCTTTTCAGGGTCTTAGTACGAGCCCATGTGAGTGGCCCTGAAGCTTAAGCTTTATAAGCTTCACGGTAAAACGTTTCTTTTCCACAGCCTATATAGAAAACCTAAGAATGTGCTGATGAAATGTGACTTGTGGAGACAAGATGCAAATTTAATTATGCTTCAACAGCATTGTTGCCATTACTTTGTTCCAAACCTTGTATTATAGTGTTTCAACAGTTTGATGTGTGGAAACACAAATGACCCTGACATACATCACCGTTCCATCTGTATTGTACCGTTTTTTGCGTGTGGTGGATGTAAAACGAACCCACGATCTCAGCAGGGATGTTATCGCGGACCTACCCTTTACACCACGCAGCCACTAGGTCGGAAAATACAGGGTGCGTCACGGGAAACTGACTTTTTTGAAATAAATATTATTCCATTTTTAGTGTAGTATTTAATTAGTATCACGAAATGATTCGTTATTACGTGCCAATTTAGCTTGTTTAAGAAAAAGTTTCCCTAAAATTATGACGATGTTCGATAAAGTACATTAGTATTAGCTGCCGGAAGTTTGCGTCTGCTCTCTCCAACTATTCTTTCTTAATATCCCTATTTTTTGCGAATGGCGCCCTTCAGTTCTAATGTTCGTGGCTTTTCTTCGTATACACATGACTTAAGGTAGTCCTACAAAATCGCACAATCATATGGCTAGTGACCGAGGAGGCCAGGAAACATCACATCATGAAATGAGGCGATCAGTTAACTTGCCTAGAACGACAGCCATTGCGGCTATCGCAGTGTGTGCGGTGGCTCAAACTTGTTAAAACCACATTTCGGTTATTAATCCTTCGGCTCTGTAGTTCTGGTACCAAGGAGTCGTTGATCATATCGATGTACGGAACTGAGTTTAGTCATGGTAATCCCATTTTCCTCAAAAAGTACGGACTAATGATGCCAACTCTACTAATAGCACACCAAGCCGTCAATTTCGGGCTGTGCAAGGCCATTCATGCATTTCATGGCGATATTGTGGGGCCAAGTATAGGAATGTGTTTGTTTACTGAACCGTTGAGGTTGAAATTGCTTCACTCATGATGATCGCATCCACATTTTGTTGGATAATTTGGACCATTACACCGGCGAAGGCTGAACGTTGTTCAGTCCCCTTCATTTAACGTCTGGACGATCATTTTGTAAGGTTGGAATCGGAAATCTTTGTGTAAGATGCGCCTTACCGTGCTTTCGCTCATTCCAAAATCGACAGCGTGTCGACGAGCAGAACCGGTTGGACTTCTCACGACGGTCTATCAAAATTTACATGTTCTCCGGGGTTCGTGCAGTTGATACGCGACTATGGGTTTCTTGTGGGAAAGATATTACCCACCTCATGATGGTATATTGTCTTGGAATGTTCCCATGACGGCCGATATTGAAACGGCGAGAGGAGTGAGTTTCAGTAATCGTTTAACTTTTTACTAAACTCGAATGCGAACACACGATGTTCTAACGTCCACTGCGGCGTGATGTTAACTGAAATGTCATGGCCTGACGAGATTTATTGCCCACTACCCAAACCTCTATCCCCTCTACCTCCGTGATATCCATTTCATAAACGTCCGTTTCCCATGATGAACCCTGTAGTAATGGAAGTTATTACCTTGTGCTTCTGAACTGCCACAGTCCCACTGCAAATTCTCGTCTGGTATGCTGTTCTGTAACAAAAATATCGAATAAGAGTGGAACATCCGTCTGGTGATCGAAACAGAAGAAACCTATATCACATACCTTTGCACCCCCAAATATTATTGGGAATGGCCAAAATCTGGGAACGATTCTGATGAATACATTCCGGCATTAAGAATATATGTGAAGACAATGCTGACACACAAGAAACATACTTTTGGTTACGGAGACGCATTACAAACAATTATGAATACAGAATAATGCCAAAATTTGGAAATAATAAATAATCCTTCAGTCAACCCTTCCAAATAACCCTTTAAGCTTTCGTTTTTAAGGAATCGTTTACCTCAATGTGTAATGTGTTTGCATAGTGTAGACCATTATCTGATCTGAATGGTAGAGGGTTTGGACATGGACATAAATTTACGGTTCATCTGTAGTGTCTACATTTAAAATATTTTTTGGAAGCTGAGTTGCATTGTAAGTGTATTGTCATTCTGAAAATGGCCATCTTTTGGTTCGGATTATGGCATTTAATGTCCTTATGCAGGTCTCATGTAAATTGTGTAC
>Ga0209755_10007731_pt1 | contig 11610 bp, 13 predicted proteins | sample TergutCo191P1_FD_187301 | JGI IMG/M metagenome (GOLD analysis project Ga0209755, IMG submission 187301) | Cornitermes sp. P1 segment gut microbial communities from Petit-Saut dam, French Guiana - Co191P1 (SPAdes) (version 2) | ecosystem: Host-associated > Arthropoda: Insects > Digestive system...
AAACAGCTTGCGCCCCACAAGCTCGCCTGTTTCGCCCGTAAAGGCATCGCCGCCCTGGAAAACGATTTCCGTACCGTCCGGAATGTTTAGCCTAAAATTTCCATCCGTGCTAATCCAATCTTCCCCAAACCGTGAAAGAATCATGCGGGGTTCGTCACGATTAACCATGGCAATTGCCGTGTACTGCGGCGGATAAATCATAATCATAAGGCTCATATTATCAAAGAAGCCCGTTATTGTGTCGCCAATTTGCGGCTCGTCACCCACAAAAAAAGTATTTGCATCCATAAAAAAATCTGCGTAGCTGTACACGATTTCATCATCGCCGGTATCCCAAATGGTGCGTATGCGAACAAAATCGGTGTCCTCGGGTTCTACTCCCCAAAATTCCACAACTTCGCCCGTGACACTCCCAAAATCCGGCAGTTCGTAACCCGGGGCAATGCGCAATCCCGTCATGGCAAGCAACATTACAGCCGCAATGCTAACCGCAAAAAATTTCCTCTTCATAAGATACTCCTCCTGTTGTAAATTTCATCCTTAGACCTCTTGCATGACTGCCCAACGCCGACTTTGCGGTCAATTTTCCGCAATTCTGCGTCGGCTACTCCTAGCGCACGCTCCACGTGCGCGTCGTCGTTGCCTCCTTGCCTTGCGAAAAATTGCCTCGCAAATTCGGCATTGTTCAGCCATGCAAGAGGTCTATTATACCCCCAAAATTTCGCTTTTGTCCAATCCTGCGAAATAGAACTGGTTAGTGACACCAACCAGTTCGCAATTAACATTTCCAATTTTCCGCAAAAATATGTTATAATTTTGCAAGGGGTGTGATATGGACACAAATTCTATTGATGAAATACTGCGTATAAAACAGCTTGCGGAAGAAAGCAACCGTGCAAAAAGCCTTTTTCTTGCACGTATGAGCCACGAAATACGCACACCTATAACCGCAGTTTTGGGAATATCCGAAATTCAGCTGCAAAACGAATTTTTGTCGCCGGAAATTGAAGAAGCATTCGAAAAAATTTATGGTGCAGCCGATAAACTTCTTATCCTAATCAACGACATTTTGGATATGTCCAAAATAGAAGCCGGCAAACTTTCCATTGTTAAAAAAGATTACAAAATATCAAATTTACTGCGGGATGCAGTTACCCTTGCAAATTCTTGGGCAGGCAAGGAATCCGTAAAATTCCTCCTGGATGTAGACGAAAACCTACCTGTTAAACTAACCGGCGATTTTTTTCGCATATGGCAAATTTTAACCAATTTACTCTCCAACGCATTTAAGTACACAGATGAAGGTTCGGTTTCTTTTGCCCTCCGTGCCGAAGAGATTGAAGACAGATTTTTTCTGCTAATAAAAATTTCAGATACAGGCATTGGCATGAGCAGTGCGCAATTGGATAAAATAAAAGAAAATTACACCCGCTTCCACCAAAACGAAAAGCAGTTTATTGCCGGTGTAGGACTAGGGATTCCCATTGTAGACAGCCTTGTAACCATGATGAACGGCGAACTTGAAATAGAAAGCACCCCCGGAGACGGCACCACCGTTACCGTTCGTATTCCGCAAAAGATTGCGTCAAAAAAAGTGCTGGGCGCAGAAGCCGCACGGGTGCTGGAAACCCCCGGCACCGCAAAAGTTGCACGCCGCTTTAATTTTGCCCCGGAACCCATGCCCTACGGCAAGGTTCTTCTTGTAGATGATGTCGAATCAAACATTTACGTAGCCGCCGGTCTTATGAAATTTTACGGGCTAAACATTGATGCCTGCACCAGCGGGTTTGATGCAGTAACCAAGGTAAAAAGCGGACGTGTTTACGATATTATTTTCATGGACTACATGATGCCCGGCATGAGTGGCTTTAAGGCACTGGAAAAAATACGTGCCGCAGGCTACAAACACCCGGTGATTGTACTAACCGCAAACGCCATGCTAGACCAAGAAGAGGAGTACACAAGGCAGGGATTTGACGGTTTTATCTCAAAGCCCATAAAAATTAGGGCATTAAATGATGCGTTGATAAAATTCATACGAGACAAACAGCCGCCCGAAGTGCTTGCCGCCGCAAACCGCCACAAGACTGCATTCCTAAATATAAACGATTTTATGAGTAGCGACGGCATAATGAAAAAACTCCGTGCAGACTTTGCGCATCGGCAAAAAAACACCATCACCGAGTTAGAAAGCCATATCGCCGCCGGCGACTTTGAAACGGCGCACCGCACAGCGCACAACCTAAAAACATCATCTGCGCTAATAGGCGAAACAGTTCTATCCAAAGCCGCATCAGAAATAGAGCCTATTTTGCGCAACGAAAACGTCCCGGACAAACAGCATCTAAACTGCTTGGCAGAAGAACTTCAGGCTGTGCTTGCAAAAATGTCTGACGAAACTTTTTCCATCGGCGGCATAGACAAAGAAAAGGCCGCCGCACTCCTTGAAAAAATTGCGCCACTGCTTGCCTCACGCAATGTAGATTCGCTGGAATATCTGGAAGAACTGCGCCGCTTGCCCGAAGCCGCAACCCTTGCACATCTCATCGAAAACTTCGATTTTTCTGCGGCAGAAAAAGTGCTTAAAGCCCTGCAAACTGTGCTGGGGATATAATCTCTAAAAAAAGGAGGTAACACCATGAAGCGTATAAACGAGTTTAGCGATTTTCACTCCGGTTTTGTTGCACTAATCGGCCGGCCAAACGTGGGAAAATCCACCCTCATGAACCATTTTATCGGCGAAAAAATTTCCATCGTCTCCCACAAGCCGCAAACCACCCGCAATAAAATTCGCTCCATTTTAACCGGCGATGGCTTCCAAATTATTTTCATAGACACGCCGGGCATTCACACACCCACGTCAAAGTTGGGAAATTTCATGGTAAAAAGTGCGAACACCGCCCTAAACGAAGCCGACGCAATTATCTACATGGTGGAACCTCGCACAAAAATTCACGAGGGCGACCGTGCAATTATCAAGAGTCTCTCCGGTGTAAAAAGCCCGGTTTTCCTGGCCGTAAACAAAATTGACACCGTGGACAAGCCCTCGCTTCTCAAAATAATTGACGAGTACCGAAGTGCGTACAATTTTCGTGACATAGTGCCGCTTTCTGCGCTAACGGGCGAAAACGCCGGGTCGCTTTTGGGCATCATCTGCGGGCTTCTGCCGGAAGGCCCTATGTATTTCCCCGAAGACCAAATCACAGACCAACCCGAGCGTCAAATTGCCGCCGAAATGATTCGGGAAAAGGCACTGCACTACCTCCAGGACGAAATCCCCCACGGCCTTGCCGTAGACATCACCGCCATGCGCCAGCGTGACCCCGACGACCCCGACAGCATCGTGGACATTGGCGCAACAATTTTTTGCGAGCGAGAATCGCACAAGGCAATCATCATAGGCAAAAAAGGCGATATGCTAAAAAAAATCGGGACTGCCGCCCGCCGTGATATCCAGCGGCTTTTAGGCTCGCCCGTCTTTTTAGATTTATGGGTGAAAGTAAAGAAGAACTGGCGAGACAATGAGTTTCTGCTGAAAAACTTCGGCTATGGCGAGAAATGATTATTTCCAAATTTTCGACAGAATATTAACGCACACCTTGGTGAAACTATTTTTGTAACACAATTGAAATATTTCACCCAAGGGGGAAAAATCATGGACTTTCCTACAGAGTACTTGTGGCGGGCGTTTGCGGTAACCGGCGACCCGATGGCATATGTAGATTACGCACAAAACCGCAAAACAGGCGTGGGCTTTGAGGGGCGACGTGTTGAAAACAATAAAGGCAAGAGGGCTGGTTCTTAAAGAGTACGAAACCGGTGAAGCCGATAAGCGGCTTTTACTTTTGTGCAAAGAACGTGGCCGCATTATGGCTTATGCGCGGGGGGCGCGTAAGCCACGCAGTAAGTTTATGGCGGCTGCGCAAATTTTTACATATTCCGATTTTGTTTTGGCCGAGGGAAACGGCTTTTTTTCAGTGGCGCAAGCCCAGGTTATCGAAAATTTTTATGACCTGCGCACAGATTATGATACACTTTGTGCCGCACATTTTATTGCGGATGTATGCGACAAAAATCTGCTAGGCGGGCAAAACTGCGATGCACTGCTGCTGCTGGTATTGAAATCTTTGGCGGTTTTACAGAAACAAAAATTTCCGCCGAACCAAGTCACTATCGTGTTTCTTCTGCGCTTCTTCGATTTTTGCGGGCTTAGACCGGACACGTCTACCCCCGGCATTTTGATTTCCGCAAACGATAAAATTAAACTGTCGCAGAGTGCGTTTTGTGCGGCGGAGTTTATTCTAAGCCACGATTTGTCGCAGTCGTTTTTGTTTGAAGCATCACCACAGGTGCTGGAGGAATTGCAGGCAGTAGCGGAAAAAATTTTGAAAGCTATCCCATAAAAAAGAGAGGGTGTATTTATGAAAAAGCGAGCATTAATCAGTGTGTCGGACAAAACCGGGGTGCTGGAATTTGCCCGGGGGTTAATTGCCCACGGGTACGAAATTATTTCTACCGGAGGTACGTACGAGTTGCTTAAAGCCGAGGGTGCGGTGAATGTTTCCGATGTCACCGGCTTTCCGGAAATAATGGATGGCCGTGTGAAAACGCTTCATCCGGCGATTCATGGGGGGTTGCTTGCCGTGCGGGATAACCCCGAGCATCTAAAAAAGCTGGAAGAACTGGGCATAAATACGATTGATATTGTGGCGGTAAACTTGTACCCATTTAGGGAGACGTTACAAAAGCTGGGTGCAAACCCGGAAAACGAAGCGGAAATTATCGAGAATATTGACATTGGCGGGCCGTCTATGTTGCGCTCTGCCGCAAAAAATCATGCCAGCGTTGCAGTTGTTGTTGACCCTGCGGATTACGGGCGGGTGTTGGAAGCTCTTCCCGAAATTCCACCGCAAATGCTTCGAGACCTTGCGGCAAAAGCATTTCGTCACACCGCAGCATATGATTCGCTGATTGCCGCACATTTTTATAACCGCATAACCGAAAATTCTGCATCCGTTTCGAAGCCGGATACGGTTTTTTATCCCGAAAAATTGACCATCACCTACGAGTTGAAACAGCACTTACGTTACGGCGAAAATCCACACCAGTCGGCTGCACTGTATGCCGACCCCCTGCCCGGAAATACGATTATTGCGGCACGCCAGCTTCATGGCAAGGAGCTTTCCTACAATAATATTGCAGATGCGGACGTGACGCTGGAAATGGTGCGAGAGTTTGATTTGCCCGCCGCAGTGGCGGTTAAGCATCAAAATCCATGCGGTGTAGGCACCGGCGAAACCATTGCGGAGGCGTACACCCGTGCCTTTGATGCCGACCCGGTTTCCATTTTCGGCGGCATTATTGCGCTAAACCGTGAAGTGTGCGGAAAAACCGCCGCCAAAATGAGTGAAACATTTCTGGAAATTATTATCGCACCAAAATTTTCGGCAGATGCACTGGAAATTCTCACGAAAAAGAAAAACCTGCGACTCTTGGAAATCTCAATGGATGCACATTGCGCACAGCCAATATCGGAGACACATAACGCAAGCAACCCATTCTCTGAGTCACAAAAAATCCTGCAAGTAAGCGGCGGGCTTCTTATTCAAGCGAGGGATGCGGCGAGTTTTGACACTGTAACTTTGACGTTTCCCACAAAGCGCAAGCCCACTGAAGCAGAGCTTGCTACGCTAAAATTCGCATGGACTTGCGTAAAATATGTAAAATCCAACGGGATTTTGGTTGCACGCAGAGATGAAACGCCCCAGATTGCCGGCGGGTGCATGACCATTGGCATAGGACCCGGGCAAACAAACCGGGTTGGTGCGGCAAAAATCGCACTGGGCGATGCGGGCGAGCGAGCCAGGGGAGCAGTTCTCGCTTCCGACGCATTTTTCCCCATGCCCGACACGGTGGAGCTTGCCGCCGCCGCCGGCATTACGGCAATTATCCAGCCCGGCGGCTCGGTAAAAGATAGCGATTCCATCGCAGCGTGCGACAAGCACGGCATTGCCATGGTGTTTACAGGGGTGCGGCATTTTAGGCACTAGTCTATCCAAAAAATCAAACGGCAAATTCAAAAACGAACTGGTTAGTCACACCAACCAGTTCGTTTTTATTTCTTGCGTATCGCCGTTTTTTGTGGTACATATTCCTAGGACAATCAGAAAAATGCAGAAAAGGGTGAACGTATGAAAATGCGTATGGACTTCAACAATATGTTAAAAGACCGTGTGGCGGATGGAATTGCGCCTGCGGAAATTGACAAGCTATCCGCACAAATTAAAAAAGCAAACAAAGCCATGGTGGATAAGCGTGGGCAAATGGCATGGCGTGAGCTTCCCTACAACCAGGAAGCCGTTGTAAAAGACATCCACGACTACGTAAACGAAAAAAAAGACGAGATTGACGCATTTGTTGTACTTGGTATCGGCGGAAGCGCATTGGGGCCGCTTGCAGTTCAGCAAGCCCTAAACCATCCCTGGTGGAACGAACTGCCACGGGAAAAGCGAGGCGGTTTCCCCAAATTATACGTCCTGGACAATGTAGACCCCGAGCGTCTTGTCTACTTCTTCGACACTGTAGATACGACACGGTGCTTGTTCAACGTCGTATCAAAATCCGGCAGCACATCCGAGACAATGAGCCAGTTTATGATAATCCAGCAACACCTTGAAGAAAAAATGGGCAAAGAGGGCGCAAAAAGCCGTATTGTTTGCACCACGGATGCCTCCAGCGGAAATCTAATCACCATCGCAAAAGCGGAGGGATACAAATATTTCATCATCCCCTCTGCCGTTGGCGGACGTTTCTCGGAACTTACACCGGTGGGACTTCTTCCTGCGGCGTTCTGCGGCATTGATATAAAGGGGCTTCTTGTGGGTGCGGCTGAAATGGATGCGGCGTGCAAAGAAGATGACATCTACAAAAACCCTGCCCATATGTACGCACTCCTACATTATATCGGCATGACCAACGGGAAAAATATTTCCGTAATGATGCCCTATGCGGATTCGCTAAAATGGATTTCCGACTGGTATGCACAGCTTTGGGCAGAGTCTCTGGGCAAGGCGTTTGACAACGACGGCAAAGTTGTAAACGTGGGGCAAACCCCGGTAAAAGCCCTTGGCGTAACCGACCAGCACAGCCAAGTGCAACTATATGCCGAGGGGCCTTTCGACAAAATCATCGTATTCCTTGGCGTGGACGAATATCGTGAAACAATAACCATTCCAAAAACCTATGGAGATATGCCGTCGCTGGGCTTCCTTGGCGGCGTAACCCATAACGAGCTAATCCAAACAGAACAATCTGCAACAGAGTACGCCATCACAAAATCCGGCCGCCAAAACATGACGCTAACCGTGCCCAAAGTAACGGCACACACCATAGGTCAGCTTTTGTACTTCTTCGAAGTGGCAACGGCATATGCGGGCGAACTTCTAAACATTGACGCATTTGACCAACCCGGCGTGGAAGAGGGCAAAAATGCCACCTACGCAATGTTTGGCCGCCCGGGCTACGAAGAGAAAAAAGCGGAGCTTGATGCCGCACCAGCCAAGGACAAGAAATATGTAATATGAGCGGAGGCTAAAAATGGGAATGACCAACGAGCAGTTTCACGTACTGCAAACCAGGACACTTCGTGCGCTGCAAAGAATTGATGACGAATATAAGAAAGACGGAAAAAGCCGAACCCTTGAAGAGCTAATAGAGGACATGAAAAGCGAACTGAAAAAGCCATGAAAATTTCCGTAATCGGTTTTGGAAGCTGGGGCATTGCCCTGGCTTCGGTTTTGTGCAAAAACGGACATGACGTAACTGCGTGGGATTCTAACGCAGAGTACGTAAGCGAGCTGGCAAAAACCCGGAGGAACAGCTACCTGGACATAGCTGTTCCTTCTTGCATTGCAGTCACAAGCGATGTATCCGACGCAAATGGCGCAGAAGTTTTTGTGCTTGCCCTGCCATCAAAGTCGATTGGCTGTGCGGTACCGCTTTTTGCGCCGTATTTTTGCGGCGGAAAAATCGTGGTTAACTGCTCCAAAGGATTTGAGGAGAGCCGGAAACTGCGTATCTCGGAATATCTGCGGGAAGTGAGCGGCGACATTCGGGTGGTATCCCTCACCGGCCCCAGCCATGCCGAAGAAGTTCTAAGGAATATCCCAACCGCACTTGTTGCGGCATCGGAAGACGAATCCGCCGTGCAGGAAGTGCAAAATATTTTCTCGTCCAACAATTTTCGTGTGTACACATCTTCGGATTTAATCGGCGCAGAAATGGGCGGCGCACTGAAAAACGTAATTGCACTTGCGGCGGGTTGCAGTGATGGACTTGGTTTTGGCGACAACACAAAAGCCGCACTAATAACGCGCGGCATTGCGGAAATTTCACGCCTAGGCGTTGCCATGGGCGCAAAAGAAAGTACATTTGCGGGGCTGTCCGGCATTGGCGATTTGATTGTCACCTGCACAAGCCGTCACTCTCGCAATTGGCGTGCAGGGTTTTCGCTTGCCAATGGCAACTCCCTTGCCGATACGTTAAAAAATATCGGCATGGTGGTGGAAGGCGTGGACACCGCAAAAACTGCGCTTGAACTAGCCTGCCGCCACGGAGTTTCGATGCCAATCATCGAAGAAATTAACAAGGTGCTGTTTGAGAACAAAAGCCCCAAAGCCGCCGTAGCAGATTTAATGATGCGAGAAATCGGCGGGGAGTAGCGGGCACAGCCTGTAGCGGTATAGTGCTTTCTACCGAAGCCGGATGTTTCTTTCGCAATTAAAAATCCAACTCGCTATGCGAAGCGACTCGAGCTAAAAGTAGCACAAGCCCGTTGTTATCCGTTTTTTTGTATACGAGAAGCCAGTCGGGAGTGATATGGCACTCCCGATAGTCTCTCCAGTTGTTGGTTAGTGCGTGGTCACGGTGCTTGATGGGCAAAGGTTCATCATTGGCCAACTTTGCAATTACTTCATCAAGTAGCGCAATATTTTTACCTTGTTTATGAGACTTACGTAAATCCTTACGAAACTGCGCCGTAGGAGTTATCTCACGTTTAGTCGTCATCGCTTTCGCCGTCCAGGCAATCTGCTATGAGTTCTGCAACAGAGTTAAATCTCTTGTAATCAGTCGGATTTGCAAGAATTCGTTCGCATTCTTCCTTTGCGGCTAGGGAAACAGGGTCATTCCAACCTTGATTGGCGAAATTTTGTCTCGCCAAATCGGTATTGATGGATTCCCGGACAGGTCTATTAATTGTTTTAGCCATAAAAAATCACCTCGTTCTTAATACGGACTTGCAATCCCTTCTGCGTGCCGCACTGCGTCTTCAAGCGACATTCCCATAAAGTCGCTTGCACGGAAATAGCGGCCGCTTTTTTTGTCGCTTACAAATGCGCCAACTATTACGCCGGGCAGTGCTGCTTCCGGCGGATTGGGTGCGCCTTGACCACCAAGGTCGGTACGACACCAGCCGGGGTCGGCCAAGTTTATCATAACGTCCGAACCCTGTACTTTCGAGCCAATATCTATTGTAAATTTATCCAGTGCCGCCTTGCTGGCAGAATATCCTGCCTGTTGCGGGTCCAGCGCAATTCCGCTGGTGGTGTTCACTATTCTCCCAAATCCGTTTTTCACCATGCGAGGCATATAGTGATAGCAAATCATTGCCGGGGCAATGGTGTTAATTTGAAAGCTGGCAGTAAAATCTTCCACCGGGGTATCATAAAACTCCGTGCGGTATGCAATTTGAATGCCTGCGTTGTTAAGCACAATTTCGATGGGCGTATTTTTTGCATCAATTTCCGCAAGCATTTTTGTAACCTGTGCCGGGTCGCCCAAATCCGCCGCAATAGCATATGCCTGCACGCCGTAGCCCGTTACCCTGTCCAAAACCTTTTGCGAATGGGTAAGATTTCTGCTGTGCAAAACCAAGTTGCAACCTTGTTTTGCCAAAGATTTTGCCGCAAGATAGCCAATTCCCCTGCTTGCGCCGGTTATTAACGCCCATTTTCCTTTTACATTTACCATTAGAAAACCCTCCTGAATTTTTGAACCGGTTAGTGACACCAACCAGATGAAAAAAATTTGCGCAGATGCGCATGGTAAAGAATATATCCTTATGAAAAAATTTTTGCAAGCAGTATGCCTTGACGATGAATAAGATGTGCGGTAAAATTACATCCTATAACCGCAAGCGAAATTTTCGCACCGCCGGAGGGAGGGAAGTCCTATGTCAGAGGTTGTTATAAAAGACAATGAATCTCTTGACAACGCGCTTCGGCGTTTCAAACGAAACTGTCAAAAAGCGGGAATCATGGGTGAGATTCGAAAAAGAGAACATTATGATAAACCCAGCGTAAAGCGCAAGAAAAAGTCTGAAGCCGCACGCAAGCGCAAATTCTAGTGCGCAAGGCGCACACCCGACACGAGGGTACGTATCCAACGCCACGCATTCTCTCGAAGTCGGATTCAACTTACAAGTGAACGAAAAATCGCACAAAACCCGTGCGATTTTTTAGTACGCCAGGAAAGTGAATCTGGCTTCGTGAGAATGCGTACGCTTGCAAACGTGTCATCGGTGTTCGCTGTGCGCCGGGCGCACTTTTTAGTACGCCAGGAAACTGAATCTGGCTTCGTGAGAATGCGTACGCTTGCAAACGTGTCATCGGTGTTCGTGGCATCTATTCCAGTTTTTTTGAAAGGGGGTTCGGGGGGCGGGAAGTTTTCCCACGAGAACCTTATGAAAAAATCATTCTTTTTGATGTTCGCCGTATATATTTCGTTTCTTGCGCTGGGAATGCCGGACGGGGCGTTTGGTGTTGCGTGGCCCGGCATCCGCTATGAAATGGGTTTGCCCCTTGAGCGTGCGGCGTGGCTAATAGTTACGCATTCAATTTTTTATTCCCTGGCAGGGTCGCAAACCGGGCGGCTTGCAAAGCGTTTCCCCTTGGGCAAAATAAGCGGGACAGGCTTTTTGTTGCTTCTTTTGGGCATTTTCGGCTTCTCGCTGGCAACAAGCATTTACTGGCTCATAGGTGTGACGGCGGTTTTGGGTTGCGGCATGGGGCTTATGGACTCGGGAGTAAATGCGTTTGCGGCGAAGAAATTTTCCGCAAAACACATGAACTGGCTACACTGTTTTTGGGGCATGGGCGGCGCAATTAGCCCACTTATTATGCGGCAGATGATTATTTTTTACGACTGGCGCATTGGCTACCGTACAATTTTTGCGATTCAAGCGGTAATCGGAATTATCATGGCAATAAGCATCTTCCGCAATTTGTGGGCGGAAGAATCGAATTCTCAAGAACCCCTCAACAACCCACCACAAAACCCGGCTTCGAGAGAATGCGTACCCAACGATAACCTCCCACGGAATTCGCCGTGCGCCGGGCGCACCCCGGCTTCGAGAGAATGCGCACACAACGATAACCTCCCACGGAATTCGCTGTGCGCCGGGCGCACTCCGGCTTCGAGAGAATGCGTACCCAACGATAACCTCCCACGGAATTCGCTGTGCGCCGGGCGCACTCCGGCTTCGAGAGAATGCGTACCCAACGATAACCTCCCACGGAATTCGCTGTGCGCCGGGCGCACCGCCGTGCGCAC
>Ga0209755_10007732_pt1 | contig 11610 bp, 12 predicted proteins | sample TergutCo191P1_FD_187301 | JGI IMG/M metagenome (GOLD analysis project Ga0209755, IMG submission 187301) | Cornitermes sp. P1 segment gut microbial communities from Petit-Saut dam, French Guiana - Co191P1 (SPAdes) (version 2) | ecosystem: Host-associated > Arthropoda: Insects > Digestive system...
TGTGAAGATCACTCATAGGCATTAGCTGATAATTGTTCCGGAGACAGATCCTTCCATTATTACATCATCTGTATCAAGGTCTACGCGTATTCTGTCAGCGCTGAATTCGTCTTCGTTCTTGTAAACTATCGGGAACCCCGACAGATCCAGTAATCCTTCTTTGCGGTAATAAACAGCATGATCCGAGCGGCAGACCATGTCATCTTTAAAAAGGCGCACGGCGATTTGTAAAATTGTTATTTCCTTTTCTTCGTCATATTCAATAAAACGTCCTCTCGCGACAATTTCATTTTGCCTGTCTTCGAGAGTTGAGTTGCCTTCAAGCCGCGCGACTTTTAAAGTGCGGTCATACCGAAGCCGGTCTGTAATAAACAGGATATTTTTTTCTTCTTCATGGCCCCAGACATTGCCGATGCAGTCTATAAATTGATTATCGTCCCCGGATATTTCGATTCTGTCGGCGCGTAAAAGCAGGCTGTCTGATCTTACTTCTGCGTTCCCGATCAATATTGTTGTTTCTCTGCCAAGCGCTCTTGTGCCTGACATTCTGTCCGCTTTAAAGGTAAACACATCCGCGGATAATGGCTGGATTCCTAAAAACAACAATAATATTATCCACATATCCTTACTATTCCTCGTGGTAATATGTTCCGCGGACAGCGCCTGCGAATTCCCATGTGCGGCGGCGGGCATCCGCGCGAAGACCTATGCCTGTTATTATGGTTCCGTCTTCTTGAAAGATATTTACTTCGTCTTCTTCGCCGGAGAACATGACGCGTTCTTTTTCTGACCAGCTGACCCGATTTGTTTCTATAACGATATCTTCGGAGTCAACTTCAAGCCAAACGCCTTCGTTCATAATAATATCGCCCGATTCTATTTCTACTGACGCGTATCCCGCGCTGCCCGTTATATTTACTGTTTCGCCGCCGTCTGTGAACTGCTCAAAGGTAAAATTTTCAAGCGTCATCTGCCCCTGTTTTTCGTAGCGTTCAACGCGCTCAGCTTGAATACGCGCAACTGGATCCGCAGACCTTACGCGCACATATTCAACATTCTGCATAACTAAATCCGGCGTTGTGTTCTCCGGGGAATCTGCTTCGCCGTAATCAAATGAACATGACATTAAAATAAAAAGAATTAATACACTATTAATAATAATTTTGTTCATTTGCATTTCTTTACAGCGTTAATAAATTCCCTGAACAGAGGCGCTGCCGCCATCGGTTTTGATTTATATTCAGGATGGAACTGAACCGCTAACCCCCATGGGTGATCCGAATCTTTCCCTTCGGAAGAAGGCCATTCCACACATTCAACTAACGCGCCGTCCGGAGTGAATGCCGCGAGTTTCAAACCCGATTTTAACATTTCATCGCGGTATTTATTGGTTAATTCATACCGGTGGCGGTGGCGCTCTTTTATATTTTTTCTGCCGTAGGCTTTATGAATATGCGTGCCTTCTTCATTTACTGTTTCGCTCGCGCCAAGACGCATTGTTCCGCCGTAATTCTTTACGTTTACCTGTTCATCTAAAAGGCTGACTACAGGATATTTAGTGCCTGATGTAAACTCGGTGGAATCGGCGTCGCTCCAGCCAAGCACATTGCGCGCCCATTCAATTACCATTATATGCATTCCAAGACAGATTCCGAAAAATGGTTTTTTATTTTTTCTTGCCCATGCCGCCGCTTTTATCATTCCGCTGATACCGCGTTCGCCGAAACCTCCGGGAACCAAAACGCCGTCTATTTGCTCTTTGTCCAGAAGTGAATTGTCATTTCCGTTTTTTTCAAGAGAGGAGGAATCAATTTTGACAAGCTCAATTTCCACTCCGCATTCAAGGCTTGCATGGAACAGCGCCTCGTAAAGAGAAGTGTAGGTGTCGTGAATATTCATGTATTTTCCGATAACGCCGATTCTGACTTTCCCTTTTCTTGAAGAAAAGCGATCCATCAAAGACTGCCACGGAGTCATATCCGCGTGACGGCTTTCCACACCCATTTTTTTTAGTATCACCTGATCCAGTTTTTGTTCTTGAAAAACTATCGGTATCTGATAAATCGTAGTCTCAATGTTAGGTGAAGTGAACACAGCGTCGAGATCGACATTTGTAAACAGAGCGATTTTTCCGCAGGTTGCTTCATCAAGCATTACAGGAGAACGGCAGATCAGAATATCCGGCTGAATCCCCGCTTCCAGCATTGTTTTAACAGAGTGCTGAGTCGGTTTTGTTTTTAATTCTCCGCCCGCGACTTCCGGTATTAATGTTAAGTGAACCGAGAGAGCGTTCTTCTTTCCGTGTTCGTGGATTATCTGCCTTGCGGCTTCTATAAATGGGATAGATTCAATATCGCCGACAGTTCCGCCTATTTCGATTATTACCACATCAGTATCATTTTCTTCATTTGCCACTGCGAGGATTCGGCTCTTAATTTCGTCTGTTATGTGAGGAATTACCTGTACGCATTTTCCAAGGTATTTGCCTTCACGTTCCTTGCGGATAACAGAGTCATATACCTGTCCTGTAGTGATTGAATTCGCCTGACTTAGCCGCCCTTTTGTGAATCTTGCGTAATTGCCGAGATCAAGATCGGTCTCCGCGCCGTCATCTGTTACATAAACTTCGCCGTGCTGGTAAGGACTCATTGTTCCCGCGTCCACATTGATGTAAGGATCGCATTTTACCATGCGGACATTCAGCCCCCTGCTTTCCAGCAACGCCCCAATCGAAGATGCCGCTACACCCTTGCCTAAACTGGAACAAACGCCGCCTGAGACGAAAATAAACTTGTTCATTTCTTATAAGTATGGTGAATTTATACCGTAAATACAAGTGCGGCGGCGAGTTTAGCTTCTTCGCCGTCTGACATTTCTCCGGGAAGAATCAGCGGGTATGCCGGAACCGGCGGAAGCAGGAAACCTATTTCAAAAAATTTATTAAATAGTATGGTCCAGTTATTATATGAAATAACATCTTCTTTTAAAGTGATGTATATCCCCTGTTTTTTCCAAATACTGTTTTTTAATGCCTTTATAACACGTGGAAAGTCTGGTTTTACTCTCTGTGAAGACGCAAGAAGATCGTATATTCCGCGCGCGGCGGCGGCAAGCAGTATCGGCGAAAGATTGTCACTTTCCGGAAAATTTAATAATTGATTTTCGTTTTTTGCCGCCGCCGCGCATAATCCAAACGGCAGCCCATCGCGCCAAGTTTGTATGCCCGGAATCACAGGAATTAAAATAGGCGAATTACCAACAGTCAACGGCGAATTAGGATCGATGTACGGTCTCCAGAATTTGGCGGCGCCGCTTTGAAAAAGCTTTGTAAGTTCAGGCGGCGGCGCGGCGTATAACCGGAAACTGTATCCCGGAAATATTTTTAATAATGCTTTAATTAAGCGTCCCTGCGAAAAATGCGGGTACGGGGCGTAAAGTCCGCGGCTTGCGGTGTTTTTTATTTCGCGTAACAAATTAACAGGAGTGTGACCTAAAACCGCCGCGCCGCCATTGAGCCAAAGATCGATTAAACGCTTGTTATTATCAAGGTAGAGGCGGAAACCTCTTGCGCGAAGTACATTCGGGATATAACGCATAAGAGAAAAATCACTACTAACCAGATCGTTATTTATTGTGTTAGCTGTCATTTTAATAATCATCTCCGATTTTTTCATAAGCTCTGCCTTGTATTTCGCTTAAAAAACGTTTTTCCGTTCCGTTATCAAAAAGCACATGCACTACAGGACCGTCTTCGCTGTCTTTTACGCTGAGAACAGCTCCGTATCCGTAGTTCTCATTAAAAAGACGCTGCCCTCTCTTCCAGCCCGACCGTTCTTCTAACTCTTTGTTTTCTTTTTTATTATCGCCTGATAATTTTACCGCGTTTTGCAAATATTCGGGGTTATTGCTGTACAGGTTATCAGTTTTAATGCGCGCAGCGTAATCGATCCGCGAAGAACTATGATAATCCGCTGTCCTTATTTGTCTGGATTCTTTTGTAATATTTAAACAGCTTCTGTCAATTTCGCGTAGGAACAACGAAGGCTGCGATTGCATTGTTTTTCCGTACATTCTGCGTTCCGCGCATGTAGTGAAAAATAGTTCATCCATCGCGCGTGTAGCGCCTACATAAAAAAGACGGCGCTCTTCTTCAAGCTCATCATCTTTTTTATCGTCTCTGGGAAAAATGCCCTGATCAAGCCCTGTCATTATTACATGCTTAAACTCAAGCCCCTTAGTATTGTGAAATGTGATAAGCGTTACCGAGTTTTGCAGGTTGTTTAATTTATCCGCTTCTTCTTTTAAAGAACGATCCAGCTCAATGTCTTCCAGAAATTCCAGCAGACCTTCGGTGTTATTCGCATATTCGCTTGCGCCGTTTAAAAGTTCCTGAAGGTTATTTATTTTAGAGTTGCCCGCGGTTTCATCTTGAGTCTCGTGATATTCAGCTAACCCTGAGTCAATCAAAAGCTGCCTGATACAAACCGAAAGTCCTTCGCCGGATTTTAAATCGTTATGTTTTTTTGCGCTTTTATTTTTAGCTGGAGACTTTTTAGCGGATTTATTTTTCTTCTCATTAGGTTCAGGGATTGAGGCGGCGTCCGAATTAGTCTGCAAACATGATTGAGCGTCTTCAATCACTTTAAAAAATTCATTTAATCCTGTTCTTGCTTTTTTAGATAACTCAGTATTTTTTCCTGATTCCGTTAAATCAATTTCTTCCTGAATTGAAGCATCAATAATTTTATCGACCGATACGCCGCCTATGCCTCTTGCCGGTTTATTTACTACGCGGCGGAACGCGACTTCATCGCGCGGATTAACAAGAAATGCGAGTAACGCGAGAGCGTCTTTAATTTCTTCGCGTTCATAAAATTTTAACGAGCCGACCACGCGGTACGGGATGCCTCTTTTTAAAAACAATGTTTCAAAACCAAGCGACTGCGCGTTAGTACGGTAAAGGATTGCCCAGTCAGACCATGATGATTTTTTATTTTTTACAGAGGCTTCAATTTTTTCCGCGCAGAAAGCAGCTTCCGCGTCCTGATTAGAAAGATATGCTAGAATGGGAAGAGGACCGTCTCCTTTTTCTGCGTTTAACGTTTTTCCGAGTCTGCCTCGGTTAAAATTAACAACAGAAGACGCGGCTTTTAAAATCGGAGATGTGGACCGGTAATTTTGTTCTAATCGAATAATATCCGCGCCTGAAAATTTATTCGGAAACTCAAGAATATTTTTTACCTCTGCGCCGCGGAAACGGTATATTGACTGATCGTCATCGCCGACTACGCAGACATAAGTGTCAGGACCGCATAGTTCTTTTAAAAGCTGAAACTGCGCAACATTCGCGTCCTGATACTCGTCTACCATAATCACCGAGAATCGATCGCGGAAACGCCGCGCGACTTCAGGGTAATTCCGCAGAATCTCAACAGGTTTTTTGATCAGATCGCCGAAATCAACATTGCCAATCTGCGTCAGGCGATCTTCGTACTGTCTGTAAATCTCGCGGAATTTTTTTTGATGATCGATTACCGCTAGTTCCGGATCATCGGGAGAAAGAAAATAATCCTTGGCGCGTGAAATGTTATGTGCATAATGTCTTGCGTCCGTTCTTGAAGAATTTTCGATAATAGAGGAAAGGAGCGAAACAACATCGTCATCATCATAAATAATAAAACTTGAATTAAGGCCGGTAAGACTTCCGCTGCGCCTTAAAAACCAAGCGCCGAACGAGTGAAAAGTCCGCATCATCGCGTCCGCTGCGCGCTCATCGATCTTGCGGGCGCGCTCCGCCATCTCCCTTGCCGCCTTGTTTGTAAATGTAACCGCAAGAATTGAGCGCGGATCTAATCCCTGTTCTCTTATAAGCCACGCGATTTTTGTCGTTATTACCCTTGTTTTTCCCGACCCCGCGCCCGCGAGAATTAAAAGCGGCTTTCCGGTGTGAAGAACAGCCCGCCTCTGTTCGTCATTTAGCGGCTCAAGATAGGAAGGGTTTAATTGCTGCATCGGTATATTGTAGCAGTTAAAATAGCGGTAGTCATCCTGAACTATTAAGAGCGCTTATCGTTTCCAAATCAAGACCTGTGATTTTCCTAATAAATTCAGGAGCTGTGTCTTCTGAAAGAAGATTTTTTGCGATTATTAATTTTTCATGTTCGATACCTTGCTCAATACCTTGCTCATATTTTTCCTGCCCTCTGATTTCGGCAATTTCTTCAATTGTAAATTCATGCATTAACATATTTATTACCTCCGACGCATTATCTTTAAAAAATTTTTCTAATATCTCATTCTCTATGCTATATTTTACCGCTGTTTTTATCGCTTCTTCAAGAGGAAGGTTTTTTTTATTTTCCCTTATTTTTTCTAAAAAAATACTGTAACCGACCAAGGTTTCGCTTTTTGCCATTATATTTTTATTTCGTTTGTGATTTATATTATATACACGTACTTTTAAATCTAATGATATTTCCGTTGATTCAGATTCTTTTACTTTTCTATTATTTTCTCGTAAATACGTCCTATGTACATTAACATTCTGACCGGAATATTATTATTAATAGTTGATTGGTGCTCGATCAACACTATAATTTGATCATTGATAGTAAACGACACATCATTTATCTGATGCATGAAAAGAACATCTGTAAGGGTATTAATGCTGATGATGGTATCCATTGGCATATCAATACCTTCAATTGCCGAATAGAGTTCTTTAAGAATTTCAGGATCGCTGAAGAGTTTTGAAAAAACGCTTGCTTTATGAGTTTTACTAATATTCATAAAATTTCCATATTAATTAATTTTAACCTTATAAAAAGGTCTCCTAATATATGGGTTGAATATTTCATTTTGCATGACTGAAAATTATTTTTTTTAATTATTTTTATTATAATTGTCTTTTTCATCCTATTGACAAAAAATTCATTTTTTGGTAGTTTTCCATTATTGCAACAAGGAGAGGTTTTTGCATAATTTATTTAAGTTTGAAAATTATATAATACCCCCCCCATCTTGTAAGAAAGTCATTATTTCAATTTATTCATACCTCTGCATTTGTCTGTTCAAAAACAAAAATTCCGGATTATCAGCTCAGGATTTTTATGGATAAACATAACTAATAAAGGAAAAAAAATTAATTAAAGGAGAAAAAAGTGGGAAAAAGGATTGTTTTGATTTTGGTTCTGGCTGCGGTTATATCAGGAGCCGCGTCTGCTCAGAATTTCTGGCTGTCAGGCGAAGGAAGCGGTGCAGGCGCCGGAGCGCGTATTGAGCTGATGCTTACTAATAAGTTATCTGTAGGTATTAACGGTTTTTCTTTAGCTTACGATTATGTTACCTATCTTATTAAAGATAAAGATACAAAGAGATTTGTTGATTCTATTACAGGGGTTAATCTGTTTGCCCGGTTATATATTGTCGAGAATCAATTTTTTATCGGGATTGGTTTAGGTTATCATATTTATAATGAGGCGGGAGGGTTTGGAATTACGCCGGAAATAGGCTGGAAAATCGATTTTGGTAAACCGGGCGGATTTTTTATTTCTCCCGGAATAATAGTGCCTTTAACATTTGGATACGGAATGAGTAGAACGTGGTTCGATGAACCTTATTATTATTTCTACAGCGGCAATTCTTTGGGGAGCTGGAGAACTACTGGTTATTGGGATTATAAAGAAGGATCTTTTTTTGGTTTTAACCTTGTTCCCTATATCGGGATTGGCTACGCATTTTAAATAAAGGAGGAGTTTATGAAAGAAATAAAAAAAATTAAAACCTTACAAATTATTTCAACGGCGATATTAATGTTAGCTGCAATTAATTTTTCAGCTTGCGGTGACCCTGATATTAATACGGATCCAACAAGATTCAATATTTCTAATGTAAGTTTTAAACCTACTGGGAGTTGGGGTAATGGGTCTGTGGTATCGCCGAATCCTGGCAGCTCGACCTGTTATATATATAGCGCTACTATCAGTCTCAATACTAATTTCCTGTCTATATCAGGAGAAATATATGATTCTGGGTATTATAATGATTTCTATATTAGTGAATCTATTCGTAAAGTGGACATCGATAATTCATCAGCATTTTTATACAAAACTAATGGTCAAAAAATTGGATTAGTTACTATTGCAAGAGATTCTTATTATAATGATGGTGAAGCATCAGGCGTTGCTATTTTTATTGGGAAATCATATAACAATGATCTTTCTTCTTATTTTAATATCTCTGACATGGTTGATCATGTTTATAGCAGCAATGACTACGGAATCAGCGGATTTGCGCAGTATTATTATAATCAATAATATTTAAACAATTGTTTAATAAATTGTTTGTTTTCATTCAAAGCCCTGTTTTCGCAGGGTTTTTTTATTTTACAAAGAATAAGTATTTTTAAACAGATAACCGCGGAATATTTGGATATTTATATCTCTTTTGACAATCAATATTTCCTATGTTAAAATAATTTCCAGAGGTTATCATGAACAAAGATACAGAAGAATTTTTAAAAAAACAGGCAAAAGAAATCCGAAAAATGACAATTGAGGAAATCGGGATTCTGGGAACTGGTCATATCGGCGGAGCGATGTCGATTATAGACCTTTTGGCGCTGCTTTATTTTCACCGGATGAAGGTTGATCCGCAGAAGCCGAGGTGGGAGGAACGTGATCAGCTTGTGGTTTCCAAGGGGCATTCTGGTCCGGCTGTTTACGCAGCGCTTGCGCTTAAAGGATATTTTCCGGCAGATTGGCTTACTACTTTAAATAAAGGCGGGACGAGTCTTCCGAGTCATTGCGATCGAAATAAAACTCCGGGTATCGACATGACAACCGGTTCTCTCGGTCAGGGATTTTCTGCGGCAATCGGAATCGCGCTCGGTCTAAAAATGGATAATAAAACATCGACAGTATATACAATTATCGGCGACGGCGAGTCAAACGAAGGACAAGTTTGGGAGGGCGCACTGTTTGCAGCTTACCAGAAACTGCCTAACCTGATCGCTTTTACCGATTATAACAAACAGCAGCTTGACGGCTTTACCAAAGATGTTCTTGATATGGGAAACATCGCCACCAAGTGGGAGAGCTTCGGATGGTTTACTCAGGAGGCTGACGGCCATGATATCGCCGCGCTTGACGCCGCGATCGAAAAAGCGTTAGCTGAAAAAGAAAGACCTTCGATGATTGTCATGCATACGATCAAGGGGAAAGGCTGCTGCTTCGCGGAAGGCGTCGAGAAAAATCACAGCATGGCTTTTGATATGGAGAAAGCGAAAGCGGCAATCGCGGCGTTAGGTTAGGGAATAATCATGAAACGCTGTTTCATGTTCAATTATAAAACGCGGTATACGGCCGCGCAAAACAGAGGTTAATAATGGCTGAACAAAAAGAAATGAGAATGGCTTATGTCGATACAGTGATGGCGTTAGCTGAAAAAAATAAAAATATTGTGGTGCTGGAAGCTGATTTGATGAGCTGCACAAATACCGGAATTTTTAAAAAGACTTATCCGGACCGGTTTTTTAACTGCGGAGTCGCCGAAGCTAATATGATCGGCATCGCAGCGGGGCTTTCCACACTAGGAAAAATTCCTTTTGCGTCAGGCTTTGGCTGTTTTTCGTCAAGGCGCGTATATGATCAATTTTTTCTTTCAGCGAATTACGCGCAATTAAACGTTAAATTGATCGGCACTGACCCAGGAGTAACCGCCGCCTTTAACGGCGGAACTCACATGCCGTTTGAGGAACTTGCTTTGATGCGCGTTATTCCAAAACTTACAATGATTGAACCGTCCGATCCTGTTTCATGCGCCGCCTTTGTCCGCCTAATGGCTGAAGAATACGGCTGTCACTACCTTCGTATTCCGCGAAAAGCGGTACCGGCTCTGTATCCTGAAAACGAGACATTTAAATTCGGCAAGGCGAAAGTTTTAAAAGAAGGAACCGATGTGTGTTTTATCGCGCTTGGAAGCCTTATGGTAAACCAATCGTTGAAAGCATGCGATAAACTTGCCGAATCGGGAGTAAAGGCAGGCGTGCTGGATGTGCTTACTTTAAAACCAATCGACCGTGACGCGATATTAGAACAAGCCGGAAAAGTACGCGCGGTAATCAGCGCCGAGAACGCGCAGATAATGAGCGGGCTTGGCAGCGCGGTTGCGGAAATACTCGCCGAAGAAAGATGCGGCTGTAAATTTGCGCGTATCGGTATCCGCGATGAGTTCGGCGAAGTCGGCACGCAGGATTATCTTGTAGACCGTTTCGGCCTTGATGTTAACAGTCTTGTAAACAAAGCGTTAAAACTATTGGAATAAAAAAAAGAGTGAAGTATGCTCCTCACTCCATGGCTTTTTATATAAAGATTTTTTAACTCAGTTTTTAGCTATGTTTTGCCAATCGTCCACAGGCGCTTCTTATATTTTATTTTCTTTCTGAAAGTATGTTATAGATTATCATCCAATGATCAGAATAAAATTCACATGCTTTATTATAAAAATCAGCTAACGGCATCCATAAGACTTCACCGGCGGTGTTTGCGCTTGTAAAGTTAAGCTCAGGCTGATTCAGATCCAAAGACGCATCGAAATCAAATAGATGAACATGAGCTATCAGCCGTCCGCGGTGATCTCTGTAGGGATCATCATACGCTTTAATTTTTATATAAGCCTTGTTAAGGATTTCGTTTGACGCCTCTATTCCGGTTTCCTCTTTTAATTTTTTTATTGCTGCGTTACGAATAAAATCGTTTTGGTTCAAGAAGCCGCCCGGTATTGCGTATAAATCCCTGCCGGGAGCTTTACCGCGTTTTATTAGTAAAATTTTTTCGTTTTGAATAACAATCGCGTTTACCGAGTTAAATGTCGGGGGGAATGGAGCGGATAACCATTTTGATTTGTAGTCAATAATAAACCGGTTTTCACCGGCAATCAGTTTAAAGCGGTCTTCCTCCGCAAAAGAGATTACTTTCTCCAGAATTTTTGGATTGAGTATTTTTGCCAGTTCTGTTACAGACTTTTGTACATTATCTTTTGACATATACGGAATTTCATATAATATTTTTCTTACATCTGTGGAGCTTAGTCCGTTTTCCTGTTCATCCAAAGTCCGCAGTTCCCATTGCGGAAAATGATTTAGGTAATAAGAAGAATTATCTTTAAAAAAACCGTATAAAGCAATTTTTATATTGTTGTTTGTTCCCGGAATTTCCGCAGTGACAGCGTCAATTTTTGTTTGGATATTTTTTACCCAGTCATTGATATTATATGTAAAATCTGAAATACCGCTTACTGTGCTGGATGCTCCGGTCTTTGGAAGGACATCCATTATCATTGCGCGTCTTTCTTCAGCGGTAAACGGATTACGGATGGATCTTGCCCGATTATTGCTTCCGACAAATATAACAGCGTGATCATTTTCCGCGTGGACCTGCCGAAGTATCGCTTCGTGGGCTTTTGTTGGCGGCTGGAATCTGCCGATGAAAACGCCTAATCTGATATTCGCCATAAGCAGACAACGGGAGCCGCCTCCCGTATATTTCCCTCCTATAAAATTTATCAGCGGACGACGGGAGTCGAACCCGCGTCACGAGCTTGGGAAGCTCG
>Ga0209755_10007734_pt1 | contig 11609 bp, 8 predicted proteins | sample TergutCo191P1_FD_187301 | JGI IMG/M metagenome (GOLD analysis project Ga0209755, IMG submission 187301) | Cornitermes sp. P1 segment gut microbial communities from Petit-Saut dam, French Guiana - Co191P1 (SPAdes) (version 2) | ecosystem: Host-associated > Arthropoda: Insects > Digestive system >...
TGTGCCTTACGGAACGCCGCAGGAAACTGGAGTCGGCATGAAGGTTGGCGGCTGGGCGCTTGCTCTTGCCGGCGCAATTATTTCTATTGTTTCCTGGGGAACGCTTGGATTTGTAGGTGTCGCTCTCATCGGAACAGGGCTATCAATGGCGCTTGGCGGACAAGTGCTGTTAAACGTGAACATACCGTTAGACGATAAAGAAAAACCTGAAAACGATCCCTCCATAAGAGGAAGTAAAAATCAGGCGCGGCCCCATGGGCGAATCCCTGTACTGTTTGGTCGCCATCGAATATATCCCGATATAGCGGCAAACCCTCATACGTTAATAATCGGGAATCAGCAGTTTTACATACAATTATTTTGCGGCGGATACAAGGATTACGAAATAGACCTTGAAAGCATCAAGTTAGGCGAAACGTCAATAATTGATTTTTCACAAACCAAAAATATTAACTCGATTCTTTCCGGAGCCGATCCTGTTGTAAGACTGGAAATACTGCAAAGCGGTGAAGCGTCAGCTGTTTATCCTCATTGTGTTCACGAAGAAGCTCTTAATGTGACGCTGCAGCATGAAATTGAAGATGTCGATGAAAATAAAATACCAGGCGAAATAGTTCGCACTACTCCGAATAATACTGACAAAATAAATGTCGATATCTTTTTTCATAACGGACTTGGTAAGTATAACGATAATGGAGACGTTGTCTCTGCGGCAGTTGAAGTAAAAGCATGGTATAAAGCGGTCTCTGATGACGATTATCAATTATTGGGATACTTTAGCAGTTCAAGTAACGTTATATCAGGTTCGGAATTAAAAACAAAAAGGTGTCAGATAACAAAAGAAAACCTTGATCCCGGACAGTATAACGTAAAAATTGAACGCGTTACTCCTGATTCCAAAGACAGCAAAGTAATAGATACTGTACACGTAGGATCTATTCGTTCTTATAAAACAGTACGTCCAATTCGCTATGAGCGGCAAAAAGATTTAACGATAATCGCCATGCGCGTTATGGCAACAGCAAGGCTTAACGGTGTTATAGACAGTTTTAATTATGTTGCAACGTCGAAACTGCCGGTTCATTCAACAAATGGTTCCGGCTCTTTGTACTGGCTTAATGCTGAACAAACACGAAACCCCGCATCAATGCTCATGTACGCTTTATGGGGCAGACCTGCGCAGCAGACAGTTGACCCTGATGATATCGACTGGACGTCGATCGAAGATTTTTACGCATGGTGCGAAGAACACAATTACACATGTAACGCTTATTTGTCGGAAGCTGTAACAATCGCGGAGCTGCTTCGCATGATTGGCAATACGTCCCGCGCGGATATCTTGCGTATCGATTCTAAAATCTCCGTTGTGCAGGATATAGAACGCCCGGCTTCTGTACAATTATTCACGCCAAAAAACACCATAAGTTACAGCGTCACGATGTTTAACGCTGATATTCCTGATGAAATTTCCCTTCGCTACATTGATGAGGAAGCAGGATTTGCTCATAACGAACTTCCTGTTTATAATACGCCTGACGGTAACAAACCTGACAACGAACCTGATACGATTCAGAAAGCAGACCTTTGGGGTATAACAGATTCCGTACAGGCTCGCCGCATCGGTATGTACAATTACGCGTGTTTAAAAAACAGACCGTTTGTACATTCGATTGAAGTTGATATCGAGTATTTACTTTGCAACAAAGGCGACTGGATACAGTACGCAGGAGATATCGCTTTAACAGGAGCCGCGCAAGGCAGAATTAAAGGACTTATTTTCGCAGACGGCGTTTGTATCGGCATCGATACAGACGAGCCTATTATATTAACTGAAGGACGGGAAAACGTTGTACGTATAAGATTAAAAGACGGCACCATCATATTAAAAGAAATTATTTCAAATTATGGAATCTCCCGCGAGAGATCAATAACATATTATCCTGTTCAAGATGGCAGTGAAGATATACACGAACCGTCATTAGGCGATATGTATGTAATTGACGAATACAACAATGTTTATTACGAACCGCAGAATGTAATTTATTTTATTGAACCCATGCAGTCTCCCAATATTCCAAAAGCAGGAGACATTTACGCCTTTGGCGTGCGCGGATATGAAGCGCTTGATTTAAAGATCACCGACATTCAGCCGGGTGCAAATTTAACTGCAACTCTTACTTGCGTTGAATACGCGCATGAGATATTCGGCGTTGATGATCCTGATTTTGTTCTTCCTGATTTTATTAACAGGATAACTCCTGTGTCGGGCGCAATCGATTCAGGCGTTGTAAATCCTGTTAACTGGCAGCGTTTTGTAGTTTTCCATGACAGTGAAGCGCAGCCCCCGCGTCCTGCAGGCAACGGACAGGACGATGGATGGTATCGTGAACAAAACTTTCGTTCGCTTTGGCAGTCAACAAAAATAGCACAGACGATTGATTCCGGCGAATGGGGGTTGCCGCAAAGAATAAACGGTCAGCGCGGCAGCGATGACATCACGCCTGTTTGGCTTTCGCTTGCTCCGCAGAATATTACGCTTGAAACCGATGGCGACGGAAATATTCTTGCAGGACTCTTGCCGGCGACAGCGCAAGCCAGGTTGTTTCAATGGAACTCTCTTTTAACAGGAGTTACATTCGCACTTCAAAACGCGCCTGCAGGCGTTTCCATTAATTCTTCAAGCGGAGTTATAACAGTAAACACAAATGCAAATCTTACTGATGAAAATAGAATCACTGTACGCGCGACGTATATGGGTACTGTTTATACTGCAGTATTAACAATTAAGCGAAATGTAAGAAATTTCCCTGCAAGATATTTGGGTACGATTACAGTGTTATCTGCTACATCAACAGTTACAATCATAACAGGTCCTGTGCAGGGGCAAGTGACAGCGCGTCAGGGCGATTATGTATTGACTGTTGCTGCAGTTGGCGGCCGTCAAGCAGGCAGTGTTTTTCAGTGGACTGGTACCGCATGGCAGTATCGTTCGCCTGATACTCATGCCGATCTTTATATTCGCTGTTTCAAGGATGGGCTTAATGTTCCAGAACTTACACAGGATATGGGTTGGTTTGGCGCTGTGTTCGCGAGATTAATCGTTGCACAGCAAGCGTTTATTGAGACTTTACAAAGTCAATTGATACAAGTAAATGGCGCCATTTTTGGCGGTGAAAGATTCACAAAAAATGCTCTTGGACAAATAATAGATAGAGGAGCCGACTTTCGCGGATTTCTGCTTGACAGCAACGGTACATTAAAAGCGTCTAACGCGGAAATAAGCGGCAATATAAATGCTGAAAGTGGCTCATTAGATAATGTTATGATAAAAAATCAAGCCGTGTTCATGGGAACAGTAAATTCAGGCCCATTATTTGCTTCAAATGAATTACAAACACCTACAGATCCTATTACTTTTTTAGCGGGGACACGTATTTCAATAATACATAATCATTTTGGTATTGGAACGCATTCGGTCGCAGGAGGCAATTTTGGTAATGAACAAGGATTATCATTAATTATAAACGCACAAGCATATTACGGAGGCGCGACAACGTTTTCAACTTCTTTAATTTTTAATAACGGGAAGAGTATTACTATTAGCGATGTCGATAGTGCAACTGGAGGAGGTCCTAACGGACCTACATACGGCGGACAAAGAACAATTTTACAGAATTTAATAATAGGAGGAGGAACTGCAGGACAAACATTACGTTTTAACAGTTTACCAACGGGTGGAGGAAGTTACCCTCCGGGAACCGTGTATAGAAGTGGCAATCAGTTAATGATTGTATGATGCGTTAACTATACCATAAGGATCAAATGAAGTGTCACTATCAACTAGAACGCCGTCTATAAATATTTCAACGGTTAATTCGCCGCTTGCAGTTAAATTCTTTGCATTTATATATAGTTGCTGTCTTTGTTTGGAGAAAAATGCAATACTATGCGGAATATTGACAACAGAGGGTGTCGTAATCCATCCACGTTCATGCATATAGGAAACCTGTGCCGTTGGTACGGTTCCAGTTATTCTATATTCAAAAGATGTTCCAAAATCACAAGAGAAAAAACAAAACGATATCAAAATGATAAAAGTAAATCTTTTCATAATCCCGCCTTTTCTCATTATACCCCTTTATCCCATTTAGGGCAACTGTTAAAAACGGCTGGTACAATGATGGTATGGCATACGAGAAAACTATATGGGAACCTCGTGAAGGTTCCAATCTTGACAGATTTGATAAAGCAAACGAAACAGACAGGTCGGTTATTCTGCGTAATAGACCTAGTTTGATTACAAAGCCCGGTACCAAGTTCAGTACGCAGAATATGAACAAAATTGAAAACGGGATTTATGACGCACATGAGTTGATTGCTACTTACGAAAAAGAGATAAATAAAGCGTTTGAGTTGATTGCTGGTACAGAAACATTAATTGATTTTATACTTGAACTTGTTCCGGAACAGGCCAGTAATTTAAACCAGTTAGCTGATAAAGCCTTCGTTAAATCAAGCCTGCCGCAGTACGGAATTCCGTTTGTAAATCAAGTTATAAGTTACGCAGGGAACATCTCTATTCTTTATGCAGCTTTTCCCGGTACGACTTGGCAGACTGTTCCGGGTACTGAAAATTTGTCTGGATCAACTGTTGGCATATCCAAGCAGTTTCCTATTATTTCTGGAAGCAATTTGTATACTGCACCTCTTACACGGGCTGACAACGGCATCAGTGCAGGCAATGTAGTTTTCTTTTCAGGTTGCGGCGATGGAGGGGTTCCTATAGATGCGAGTGATTTTAGTTTTTACTTTGATTGGGAAATTAGATCTTCTATTCGCGGAGTTATAGCAAGTGGCCGTTTTATCCAATATTACGAAGGATACGGAGAGTTTTTGCTTCCCTCTATTACGATTCAAAATAACGAAGATATCGAATTGGCTGTAACAACTAATTCAAAAATAATCTACATGACTGGTAGTTGGTTAAAAAATATTCCTGCAACGGTAATCAGAAGAGCAAGGAGGCTTTTATGACATTAATTGAAATTTATTTATACCAGTCGTGCAATTTGAAATGTAAAGATTGTCCTATGGCAGCTTGGCTGTATGAGCCAGACGATCTGGATCGTGACGGTTTTAAACGCAACGCAATAACAAATGATTTGCTTATTCCATGGATGCAGCAACACCTTGACCCAAAAGAATGTTTTATTGAGTTTACGGGCGGCGAACCTGGTATGTATCCAGAAATTGGTACTTTAATACCAAAACTTGAAGAGCTTGGATTCAGAGGTATTATAAGGACAAATGGTACGCTTCCTATTCCTGAAACTAAATCATTTAAAAGAGTAGCTGCCTGGCATAAAGATACACCGTTCCCGATTTCCTTTGACCATATTTTAATTTTGGAAAACCCTGAAGACGACTGGCAGTCAAAAGAAAGACATTGTCAGCGTAACGGTATATCTTACGATGTATTTCCTTACAAGTTTTTCAGCACAGACCATAGAGTAACAACTAATTATCCGATTATTACTTGTACTATTTTCGACAAGATGTCAACAATGTTTTCAAGCGGCGTAATTGTCGGTTGTTTCTCCGGCAGAGGCTCCGCCAAGAGAAGCCCTTCTTTATTAAAAAACTCTCCACCTGTAAATGACAGATTTTGTCCTACATGCGGCAATATGCGAGCTGTTGAATGTTTTATTAACGGCATTCCCGGCTTCAAAGAAGAACAGGGCATTAAAGACATGGAAGTAAACCCGGCTTACGATATCCCATACCCGTTATTAAATTCTAACAATGAATGGGTAGATAAAGACGGTAATGTACTCGGCAGGATGGGTGAATGGAATCCGCCGCAGATAAAACGTGACAGGAGAATGTAGGGAAATGGCAGGCTTAAATCAAGAACTGTACAAATGCAGAATTGGTTATAAGCTCACAGGATAACACACGAAAAAACACGATAATACAAGGAAAAAAGTCGTTTTTGTCAAACTAAAAGATGATTTTTGCCAAAATGCTCGGCGCGTTACAAACAGAGAGGTAAGTAATGAAGAAATTAATACCTTTTGCGGCGATTTCTATAATTCATTTGGCGTTTACGGCGAGACTTTTAAATTATTATATGATGCTGAAAAACAAGCCGGAATTTATCTGTATATAAGCGGGGAGTGGAGAAAACAATAATTATCCTGTTGTCCGTTACTGAACAGAATTTCGATTTTTATCCCAAATCTCTTTTGCTTCTTTTGCCCTCTTTGTAATCTCTGTCCAATTTTGCGCGTTGATTAAATCCTTGGTTGCTATCCAGCTTCCGCCGATTGCAAATACAGGTTTAAACTGCGCATAACTTGCAAGGTTTTCAATTGTGACGCCGCCCAGCGGAATGTACTTCATGCCCAAATGGTTGTACGGGGCGTTGATGCTCTTTAAAAAGTTAAGGCCGCCCATTCCTTCCGCCGGAAAAAATTTGACCGCGCGGCATCCAAGGGAGAGCGCCTGTTCGATTTCACTTGGGGTTGCGATTCCCGGAGCGAAGGGAAGATCGGCGGCGATTGCTTCTTTTACAATTTCCGGATTAATGCCGGGGGAGACGCCGAATTTAACGCCTTTTTCATTTTTTACTTTTGCCGCCTGTCCCGGTTCGATGATTGTACCGACGCCGATATACATTTGCGGCACTTCTTTTGCAATCAACGAGATTGAAGGAAAAGCCGCAGGCGTGCGAAGAGCAAGTTCGATTACTGTGATGCCGCCTTCAAGAAGAGCCTTTGCGAGAGGAACGGCGTTTTGTTCATTTTCTATTTCTAAAACCGCGATTATTCCGCCTTTCGAGATTTCGTCCTGGATTTCTTTTGACATTGTCAGTTTCATATACTCTCCTTTTGTTATCTGGCATCAGTATAATATAAATGGTATAGTTTTTATACGCATATGTGGAAGGTACAGCTTCATAAAATTAATTACGACGATAGGGAATATCAGGCGGTTAAAGATGTCCTTGATTCCGGCTGGCTTACAATCAGCGAAAAGACCCATGCCTTCGAAGCCGCTTTTTCTGATTTTTTAGGAGCCGGTTCAAAGAGTCTCGCTGTTTCAAACGGAACCGCCGCGCTTCACATGGCGCTTTTGGCTCTCGGCATCGGCATTAATAATGAAGACGAAGTTATCACGCCTTCGCTTACTTTTATAGCAGATCAAAATGTTGTGCAAATGTCCGGAGCCAGGAATATTCTTGCCGACATCACTTCCATAAACGAAGACTGGTCTGTTGATCCTTCCGATATCGAATCGAAAATAACGCCGAAAACAAAAGCGATCATGATTGTTCATTATGCCGGTTACGCATGCGACATGGAGCGAATAACCGCGCTTTGCAGGAAGCATAATCTTTTCTTAATCGAAGACTGCGCTCATTCGCCCGGCGCTGATTTTGCAGGGCAGCCCCTCGGCACATTCGGCGACATCGCCGCCTTCAGTTTTTTCGCGAATAAAAATATCGCAGTCGGCGAAGGCGGCATGGTTGTTACGCGCAATGAAGAGCTGTACGGGAAGCTGCGTCTTTTGCGTTCCCACGGAATGTCAGTCCCTTCGTTTGACCGCTTTAAGGGCAGAGCGGTATCCTACGACGTTGAATCGCCCGGGTTAAATTACCGTATCCACGAAATAAGTTCCGCGCTTGGGCTTGTCCAATTGCAAAAACTTAATGAAGCAAACGAAAAACGCAAAAAACTTGTCGAGCATTATTACGCAAGGCTTGACGGCATTCCGTCAATTACAATTCCATTCAGAAACTTTTCGCGCGGCAAACCAAATTATCACATAATGCCGATTCTGCTCCAGGAAAAAATTGACAGAGCCGCGCTCATCGAATCAATGAAACAGGCAGGCGTTCAAACGAGCATACATTATCCCGCGATTCAAAACTTCAGCGCGTACAATGGTAAAATTAATACAACGCCCAAAGCCGAATACGTCTGCGCCCACGAACTGACGCTGCCCTTATACCCCACGATGACGATTGAAGAAGTGGATATTGTGTGTGATGCGTTAGCATCGCACGATGCGTTGGTTGGCGGAGTATGAATTTCTTTATTCAATATTTACCAAATATTTCGTCAATTTCGCTCATAATTCCGCTTGTTGACATGTCGATTTGGGTTTTAATTTGAGTTTTAATTTGTTTTTTCATGGAGTTTGGCAGGCGCGGAAAGAGGCTTTCGGCATCCGGAACATGGATGTTCTCGGTGTTGTTTTTGAAGAATTGGTATGGTTCTATTCTGAGAACAAAGGCGATTTTTTCTATCAAATTTATGGAAGGAAATCTCCGTCCGATTTCTATGTCTCCTATATAACTGGTCGCGGTATTGCAATATTCCGCCAACTGCATCTGTGATAAACCCTCTTTTTTACGGAATTCCTTTAAATTTTTTATAAAAATCTGCTTTAATTTCATTCTTATAAGCTAATAGCCAGAATATTTAGTAAACAATCAGCAATATGACGTAAATTATATATTGACATATATCGTCATTACGCCTATTATGAGAAATAATAGAATTATCATTTTTAGGATTATTTTTGGTTATTACTAATTTTAACGTCTTATAAAACAGTTATTGCATGGAAAAAAGGAATATTTTAATGAAAAGTTCGGTTAAATTCGTTGGATTTATAGCCATTTTGGCGGTTATTGGAGCATTTTTTATTGGATGTGATGATGGACTTTCGGAGCTTACCGGGACTGTAACAATTACAGGAACCGCTCAGGTAGGACAGCATCTCTCTGCAAACATAAGCCACACTAATGCCGGATACTGGGGGTTCTCGTATACATGGAATCGCAGCGGAACTGATGAATCAATAGGCAGTAGTCAATGGTACACCGTACAAACTTCTGACATAGGCTCAACAATTACAGTAACGGTAACCGCCCCCCGTTCATTTGGCAGTATTACAAGCGAACCAACTGCGATGGTTACAGGCGCAAGTCTTCCGGCTCTTGGCGGAACAGTAAGCATAAGCGGAACGGCACAGGTTGGTCAGATAGTCACAGCAGATACAAGCAGCCTTGGCGGCAGCGGTACAATCTTTTATACATGGTATAGAAATGGAAGCGTTATTGTAGGTTCCAACAGCACATATATAATACAGAACGAAGATATAGGGTCAACCATCACTGTGACTGTAATGCGTTCAGACAATTCCGGAAGCTTTACAAGCGAGCCGACAATACCTGTTACTAATCCTGCTCTGCCCGCACTTACAGGAACGGTAAGCATTAACGGTACTGCACAAGTCGGGCAAACACTTACAGCTAACACAAGCGCTCTTGGCGGCAGCGGTACAATTACATACCAGTGGAGACAGAATGGCACCACTGTAATTGGAACCAACAGCCCTACATTTACTGTAACATCTGCCGGTTACACAATTACAGTAACAGTAATACGCTCTGATAATTCCGGCAGCATCACAAGTACTCCGACATCAGCCGCATCTGACGATCCAAGTCTTCCGGCTCTTACAGGATCTGTGAGCATAAACGGAGTAAATCAAACAGGTCAAACACTCACAGCAAACACAAGCGCGCTTAACGGAAGCGGAGATATTAGTTACAGATGGCGCCGTAACGGAATTGATGTTGGAACCAACAGCGATTCTTATGTACTGTCTTTTACCGATATAGGATATGCCATTACAGTATCTGTAACCCGTTTTGGTCACTCTGGAAATGTTACCAGCGCTGCGACAAACGCAGTAGTCAGCGGCGAGGATGCTAACGGTCTTCGTTATGTGCTAATTACCAATAATACTGCGTATTCTGTTTCCAGAGGTTCTGCGATTGCTTCGGAGCTGGTTATTCCTGCTATATATAACGGACTTCCTGTAACTACGATTCCTGAGAACGGATTTGTAAATTATTCAAATTTAACAAGTTTAGAAATACCTGAAAGCATGACAAATGTTGCAAGCGGCGCATTCGATGGCTGTATAAATCTTTCGATTACCTGGAATTATAATTCACCACTTAGGGCGTGGAATTTCAGAGAATACTTAAAAAATGTAATTATATCCGATAACGTTACGAGTATTGGCTGGGGTGCGTTCTCTGGTTGTACAGGTTTAACAAGTATCACGATACCGGACAGCGTGACGAGTATTGGTAGTAATGCGTTCCAGGATTGCCTTGGTTTAACAAGTGTCATTGTACCAGATAGCGTGACGAGTATTGATTGGGGTGCGTTTTCTGGTTGTAATAATTTAGAAACCATCACAATACCATTTGTCGGTGATGGCTCAGTGAATGAAGATACACATTCTACAAGGCTTGCTAGAATATTTAACAGTAGTTATTCTTACAGTGCTACTAATGTCCCTTCATCATTGAAAACAGTGATTGTAACTGGCGGTACTATTTATAATAGTGCGTTTTCTTTTTTAACTAATTTGACAAGTATCACGATAGGAAACAATGTAACAGGTATTGATAGGGGGGCATTCCAAGGTTGCACAAGTTTAACAAGCGTTACGATTGGGAACAGTGTTACGAGTATTGGTCAGAATGCTTTTTCCAATACAGGTATATGGAACAATGCTCCAGATAATAGTGTTGTATACGCTGATAAATGGGTTGTAGGTTACAAAGGCACTACTAGCAGTGATTTAACATTAAATGCAGACACTATTGGTATCGCTTCTTCTTCGTTCATGAATTACACTGGTCTAACAAGTATCACGATACCTAACAGCGTGACGAGTATTGGTGGTGATGCGTTCTTTGGTTGTAATAACCTAGTGAGTATTGATGTTGGTACAAATAATCCAAACTATGCAAGCCAAGATGGTATTCTTTATAACAAGGCAAGATCACAGTTACTTATGTGTCCGCCTGGCTTTAGTGGAAGTATAACGATACCTAACAGCGTGACGAGTATTGGTGGTGGTGCGTTCTTTGGTTGCACAGGTTTAACGAGTGTTACGATTGGTACAATTACATCTTCGAATTTTATTAGTGATAGTGGTGGCAGGCTAACTTTCCCTGGAAATTTACGAACAGTTTATTTTGATGCGGGTGGTGGCGCGGGGACGTATACTACGGCAAATCCGGGTAGTAATGCGGTGTGGGTGAAGCAGTAGAGGGGGAGGAACACTCTGACGAGAAATAGTTGGGGTGGAAAAGGGGTGATTCTATGCGGGAGAGTAAGAATCTATTATTGCTGTTCGGTGTAAAAGCTGGGTAGTTTTAAATATAAAGGGGGAGTTAATGCTTCAAAGTATTTTAGATTATGTTTCTATTAGTCAAGGCATTGCTGTAATAATTGGAATTTTTATTTTCACTACCATTCAGATTAGGCAGCAAAAACATATTGCAAATACAGGTTACGATCAAGAAAAGAAACGTGCTACGATTGAATTTTATAATCGTATTTGTTTAGAGAACGATGCGTTTTTATTTGACACAGGTGATGAACTTCGAGCCTGTCCGATTTAATGTGTAAATGACAGAATATCATCAGAACGGAACCCGTTCTTTTCCAAATTCGATGGCGAGTTGATTTAACGCCCGTCCCCAATCTCTTATCGGCATCGTCCATTTTTCA
>Ga0209755_10007735_pt1 | contig 11609 bp, 2 predicted proteins | sample TergutCo191P1_FD_187301 | JGI IMG/M metagenome (GOLD analysis project Ga0209755, IMG submission 187301) | Cornitermes sp. P1 segment gut microbial communities from Petit-Saut dam, French Guiana - Co191P1 (SPAdes) (version 2) | ecosystem: Host-associated > Arthropoda: Insects > Digestive system >...
GCACAATGGGCAGGGCATTTCTTCAAATTCTACAATTACCGAATAGTTATCATCTCCGGTAATAAAAGTACTTATATTAGACGTTTGCTTGGTAATAGTCAAATTTTGATTACCTGTTCCCTCCGCCCGCATTTCCTTTACTCTATAGTCTTCTTCCGGGGAGGCAATAATGATAAATTGATCGCCTGCAAATAATGAATTATTGCCGGATATATCTATAATATTTTCGTATTCTTCATTTTCCAAAGATTGCCAATGCGTACCTACAGTTGTTTTAAATTTACCGTTAACCGCAGTCTCATGGGAAAGATTTTTATTGGGTTGCCCGAATGCCAAAGCAATACTTACATTTTCGCCTGGCATTACAAAGACACCTGTTTGAGTACGATCAGGCTCTGTTGCAGCAGTTGTCAACAGCCAATTAATAGGTATATTCCCTGATTGAGATGCCGCTGTCATGCTGCTTACCCTTTGATTTTCAGGAGGATTGCCGGAGGTAATAACAATTATATCTCCTAATGCTCCTCTGGTTATATTAACATCATTTACAGAGATTTTTGAAACATTGCTGCCTGTGATTGTATAAGTCTGCACAAAAGTAACACCTATGTTTACATTCGAACTGGGCATTGTAAAGGTAGTAGTAACATCACCGTCAGGGGTTCCGGAAAGATAATTTTTTGTCCATGACAGATTATCCGGAGCTGTTATATCATCTACCCTGAAATTTGGAGCAGGAGCGGCAGTAATTTCAACAGACTCACCTTCAGCGGCCGCTTCCACTTCATTACCATTGACTTTCGCGGTCACTTTACCGTAGTAGCCGCTTGAAGTCAATATAAAATGCAATTGCTCAAATACTACGTTTACAGTTACATCGTAAGAAGGCATATCGAAGGTATAAATATTATTTGCACCGGATGCTTTTATTGTCGTGCTGTTATAGCTGATTTCAACGTATTTGACTCTCCAACCGGGAGGAGTATCGTTATCGGGTGTAGTAGTAATTGTTATTTCTTCACCGTTGGCGGCTGCCGACTTGTCAATACTAAATGTTCCGCCGGCTATCACACTTGACTCACTAATACTGTACAAGCGTTCAAACTCCGCATTTATATTAACATCGAAAGCAGGCATATTAAAGGTAAATGTGTTACCGCTGCCGGTAAGAGTATAGGTACCACCATCATAGCCATATTCTACGGATTTTATTCTCCAACCCGGAGAAGGAGAATTATCAGGGGTAGGAGTAATTGTAATTAATTCACCTGCGGCGGCGGCTGTCTTATCAACAATAATTGTTCCGCCATTCGGAGTATTCACACTAATTTCATAAATACGTTCAAATGTCACTTCCACTGTTACATGATGAGCAGGCATTGTGAAACTAAACGGCCCATTTCCGCCGCCTGTAACCGTTGCTGTTTCGTTTTGATTATTCGTATTGAATACTGATACATTTTCTACCCTGTAGTGTTGATTGGGAGAAGGCGTAATGGTTACCGTATCCGCATAAGTTGCCGTTGTGGTGTTTGCTCCGTTATTTACTGTTACCGTATATGAACCGTTAGTTGGAGATGAGTGCGTAATATTGTAACTATTTGTAAATTTCACTTCTACTGTTACATGATGAGCGGGCATTGTGAAAATAAACGCGCCACTTCCGCCATCGGAAATTGTTTCTGTTTCACTTTGGTTATCCGTCTTGTATACCGAAATGCTTTCTACTCTGTAGTGTTGATTGGGAGAAGGTGTAATGGTTACCGTATCTTCATAAGTTGCCGTTGTAGTGTTTGCTCCGTTATTTACTGTAACTGTATATGACCCGTTAGTTGTCTCTGTGTGCGTAATATTGTAATTATTTGTAAATGTCACTACCACTGTTACATGATGAGCGGGCATTGTGAAAGTAAACGTGCCGTTTTCCCCTGCGTCCAATACCGTTGTGCTATCACCTGTCTTGTATACAAATACTCTGTCTACCCTGTAGTGTTGATTGGGAGAAGGTGTAATGGTTACCGTATCTTCATAAGTTGCCGTTGCAGTGTTTGTTCCGTTATTTACTGTTACCGTATATGAACCGTTATCTGAAGATGAGTGCGTAATATTGTAAATATTTGTAAATGTCACTTCCACAGTTACATGGTAATCGGGCATTGTGAAACTAAATGTACCTGTTTCCCCTGCGTCCAATACCGTCGTGTTGTTATCACCTGTTTTATGTACAAATATTCTGTTTACTCTGTAGTTAGGATTTGGCGACGGCGCAATGGTTACCGTTTGTGTAGAGTTTGCTGTTGTGTTTCCGCTTGCGTTATTAATAGTATATGAACCGTTAGTTGAAGTTGTATGCGTGATGTTAAATACATTGCTGAATGTCACTTCCACCGTTACATGGTAATCCTTCATAGCAAAACTAAACGGGCCTGTTTCCCCCGCGTCCAATATCGGTGTACTTCTATCGCCTGTCTTGAATACAAATACTTTATCTACCCTGTAGCCGGATGCCGGTGTCGGCGCAATAACAACTTGCTGATTATATACTTGTGTTGTATTCGTGTCTGCGCCATTAATAGTATATGAACCGTTAGTTGAAGATGAGTGCGTAATATTGTAAATATTTGTAAATGTCACTTCCACGGTTACATGGTAATCGGGCATTGTGAAACTAAATGTACCTGTTTCCCCTGCGTCCAATACCGTTGTGTTGTTATCACCTGTTTTGTGTACAAATATTCTGTTTACTCTGTAGTTAGGATTTGGCGTCGGCGCAATGGTTACCGTTTGTGTAGAGTTTGCTGTTGTGTTTCCGCTTGCGCTATTAATAGTATATGAACCGTTAGTTGAAGTTGTATGCGTAATGTTAAATACATTGCTGAATGTCATTTCCACCGTTACATGGTAATTTGGCATTGTGAAACTAAACGTACCTGTTTCCCCCGCGTCCAATACCGGTGTACTTCTATCGCCTGTCTTGAATACAAATACTTTATCTACCCTGTAGCCGGAATCTGGTGCCGGCGCAATAACAACTTGCTGATTATATACTTGTGTTGTATTCGTGTCTGCGCCATTAATAGTATATGAACCGTTAGTTGAAGATGAGTGCGTGATGTTGTAACTATTTGTAAATGTCACTTCCACGGTTACATGGTAAGCAGGCATTGTGAAACTAAACGTACCGTTTTCCCCTGCGTCCAATACCGGTGTATTTCTATCACCAGTCTTGAATACAAATACTTTGTCTACTCTGTAGTTAGCGGCCGGCGCAGGCACAATATTTACCGTTTGGGCGGAGACTGCTGTTGTGTTTCCGCTTGCGTTATTAACGGTATACGTACCGTTACTCGAAGCCGTATGTGTTATGTTAAACACATTGCTAAATGTCACTTCCACTGTTACATGGTAATCCTTCATAGCGAAACTAAATGGGCCCGTTTCCCCTGCGTCCAATACCGTTGTGCTTCTATCGCCTGTCTTGTATACAAATACTCTGTCTACCCTGTAGCCGGATATCGGTGTCGGCGCAATAACAACTTGCTGATTATATATTTGTGTTGTATTCGTATTTGCGCCATTAATAGTGTATGTGCCGTTAGTTGAAGCTGTACGCGTGATGTCGTATATATTGCTGAATGTTACTTCCACTTTTACGGGATAAGCGGGCATTGTAAATGTCCACTCGGTCTCATACTCAGATTCATTATTATAACTAAACACAGAGTTACTCGGATTATTTCTTTCATGTACGTCAACAGCAATTACTCTGTAACCGTTAGCGGAATTAGGACTTGCCTGAATTGTAATTTCATCTCCCGCGGCGGCTCTCGGCGGATTAGTAGTATTTGTATTAACTGTAAATGTATTGCTGTTTCCGGCATTTCCGTTGAACTCAACTTCGTAAATAGTTACAAATTCAACATCCAGAGAAATATGAGCGCCGTATTCAAAGCTGCCCATTTTGAAAGAATAATCGGCTCCGCCCGCTGCATTGATATAATTTTGAGAAATATTGTCCATACCGGCTGTTATTGTAATCCCGTCAACTCTGTTATAATTTCCGCCGGCATTGATCGGCGCGACGGTAACTTCGATTGTATCATTCAAATGCGCTTCTATTGTTGAGATTGGCTTGCCTGTACTCACGGGAGATCCGTCTTCCGGTGTGATTTTTAAAGCGGTAATTTCACCGCTTCCATCCGGTATAATTTTTATTTCGATCCTGTGAGTAATTCTTACAAACTCTATCGTTACTTCTATCTTTGTATCAAATACGAAGCTGCCCAAATTCGAAATAGTTCCGGTTCTGGAACCATAATATATGCCGTCATGATTTGTTCCGCCTGATAATGGCGAGACATTAATTCCAGTTGAACTATTGTCGGATGCGGCAGCTCTTGCCGTTATGCCGTTTACTCTCCAGCCGGTATTGGGAACTGCCGTAATGCTGATCGTGTCTTCCATTACCGCGCTTATCTCTCCGGTGCCTGAATTACCGCCATTCACCCAGGTAAATGAACCGGCATTCTTGCCCGCCGGTGTTACAAGCGGAGTGAACCTGTGGATTATTTTCGCGAATGTTACAGTTACTTCTACCGTTGTATCGAACGCGTAACCGCCCATGGTAAAGGTTCCTGTCCTGTTACCGTACATTATACCGTCACTATCACCGGGTCGGGTAGTTCCGCCGGTCAATGCGGAGACAATAATATTAGTTGAAGCGCCGCCTGATGCAACAGCTCTAGCCGTTATGCTGCTTACTCTCCAGCCTACAGCCGGTAACGCGGTTACCGCCACCGAATCGCCCAGCTGCGCGTTTATCTCTCCGGTGCCTGAATTACCGCCATTCACCCAGGTAAATGAGCCGCTTCCGCCCGGCGCAACAGTTGGAGTGAACCTATGGAAGATTTTCACAAACTCTATCGTTATTTTTATCTCCGTACCATATTCATAGCCGCCGAAATTAGCGATTGTGCCGGTTCTGGAACCATAATATATGCCGTCATGATTTGTTCCGCCTGTCAATGATGAAACAATAATAGGAGTTGAGCTGCCGGATAAAACAGCTTCCGCCGTTATACCGCTTACTCTCCAGCCCGGATTTGGATTTGCCGTAACCGCTATGGTGTCGCCTTCCTGCGCGCTGATTGCTCCTGTTCCGGAATTGCCGCCGTTCACCCAGTTAAATGAACCTGTGCCTCCTGGTGTAATACCAGGAGTGAAGGTATGAGTAATTTTCTCAAACTCTACGATGATAGTTATTGCTTGATTGTATACAAAACCGCCCATGGTAAAGGTACCTGTTCGTTTACCATATGCGCTGTCGGTGCCTATGCCGCCGCTCATTGTTATTGTCATTTGCGGAGTTGTGCGTATCTCTTTTATCTTCCAGCCCTTTGCGGGTTCTGCCGTAACCGCTACCGTATCGTCAAGTTTTGCTTCTATTGCGCCATTTACGGTGAAGTCATTTATCTTTACTTCTTCAATTACGCCTTTACCAATGGTTGATGTTGACAGAGTGTGGAGTATCTTTTCAAATACTATTGACGCGGTTATCACTTGATTGTACCCGAAACTGCTCATCTCAAAGGAAGCTGTTTTCACGCCGAATACATTACCGTTACCCTGGCCGCCGGTTATTGTTACTGTCATTGCCGGTATTGTGTTTATGCCGTTTTCTTTAAGCTTCCATCCGGCGGTAGGGGCGGCTATAATCGCTACCGTATCGCCTGTTTGCGCTCTTATAATTCCGCTTTGCGGAGCGCCGCCGTTCACTGTAAAGGTATATGTACCTGAACCGGTTACAGTTGGGGTAATCTCGTGGGTGATTTTTTCAAATTCCACAATTACTGATAATGCTGTATTAAATGTGAAACCGCTCAATGTAAAGGTTCCGGTTCTCGTTCCGAAAGCATTACCGGCGCCTTCGCCGCCTGACATTGTTACTGTCATTGCCGGTGTAGTTTTTATACCGTTTTCTTTAAGCTTCCAGCCGATAGCGGGTACTGCCGTAACCGCAACAACATCGCCAACTTCAGCGGTAATGTTACCGGTTTGAGTATTACCGTTCACAGTAAATGAATACGTGCCGGAACCGGCAGTATTAATGGGAATCGTACGGGTTATTTTCGCGAATGTTGCAGTGACGGTTACATCGTAATTAGGCATACTGAAGGTGTAGGTTATATCGCCGTAAAGGAAATCCCCGTAGCCCGGCGTGCCTCCGCTTTGTATCCACTCAGGTCTGAGCGATCCGTTAGTTTCAACAACCGAGAATGAAGCAACCCTGTAACCTGGCGCTGGTTTTGCGACAAAAGAAACCGTCGAACCCGGCTCGGATTCAAGCGGTCCGTCAATACTGCCGTAAGAAATTTCAGGCTCAATTGCTTTAGTAATTTTTCTGTCTAAGATGTCAATTAATCTTAGTTCCTGATATCCAACTCCAATTAACAAGGGATGTCCCGCTTTAAGAACTTCCGCGGTACTGCCTTCCGAAAGCCTGTTCAAATTCCAATTTGCGGTACTAAAGCCAATGCTTGTCCAGAAATCAATTTCTGTTGAACGTGAGGTGAGCGTATCAGTGCCGTCCTTACTGTCATGGGCTGATGAAGGTATCCTGTACGGAGATATTGCAGTGATACTTCTGGAGAAGTTATTTGCCAATTGAACACCGCCTGAACGGTCTCCGATAATCCTGGAAGAATTCCCGCCTGCAGGAACACTGACACCGGAACCCAGCATAACTGTATTATTGATTGAGGATGTTCCTTCCGCGTATCCTGAAATACCGCCCGCGGAAGCAGAACCGCTGCCGCTGCCGATTGATACCGCGCCATTGGCAAAGCTATGCCTCAATGCGCCGTTAGCAAGATACCCGACAAGACCGCCCGCAAATCTGCCGGAACTGCCGGAAGAATTTTCTATCGTTGTATTTCCTAATGTGTAACTGTTTTCGATAGTACCTGCCGCGTATCCGGCAAGACCGCCTGCGAATTTGTCAAAGGTGCCGGAAGGAGTGAATATTGCTACATTCCCCAGAGCAAAGCTGTTTTTAAGAGTGCCGCCTGAATATCCAGCAAGACCGCCTGCATGAACTTCTCCGGCGGATGTCGATCTTACATTGACGGCTGCCGCGCTGTTTTCAATTACAACCTGACTAGCCGCATAACCAACCAGACCGCCGATATATACGTCTTGCGTAGCCGGCGCTGCCTGTAAATTATTACCGCCCCGCGCGTAACTGTTGCTTAAAACTGTATTACCCGCGGCGTAACCGACAAGGCCGCCCATATAAACAGCGCCGGTTGTGTGGTTTGCGCTCATGGAGGCGTCGTAAGACACATCCAAATTATATATTTTCGCGCCGTCTGCATATCCAAAGAAGCCCGTGTATTGAGAAGGATTAAAAGATGCGCCTATCGAGCTAAATGTTATAGTGTTATCAAGACCGTAGAATGTGCCTTTAAAAGCATTTCCAGCGCTGTTTCCAACAGGTGTCCATGGTCTGTTTCTTGTAGTATCCATTACTATTGTTTCATCAAGAACATATATCTGATTTGTGTCGTTTAATCTCCATGTTACTGTATAAAAATTATCATTTGTGATCGCGACAGCGGGATAATCGCTGTTTACTTCCATGTTTTGAATTGCCCATATCAATATATTGTCTTCCATCGGGAATGGTTCATCATCGCTTGTCAGATCAACCCAGATATCAAAACGTTCATTGGGTATCGGACCGGGAATTACAATTCTTTGACTGGTTACGGTAGGATCGGAAATATTAATATCGGCAATCGCGGCGGCGGATGTATTGCTTCTCTTAACGCGAATTTTGACAGAATCGGCTCTTTCCTGTTCCCATTCAAGATCAATCGCGCCATTTTCATATTTTGCGTTCCATGACTTGACAAAGCAGTTGTTTTGCTTAATTCGCCAGGTTAGTGACACAACCGGATCCCCTTCCGCGGCGGCTCCAAACCTTTGCCACGTACTACCCATTTCAGTCGCGATACCTCTGTAAAGTTCAACAGTTATCTCGGAATTTGCGGGCGGCCCTATAAATCTTATGCCGCTTTCGTCGGTGTATTCTGACGGATTGATTACGATCATTCTGTTGCCGTCCCTTGCCACCGGAATATTATAAAATAATGATGTGCCGCTCAATCCGTCTATAGGCAATCTGGTTCCGAACAAAAAATTATTTCCATCAGCGTCCTGTCTAATCTCCTGTCTGAAAATACGAATCAGCTCATTGTTAAAACCAAATGATGATGTATGCAACGGCGCCGCAAATGAAATGTTGATGGAATTTCCACGGGCATAATGAGTCTGCTTGTTAGCAGGAGTGGTTCGTACAATACGGGGCTGCGCTCTGCAAAAGGGAATCAGTGTAATAGGTTTTGTTGTTTTAACAGTTACTTTGATCGAACCGCCGCCTTCAGATACGCTGACAGGCAGGATTATCCCTTCAATCATTTTTTTCGGGAAAGGATTAGCGGCGGGATTTTGATAATATACATCAGGAAGACCTAAATATCTTATCGGGTTATTAAGCCATTCATCCTCGCCGTTTTCATTTCTTAGCAGTTCAGTTTCGTAGGCCCGCCATTCAAGAAGGGCATATTCCTGGTTAGGTGTAAATCCTACGTCAAAATCATAACCAAGACGAATATCGCCAAAACCGGCAAATTGCGGGCTTACGCCCCATTCAGGAGGATAGACAACTCTAACTGTCGCTCTGGGCGCGTTAGCCCAGGTTATATCTTCATCAATTAGGTCAAGTAAATCTTCTTTGGGGATTCCTGTAAACAAATCGCACGTAACAAGAGACATAATTATAAAATATAAACATAAAATATTTAAAAAAAACTTTAAATTTCCCGCCAGCATACTACAAATCTATAGCTTTTAGATAAAAAAAACCATTAAAATAAGAGTTTTCACTATAAAAATGAATAAATTTCGGTATTCGTAAATAGAGAATAATTCGCGTTATGTGCTGCGTATCGAAGAAGAGAAAGCGCTGATAAATGAAATAACTTTGTTGCGCGGGATATAAGCCTTATGATAACACTCTTGCAGATAAACTTACGCTATAATATAAACGCCTTCACCCAGCAGCGCTTTAAATTCCTTCTCGTCAAGCGTTTCTTTTTCAAGCAGCGCTTCGGAAACAGCGTCGAGGATACCGCGTCTTTGTTCAAGAATTTGTTTTGCTTTGGCATACTCTGTGTCAATAATGCGGGCAATCTCTTCATCGACATATTGCTGCGTGCTTTCGGCGTATTCACGCTGGAAAGAAGGTTCGCGCTGTTCCTGCCCGTTCATATTGACGCCGCGCGAAGTAAGAGCGACATTGCGGAAACGATCGCTCATGCCGTAGTCTGTGATCATCTTGCGGGCGATGTCTGTTGCCTTGGTCAAATCGCTTGCCGCTCCCGTGGAATATTCGCCGGAGATCATTTCTTCGGCTATGCGCCCGCCGAGTAAAATATCTATCCGCCCGAGAAGATCAGACGCTGTAATGGTATAACGATCTTCAAGCGGAAGCTGCAGCGTATAGCCAAGCGCGAAACCGCGCGGGATTATCGAAATTTTCTGAACGGGATCCGCGTTAGGTGTAAACGCGGCGACAATGGCATGACCGGCTTCGTGATAGGCGGTAAGTTTTCGCTCAGTCTGTTTAATTACCCGTGTTTTTTTCTGCAAGCCGGCGACTGTTTTTTCAATTGCTTCGTTAAAGTCCAGCTGGCACACCATTTTACGTCCTGCCCGAACCGCCAAAAGCGCGGCCTCGTTTACAATGTTCGCGAGATCCGCCCCGGAAAAGCCGGATGTTACGCGCGCGACAGTTTCCAGATTTACCGAAGGATCGAGCTTTACCGGTTTAGAGTGAATATTCAAAATCGCTTCCCTGCCTTTAAGATCCGGTCTGTCAACAAGCACCTGCCTGTCGAACCTGCCGGGGCGGAGAAGCGCGGGATCCAGCACATCGGGACGGTTTGTGGCGGCAAGAAGGATAAGACCGCTTGTGCCGTCAAAACCATCCATTTCTACAAGAAGCTGATTGAGGGTCTGCTCGCGCTCGTCATTGCCGCCCGCTATGCTGTTGATTCTGCTTTTGCCGATAGCGTCAAGTTCATCAATAAAAATAATACAGGGCGCTTTGCCTCTTGCCTGCTTGAACAAATCACGGACACGCGCGGCGCCTACGCCGACAAACATTTCTACAAAGTCAGCTCCGCTCATGCGGAAAAAGGCAACCCCCGCTTCCCCTGCAACCGCTCTCGCGAGTAAAGTTTTTCCCGTTCCCGGAGGCCCAACCAAAAGCACGCCTTTGGGAATTTTACCGCCGATCTCCCGGTATTTTTGAGGGTTCTTTAAAAAGTCGACAACTTCGACAAGCTCTTCTTTCGCTTCATCAACTCCGGCTACATCGCTGAAGCGGGTTGTAATATCCCCTTCCGCTACAATAACCGCGCGGTTCTGCCCGACGGAAAGGACATTACTGCCCATGTTTCCTATTCGTCTAATCACGAAACGCCAAATTATAAGAAAGAACGCAATCGGCAGCACCCAGCTAAAAACAAAGCCAAGAATAGCGTTTCCTTCAGTTGAGGCTCTTTCATACTCAACATTATTCTCATTTAAAAAATCCAAAAAATTTTCGGTAATAAGCGATACAGTACGATATGTCCTTTCCTGCTGGCTTGCAGCCACACGCGGAATTGACCCTCTGTCCTTTCTGATCAGATTTGTATAGCCGTTTATATGCGAATCCGTAATAACCACACGTACAATTTCTCCGGAAGAAATACGCCTTCTGAATTCCGAGAATGATATTGCCGGATTTAATCTGCTAAGAAAAACATAGTTAAAGAGGCTTATTCCGACCAATAGAATGGATAAATAGATAAGAAGAGCTTTCCAGCCCCCAAACCCCTTAAGATCGGGCATTTTCGGCGCATTAGGCCCGCCAAAAGGAAACATTGGGTCTCCGCCATTGTCATTCTTGTTATTTTTATCTGAATTATCGCTCATTTATTCCTCAAATACCTGTTCCAGTGAGATATTTAGCCCCGGAAGAGTCGCAACCGGTATAATCTCATCGCTTTTATATCCGAAAATACCCTGTAAATAGTTTCGTAATTGAGTATACAACGCTCCAAGAACCGCCTGATGATACAAAGACAGCGCTGCCATGGCAGACGGAGCGGCAAACATTGGATATGCTTCCCCATAAATGAGCTCATAGCGCTCTCCCTCGGCAAGATCCCATGCCTTGTAATCAGCGTAGGTAAAATATTGGTTTTCTTTCGGTAATGCGCCCATTTAATATCCTTATCTTCTATTAGAACATATATTGAAAAAGAGTGCAAGGTTGAAACCTTGTCTCCACGGAAATCAATTTTCAAGGATCCCCCAAAAATGATATAATACGACATGGGAGAGATCACAAGAATCAAGGAGTATTTTAGCGAGGTAGAAACCACCAAGGAACACAACGGCTATTTTTGCAGCGTAGGGGAGGCGCTGACAGTCGTGATACTCGGAACTTTGTGCGGTTTAAAGAATGTGAGTCAGATCAGCCAATGGTCGGAAGAAGA
>Ga0209755_10007736_pt1 | contig 11609 bp, 9 predicted proteins | sample TergutCo191P1_FD_187301 | JGI IMG/M metagenome (GOLD analysis project Ga0209755, IMG submission 187301) | Cornitermes sp. P1 segment gut microbial communities from Petit-Saut dam, French Guiana - Co191P1 (SPAdes) (version 2) | ecosystem: Host-associated > Arthropoda: Insects > Digestive system >...
ATGTGGTGGGTTGGGTGGGTGGGTGGGTAGATAGATAGGTAGGTAGTTAATATAATTTTTTTGTGTAGAGGGTATAACAAAGATAAAATGAAGTTTGTAATAGTGAAATGCAGTGACCATTAAGATGTTTTCCTATTCTGTAAGTGATCAGATTTTACAAATTTTGTTTTTAGTTGTAAATGTTTTATTTGAACATTTCTGATAAACTTTACTTTTTTTAACTTTTTTCCCTCTCCAGAAATAATACAGTTCATGAAATAGATTTTAAGTTGTATCAGTCTGAAAATTTAATGGAGTACAAGTTTACGATATTGTGCTGATGGTACTATATTGCACACCACATCAGAGACAGAGACTGTTATTTGCTGTGTAAGTACTTCATTACTTTCATTCGAAGAGATGAAAAGAATGGAAGCATCATTAACAAGAACCGCTGGAACCATCAGCCAGTAATCTGGCAGTGGCTCCATGTACTTTGCAACAGCTGTTGCAGGCCTCACAATTTGAAGAGTGAGGCAGAAGCTTATATGGAGGAACTCTGTCATAAGCTAATTGAGGCCCTTAGCTCTTTAGATGCAGCATTACTTCTTTCACTCAGCCAAGTCCATCTAGATGACACCAGTCACTGGACCTCTCCTTAATGGGATGTCAGTAGCACAGGAGAAGGAAGTGGTATGTGGGCACCTGTTAATGAAGACCACCCTGCATGCTCACCCTTGGCATACAACACACCTTTGAAACTCTGCAAACCTAGCTGGGAAGTAGAGTGCCTCCAGGCCGTGATCCCCATGGCATATACGTGGCTCTGCATGTCATGAAATTTTGCCCTGTTGTTGCCAAGAAGATGATACATGGATATGGTGGCACTTATAAGTGGCTGTTGTGCTGAGGGTAGATGTCAGGAGGGGAAAATGAAGTGTAAGAGGAAGGAAAGTAGGCACAAAAATTAAGAACTAACACAAGATACAATTCACAATGTGAAATAAAAATAATGATAATTTGAAGGAGTGGTTTAGAAACTAAGTAAGGGATAACTGACCCTGAGAAGTTGCCGAACATTGATTAGGTTTCAGTTCCAGTTGGACCAGAGCCATATTCTGCATGTTTTGTTTTATGATACTGGGTGCACAGGCCATTTTCTGCATCAGTCCACACATTCTGTGGAATTCGTTACAAGAACTATATCTTCAGAAGTTTTGTAGCATTTACATGGTGCATTAACAAATTTATGGTTTTTAACCTCTGAACTGAGTCATGGGTGACATTTCAGCTGTGCATTTTTTCCCTCGTGGAAAACTTGCATCTTAACCAATAAGAATTGGGTAATGTTTCCTTAAAAAAACTGGTCACTTGACAAAAGTAGACCTTCATTGCTCAGCTGATCACAGGAATCAGAAAAATGTATCAAAGATTCCACCCTGGATAATGAGGTGGGTGGAAGGACAGAGGATTCAAAATTCAGACATGAGAGAAGACAGATTTCAGAGAAAGAGAACGGGAAGTAAGGGAGTCTGAAGGAGGCAGTGAATCACAAAATTATGTGTCTATATATTTCCCAGTATACTGGCATGCACACCATATATAAGTCAATTAGACATTGGGGTTTGGCATATTAGAAGCCATTGTCAGGCCTTCTATTTGAAGAACTACTTAATAAAACATGCCTACAGTAGTTTTTTATTGAAATTTAAGATGGGGAAGTCAGGGAAATCTGTATTGTATCTTGTGGATGCAGTGAAGATCCACTGTAGATGGCAACATAATGAAGGAAACAAGAACAAGGTGTTGTGTTTAGGGGGTAGATTTCAGTCACTAAAAGTGAAAAAGTGTGGAAGGAAGAAAGGAAGGAACAGGCAGATAAAATAAAACAGTAAGAAAGATTGTCCATAAGAGTGAACATATTCCTGGAGACAAAGTAAAATGTGTCATTTGTTATGTGAAGTGTACATAAAGCAGTTTTGAATTTTTGTGTGATGTTTATGTTAAGTTAGATGCATCCCTCAACTGAAAATTGGTATTGGATTAATGATACACCATAAAACGTTTTGTTTTCATTGTATTGTGTTATTTTTGTACAAATGGATGAATAACACAGTTACATTACTTTAATATAGTATTGTGTCATGAGCACATTTATTGTCATCACTTTTATTAATATTAAGCGTTGTTTGAAATAAAAGTTCTGTTGTCTTTCATTGCTTTTGTAATGCTTTTGAAACCGCACTTATGGTACAGCAAAATTCGTTTAATCTGACGTCCAATAATTCAGCATTTGAAGAGAGTAGTTCCAAGACAAGGAATTTTGCTTTTTACCAACAAAAATCCTTCATCAATGAAACAGGCAGATCTCAGGGACATGTTTAAAAATGTCTCCAAGAGCATCTGTACTCTGACCCCTTGTCTCCTATTCTTTCACCTTTTTCATCTGTGATGATGCCTGAGAACACACAAGAGGACCCTGATGATCATGAACCAGCAGATGAAAGAGGTCTCCAAATTTTACACTCCATATTGTATCTTAATGTGTCTTCCCTTGTATGGTTTTTTTATTAACATGCCTAAGTATGTGCTGAAACATGAAGTGCACATGTAAGGGTTGCCAGTTGAGTTAAAATAAACCTGTGTTGTGTTAGGCTGAATAAGTTTGGTTTGTTTACTCCTCTGATTAGTTTTACAGCCCAATTGTAGGTGCAGTATCAAAAACTTTCCATTAACAACTTTTGTCAATGTTGGTACTGTCTGATAATCCAGAATGTCCAGTAATTGGCACCTGTCCTCTCCCATGAAAGTCAGATTAATGGAATTTTGTGTGTTAAAATTTTCCTTCAATTGTGATTAACTGGCTGTTGTGATCATAACATATAATGCTGTCATCTGGGATCGCTGTGACACCGTGTGGTATCGTAGAAATGTACTGAAGTGTGCTGCCTCCAGAACAGGCACATTTCTACCAGACTGTGGCCTCACATCCCAGGAGATGCTGTTCTTCAGTCACTGTGATGAGAACCTGAAAAAAGTTACGGCTTGCTCTTAAAACTAGTGATTTATTACAGTGCGTCTGTGGACCGGCTGACAAGCATGACCTTCAGCCTCAGCGAAGATGAACTGGACAGGCAAGCAGAGCTGTTCAAGCAAGTATGTGCCCAGAAACTGCGCACATTGAATGATGGAGAAGATGATGTCTGGGATGATCGGGAACAGCATCTGACCTTTCAAACAGTAATTGATACAAGGACAAGGTATTTATTTCTCTGTTGGAGCCCAGAGGCAACATTGGCACACCCTTTACACATCTGCACAGTTTTCATTCATACCAATGGATTACTTAGTTTGGTGTATAAATTTTTCTTACTGCCATCCTTTTAGAGGAAGTTTGTAATGTGATTCATTACACACATTACCCACACCAAAGACACCATCTGTGTTGTAATTCGAACGTATCATTTATATTGTAATGATTTCTTATCCCTTGTTCTTCAGAAATTCTTTTCTAATGTGTGTATTTCACTTGTCATTTTTGTGAACTTGGTCATTTATGGCAGGATTGGTTTAAGGAATATTGTGTAAGGATGGAAACTGGATTTTTGTATCATAGGATGGGGTCCATTAGTGGTATCTTCTGAGTGTACTAATAAACCTTTAGATTCTGTAAATGGCAAGGAATTTCTTGCAAGTTGAGTGACTTATCTTAGAGTGGACCACAGTGTATAGGGTTTGAAAAATGTCATCTGCAGATAGGATGTATATGCCTGTGTATGTACATGGTACACAAAAATAAACACCCTGATGTTGTTGCTGATTGCATATGCATTTTAAGCACTTGAATCCTTGATGGAACTCTGTGGGTTTCCCCCACTTACAGTGAAACCTTAGCATTACAGAATGAACGCAGATTATTTGGGCTCTGGTTTTGTATTGGTTCATGTAAACATAAAAATAATTTTGTTTTATGAAAATTTTTTACAACACACTCGCTCGTGTTTTTTTATATGAAAGATAATTAAATTTTCTGCTTTTTGTAGTTTGACATGTTTCAGCTTTTAAATTTTGATTGTATTGTATCTAAAATGAGCTGTTTGATGGATAACTAGAGACACTGATGAAGCATTTTAATTTGTAAGGGACTGGCAAGGAGAAGACGCTGCAGGGAATAGTAGTTCAGATGAAGAGGAAAGGGCGGGTCCAGAGGGAAGGGAAGAGGTGCACATGGAAGTGGATTCCACAGATCGTGAGTAACAATTTGTAGAGAAAACTTTGTTTTATTTTCTGCAGTTAGAGAACATATTCTCTTCTTCTGTCAGGACTAGAGTTTTAGTAGTATAAAAATCAGAACCAGGTGAGATTATTTAACCATACGTAGAAGTAATATTGTAGGAGAGTGGTAATGAAGATAAAATTACAAGATGATGTTAATGCCAGAATTGGTGGTTGATCATTAGAATTTTGGATATTGGTAGTAGGCTGACTGATCTTTGATTGGTATATATAATGGGCTTTTCACTTAACAAGTGTGGCAATTGTTACATTGAGCTATTAAAACTGGATATGATACTGAAACCAGTAAATGCACATCATAAGTGTAGGAACATATACACACCGTGTACCTCCTACATGTTTCAGCTACTCAGGTGACCATCCTCAGTGAGGCACATTACAGACTATAGATACATTGAAGTATTGCAGAAGTTTCTGAACCAATGCATAGATCTAAAATATTAAATTTTAAAAGTAATACATGATTTAAGATTCAGTTAAAAAGTATTTGTGATTGATTCTAATGGGTAATGAATAGTATGTATGTGGTAAATCACCATCCGGAAAGGAAAAAATAAGTGTATGTGGGAGCTAATTGCAAATGCATTGATAACTAAAAATTATATAATGTAATACACACTTTCTTGGTACATATTTTACTGATGTACATTTTGTCTCTATATTGATTATGAGCTTTCACCTTCTTTATTAAAATATCTTTTTTTTTTTTAGACACCCTGTATCACATGCTGTAATATATATGTCTACATCAAGATAGTGTATCTTCTGCTCTATTCCATTGCTGTGTGTAGGAGTTGATTCCTGTCTCTTTATGCTGTCACTTCATTTTATAATTGGATTTTTGTTGTTTCCAGCTTTAAGTGACTAGATTTTCTATTCTATATGTCTGTACTCTTTTCATCAAATCTGTGGATTCTGGAGATGATTATAGTATGGCACTGGAGAGGCATCTGTCTCTGTGACTTTGTTGATATTTGCTAGATAGTAACTGATCCAAATCCACTATTATAGAGGAAGCTGTTTTCCCAGTATTTATGTCATGGGCCTCTGGTCAAGTAGATTTATGTTGTTTAATGTACTAAATGGCCAGACTTCATTGCAGTGCATTTCAACATGAACCATGCCACTGTAAAGCTTAATTTCTTGTTTGCATGCACAGCATGGGCAGCAACTGATATTTCAAGCGAAGGTGCAGTTGCTCCAGTAGCTGTTGATTCAAGTAACCCATGGGGTGACAACAGTGAGCCCAATCCACTTCTTGGACCCACAGCTTCTGATGGAGGAGGATGGGCAGACTTTGAATCAGCTGGGTTTGCAGATTTTGAAGCAAACTTTGGGGCTGCCAGTATTACAGACATTACTAACACCAGAAGTACAAGTGATTGTGAAAACAGTCATCAAGAAACACCAAACACCGGCAGTAATGTATCAGATTCTGCAGTACTGGTTGAATGTAAGTGAATACACCGTAATAATTAATTTATTTATTAATTTTATTAATCTGTTTATCTATTTAGTAATTGTGTTATTAGCAGAAGGATACCGCATGATCAATAACTCTGCTGATTACTTAGTTAGCATAACAAGGCGCAACATAGAGGCTGGACCAAAACCTGCATGACAACTTCAATGAAATTTTGAAAATTCAAACAGCTTTAATAACATTAAACCACTCACACAATATGAGGAAACATTTTGAGAGTAACTACATATGTTCAACATGAACTGCCTTGGTTATGCTGCAAATTCAGTGGTAATAGCCTAATTTTTTCCGTATTTGCCACAGCGTATCTCATTACATATTGTTTACTCAGTGTATGATGATGGAAAATTACATGGTTCCACTACATTTCCATACATTGATCTGTGCCATTCTCAACACTGCACAATTGACTGTACGTGCAGGGCCTGCACCATGGCTTCTGCATTCCCTAGACCTGAAAGGCTGCATTGTACATTCCTCCAGTGCCTGCAACTATTCTTTAGATACAACAATTCATTACAGAGGTGATAAATGAGGTGGGCTGTGATATTTCTTTGGCAAATGTGGGAAGAGATAGACTGTCATTGGGACATGGCAGAAATGCATGCTCACCACCTGTAGATAGTATTAGAGTTATTTCCTTAGATTCTATAAGTGGTTTTATATCATTGTGGTGTTTTGTATTTCCACAGTGTTTTATTAAATTTTTGAATGAGGTTATGGTCTGCTCTGCTTAGTGAATTGTCTTTTGCACGAGTTTATGTAAACTTTGATTCTTACATAACAGAAGTAAAAGTGATGTCATGTTGAACTAATTTCATTTGATCACATCTGACATGTTTCTTCATTGAATTCACTGTGAGAGATACAAAGAATGTGCATAAATTGCAAGCAAGTAAATTACTAACTTCAAGCAGAGATTGTATATCCTCTTACTGTAGGAGAAGCTTATTTTACAATTTTTGTCTCATATGTCTTATGAAATGTATTTGCAGTTTTTTTGTTCTTGTGTTCTAGCTTCTAGCAGGGTTGCTGTTTCTGATTCAGTGAGCAAGACTGAAAAGGGGCCTGCTGGCAGGCCTGTTGATGTAGACTCGAAGCTTACCTCAGAACTTAAAACTCAAGAAAGTAGTATACCAGAGAAGGGGTTAGTTTCATCTGAAGTAGTGAAGAATGTGTGTTCTGTGTACTCTGTTGATGTGTGACAAATGCTAATGTGTTCCTTTCTTACAGCCCTAATCCAGGGTCAGATGACAATGCAAACCCTAGTGCTTCTTTAGGAGATGAACACCAACAGCAACTTACAGACAATTATAGGTAAGAAACGTGAAACTCTGGCTAAAAGTCCTTTGATGGTATTGTTACATAGCAGCAATTCATCTCCTTAACGTTAGGAAGTTAGTAGAATTTGTGTGACATACCCCGGTGGGAATTCAATCAAATATGGTAGTGCTTTAGTACAAATTACTTTCTGGCAGAATTATTCTGGTTCCTGAATGATTGAGTAGTGACTTTGGTTGGTCATGTTTACTGCCACAATAGTAGGGTACAAAGGCACAGGAGTGTGCAGTAATCATGGGAAACTATTATGAATAATTCATACTTGGTTATGAAAACCAAACATGTGATTTTATATTTAAGACAGTGTTTGACGGAATTACTTGCAGCTGCAAATGTGATGTTATTTTGTGAAGTGTGGTATTAAACTGTGGTGGCAGTTACCAGGTTTGCCATATAGAAGAGCTTGTGGGACACATTCAGAGATGTTTAGACAGTGTGTACCACGAGTCATAAGGTGGCAGGGTCAAAATTATTTGCATCTTTGTTTGAATATGAACTAATTTAATGCTGGTGGAAATAGTATTGAACTAAAAACCTACATGTGGATTAAATGAAAGTCTGGTTTCATGAAATGTCAATTCTAGGAGTGGGAATGGTTTGTGTTGAAAGTATGAAATACAGGTTTGTGTAATGTAATTTTTGGATTGCATCATATCCCGTAAGACTTGAAACTTTATCAACCATCTGATTCCAGAATTAGTCCCAGGTGAGAGCTATAGAAGACCAGAATTTAAGTGAAGTCTTAAGAAAGGCTATTAAATACCATCACCAGAACGTGGTGTTGGGCGTTTTGAACATCAAACTGTGATGGGTGTACTTGATATGTATGGCACCAAAGAGTTGACAGTGCTAAGAGAACCTCAGAGATTGCATGATTTTCATTGTTGAAGTAACTAGATATTCAGAAATAAGACAAGTGCAATAGAACTCACATCTTACAACCCTGTGAATAAAAAAAAAGCGTATGTTTTAACAGTGAATAAAAATCTTGAGTCATATGGCCATTAAAAACCGTGACATGCTCATACTTACTGCGCACCACACTCCAAGGCCATGCATAGGAACTTCATGAACTTTCAGAATCCTAATTTTTATTATTCTAAAAGAAGTCATTCTGTTGTGTTATTAAGAATTTAACTTATTTATTGTAACCTTACAATGTGTCATCCGTCAACACAACATTATAATTAATGTATTATTGCAACATGTTTCTATTCAGGAGAGTCATCGTCAAGCTGATTACTTAAGAACCGTTAATACATTATACCCTTTACAGTAATGTATATGTATCTTTTTCTTTAGGGATCCCATATGCATTACATTGTTTGAGTAGAAAACCTGGTTTCATTATTTATTAAGATAAGAGTATACTATGCGCAGCTGTGAGTGTGGTTATAGCTGCCATTGTTCGTCCAACCCATACTTCTCGGCGGGGTGGGGCATATTCCTCTTTACTGTCTGTTCTTCTGCGTTCCTGCTTGTCCTCAGTTTATTAAGTATTGGTACAGTTCTATGTTATTTCCTCTGGTTTTCTCGAGGTTGTGGTAGGGTCCCTCAATAGTGGCGGTGGGTCAGGTTGGGCTCCTGTCCCTTTTGTAGTGTACCCTCCTTCGTGCTGGGGTGGATGGTTTCACGCGACTGAGCCGAAAAGTACGGGTTGGACGAACAGCGGGAGCTATAACCACACCCACAGCTTCACATAGTATACTCTTATCTAAATAAATAATGAAACCAGGTTTTCTACTCACGCAGTGTAATGCATATGGGTCTCTAATGCAAAAGATACATATATAATACTGTAAAGGGTATAATGTATTAACAGTTCTCAAGTAATCAGCCTGTCGATGACTCTCCTGAGTTGAAACTTGTTGCAATAATACATTAATTCTAATGTTGTTATATTGATGGAAGACATATTGTAAGATTACAATAAATAAGTTAAATTTATTATTCTGTTTACATTCCCAGTAAGTCACCATAAAATTTTCCATGCTTTTACCTCAGTTGTATTGCAAATGCCAGGGTATAACCCACAAAGACAAGGCACAGCCTGCACTCTTCCCAGTTAGGCACTAATTTTTACACGGTTAGTTCAGCGCTGATTTTAGTTTGACCACTCTGGATTCGAATCCCAGAAAGCCTTCCACCAAAGATGTTAATTGTGTTGTTCTGTATATTGTTTGTGTGTAAACGTGTACTGTGCTAGTGCCACTGGGTGTCACCAATTGCAGTTAACAAATATATCAGTATCATTAAGGGGCTAAGTGACATTTTTAAATTTATATTGCTAATTCATCAATTTTAACGGACCATAAAATTACAGAAATTATTGTTGTTTCACAAAGATACCTGTCACATTGTTCATTTGTTAGGTTCCTATCACCACAAGGTCTGATGGCTAGTGGCAGTGATCTAGAAGTACACTCATTACCTACACAACAGCACGAGACTGATTCTGTTCCAAAGGAGAATGGTCCACCACAGGAGGAGGCACAGAGCATAGCTGAAGTAGTAGACAACAGCCAGCCAGCATCACTGTAAGCCATTCCCTAATTCCTCTGTGACCTACCAAGTTCATTGAAATATTGGATAATGATGATGCTTGTGATAAATGAACATGCAATTGAAATCCCATGTTTATTAGAACTGGTATTGTATTGCCATCTCCCAACCCATTTTGGGTGGGTAGTTGACATTTGGTAAATTACCCACCTTTTATTGCATGTAAAATTTTGTTATTGTGTTTACAAGAGACGTCACTGGGCCATTCATGATGCAGATGAATCCAGTCCACACCTTCACATCCATTTTCTGTATAATCATTATAATATTATCCTTTCTATACTTCAGTGTCGTAAGTGGTTTCTGTTGATTTTCTGTTCACTGTTTTTATATGACTTTCTCATGTCACATGTTCTGTATGCTGAGGTCAGCTCATCCTCCTCGGTTTGGACACATCGTTTATTTTTCATACATGCTGTAGCTTCTTCTTATGTAACTAATATACACTCCTAGAACTCCCTGTCTTTAGCATCTGCCTCCCTTTCTCATTATTTTGTACATGTAATTCACTTAATAGCACTGTAGAAAGTAGAATATGTTCTGTCTTGATGATAATCATAAATGTTCCATCATAAATTCTAATAGCTGTCATTTTCACTTGCGTTGCATTTACCATATTCTGTTCTAGTTCGTAACTTCAGTAGAATTCACATTTCTGTATTCTGTCTTATAACTTTGGCTTTTATCGCTGCGTGATAACTCATGCAAGATGGCTATACAGTGTTCTGTTTTATGACTGTCATGAAGTCTGTAACCGCATTCGTGATACATGTTATATGAAGTTAAATTACAACTAATTTTCCTCTTAAAGAATGAGTCAGCAAGTTTGTATTGAAAATATGACTTCAGGCTTTCACAGTGACAGAATTCAATGAAATCTTGTTCAGCCTACAGCCATATCAAGTAGGTTCCACCATTCGCGTTCTGATATCACAACTTGATAATGAACACAGATTGGTCTCTGAAACGTCAGTTGATTGCTTCATGATGCTGTCAGCCCTAGAAGATTTTACTGTACTAAAAATTAGAAAACTGTTTAAAATCAGATACTAGCATAATCTTAGCAATTAACCAACTTAATGCACAAATTCTTGTTTTATAATAAGTTTCTTACATGCCTCTACATGTTTCGAGCACCATGTGCTTATTATCAGGCGGTCAAAATTGTATTATACAGCATCCCATGCACAGGTTGAGAGAGGACTCTCTCAACCGGTGCACGGGATGGCCACCTACAGGTGTGTTGATACCAGATGCTGTATAATACAATTTTGACCACCTGATGATGAGCACATAGTGCTTGAAACATGTAGAGGCATGTAAGAAACTTACTATAAAACAAGAAATTGTTCATTAAGTTGGCTAATTACTAAAATTATACTGAGATGCACGGTCAGCAAAACATCAAAATCAGAGACTAGCAGTTGTCACCATTAGAGAATAGCAGATTGGGGATGTTAAGAATAGGGTGCTGAGGATCATTTATAGACATTTTCAGGGATAAAGCAGGAAGCTGCTGCTGCTGAGGGCTGTATAGTGTAGGACATTGCTGTTTTTGCTTTTCGCCAAGTGTCATTTGTGTGATTAAATCAAGGTGAATGAAATGGGTGTACCTTATAGCATGTACAGGAGATATGAGAAGTTAGTACATCATTTAATCATAGAGAGGGTCAATACAGTGGACCATTAGGAAGACTGGATGTAGGTGAAAGGATAATGTGTGCTTCTGTATGTTATGGCAAGGATGTTCATAATTTGTCATTTTCACTTCATGTTTGTTATGGTGATAAACAGGGAGGTGGGTGGTCATATAGCTTATATGGAAGTGAATAAAATTCATGTAAAAAAATTTGTCAGAAAACTGCAAGGGAGAAGACCACTGAAGAAGACTAGACATAGAGGAGATGGCAATACAATATGCCTTCTTCATACCATGCCTGTATAATCA
>Ga0209755_10007737_pt1 | contig 11609 bp, 11 predicted proteins | sample TergutCo191P1_FD_187301 | JGI IMG/M metagenome (GOLD analysis project Ga0209755, IMG submission 187301) | Cornitermes sp. P1 segment gut microbial communities from Petit-Saut dam, French Guiana - Co191P1 (SPAdes) (version 2) | ecosystem: Host-associated > Arthropoda: Insects > Digestive system...
CCCTCATTTGTAACATGATCTGACATATTTGTATTGTATATTGTTTTTCATTTATGTAGTTCATATTTTGTGGCCTGAAGTTGTTGCAGTGTTGCCAAAATGTGTAGCCCAGCATTCATAACTGTTAATACCTTGAGGTTGTGATGACTATAAATAATAATTTGAATTGTTTTTTATATGCAGTATGGTGCAACAGTATGCAGACTGGGGTGTGAAACCTCAGTGCAAAAAAATAAGTACTTGGAGTAGTGGATGTAGTGCTGTTCTTATCTCTCTGTCTTCTTTACATGTTGCCACTTTGCCTCATTCTTGGTCTCACCTGGCATACTGTTTAACTGTTGTCAGGGACTTGTGACACTGAGATAGGGCATGCTTGCCATAGGTGGGTCATTTCACTGTATGTGGAGCACCTTAAGCATGAAGTGTAATTTCTGTTGTTAAATTAGGAAAAACTGATTTATTAAACAGCTTCACAAATCAGCTATGCTGCAGGCCATTGTTGTTCGTTTCTGTGTCACAGAATGAATGCATGATGGTATTAATTACAGGTAAACCTGCCAGCCGCAAGATATCGATTGTGTTAGATGATGCAAGGACGTTGCAGAACTCACCAAGTCCTCCAAGGCACAAAGTATCTGATGTTTTATTCATTTCGAACTTGGTGCGTCCTTTCACCGTCAACCAACTCAAAGAACTTTTGGCCCGTACTGGCACTATTGTTGAAGGTGGATTCTGGATTGATAAGATCAAGTCAAAGTGTTATGTTCAGGTATGATATAATAATAATTCATTGTTATGTAACCATGTGTGTAGTAGCAGTATTTATTTTTCCATTAATGTATTTGCTTGGTCATGTGGAGGGTTTGTGTGCATTCTTAGCAGATACATGCTTGCATGCATGGTATTAACATTGACGCACCACAATGCATGCCACTAACCATCACATCTTTTTGTTCCATTTTTGGCTTACAGCTTTTATAGTGTATCATCTTTCCTTCAGGAGATGCATATGATTGTTGCAGTAGTACTAGGCTTGAGGAACAAATACTCAAACTTCTGTCCACCATTCCATTATGCATGGTTTTTCTGCAATTTTCATTCATTTCAGCCCCAAAAATCATTTATATAGAGGGTAGAGTTCACCCTAGAACAGGCCAGTATGTCCCAGTGGGGACCTTGGTGCTAGAAGGGGGTGGCTAGTCAACACCACGCCCTGTCTGCTTTACCCCTGGAAAGACCCATTACCCATTGTGTAGTAGGGTGGGTGGGCCCCACGGTTGGTCTGGACAGCTGTGGAAAATCCCCCCCTGGGGATTCGATTCCTTAACCATCCAGTCTGTAGCGAGTTGCTATACTGACTGAGCTATCCCAGCCCACATCGTTTATATAAACATTGTGTTACTATATCAGATTAGTCATTCCTGGACTTGTCTTTCAGTTGTTTTTCACACTTGAGATTTTGTGAAACAAAACTACTTACATGTCCTGGATGTTAAAAATTGTTGTGCATGTGCCATGTGGTACATTGATTTTGATAATGAAGTCATTCGTTCATCTGTCATGGTCTGGGATGACATAGGCAGTGGATTGTGAAAGAAAGTTCTTGTAGCTTTGATGACAGATTTTATGAGTGTACGTGTGACATTTCGTGGCAGTGTGCGTACCATGTATATCATTTAGGTTATTTTCATTTGCAGATCATCCTATATAACTTATTTGGCTGAATATTAAATGAGGATATTTACCAAATTCGTCATCTTAAAAAATGGGGGGTGGGTCACCTTTTAATGACACATAAAGTTAAACATACTGTGTGTAGATATTTTCCTCAGAATTAAAGATGGTATGGGGAGTTGTCCTATATTCCGGTACATACGGTATGTGATTCACACATCTGAGGATGTTCACTGAGTACTTGATATAAGGAAATCCTGCAGTATGAGTAAGATTTTTTTGTGACCCACAAAATTTATAAAACTGAAACAAATGCAAGATGCAAAATTGAACACTTGGATCTTCAGCACATTCAAGGTATTTGCACAAAAATTCATTTTGGAAAATTTTGTGTGTTATAGATAAGTTTTTATACAGTATGTGTGTTCTGAAGTGTTTGTACGCTGAGAAAATAGTTTTAACAATGTCTCGTGTGTAACATGAGTAACAAGCTTGTCCCACCCTCCCCATCACACTGGGATTGTATGCACAGATACAAGTCATAACCACTTCCATGGAGTACAATTCTTCCTGAGAAGGTAACAATGAGTCAGCTGGTCAAGAAATTTCTTGCTTTCTGTATAATCCAAATGTTCATTAGTGTCTTCACAGCATGTTATCTCCCATTTTCCTACCTAATAGATGCTGTCATGTTTAACTCAGAATGTACTGTACAACTTCCCTTATCTATAATGACCAGACATGTTTCATTCATAAGATATAACTGCAAGTTTACATCAGAAACTGAAGCAAAAAGTGAAAATACTGTGGCATTTGAAAAAAGTGGCTTGGGCTTGAAGTGAAGTTGAGATTAGTAGCTTAGTGAAAAGTGCATTGTTTGTCGATAAGTCAAAAAGTAACAAATTTTCTCTCATAACATTGGGCTCTAATTCATGTCTTACAGAGACCTGTGCATGAGTGAATGCGTGGTTATTTTATATCTAAAATATATGCACTTTGTCATCACTTTTATTTTACATGTTTATTTCACTGTTAATATTATTGAATCACTGTAGATTTGTAGATTTGAAGCAAAATTTTGTTCTGTTGTTGACATTTGCATTCTCGCTGCGCAGTATAAAACGGAAGCTGAAGCTCGGGAGACCAGGCATGCGCTTCATGGTGTACGGTGGCCTGTGTCAAATCCAAAACAACTTTGTGTTGACTTTGGCAAGAAAGAAGATATGGACTTAGCGCAGGCTCTGACTGAAGAAGATCAGGTACCAAGGAAAACAGAGCCACTGAAGGTGGAGCGGAGTGTTGAAGGTTGGGTTGCTGAGCAAGTCAGGGAGAAGGAGCGAGAAAGGGAGTTGAGGGAGCGTGAGCGTGAAAGGGAGAAGGAAAGAAGTAGAATGAAGGAAAGACCTCATCATGCTGTTCCTGCTGTGGAAACGCTTGAACGGAGTAGAAACACGAAGGTACGATTGACTCATGAGTTAAATTGTAAGAAAACAGCAAATGCAGATTGGTTGGCCTAATATGTTTTGATCACGTGGGATGTGGTCAAGGACACATTCTGCTGTTTGTGTTAACTGTTAGGGTATACATTTGTACAAAACTGTAAATAGTCATTGTGAATGGTTGAACATGACCTTGAAGTTGAATATGACAATACACTGTTGTGTATTGTCATATTTTGTTTGATACATCAGTTTATCAGTGAACTGCACTGGTATGGATTCAAATATTAAACATGATTAGCTCAGTTTCAGGGGAGGGAGAGCAACCAGTTTAATAGATTCAGAAGTCTGTATTGAGAAAGTCAGTAGTTACTGCTTCATATGAACCATTTAAAGCCCGTAAGTAGTGTATACACCACCTGCTACAACGTCTAAAAACTCTGTTTTTTTTCTCACACAGTGTTTGTGTGTTTCTTATGATCCTCACAAAAAATTCAATGTCAGTAACTGATTGGTTTGTATAAAGTACATAGACTGTGTTCTGTTTGGGGTAGGGATTGTGTTTGTAGGTGCATTGCAAAATTGTGACAAGTGACTGTTAGCTTTGTCATGCCTGTTTTTTTGTCTGTCTGCTTTTGTGTTTGTCCATCCCCTTGGAACAACTTGGTTCCCACTCAAATTTGATATTTGAGTATTTTTCGAAAATCTGTTGAGAAAATTTGAGATTTCATTAAAAGCTGACAAGTATAATGAGTACTTGACATGAAGAGCTGTATTCCTTTCTGACAATATCTTGTTGAAATCTTAGAATGAAAAATGTTTCAGACAAAAATTGTAGACCAAAACAAGACACACTTTTTATGTTCAGTAAGTTTTCAGAAAATCATGCCATTTATGCAGAAATGTGGAAAAACAGGCCGCAGATGACAATAAAGTGCAGTGCATGCACATTTCTTGCTACAGACACAAATTGAGCATATGTAACACTTACAGGTTTTCCACTGTATGAATGATGATGTGAGTGCGCCTCAGTATTATGTTAATACTTACATTGCCTGTCTTGTTTACCTATGATTTAGATGAATTCTGGCCTTCACAGGGTGAAACCCTAGCTGGAGAATATTCTTTGAATGTATGAAATGCTCTTGTTTCACTTACCTATCTCACTGAAAAAAGTAAATAGCTGGTATGAAGGCACACAGAAGAAAGTTTTAGTTTAAGGTTCTTGAGTATTAATGATATCGTTTTTTTGTTTAATTGGCTGAAAGAGGATGCCACTTCTTGAATAGTAACTGTAATGTTATGTGAAACCTTATTGCTAGTGTGGCACTGGTGAAACAGTAGCATAGTGATGTGTACCTTGTAACATAATTACTATAATTCACTGTTAAATTATCCACATGTGCAGTCCATTGTTATAACGTGGGGTCTTTACCCAAGGGTAAAGCATTCGAGTTGTGGAGCTTCTTGTATCCATCAAGTACTGAGGTTCAGAATGAATGGAACAGGGATAGTCTACCATTTGTTCTGAGAGCTTTGTGGGCAGAATGTGGAGTTTCTTAATTTTTAAGCAGTTGCTGCATATAATGTGTTAAAACAAACAGTAAAAAGTCTTAAAAATTTCCAGGTTTCCAGAACTACTTTTTTTATTGTGGGTTGCAAAAGTGTGCTTCTCCTGTATTGGAGTTACACATTGCTTCCTGTTTTTCCCTGTTGATATCAGATTTAGTTGTATTTGGTCCTTGTGAATTTAGTGTGTTGTATTAAACACATAAATGTTACTGCGAGAGTGTTAGCTCATTACAGACAAAAGAGGACTTAAGTACAGAAGTGTCTTGTAATTGTGTATTGACTGCGAACAACACAGCAGAATTGCATTTTTTATAAATTGTCTCCTGGGCTGTGATGGTGTGTGGTGTGGTAGAACCAAATTGGTGGTGTATATCTGCTATCCTCTGGGGTGTCACTTCTCAGAATGCAGATGTCTTCACAGCCACACTGTGATAGCCTTAGGTCCTGCACAGTATATTGCAGTATAAAAGTTACCAGACTCAGAACAAGACTTGAAATTTGTGTAGTGTGAGTGTCAAGTTTATGGTCTTCTGGGATGTTTACACAGTGTAGAGTCGGACTCTCTTACGTGTCATGGAGGGGACTGAATATTTCGGGTCATTATAAACAAGCGTTATTCTGACCAAGGAGTGTAAGTTAGCAGTGAGAAATTAATTGGTGCCACAGAATACCTGATGCTATAGATGAGGTGTCTCATAAACCGATGTTGTTGTAACTGGGTTTGACTGCAGTTTGGTGGATGGATACCACCTCTCCTCTACCATGAAAATGGGAATATTGTTTTCTTTGAAACATTGGTACTCCTGTACCAAATGATATGGAGACAAATGCAAAAGGCAGTAATGTCAGACCCAGTCAATCTGGAACTTATTTCATGTTCATGCCAGTTAAATGGAGGACCTTCTCCTTCCTTATTTATTTCACCACATTACAGACCCACAGTTCCAGTCTAAACTTATTTTTATGTCAATTAATAAACCCAAATATTTATTTTGACCATAGCTTGATTTTGAAAATTTTGAACCAAAAGTGGTAATTTTATTCTGATTCATCCTGCTTTTATTTGATGTGAAAGTGGTATGATTTGCAGATGTATTGAGTTATTAATTTAACATGTTTATGCCAGGATTTCTGGTACTATATGTGAAGGCTTTTTGCTCTTCATAGGCATAGTGATATAATGTATTTTGATGCATGTGTTTTCAAATATTTTATATGCTGAAATACACGAAGTGAGATGACTGTTACTTGGTTGTTGATCCACAGTGAAACCTGCCTGTAACAGAACCGCAAGGGACGAGTATTTTTCTGTTGCCTACAGGTACTTGAAGTTGGGATCCTTGAGACTCCACTTACTGGGGACTGTTAAAGTTTTCCACTGAAGACAGGTTTCTGTTATGCCCAGGTTTGGTTTAAGACTGGTTTTAATGTACTTCTTTTTATCTGTCCACCAGCAGATGGTGCAGAACTACCTGAAATTTAATCCCATTGAAGAATATGACACACTTTAGTTTCCATGGTGAGGGGTTGTACAAGCTGTATATGCTTGTGTCTGGATGTTGTTAATATTCAGTTCCAAGTCATGAAAGCTTCACACTTCTTGTTCTCTTGCATTAATCAGGAACATTCTTCATTTGCATGTGGGATACTTATGAAGTAATAAAATAATGAGACTGCTTACACATTTCTGTGTTGGAAGCATCTTGAGGCTTTGACATAATTTCCTTTTTGAAGTATGGCATTCACAAGAGGTATATATATTTCATTTCTCACCCCACTTCTCAGACATCTAAAATTGGCTATATTTTGACATCTGGTGTAGGATTGCAGCAGTGACGTGCATGATCTCTGTTGGACCTGAATTCCAGCACTTGTACCTCTGTTTAAATGTTGGATATGCCCAGAAATCACATGGTGCATTATCTGGTTGTTCTGTGAGTGTTGGTGTCTCCTAACACTGACATCATCACCTGTTCAGTATGTGGCTGTAGATCGTCTTGAAGCAAAAATCACTGTTTCATTCAGAACATAATGTGTTTTTAGCAGAATCTGTTTCCGTTTTCCTGGCAGAGTGCTGTGAAAAGTTTTTTCACTGAAGACTAACCTTTGTTTGATGTTCACAGGGCCATGCATCGTAATATTATTTCTATAGTAAAACCACTAGGTGCACCAGTCTGTCAAATTTATTTTATTTTGGAATGACACTACATGTTTCGGATGGTGTTTCTGTCCATCAGGAATTCAAGACTGTACATACAGCAACAGGCATTTGTCAAACAGATACTGCTGTCTGCTTGCTAGCGGGTATGCTAGCAAGGAGAGAGCAGTATCTGCTTGACAAATGCGTGTTGCTGTATGTATAGTCTTGAATTCCTGATGATGGACGGAAAGACCGTCCGAAACATGGAGAGTGTCATTTAAAAATGAAATAAATTTGATACATTGGTGCATCTAGTTGGTTTTACTATAGAAATTATACTAGCCTTTATGTTTTCAAGCACTTGATTGCACTTTGGATTCCAAGTTGTAATATCTGAGCTGAGATTCATTATAAGTTCTATGGGCTGTAAGAAATTAGGTGTTACTTCAAACAAGTTGCATTTGAATGACAGACATCCATGTTCTTGTTTGTGGTTATTGCTGAGGTCATGTTGAAACCACTTTCCACACACACTTGGGACATGCTTAATTTTGCTGCTACATTGTGCTGAATCCTTGACAGTGACACATTTAAACACTCAGACAGTTCCTATAATGTTAATTTTCTATCCCATTTTACCTGTTCATTAAGTTGCGTAATACTGTGATGGCCATCCCACTTTGAGCTTCATCAGTGACATTCTTATTCCTTTTAAAGTGCTACTGACATCCAAAAACTGTTGGTCTGCCCTTGCCTCTGATCTGTTAGCTACCTGCAACATGAGTTTTATTCAGAACTCTCTTGAACACCTCTGTCTTCAATATATGAGGTATTGCAGTCTCCTGCCATTAAATTTGGGCCTAGTCAATTGTATTGTATGAAATGATGTTCAGTGGTATAACTATGCTCTTGGTGGCAGTGACCTGTCACATTTCAGACCAGAGTATGATGCATTTCAGCTGTCTAGACTACTGTAGACATGCTGCATTGCCTGTCTAATCAATTTTCAAACATGCGTGGTTAAATTTGCAAGTTTAAAGGTGCTTATTTATGATTGTAATTTCTTTCAGATGTCAGCAAGTGTCAGAGAATGGGACTTGGGTAAAGTAGGTCAAATGTCCCCTACTGAGAAAGAACCAAAACATGAGGAGAAAAACAAAGAACGAGAAAAAAGAGCGCGGAAGGAGAAGATACATCACAGCAGAAGCGCATCTCCTCATGATGCACCTGGTAATGCTGCAACAACTGCATATATTAAGAACTCATACTTTTGTCAAATGTTTGATTTTTGCTGTAATTTTACCATTAGTTTGATATGGGTATGAAACTTGGTTTCTCACAGTAAGGGCATAAATTGAAATCTAGACTCGAGGTTCTGATGGTGGTGAAATATTAAGGTTGCTGTCTTCTGGGAAGCGAAGTGGTTATAGTTTAGTAGATCATTATAGATATTATGACTACATGGTTCTGTTCTGGAAATGGAAGCAACATTGATAACCATCTGCCAGACTACAGGTAGTGACATTTCAGAATGTAATACTCTTAATAGATTAGTTTGTCTGAGAATTGGGTGTTAAAGAGAACATTGCAACCAAAGAGCAAGTAAAAGGAGGTTTGAGACTGGATAATGAGGAACTTCCAAGTCTGTAGTACTGTCCTTGTATTATTAGGGGGATGGGATGGGTGGAGAGCATGCATAAGACAGATCAGAAATGAGTGCACAGAGTTTTGGTCAGAAAATCTGAAGCAAAGAAACTCTTTGGATTACTAGGCATATATGGGAAGATTATATCACATTTTCTGTAATACTTTACAGACTGTATATATTAAAAAAGAAACAAAAATTGTGGGTGTTTGACTTGTTTGTGATGAAGTTGGCATCAGTGTGCATTTTATTTATGATGCACGTATGTTGAGGTTGGTAGTCATTCATGGATTGTTTGTTACCAATTAGCAACACCACATCATTGCAACTTTAACAAACTGCCTCTTCCTTGTGTGTATGCATGTGCAGCCACAGTCTTTGTTAATCTGTGATGGAAATTTGTAGTCTTCCATGGATAGTAAGAAACTGAAAACTCAGGAGGCTTGAGAACTGTTGGTAGTTACTAAAACTTTGCTTTCTGAAATAAAAGAGGTGCTGAAAATATGAGTGCAGGAAAGTTACATTTGTAATATGTGTGTGGATGTGTAGTTAACAAGAACATGCATCTGATTTCTCCTTGTGGTCAAATAAATAGAATATTCGTATGAAAGGGGACTTAATAGCAATGAGAAGGTGTCATTTGGATGGGAGTTGTCGGTTGTGTCCTCAGGTTTACTTTACAGGCACGTTAAGTGTCAAACATATACTGCATGTTTGAAACAATACACTTTATAGGTACTGGATAAGAAATGAATATGGTAAACGTGAAACTACAGTCAGCTTCTGTGCATACTGTCAGACCATAATGAAAATGCCAAATATGTTGCACTGAATTTTTATATCAACATGCAAGATACAGTGAAATGGTTGGAAACAGTGATAAAAACTGGCACAAGCAAATACACAGAACTGCAGGTGCAATTTTTGAATCCACTAAATATACCTTCACTATTTCGCTGGAGGTGGGACACGGTGGATAACAAACCACATTTTAGATACACCAGCAGAACAAAATTCAGCAGAACATCGTACCCGCCAGGTGCACAGCTGTTGCTGAGAACCATCCACCCACAGATATGATTCTGTTCACAAACCTTTGGACGCAATATGTCAGCCTGTTCAAGTACCTGTGCTTTGGATTTTGCTACTTGAAGGGGGGGCAATATAGAGGACCTGGGTCAAAGAGAATGGAGAAGGAAAGGATACTACTGACTAAGGTGCCAGGTGAAGTTAAGTGTATTAGGGTGGGCACTGCAATGACCCGTACACCTTGTCCGTGTCCAAACATTTGTGCAGCCCTTTGATTAAGCATTCAGCAGCCCTGCATTTTGAACAAAATGAATTACCTTGCTGATGGATATGCCAGCTAAGTCTCCTGTTTTCAAGAAATGCTTACCCACATGTGTAAATCTTAATACCACCATGGCAGTCAACCAGCCACAGTTTAAATAGATGGACTTTTAAAAAACAGTGCCTTCTTATGAATGCCATCATTACTCTTTGCTTCTTGTAATTTGAATAAATCTCCTGCTGTTTTAGCAGAGGGTCTTTTCAGAAAGCCCTTGGCCTGCCTCCATCCACAAATGGTCTTCCAGTACTAGTGATTCTGTTTGTCCAGCCCCTGATCACTCTACTGGTAACCGTTCATAGGTGCCAGATAGGTTATTAATGACCTTTACTGCAGTGGGACGTAGTACAGTTTACACTAAAGAGGTAGAAGGTAAAAAGGTAAAGCAGTCCTGCTACAGGCCTGGAGTGGCCCAGAGGGTTCCAGGAAGTTAAGGTTCCCAGATCAGGATGGAGCACCATCCTGATCCTGCTCGAAAGCTGTCAGCAAAACCTGTTTGACGAATACAGTTGCTGTGTGTACAGTGAGAAACTCCTGCTGATGGACAGCATGTAGAGTTTTATTCCAAAAATAAATTTGAGAAATTAGTGTTTCTGTTTGGTTTTAATATAAGAATTTATCACTGTGCATGGTCATCTGAATGTCAAATGAGATTTATTGTATAAGAAGTGGCTGGGATTATGTTGCAGACACCAGTAGTAATTCCATTAAAGCCTGAATACAGTAACTAGTTTGAAAGATTCAGTGAATTTCCTTGAAAATCATACATGGTGGGGTGAGAATGAGTTTGTGTGGATTTAATGTGGACTGCATCTGTGATTGTGTTGTTGAAATATGTTACGCAACTTGAGTGTGGCACTTTTAATGGAACTTGGCAATATGCAAATGTGTTTTATAGTATAAAGTATGGTGTTATTTGCACTTTCCAAATAATCAGAAATACAGAGTCTAGGATACCATATTTTATTATATCTGGGAAACTGTGAAGGCATGGTAGGCAAAACACTTTGTCCCTTGTGATAAAGGTGACTGAAAATATGACACTGTCATCAGAGACAGATAGAAGTGTGTTTAGAAGGCAGTGCATATGGCATCACCAGTGCTGTGCAACGGAGTAGCTTTTGGGGCACTCAAGCAAGTGTATCAACAAAATGAGTTACTTGTTGAATATTACTCAGAATTGGTCCTAGAAGGCTTTCAGAATACACAGAGATGTGTGTATCCTCATTGCAAAAATATTTTGAAGTTAATGAAATATCACTGTATCTTTTGCTGGTGTAAGTGCTGTTTGTCTCAGTGCAGACTCTTGGCAATTAGCAGTTCTAGGTTGAGTTTCCAAAGTTAATCTTATCAGTCATCAGCTTTCCACATAATGGCTTGTGTTGGATGCTTGGAACCACATTATGTAATTAAGGTAGAGGTTCTGAACTGTAATACATCCCGAAATAAGGGTGCTTGTCGTGTATGTTTAATGCTGCAGTCTTCAGGTCCTATTCATGACTACTCCAACAGCTCTCTGCTGTGTAATGACAGAATAACATTGGAATTGATTTCATCAGGCTTTTATGTATATGTAGATGGGTTGCATAATATTTGTATCACACATTATTTGGTGAATTCTATTGATTACTGTAGTGATTTTGTGGGCCAGGTAGCTCAGTTGGTATAGCAACTGGCTACTGGCTGGACAGTCTGGGATCGAATCCCGGTGGGGATGAGATTTTCTGCCTGTCCAGGCCAGCCCTGGGGCCCACCCAGCCTCCTGTAAAATGGGTACTGGGTCTTTCCTGG
>Ga0209755_10007738_pt1 | contig 11608 bp, 6 predicted proteins | sample TergutCo191P1_FD_187301 | JGI IMG/M metagenome (GOLD analysis project Ga0209755, IMG submission 187301) | Cornitermes sp. P1 segment gut microbial communities from Petit-Saut dam, French Guiana - Co191P1 (SPAdes) (version 2) | ecosystem: Host-associated > Arthropoda: Insects > Digestive system >...
CCTTCAACAATTATTATTTTCCGATTCAAAATCAGCTACTCCCGCACAAATTTTCCAGAAAAAAGTTCGTTGCATAAAATGTAAAGTCTCTACGTCATATCACATAGCAATAATTTGAAATCAATTATTATCGCAAATATCTATACGTCATGAATTTGCCCGAATCAATCATCGAAAAGCGTAAATAAGATTTTTCTTTCTGTAATTCTGACTGGTTTCATATCCGTCTCCTTGACATTATTTGGATAGTCGATTGCGAAAGTAAAAAAGCCATTGCAAATGTTGCGTTTTTAAGTAACTATACTAATTCATTTTCTCCGCTTTATCAAATCACCCGCCGCCTGCGGGCGGCACCCTCTTTTCTAAAGAGGGCAAAGATTGCTCATTTTTATCCCCTGACCGCTTTAGTAAATTGGAGTTAGCAAAAAATGTATGAGATAATCTGCCGACAACTATTGTACCGTAAGGGATTGACGACAATATGAATGTGAACTTCAGTTGTTTTTCTCCTTGCCCTCTTTAGCAAAGAGGGTGTCGCCCGCAGGCGGCGGGTGATTTGTGAGTGCGACTTTCGCAATTGCCTAATTATTTGGAACTTTCATAACTCAAAATCGCATCAACAAATCGCTTGCCGTATCGCTCGGCTTTCACTTGCCCTACACCTGAAACATTTAAGAATTCCTGTATGGAAGCAGGGCGTTTTTCACACATATCTGTCAAGGTGCTGTCGTGGAAAATTACGAAAGCAGGCATATTCTGCTCCTCCGCTATAACCCTTCTGATGTCGCGAAGAACTGTAAACAAGCCATTGTCAATCGGTGATTTTGTGGCGTGTTTGTCTGCTTTAGGCGCTTTCTTCTCCTTATCCTCTGAGAACTTCATACTGATTTGAGCACCGTCACGTAATATCTCATTTGCGCGACTGCCCAGCTTTATTACCGGATATTCGTCATCTGTTTTGATCAGATAATCGCTCACGATGAGGTGCTGCATTATTGCACGCAGTTGACGTGTTGACTTCTCGCTGATTCCGTAGGTAGACAGCTCATCAAGACCTAAGCGGAGAATTTTCTCATTTTTACTGCCCCGAAGAGTATCAATGACCATGTTTAATCCAAACCGCCCTCTCATGCGTGTGACACAAGACAGTATTTGTTGCGCTTCCACCGTGATATCTACTGTTTCAAATTTTGTGTTGCAATTACCGCAATTGCCGCAATAAACAGGAGGACTTTCACCGAAATATTTTAGCATATACCCACGCAAACAGTCATTTGTCGAGCAGTAAAATGTCATTTCCCGTAGTTTTGCACGCTCGCGCTCCAGCAGCTGCTCTTTTTGCTCGGAATCCTCCACCTCTTCCGACTCACGCGCATTTTCAATCAGCCATAAATTCGTCCGGACATCTTGACCACTGTAGAGTAAAATGCACTCTGCCCTCTCACCATCGCGCCCCGCCCGTCCTGCTTCCTGATAATAACTCTCTACGTCTTTGGGCATATTGTAGTGGACTACAAACTCCACATTTGACTTGTCGATACCCATTCCAAATGCGTTTGTAGCGACCATAATCGAAATGCGGTCAAAAATAAAATCGTCCTGATTAGCGTGACGCTCTGCATCAGTGAGCCCGGCGTGATATCGTGAGGCGCTGTAGCCCTTGCTGATAAGGTCGCTGCATACTTCTTCAACAGTCGCTCGAGTTGAGCAGTACACAATACCGCTACTTTCCTTCTTGCCCTCTAAAAAATCAAGCAACGCAAAGAATTTGTTTTTTGGATTTTGCACCTCAAAATATAGATTCGGTCTGTCAAAGCCTGTCGCAAGCACTGTCGGGTCATTAAGTTGTAGTGAGTTTACAATGTCTTCGCGCACTTTTGGAGTAGCCGTTGCCGTAAAAGCTGAAACAATCGGGCGGTGCTGTAGATTGCTGATAAACTCATAAATCTTTGTGTAGCTTGGGCGAAAATCGTGTCCCCACTGCGAAATGCAGTGTGCTTCATCAATCGTTACCATTGAAATATGCACAGACTTTGCAAAGCTCATAAAGCTATCGGTTAACAGTCTCTCCGGTGCAACATAAATCAGCTTGTAGACATTATTACGAGCATTCTGCAGTGCTTTGCCTATTTGAGTATCACTGAGTGTAGAATTGATGTATGCCGCTGAAACCCCGGCTTGAACCAGTGTGTTTACTTGGTCTTTCATTAGAGAAATCAAAGGAGAAATAATAAGCGTTACGCCGTCCATAATCAGCGCAGGCACCTGAAAGCATACAGATTTGCCTGCACCGGTCGGCATTATGCCAACCACGTCTTTGCCGGAAAGGATATCTGAAATAAGTGTTTCCTGCCCTCCGCGAAAAGAATCATGTCCAAAGTACTGTTTAAGCACCGCCTGAATCGTTTGTGTGTGTTCTATTTGTTTTTGCATGAGTTGGTTTACCTTTATTATTTATTGCCTGCTCACCCTATTTTGCCTGTGTTAGCGCGCTTTACGCACACTTTGTTTCATTTTTGCATCTCATACAACTTCTCCAGCCTATTAAAGCCCTGTGGCATATATGTAATAGAGGATATTCTAGGACCTGAAACCCCATACTTAGGATTATAGCCAAAAAGGTTGATATAACGATCCAAGTCGCTTTTTTCATTTTCCATTGCAACGAGAAGGTCAAGCATGGTTTTTGTATCATCTATGGCTCGATGGGCATTACAATAATCAATGCCAAATGCATCAGCTGCATCGCTCAACTTATGCGGATAGTCACGCCTATCTTTATAGATTGACAGCACATCAAGCATCTTTAACTGCTTTAATACGTCAGCTCTTTTGAACCTACTTAGGAAAAAGTACAAAAAGCACAAATCAAACTGGGCATTATATGCGATGAGCAGTGTCTTAGGAGAGCTTATGAACTCTACAATTGATTCGCACACCTCGATCATCGGCCTTCCTTCTTGCTGTAACATTTTCTCTGTGATGCCTGTCAAGTTGGTGATTTCTTGTGGCAATTTTCTTCCGTCGGGAAGCTCTATAAGTGAACTAAGTTCGCTTTCTATACGGTGTGAGCTCTCGTCAAGGGTGACTTTTAATGCTGCAAACTCAATAATGGCATCCTTTTTGCAATCTAAGCCTGTGGTTTCTGTATCGAAAAAGACCAGTTTGTCAAAGTGTCGAAATAGCGAATTCATTGCAGTGCGCTCCCGTCTTTTATTGCATTTAACTCTCATATGGTGATTGCGCAGCAATTATTATATCATTAACCTGCTAAAACGCAAGAGTGTGCCATGTAAAAGAGGGTGAAGATTTTGTAGGAGTACAATACAAATTGGACAAATAGAAGAAATAACAGGTAACTATGCCCATCTCTCGCGCTTGAATAAAGCTACAAGCTACCGCATGTCCTATAATGCAATGGCGTTTTCCCATAAGTTTCCCTAAAAATCTTCGTAAAGTAGCTCTGTGAGCCATAGTTTAAAAAATATCCGATGTCCGTAATGCTATAATCTGTGTTCTTAAGTAGATGAGCTGCTTCTGTCATTTTCTGCTTATTGATATAATCAGGGATTGAAAGCCCGATTTCAGAGCTGAATTTTTTTGACATACTTTTCTTGTTTAATCCACAAAACTTGGATAAGTCATCAAGGGAAATGTTTTCATGGAGATTTAAGGTTATAAAGTCGCAAAGACGCCCCACAAGAGACGAGTAATTGACACTCCGTCCATACTCTCGAACTTTACCACAAAAATCTAATGCCATTTGATAGGTTAGAGTGGCTATTTCTTGTACATTGCTCAGCAAGTCCATTTGCTGACTATACATATCAGATAGCTTATATGCAATTTCGGCATTTAAGCCACCTTTCAATGCGGCTCTTGTTACTAAGGTTATAAAAGATATAAAGGTATATTTCTCCTGTGTAAGTGGGTCAGGAGACATTTGACCAACTTTACCATAAACAGGTTCTGCAATTCTTTTCTTCAGTAATGACACATCTCCACTCTCAATGGCAGACAAAACTCCGACTTCCCAGCTTTGCGGAACATGAGCTAATACATTATCGTTATCTTGGTAAAGTACAGAACTTTGCTCAATTTTAGACGATGATTGATTGCTTAGCAAAATGTCATCTATGGATATGTCAACCCCTACCAGCAAGTTTGCCGAAAGTGACAATGTATTTAGAAATCTTCGATATGGAAATGTAGGTGCAGATAATACAATATCACAAAAAGTGCGCAGCTTGTCCGGATATATCACATTAGATGCAAAAGCTAAAATCTGTTCCTGGCTAAGTCTATACGGACTCACAGGTCCGAGAATCAAGTAATGACCAAGAGATATTTTAATTATACCAATAAAGCAAGATGGTTCGAGAAGCTGTACCAGCGGGTACATTATATCTCTGTTCTTGCTTTCAAAATCTTGGAGAAGGCTAGTGACGAACTCAATCGGTAAAATACCATCTTCAAATTTTGGGAATGTAATCAAGTTAAATTCATTATCAACGTAGCACATTGGTATGCCGGTCGCTTCATAAACACTGGTGAGCCTTTTTGCAATCAACTTTAAACTCCTCACTTTTGGGTCTTTTGCGATACTATGCCATATTTTTATAAAAATGACACTATTTTTGTATCGCAATCTTATTATAACATATATAATGACTCCATAAAAGGCAAAAAAGTAGCAGCAGAGAAAGTGTGATAATCAAGTATTGGAGAAAATTATGGAAAATAGCATGGAACTTAAAGCGTCAAAGAAAGGCAAGCTTCTCGGATTGGATAAAGACGGAATTCAAAAAACAATGAGGGGTTATCATTATTTTGGCGATTCCCTAAGCCAAATTGCCCTCAACAGTATTACGGGTCTGGCAGGAATGATGACCTTTTTCTACACCCGCCACGCCGGTCTGGCAGCGGCGACAGTCGGAACTATTTTATTCATTGTCAATATTATTGATGCTCTTACTGATTTAATCGCAGGCAAAGCTGTTGATAAAACAAAATCTAAATATGGAAAAGCCCGTCCTTGGTTTCTCTGGATGGCGATACCCACAGCGCTAATAATAGTTGGACTTTTCACTGTCCCTGTTAATGCTTCGGAGCAAGTCAGAATAGGATATGCTTTAATAACTAAGATATTGGCAACGACTGGTGTGTTTACTTTTATTGCAATTCCATATGGATGCATGATGGCTACTCGTACCAAAAGTGTCGAAGAACGAAGTAAAATGGGTATATTCAGAGCAATCTGCGGCTACATTACAGGTATGGTTATTGCTATAGCTCTGATACCCATAACAAATGCATTGGGCGGAACACAACAAGCCTGGGTTATTGTTGCAGCAGTTATTGGCGTTATCGCCGGTATTGCTGTTTTTATTACTTTTTTGACTTCAAAAGAAGAAAATCTTGTTGATGGGCAAATTCCGGTAGAAAAAGATGAAGATGCCGATGTGCCTTTTAAGGAAAGCATAAAAATGCTATTTAAAAATAGGTATTGGGTAATTATGTTGCTTATACAGTTTTTTACTCATATAATGTTTGCATATGGCACCGGAACCGGCGTATTCTTTGCCAGGTATATCTTGGGAGATGAAAATCTTGTGGCAATCTTGGGTGGCATCGGTCTTGTTCCTGTAGTAATCGGTTTTTTGCTTGCTCCTGTAATGTTTAAGAAGCTTGGACTAGTTAAAACAAACCAAATAGCTTTTGCTATAGGAATAGGAGCGTCCATTGTTCGTCTCTTTGACCCTAGCAGTTTTGTCCTTGTTTTAGTGTTCGGACCACTAGTTACCTTTGCCACCATCCCTATGATGATGGCATCAGGAGCTCTGGTGAATAACACAGTTGAATATAATGAATGGAAATACGGCAGAAGAATCGTCGGTATGACAAACAGCGCAAGCAGTTTTGGAATGAAAATAGGCACAGGTGTCGGGGCTGCCTCTGTAGGCTGGATTTTAGGACTTGGCGGTTACGATGCAGCGTTAGCAGTGCAGCCAGACTCGGCACTACACGCCATCATAGCACTCAACTTGTATGTACCACTTGCGATAATAGTAATATCATTTCTCATATTGAGAGGGTATGATTTAGAAAGCAAATATGCTGATATTGTCAGAGAGAATCAAGCAAGAAAAGTGTCAAAAGCAGAAGTGGAGGACAATGACGTTGAATGATGTCGAATCTTTAATAAATGAGCTAACTTTAGAAGAAAAAGCGGCACTGGTATCGGGAACAGAGTTCTGGAAAACTAATGAGATTCCTCGACTATCGATACCATCCATGTATATGACTGATGGTCCTTGTGGGCTGCGAAAGCAGGGAGAAAAGGCAGACCATCTCGGTTTAAACAATAGCGAGAAAGCCACATGCTTTCCAACGGGTGCCACCGTGGCCTCAAGCTGGAATGAAGCAAAGGCCTACAGGATGGGTGAGGCAATAGCCGATGAATGTCATATGTTCGGGGTAAACATGGTACTCGGACCTTCCATAAACATCAACAAAAACCCCAGGTGCGGGCGTAGCTTTGAATACTTCTCGGAAGACCCGTATTTATCAGGTCGGCTGGGAATTTCCTTTGTAAAAGGTGTCCAAAGTCGCGGGATTGGCACTTCTGTCAAGCATTTCGCCGCTAACGACAGTGAAAATTATAGATTTATGGGTGATTCTGTTATTGACGAAAGGGCTTTGCATGAGATATACCTTAAACCTTTCAAAATGGTAGTTATGGAAGGAAATCCGACTACTGTCATGAGTGCATATAACAAGATAAATGGCACATATTGTTCAAAAAACAGGAGATTGCTCACCGAAATATTGCGTGATGATTGGGGGTTTAGCGGAGCAGTTATCAGCGATTGGGGTGGTGTAATCGATAGGGTAGCGAGTATTTCGGCGGGTCTTGATTTAGAGATGCCGGGTGATTGTGAGTTCTTTCGAGCGTGCATTATCGAAGCAGTCAATAATGGCACACTGCCTATAGCAGATTTGGATGCCGCAGTACGTAATGTACTTAATCTTATTGAAAAAACTACTATAAAAAATAGTAACGCAACTTATGATGAAGCTTTACACAACAAGATTTCGGAAGAAATTGCAGTTGATGGCGCAGTGCTGATGAAAAATAAAGGCTCATTGCCTTTAAACCCCAATGGTAATTATTTGGTTATTGGTGATTTGTTTCAGCATTTGCGCTATCAAGGGGCGGGGAGTTCAATGATAAATCCATCAAAGCTAACGACCCCTAAAGAGGCTTTTGACAAACGCAATATTGATTATGCATTTGCAAAAGGCTATGCACAATCTGATGCCGACCCTGATGAAGCTTTAGAAGATGAAGCAATAGAAAAAGCCAAGAGATTCGACACTATCCTTGTATTTGGCGGGTTGACGGATTTAACAGAGAGCGAAGGTTATGATAGGGAGCATATCAGCCTTCCTGCGAATCAGCTTAGCCTGTTGGAAAAATTAATCACATTGAACAAGAAAATAGTGTTTGTGATGTATGGCGGGTCTCCGGTTGAACTCCTATTTGATGAAAGCGTAAATGCTATTTTAAATATGTATCTACCCGGGCAAGCAGGCGGTGAAGCAACCGCAAAGTTACTATTTGGCGAAGTATCGCCGTCGGGCAAGCTTCCCGAAACATGGGCTAACAAATACGAGGATATCCTATTTGGAAATGAATACTCTTCAAACGAAATTGAGACATACAAAGAATCTATCTACGTAGGCTACCGTTATTTTGATAAAGCGAAAGGCATTAACATAAAGTATCCTTTTGGCTTTGGGCTAAGCTATACAACGTTTGCGTATTCTAACATGAAAGTTGCTAATGATGGGAGCAAAATTAAGGTTGTATGCACAGTTACAAATACCGGTAATTTCGAAGGAGGAGAGATTGTTCAGCTGTATGTGAAAAATGCTTATTCTCAGGTATTTAAGGCAGAGAAGGAACTGCGAGCATTCGCAAAAATCTATCTAATGCCGGGAGAGAGCAAAAAGGTTGAATTAGCTTTTGACAAAAAGGATTTGTCGTACTACAATGTAAAACTTCAAAAATGGGTACTCGAAAACGGCGAATACGAGGTTATGCTTGGAGCTTCTGTAGCAGATATACGTTTAGAAGAATCTTTACCTGTGAGTGGTGAAGCTGATATTGATGCCCCTTACGAACGCAATAAGATCTCCTCGTATTATGATGTCGACAAGTTACGCGAAGTCACTGCCCATGAGTTTGAAAATCTTATAGGCTATAAAGTCCCTAAATCACGGGACAAAAAGTATATAACAATGGAGTCTCCCCTAAAGGATTTACAAAACAGTAATTGGATAGGTCGATTGTTCTATAAATCCGTGGTGGGAATAGGTGAAAAACAATACGAAAAAGCACTGAAAATGCCCCTAAGTTCGGATAGAGACACAGAGCTTAAAGCCAGTATGTTTTTGATGAAATTTATGCCAAATAACAGCGTATATGCAATGTCGGCTGCAAGTTCAGGCAGATTCCCCCATCACATAGCAAGTGCAATAGTTGCCTTTAGTAATGGCAGAGTTATTAAAGGAATAGGTGCGTTACTTAAAAAAGCCAAGGTTGCGAAACTGCCAAAATTACAGGCTTAGAGATGAGGAAAGAAAAATGATAATAAAAGATATAAAAATTGAGTACCGTAGTAATCCACTAGGCTTAGATGTTGCAAAACCTCGATTTACTTGGCTACTTGAGAGCGATAAGAGCAACACTGCTCAGCGTGAATACTCACTAGTGGTTGAAAAAAACGAAAATATTATCTGGAGCTCCGGTGCGGTTTCGTCGGACTCATCGGTCTTAGTGGAGTACGATGGCATTTCACTAGAGCCATGTACACGTTATACCGTAGGTTTAACAGTTGTTGATAATCATGGAGAAAAGGCAGAGTTTGACACTTGGTTTGAAACCGGATTGTTGGTGCAAAGCAATTTCAAAGCAAATTGGATAACCCATTGCTATGAGGATTCAACAGAAAATTGCCCTGTTTACGCTAAAAAATTTACGCCAAAAGGAAAAATTAAATCCGCACGAGTATACGCTAGCGCACTGGGGATATATATGATGGATTTGAATGGCGTACAGATTGGAGAAGACTATTTCTCACCGGGCTGGACAAGTTATAAAAACCGCATTCAATACCAGACCTATGACATAACCGATTTAATAAAAAATGAAAATTTTATTGAAGTAAACACAGCCAATGGCTGGTATGCAGGAGTCTTCGGGTTTGATGGCTCTAAAGAACACTATGGCAACCGCACTGCTATTTGGGCGCAAATTGAACTAGCTTATGACGATGGAAGCAAGGAGATAGTTGTAACGGACGAGTCTTGGAAGTGTGGGACAGCAAAAACTCGATATGCGGAGATATATCATGGCGAAATTATCGATAATAACCGTAAATTCATTGCAGATGGAAACGCTGCAATATACGAGTATCCAATTGATGTTCTAGTATCTCAGGAATGTGAGCCTGTTAGAATTATTGAAAACTTGGAGCCGAAAGAGTATATTACCACCCCTTCCGGTGAAGCAGTTATTGATTTTGGACAAAATCTTACAGGTTTTGTGGGGGTACATATTAAAGGTGTAAAAGGGCAGGAAGTAGTTGTTTATCATGCGGAAGTATTAGATAAGCACGGTAATTTCTATACAGAAAACCTTCGGGCTGCTAAAGCTACAGACAAGTTTATTTGTAATGGAGAGGGCGAGGAAGTATTTAGACCAAGGTTTACTTTCCATGGTTTCAGGTATATTAAGGTTGAAGGCATCGAAATAGAAAAATGTAAGTTTACCGCATGTGTCACCCACACCGACATGGATGATACCGGATATTTTGAGTGCTCAAACGAGATGGTTAATCGCCTATGGAGCAATATCAAGTGGGGGCAGAGGGGAAATTTCTTAGATATTCCCACAGATTGCCCACAGCGAGACGAAAGGCTTGGTTGGACAGGAGATGCTCAAGTCTTCGCAGATACTGCTTCACTGATATATAATACCAGTTTGTTTTTTACAAAGTGGCTCAGAGATTTAAAAACTGAGCAGACTGAAGAGCATGGAGTACCTCATGTCATACCAAATATAATGAGTAGTTCAGATGGCGCAGCAGCTTGGGGCGATGCAGCAACAATCATACCGTGGTCATTATATCAGAGCTTTGGCGACAAGCGGATATTGATTGAGCAATATGAGAGCATGAAGGGTTGGGTTGAATATATTCGTTCAAAAGCGGGCGGTAAGCATCTGTGGCAATCAGGTCACCAATATGGGGATTGGGTTGCACTTGACATAGCGAATGATTTTGCGGTAAATGGTGAACGAGTCGGGGCAACAGACGCATATCTAATTGCAACCGCCTTCTATGCTTACTCAACTGAGTTGCTAATTAAGGTGGCTGATGTGTTAGGCTATAAGGAGGACAGTTTAAAATATAACAAACTGTATGCAAACATAGTAGATGCTTTTAGAAAGGAATACATCACTGAAAACGGGAGATTGGTAAGCGAAACTCAGACAGGATGTATTTTAGCATTACATTTCAATCTTGCACAGAATGAACATCGCCCAAGAATCTTGGAATCTTTGGTTTTAAACCTAAAGAAAAGGAATAATCACTTATCGACAGGGTTTGTAGGAACTCCTTATATTTGCCACACGTTATCTGATAATGGAGCACATGATTTGGCAGGTGTCATCTTTTTAAAGAAAGACTATCCTTCATGGCTCTACTGCATAAAAATGGGAGCAACAACTATTTGGGAACGATGGAACTCCATAAATGCTGACGGAAACTTTGATGAGTCGGGCATGAATAGCTTTAACCATTACGCCTATGGTTCGGTTGGAGCTTGGATGATTCAAAAACTGGCTGGTATCAATATCATTAAGCCGGGATATAAGGTATCGAGAATCGCTCCAATGCCGATTAAGGGGATAGATTCTGTCAAAGCTAGAGTTAAAACGCCTTATGGAGAATTATCTTGTGAATGGGCGTGCAAAGAGGGAGTTATGAAAGCAAAAATTGTAATCCCCACTAATACTACTGCAGTCATTGAAATGCCGGGTCAAGAAAAGATGTCTGTTGGTTCAGGGGTGTATAATTTTGAATACGCAACTGCCTTGGATTTGAGTATTTTGCGGTACTCTACGGAAAGCACACTTGGTGAAATTTTGGATAACCCGGCAGCACTGAGCGTTTTGAAACAATTTGCACCTGACATACTCGATAACCCTATGATTAAGTTTGCGTTGGCTCAAAGTATTTCTCAACTTGTACCCATGATGCCTGATGGCGGTTCTCAACTGTTTGAAGCAGCGATAGCGGCGGCAAATGGGTAATTTGCTACGCTTTTTTATAACGTTCTGCATCAGTGAGCCCGACGTGATATCGTGCATTTTTTAACTGCCACTTTCTTACATTTTATCATTGCCGTTGACAGTTATCAAACAGGTGGGATATAGAGATTTAAGAAAACAAAAACGGTTAGATTTCCGATATTCACCATAACATGAGAAATATAACACCAACGTAAAGATTTGGTTTTAAGATAGACAATACTCCAA
>Ga0209755_10007739_pt1 | contig 11607 bp, 10 predicted proteins | sample TergutCo191P1_FD_187301 | JGI IMG/M metagenome (GOLD analysis project Ga0209755, IMG submission 187301) | Cornitermes sp. P1 segment gut microbial communities from Petit-Saut dam, French Guiana - Co191P1 (SPAdes) (version 2) | ecosystem: Host-associated > Arthropoda: Insects > Digestive system...
AGGTTACTGGTGGAGCAGCTTGGAGTACGCTGGTATTAATGCCTACTTTTGGCGTATAGAATACAACTACATTAGTGTAGACAGAAGTTACACATATAAGGAGAAGAAGCATTCTGTTCGTTGCGTGAAGGATTAAATGCAAGCGTAAAAGGGCTGAAAATTTTCAGCCCCAACCACGAAGCTCAGAAAATCCTGAAAATCCTTTAATCAAGAAAATCGGGGTTCAGACAATAAGCATCAGACGAGGAAAGAGAGAGTAGCGGAAAACGCCGCAGGCTGTTTCTAAAATAATCTATATTACAAATATGGAAAACAACATAGACCGCCGGAGTTTTTTGAAGAACTTGGCAATCGTTGGTGCGGCATTTACGCTTAAAATGAAAGGCGGAATGGAGGTTTTTGCTCAAACTGCCTCTGGTGCTGCGGACTTAGTGGCTGTTATGGGCGGTGAGCCTGAGGCTATGTTCAAAAGAGCCATTGAAGAGATGGGCGGCATAGACAAGTTTGTCAAGCGTGGGCAAAAAATAGTTGTGAAGCCAAATATCGGGTGGGATAAAACGCCGGAGCTGGCGGCTAATACCAATCCGCTGCTGATAAAAGAAATCGTAAGCCAGTGCATTGCGGCCGGTGCAAAAGAAGTTGTGGTTTTTGACAACACCTGCGATAACTGGAAAAGAAGCTACGCTACAAGTGGCATTGAAGCTGCGGCAAAAGCAGCAGGCGCAAAAGTGATACCCGCCGATGATAAATCTTATTATACCGAGGTATCCCTGCCGCAAGGCAAAAAACTCAAATCTATGAAACTGCACAAAGCTATTTTGGATTGCGATGCCTGGATCAATGTTCCTATACTAAAACACCACGGCGGCGCAAATATGAGCATAGCTATGAAAAATTTAATGGGAATTATCTGGGACAGAAAAATATTCCACATTTCCAATTTGCAGCAATGCATAGCAGATGTATGCACACTTCAAAAGAAACCGGTGCTGAATGTGGTGGACGCTTATAGAGTTCTCAAAGCCAATGGCCCTCGTGGAAGGTCGGTGGAAGATGTTGTTCTTTCCAAAGCACTGTTCATATCGCAAGATATGGTGGCAGTTGATACGGCTGCGACAAAATTTTTCAACCAAATCCGGGAAATGCCGCTGGACGATGTAAAGCACATTGAGCATGGCCAGGAGCTGAAACTCGGAACTATGGATATTGACAAGCTGAATGTGAAGCGGATTAGACTGTAATGCTTAAAAAGTTACGAGTTGCAGTATCAGTTCTGATTTTCAGTCTGCTCACATTTTATTTTCTGGATTTTGCGGAAGTATTGCCCATAGAATTTCATGTGCTGGGGCATATTCAGTTTATTCCGGCTTTGATGTCCGGCAGCATAGCCATTATTGCTGGTCTTGTAATCTGCACATTGCTCTTTGGTCGAATTTATTGCTCAACTATTTGCCCGCTTGGATTTCTTCAAGACATTATCGGGAGAAAAACAAGGAATTTATCACTGCCAAAACTCCGCTGGTCAATAGTAGCCGCTTGCCTTATTTGCTTCTTTTCCGGCTTTACCGTAGTCGTTGGAATCCTTGATCCATTCAGTGCGTATGGCAGAATAGCTGTTCATTTATTTAAGCCGGTTTACATGTTTATCAACAATGTTTTGGGCATATCTTACAAAGTTGAAATAGTAATGTTTAGCATTTTTTCGCTTGTAGTTGCTGCGCTGACTGTTATAATAATAATCGCATTAAAGGGAAGGACTTATTGCAACACCATTTGTCCAGTTGGAACTATTTTAGGGTTTTTGAGCAAATATTCTCTTTTCAAAATAAGGATAAACGGAGACTGTGCTTCTTGCGGAATTTGCGAAAAAAAATGCAAAGCCTCATGCATAGATGCAAAAAATAAAACCATAGATTACAGCAGATGCGTAAATTGCTTCAACTGCATAGATAATTGCAGCAAAAAAGGAATATCATTTTCCATGTTGCGCAAAACCGAAGTTGATAAAAGCAAAAGAAAATTTCTATTAACCGGATTGGCCGTAGCCGCTGTTGCGCCGTCTGCATTTGCTCAAAGCCGCAGTGCCATTAGTCCACCCGGTGCGATTAGCGCAGAACGCTTGCTAAAGACTTGCACATCTTGCCATCTATGCGTATCCAAATGCCCGTCAAAGGTGCTGAAACCGGCGTTTATGGAATACGGAGCTGGTGGCATAATGCAGCCCGTAATGTCTTTTGAAAAAGGATTCTGCAATTTTGATTGCACAATATGCGCAAATATATGCCCCAGCAATGCCTTGACTCCGCTGACAAAAGAGCAAAAGCACAGATTGCAGGTAGGAAAAGTCGTGTTTATCCCTGATCTTTGCGTAGTTCACACGGATGGAACCAGTTGCGGAGCGTGTTCAGAGCATTGCCCAACCCAAGCGGTGAAAATGATCCCGTATAAAAACGGCTTAACCGAGCCATTCATAGATGTAGATATATGCGTAGGTTGCGGCGGCTGTGAATACATTTGCCCAGTTCGCCCCAAAAGAGCCATATATGTAGAAGGAAACAAAATCCATCAACAAGCAAAAGCTTTTGAAGTAGAACAAAAAGAAGAAAAAGAAATTACAGACTTTGGATTCTAATCAAGAAAATCCTTTAATCAAGAGAATCATGGTTCAGACGTTTTAAGGTTCTGCCAGCAAATACGCTTTCACAAAAGCCTTTATATCGCCGTTCAGCACGGCTTCTGTATTTGAGGTTTCATATCCGGTTCTGGCATCTTTAACCCTGCGGTCATCAAGCACATAAGAGCGAATTTGGCTTCCCCATTCTATTTTGCGCTTTTCTGCGGCACGTTCATTTCGCTTTGCCTCTTCTTCGTCTTTGTAATACTGAACAAGCTCGGCTCTCAGCATTTTCATCGCTGTTTCTCGGTTTTGAATTTGGCTGCGTTCCGTTTGGCAACTAACAACTATGCCTGTTGGGGCATGAGTTATGCGCACTGCGGAATCCGTTTTGTTTATGTATTGGCCACCGGCGCCGCTTGCGCGATAAGTATCAACACGCAAATCTGCGGGGTTAATTTCCACCTCGGCATCTTCGTAAATCGGGGTCATATAGACGGCGGCAAAGCTTGTGTGGCGGCGTGCGTTTGCGTCAAAAGGGCTAATGCGCACAAGGCGGTGAACCCCAATTTCAGAACGGAGCATGCCGTAGCTGTAAGGATTAGAGAGTTCCAAAGTGCAGCCTTTTATGCCTGCGGTATCGCCTTCCTGAATATCCAAAACCTTAAACGGAATATTTTCCTTTTCAAAATACATGGTGTACATTCTGAGCAACATTTGAGTCCAGTCCTGAGACTCTGTTCCACCGGCTCCCGAATTTATAAAGAACAAGGCCGGCGCAGAGTCGTCCGGGCCGTTCAGCATTTTTCTCAGCTCCATCTCGGAAAGTTTTGCGTCAAGTGCGGCTACATCTCTTTCTATGCCCGCAGAAAGTTCGTTGTCATTTTCGCTTTTTGAAAGTTCATAGAGTTCGCTCAAATCATCGCATTGCTTGGAAACTTCTTCCCAGTTTGCAATTATATCTCTAATGGAAGCGGCTCTCTTTAGCAAAGACTGGGCTTTGCCGGCATCGTTCCATAAATCCGGGTCGCTTGACTGTTTTTCTAAAACCGCAAGTTCTTCTGCTCGAACATCAAGGTCAAAGATACCCCCGGAGCTTGTCTATTCGCTCACGGATTGAAATTAAACCTACATGGGTTGTGCTGGACATTACTTTCCTATAGCCTCCGGCGGAGTATAGTCTTTGTTCAGGTATTGAACCTTATAGCTTTTAGCAAGTTGATCCAGATAGCTTTTGGTAGCTACTTGGCGCTTGCGTTCGGCTTCGAGTCTTAAAATATACTCTATTTCATGTTCGTAGCTCTCAAACTTGCCATCGTTTTTCTCGGTGAGCATAAACATAACAACCTTGTTGCCGTCTTGCACAAAAGGATCGCTGATTTGCCCGACTTTTAAATTCTTGACTGCATTCGCAAATTCATTTCCCTGAGTTTTCGATAAAAATTTCTTCATAATTCCGCCGTCTTTTTTGGCGTTTGGGTCTTCGCTGATTCTTGCGGCCATCATAGCGAATTGCTCCATAAGCGCCATAAGGCTGACTTTTGCCATGCGAGCTTGAGCAGCCTGGCCTTTCAAGAAATCCTTTTTATCCTGTATTGCCTGAGCGTTTTCGCCTTTTGCAATATTTAAAACAATTTTTATGCCTCCTATGGTATCACTGATAATCGCTTCGCTTTTATGTTTTTCCCAGTAATCGCTTTTTTCTTTGGCTGTTGGCTCTTTTGACCCGGGAACTTTTTGCTCCAAAAGCTGGTCTGCCAAAAGCTGGGTTTCTATATACTTTCTGAATTCGGCGTCAGTAGAGCCTGTTTTTTTCAATTCTTGCTTGAATGCTGCCTCGTTTGGGAACTGTTTTTTGAATACGGCAATCAGGCTATCTACTTTTTTTGCGTTTGCCTTTAAGCCCTGTTTGGCGATTTCCGCTTTTACAAGTTCTTGCCCAACCAGTTGATTTATGGCAATCCAGCGCAACTGGGTCATGCCTTCTTGCGAAATATTTTGCCCCTGTGCCTGTGCTATCTGTCTCAGCGTAGCGGTAACGCTATCAACCTTTCCTTGGCTTATGCCTACGTTATTAACTCTGATTACATCAAAATTCCCCCCAGACAAAAGCTGGGCATAAGCTGAGAATGCGAATAAAAAAACTAATGAGATTATTTTCATGGGCAATAATATAGAAATTTGTATATTATAATCTATGACAGCACAACCTAATGTTCCTCAATCTTACAGGTATCTCACTTTTGCCTTAATTGTGATAGTTATAGGCTCAATTGTGATTTCCGGTGCATTTTATACCGTTAAAGCCGGCGAAAAAGCCCTTGTTTTCACTTGGGGAGAAATAACCTCGGTGACCAGCGAAGGCTTGCACTTCAAGATTCCTATTATGCAAACAATTTCAAAAGTTGATATTCGCACGCAAAAAGCCGAAGCTCCTGCTCAGGCGGCTTCAAAGAATATGCAAACGGTTTCAACGATTGTAACTTTGAATTACTATCTGAACCCGGGCAAGCTGGATGTTCTATATGCAACCGTGGGCTTGGAGGTTGAAAATAAGATAATAGCGGCTCGTATTCAGGAAACGGTTAAAGCCGTTGTTGCTCGCTACACCGCAGAAGAGCTTTTGACCATGCGTGAGCAGGTTAAGAATGAAATCTCGGAGAGCCTGACCCGCCAGCTTTTGGACTACCATATAATAGTAGGCGCAGGAGGCGTTCAGATAACCAATTTTGAATTTAGCCGTGGTTTTAACGAAGCCATTGAAGACAAGCAGGTTGCAGAGCAAAAAGCCTTGACCGCAAAAAACAATCTCGAAAGAATAAAGGTTGAAGCGGATCAAAAAGTTGCTCAGGCAAGAGGCGAGGCAGAGGCTATTCGCATTCAGGCAGATGCTATACGTGCTCAGGGCGGCAAAGAATATGTGAACCTTAAAGCCATTGAAAAATGGGACGGCAAATTGCCGGTTTATACAGGAGGCAATGGACCTATGCCTTTCCTGGAGGTTAAATGAAATTATTAGCTTTGATAATTTCTTTGGTTTTTGTATTTGGCTGCGAAAAAAAAGAACAAGGTTCCATTGGCATAATAAAGAAGCGTGGGGTTTTGCGAGTCGCTGTTTCCGGCGATGACCAGCCTTTTGGCTATATAGATAACCGTGGCAAAAATCAGGGTTATGAAATTCGCTTTGCAAAGCGGCTTGCAGAAGAGCTTTTGGGAGACACTTCAAAGATTGAATTTATAATTGTCGATCCGTCTGCACGCATTGAGGTTTTGCAGAATGACAAGGCAGACATAGTCCTTGCTAATTTCACGAATACGCAGGAGAGAGCGGAAATAGTTGATTTTGCCCATCCTTACATGAAGGTATCCATCAGCGTTGTTTCGCCAAAATCTGCACCCATAAGGAATGTGGGAGAATTGAATGGCAAAAAGTTAATAGTTTCCAAAGGCACAGTTTCTGAAGAGTATTTCCTAGACAATCATCCAGAAGTGGAAATTATAGCATTTGAGCAGGTTCATGAGACTTTTCTTGCGCTAAAGGACAACAGGGGGCATGCGCTGGCAGAAGACAACGGAGTTGTATTTATATGGGCACAGGAAAATCCGAATTTTGAAGTTGGCATTAGCTCTTTGGGCTCGGTTGGCAGAATTGCTCCCGCAGTTAAAAAGGGCAATGCGGAGCTGCTCGCTTTTATAAATAAAACTATTGAAAATCTGGAAAAAGAGCAGTTCTTTCATAAAAACTTTGAGGCAACGCTCAGGCCGTTTATGGGCGCAGATGTAAATTCTGATGATTTTATTGTTGAAGGCGCAGAGTTGAATTAATAGCAAATCCGGTTTCTTCCGCTTTCCTTTGCCTGATATAGCAGTTTATCTGCTGTTTCGTAGAGTATTTGGAAGTCGTGTTCTTTTTGAGGGACAAGGCTTGCAACTCCGATACTGATGGTAACGGATATTGGATTGTCTATGCCGTCAATTTTAATATCTGTTTTCCATACGTCTTTTCTTACCATTTCTGCAATTCTAATCGCATCTTCCTTATGCGTGCCAATGAGCAAAATTCCGAATTCTTCGCCGCCCAGCCGTGTTACGAAATCTTCTTCACGCCGAGCATACTTTGTCAAAACATTGGCTATGCTTAATAAAACCTTATCTCCTATTATATGGCCGTAGGTATCGTTGCATTGCTTGAAAAAGTCTATATCTACCATCAGCAGAGAAATAGGTTTTTGCTGCGTTTTCATTTTTATGAACTTTGCTTCTATGATATTGTCAAAATAGCGTCTGTTGTACACTTTTGTAAGCGGATCCGTAAGGCTTTCAACCTCTATTATGTCTTTTTTTCTTTGTTCGCGCCCCATGAGCAAAATCACAAAAATAGAAAGCAATGTTATTATGGCAATGAAGATCGCAGCCGGAATGATAAACGATTTGTTGAAAAAGAAATTTGTTGTAGCATAAAACGGCTGGATTGGCATTTTGGAAACTAAAACGAAATTCCTGTCGAAAATAGGCGTGAAAAATATGTAGAATCCGTTATCTACTGCAAATAAAATTGAATAGGAAAAAATTTTATCCATGTATTTGCTCAAATCGCTTTCTTCAAATTTATGCCCGGTTGAAATTATAAGATTCTGTGAATAGTCCAGCAAGTATATTTGATGTTCCGGAGATTTTTGGTGTTTTTCAAGTTCTCTTGCCAGCCTGTCCAGATAAAGAGAATGCGATACAACACCTATATCATGCCCTTTATTGTTATATACATTCGTAGAAAAATCCATCAATGTTTTGTTGCTTGATGAGTCGTAGTATGGCAGGGTGAAGGCTATTTTTCCATTAGCTTTTTTTGCGTTCAAAAACCAATGGCTGTTGATACTATCAGGGTTTGAGCACATTTGAATCTTATAAATATCCGAGTTCAGTTTTATTTTGCCGTCTATATAAGTGTTGCGCAGCTTTCTTGGGGTGGAGGCTTCTATTAAATGTGAAGATACCAGCTTGGATTCCAATAATGAATATTCTATTTTTTTTAAATAGAGAGATATTTCACTTAGCAGTGATGATTTTTCCAGATATATGCCTTCTTTTGTTTGCTCTGCCAAAAATGTTCTGAAATTTAAAATTAAAAATCCGGTGAATAACAGAATGCTGGTTAAAATAATGATCATTGATAAAAAAACCGTTAGGCTTTTATTTACGCCTCTTTTTTTTACTTCGACAACCATGAAAGAAAAATAGTAAACCAAATTTACTATATTCCAACCTATGTCAATCACAAAAAGCGATTTAATTAATGAGACTGCAATCTCCTGCGGAGTAACTAGAGATTATGCGAGAATTTCAGTAGAGCAATTTTTTGATGTCGTAAAAGACTTTGTTAAGGAAGGTCATTCTTTGGAGTTAAGAGGCTTTGGTACATTTTCTCCAAAGACCTGCAACCCGAGGCAGGGTCGTAATTTAAAAACAGGAGAGCTTATACCCTTAGCTGCCGGCAAAAGCATGAGCTTTAAATTTTCGTCTGAGCTTAAAGCTAAGATAGCAGGCTCTGCATCCAAGGTTACTGCAGTTGCCAGCAAACCGGCTCAAGTTCATGAGCTTGAAGAAATCGGTTCGCCTTAGAGAAATGCCCGCAGCCGAGAAAGCCTCTGTGTGCGGATAGAGGAGATGGGTGGGGAGCTTCCAGTATAAGATGGTTTTTATTTTCTGCGATTAAGAATTTCTTTTTGCGCGCAAAGCTGCCCCATAGCATGAACACGAGATTTTCCTTGTGCTGCGAGAGTCTTTCAATAACCTTGTCAGTGAATTTTTCCCAGCCTATGTGAAAGTGCGATGCGGGTGAATTTGCTCTTACCGAAAGCGATGAGTTGAGCAGCAGCACGCCTTGTTTTGCCCATGCTTCCAGGTTGCCGTGGGCAACGGGTTTAACGCCCAAATCCTGTTCCAGCTCTTTGTAAATATTCAGCAAGCTGGGTGGAATGTCAATGCCGAGAGGAACTGAAAAAGAGAGCCCGTGAGCTTGTCCGGCTCCGTGGTATGGGTCTTGGCCCAGTATCACGATTTTTGTTTGAGGCACGGGGCACAAGTCCATGGCGTTGAAGAATAAGTTTGCCGGCGGATAGACGGTGTATTGTTTTCTCTCTTGAATTATTTTGCTTTTTATTTCTGCGAACCAGGGTGTTTCAAAGAGGTCTGCGAGCAGGTTTAGCCAGGAGCTTTCGAGTTTAATCATTTTAGTTCAATGCGTTCTTCTGCGAGTAGCACCGGAATATTGTTTCTTATTGGGTAAGCATATTTTTTATCTGCGGTTACGAGGGTGTCATTTTCCTCATGCAGGGGTTGTTTGGTCACCGGACAGCATAGGATTTCGAGCAGATCTTTGGATATCATGGGGGTAATATAGTAATTTTTTCTATATTATGCCCCTATGGAGCAAGAGCGTACATTGGTATCTTTTGACTGGGCGATAAAGAATTTGCTCAGGAGCAAGGCCGATTATGTGATTCTTGAAGGCTTTTTAACCACGTTGCTTGGCAGAGGGCAGACTTGAAGGTTTAGGTGAATTTATAAGCATTGCGGATAATCTTTTGCAAACGGCAAAGAAAATGAAAGCTGAAGGCATGAGCATTGATATGATTTCAAAGGTAACCGGCTGGTGCAAAGAAGAGCTGGCTGGGTTGTGATAAAGAGTAAATTTCGGATTTTCGGCCCTGCCGGCAACATCGGCTACTGGTGGAGTAGCACTGAGCTCAGTGCTACCAGTGCCTACTGCCGGCATATGTACCACGATGGCAGCAATGTTCGCGAGAACATCGACAATAGGTCTTACCTGTATTCAGTTCGTTGCTTGCGAGATTAATGGCTAAGCCTAGGATTTTTTTGCGACAATAGTTCGCCGTGAACGCTTAAAAAACTCCTTCATCACACCGCAAACTTTCCTAAGCTCGTCCTCGGAAATCACATAAGGCGGCATTGTGTAAACAACACGCAAAAACGGACGCAGCCACACGCCCCGAGCCGCCGCAAAATCTTGAATTCCCTTATGAGCATCCTCAGTCTCGGTCTCAATAACTCCACACGCCCCGAGCACTCGTGTTTCCTTAACGCCCTTAGCTTCAAACCCCAAAAGCTCCTCTTTCAAAATTTCATTAATGCGAGCGATTTTTTGCAAATAATTCTCATGCTCAAAAATTTCCAGCGAAGCTAGTGCCACAGAACTGGCCAAAGCATTGCCCATAAAAGTAGGGCCGTGCATAAACGCTTCTTTGAAAAATGAATTGTAAATCTTATCCGTGGCAAGCGTTGCGCTGAGCCCCAAATAACCCGCAGTCAAACCCTTGCCCAAAACCATAATGTCAGGAACAATGCCGGCCTGCTCGCAAGCAAACATTGTACCCGTACGCCCAAACCCCGTTGCCACCTCATCCGCAATCAGCAAAACATTGTATTTGTCGCAAAGCTCCCTTGCTCCTCTCAAAAATTCCGGCGAATAAAAATAAAAACCGCCAGCCCCCTGCAAAAGCGGTTCGCAAGCAAAAGCGGCAATTTCTTTGCTATGCTCTTTAAACAAGGTTTCCATTTCCCGCAAATCCGGCTCTATAAAAAACTGCTTTGGCAAATAGCCTTTGAACAAATGGTGCATGCCTTCTTCCGGGTCTCCCAGCGACATCGCTCCGCTTGTATCTCCGTGGTAACCTCTAAGCAAACAGGCAAACTTGTGCTTGCCTTCAACACCCTGATTTTTCCAAAACTGCACCGCCATTTTCATAGCGACTTCAATCCCAACCGAGCCGGAATCCGCAAAAAAAACATGGCTTAAGCCCGTGATTCTAACAAGTTCCTCAGCCAGCTTTTCCGCAGGGTCGTGCGTCAATCCTCCTAGCATAACATGAGAAAATTTTTCCATCTGTTCTTTGAGCGCAGCGTTTATTTTCGGATGATTATAGCCGTGAATAACACACCACCAGCTTGAAATAGCATCTATTAACTCACGCCCGTCTTGCAAACAAAGCTTAACGCCTTTTGCCGCAACTACCTTCAACGGCGGCGGCATTGTTTTCATCTGCGCATAAGGAAACCAGAGATTGCTCATATAAACTCCCTAAGTGCTGTCCATCTGAGTCTTTCCCTGTTGTTGCGAACTGCGTTTTCCAAAGAACCTCGGCTCGCCAAAATCCATATATTTTCCTTTGCCCTTGTGACGGCGGTGTATAGTAAATTTCTTTGCAGCATAATTGAATGCGAAAAGTCAAGCATAACCGCTACATTTTTGTACTCGCTTCCCTGGCTCTTATGCACAGTGCATGCGTAGGCAAGTGCCAAGTGCTCAAATTCATCGCCCTCAACAGTGATTGTCTTTCCGTCAAAATTTGCCTCTATCTTTTTTGCCGTGGGCATAACCTTTGTTATACGGCCCAAATCTCCGTTGAAAATATCTTTGTCGTAGTCATTTTTCAACTGCATAACAGGATCGCCGGTTTGCCAGCGTGAGCCTCTGTATTCAAAACCGTAAGCGTTGAAGTTCATTATTTTTTGCAAAAAAGCGTTCAGGGCTATTGTGCCCAAAGCTCCCTTGTGCATTGGCGTTAAAACTTGAATCTCTGTATTTTTTGAAAGCTCGCTCAAAAGCGAAAGCGCTTCTTCTGAACTCTGATAAGGAAAATAATGGAAATGCGAACCGTTTTTTGTATTGGGCAAATGACCTGCCAAAATTCTATGCGCATTTTCCGCTATGTCACTTGTGTCGTGATGCCTGTATATTTTTGAAAGCTTTATGGAAGCAACTTCCGGGCAAGATAAAATCTCCCTCAGCACACTGCCGGGGCCAACGCTGGGCAACTGGTCCGCATCGCCGATTAAAATAAGCTGGGTGCCGGGTTTCAACGCTCGCATTAAATCTGCGGCTAGTTCATCGTCTATCATTGAGCATTCGTCTATTATCACGCTGTCTGCGGCCAATGGATTATTTTCGTTTTTTGAAAAAAGGCCAGAAGTTG
>Ga0209755_10007740_pt1 | contig 11606 bp, 5 predicted proteins | sample TergutCo191P1_FD_187301 | JGI IMG/M metagenome (GOLD analysis project Ga0209755, IMG submission 187301) | Cornitermes sp. P1 segment gut microbial communities from Petit-Saut dam, French Guiana - Co191P1 (SPAdes) (version 2) | ecosystem: Host-associated > Arthropoda: Insects > Digestive system >...
CCCCATTGTTACTAGCCAAGTCATGACTGCTACTACTACTACTACTACTAATACTAATACTAATACTAATACTAACACTATTACTTTTCTTATGCTGTATAATGTAACATTACTTGAAAACACATGGATCTTAATCATTGTTCATTTTGCTAATTATATATTGATGCTTCCCAAGATTCTCCTTACTGAACATAACAAACTGCACTTTTGTGTAAACACTAGCGTACATATGAAATTACTGTTACAGGACATGGATCAATGGGAATTAGCAATTCCATTGGCTCCAATACATTTGACATCCTGCTATGCCTAGGACTGCCATGGCTCATTAAAGCTTCATTCCTGCCTACCACCGAAGGACAGCACTTCGTTGGGATCAATTCACGTGGGCTTGAGTACAGTGCCATCTCATTATTGTCAACTCTACTTCTCTTGTATGCTACCTTCTCATGCAACAAGTTCCAACTGGACCGCAAGGTGGGCCAAGCCTGCCTGATTATGTATGGAATGTTTCTTGTGCTTGCATCTCTTATTGAACTCAATGTTTTCTTCATGGTGAACTTACCAACATGTGGGCGGTGAACATTCTACATTGCAAAGATGTGCTGTGGTGACATTTAGTGACAAGAGTGAACAGTTGAATCTCATGTCTCAACATGGTCATTAATGTTACATATGTTTTCTCCCTGTCAGACTACAAGCAACTGCAAAATTGGATTAGCTGGGAGCAGAAACATGCTAACTTCCCATAAAAAACTATTATTATAATTTAATTACCAATACTTTAGTGTCATGATATCACGTCACTGATATAAACCCTCCAATTCATACATTAACCTCATCAAGACAACCTTAATTTCACAAATAAACTCATGCCTATATTTCATGAGTGTCACGAATACAATTCAGTGAGAATGCTCTCATTTGATGAATCAAACCCACTAACATAACCTCACATTCATGAATCCAACTGCACCAATTTGAAGTAACTTAAACAAGGAAGTTAGACAATAAGAAAGCATCAACTTCTAAACCCAACAAAATTAAATATCTAAATTCATGAAATCAGCCTACTGAGAAAACCTCAACTGCATGATACATACTCACTACAATAACAATCTATTGCATACATACAAATCATTAGGAACCAATTCACTCATGCTGCCTCACGTTTATGAATCAATATGCTGATATAGCCACAGTTTCATTCATGCAATTCAGTGACATAACCACAACTTCACAAATTATGAGAATGACTGATAATGGATACCATGAATTTGTTTAATTCAGTGCACTGATATAATTTCAAATGCATGTGTTCAATTCACTGAGGTATCTCTGAGCACATGAGCACAACCTGTCAAGGTAGACAGCCACACAAATCCAACTGAGACCCATCAATTTTAAAAAAACCAGTGTACTGGGATACCTCTTGGCTTCATGAATTCCAAGGTCATGCTATAGTTCAGACAAGTAACTAGCCTCTGATCCTCTGATCACAGAGGCCCAGGTTCAATCAAATCTCAGTCTGTGTGGGATTTATGGCAGAAAAAGTGACAATGGGACAGGATTTTCTCTGAGTACTTTGGTACTCTTTTGTCACTCTTATTCCATAAATGCTGTGCATTTATATTTCATTAACCTACCATCCACTCTATATAATCCCTACCACCCTCATGACTTCAACATTATGTACGCATCAGGTTGCAAAAGTAACACACTGAAATATCTTAAACTAAACCAATTTAACTCATTGGGAAGGCCCATAATGTATGAAACAGTCCATTCATGTAAACCTCAACTCCATGTATCCAAATCAGAGATCTCATCTACATGAAATCAAACCACTGAGATAGTAATGAACTTATAAATCTAACTTATTTATACAACCCTCAACCCATTAGTTGACCCCCTGAGATTGTCCTCTCATAAACCCACTCTGAATTAAATATGCTGAGAAAATCTAATCTTCTTGTGTCCAATTCACTGGGACAAAATCAAGTGGTTGATTAAGAAAACATTATCCCACAACACAAGCCATCTGTGTGGTATGACAGAGCAAAAACTTTGGTTAAAGGGGAGATGACTTGATAGTAACAGATGTTTTGAAAAGATGTCTTTAGATTGTTAAATATCAAGCACTCTGCCAAGCTATACAAGAAGAACATTGCAAGCAGATACTGACCACTTGAATTAAAAATAAAAATAAAAATTCAAACTTAAGTTTCAGCTGTCTTGTGCAGTGTATTTCTTCCTTTAACCAAATCCCAGAAGTATTTATCATTGTGCAATTTTGCTGCATGTGTACAGGAATCACATTTTCATTCTTTGTTTAAAAAAACACAGTTTTCATTCAGCTGCATCTCAAAGACTTGCAGTGCTTCTCATTTAAATTCAGTAACAACATGGTGCTGAAAGTTGGGATTCAATTTAATAATAATAGTGTAGAATCAAAGTAAGGGAACATTCACAAAGGATTACTCTAAGCACTTTCCTAATTTATATTTCCAGTAGGGCTAACAGTAGACAGGGTATCTAAAGCAAAAACCTTCAGGCTTATGGCCTTGAATGAAAATTAGAATGTATGGAATTTCTCTGGAGTCTGAGCTCTGCATGTGCACAAATCTTTAATTATGAATAAACATATATGGTTCTGTGCACTGAAAAATGCACATAACCCGTATAAGTTAACATTAAACACATATTTAGAAAAATTTGAAGGCAGCAAGTATCTTAATTCCTTATTTGCTGCCATCCTATATGTATATTACTATATCTTGTTCAGGAAGGAATAAAAGTGACTGGGAGTGTGTCTGAGGTAGTTATATGTTGTGTAACTCATAACCCTATTATATAACACATAGGCTCTATTTGATTCTGAAACATTTTATATCTGTCGCCTTCTTATGCTGCAGCTTTCCAAGGTTGTAACATGATTCTTCACTAGCATTATACCACTTTGTTCTGTTGTAATACAAACCAGGATTATGTTCTATTTTAATACAAATCAGGATCTCAAAATATTGAGAACTGCGCTCTTCTGGGCTATTACAAAGTGTGTAGTGGTAATTCCTTACCATTGTTTAAGGACAACCTGTGAGTCCTGTCATTAGGAGTTGGGTGGACCAATATGTTGTCCCAAAGCTTCAGTAAGGAATTTCCGGTACTCATTGTGTAACTGTCCAGAAGAATTCAGTTTTCATCTACTTTGTGGCAGAAACCTGAGATCATGTATATAAACATTTTGTACAAATGGTGTCCATATCATTTGATGTCCCACGCCATTTAACTGACTTTCTTTCCAGTAGCATCTGTGAAGAAATTTCATTAGATATATGTATTTTAAAGTTCTAAACTCCCTCATATTTGCTTCTGATGTTTACACGTCTTTTTACTAAAAATTTTGTGTCTGAAAACTGTGATGCCTAAACTACTTTAAAATTACATTACAGAGTATAATTTGTATATCTTAGATAAACAGTACACGCTAAAAATCCAGTGAGGGAGAGTAACAGGTTCTGAATGCTCTAGCACAGGCCACAACTACAAAATACAATTGTATAGAATAATATTTAATAGACACTTTCATCATGCATTTTATACTGCTACTGATACTACTACTACCACTACTATACTACTACTACTACTAGAATCCAATTAACACAATATTTATGGATTAAGGAAAAAAGTGTGACCCACTGCATACACGATTGAGTTCTAACCTAATGGTCAGAACTATCTTGACTTTTAAATTACGGTCTTTGTAAATTGAAGATTATCAAAATTCATATGTGTGAGACTAGTTCTGTGTAGTTTTGTGTGTGTGTGTGATCCACTCCAGCTTACTGGAAGTTACACCACATTGTTAAAGTATTACTCCTAAGCTTCATTAAGCAGCACACCTTAAAGGCACATGGAGAAGCTGAGATATAGTTGCACATATTCTTAACCCCTGAACCAGATTGACTTGAGCTGTCAGCTTCATACACCAGCAGTTTTATAGCTGATCAATGAGACACAGTTCCCACAAACTCAGACACTAGGTAGAGACTAGGTGGTTTCCACAGCCAACCAGGAAACATTTGAGAAATCATTTCTTGCCCATTCCAGGACCAAGTTATCATTCCTAACTGGTCCAGCATACAGCCTAATCACTATCCCAACTGTGTTATGTGGCCCCTTTTGAAAAAGTTTCTATCTGAAATATGACAATTATTTTAGCATGAGACTGTAATAAGAGGATACTATTCCTCTGAGAGAATATTCTAAATTCTGACACAGTGTTTGTTTTAAATTTCTGCTGGAAAATAGCTTGAATTTCTATATTCTCTTGAAGATTAATGAGTGGTTTCTTCAGGTACTTTGGGATCAAGTATACTTAACACTTATTTTATTTGTTATTATCCATTCAGTTTCAGGGAGGCAAAATGGTAATCTTCAGAAATTTGTAAACCTAGAATTTATTTATTCTTGATGTTCAATTGACAAATGTGTGAAATATTTCACGTCAATAATTTCTGCTTTATTTGCATTAATAAATTTATTCTGTAATCACTTGCTTTATGCTGCACATGTATATCATCGTTTAACATGCCAGTAATATCTGACAGGACAACTTTCAACTACCAGTTAAAACTAACAACTTCAAGATCACTAGCAATGCATTCACTAAGAAATTGTTCAGTTTTACAGCTACTCAGAGAATCTGTCATGCGCTTATCCTCTACCCAGCTACTAAACCTGTGAATTGCACTGAAGAACTTCATAACAGAATTTATTTTATAAGCTATAAAAGTTTTGATATGAAAGTTTTGATAACTGAGTTCTATAGCTCCAAAATAATTCACAATCTGCATAACCTTTTTTTGTTACATCCATGAAACTTTCATTGAACCATGATGCTGAGTCCTCTTCATGAATGACACAATGCTACAACAACACAATAGGTTTTAAAATCTTTCTGCAACAAAGAGATGAAAGTAACTTCATTACAAGTCACTGGAGGACAACAGTGCACACAGCAACAAATTATTTGATTTCAAGTTCCTCTTTCTTTAGGGGGAGGGGGAAATATTTTTTATGCCTCCTAGTGATCAGCTCCTTGAGTCTGGCATTTCATTGGTATGACTGACAAAAATATTCTTTAATAATTCTTGTTCTACAGCAACACCCTCCAGAGAATATTAACTGTGAAGCTCATGTCAAGTCCGATGAAGAATCAGAGTAAGACAAAGTGCTCACATTCCCACAGCTCAGCCATTAATATTAAAGTATCTTGTGACAAATATTCCACTCTAGTGGTATAAGTTGAGTCAGATGTGGTCTTCCTGACTCATTAACAATCAGTTCATTAATTTGGTGAGATGAAATGAGTGTATTGTCCAGTGCTAACACAGTCCTTCACAGTTTTGGCATCACCGAATGGCTTCACATTCTAAGTTAAAATGGTGGCCACTTACTAAGATTCTCGTAGTGAGTTCATTTCTTTTTAAACTATTGTACAAAGATTTCTGCTTGGCACATGTTATATATTAAGAGTTCAAGTTTTCCACTTCTCTCTTTTAGACTTCAAGGGGAAATTGAGAAGTTTGAGTAGACAATAGAGGAATGACAGCTCAGATCATAAATTTGTTTATATGGACTGGATCATACCACTACAAACTTTTCACAGAACCTTCAATTTTTGCATGCACGTAAAGATGACCATGTTTCCATTAATTTTTAAAAATTCTGTTTTATCGCCAAATTTTTAGTTTTCTCCCTTCCAGACACACACCAACCACTTCTTGCTACCTTTACCACACATTATAATGGCATATAATTAAATATGAAGGGTCAGATGTAACAGAATTACGTACTCCCATACACATGAATATTGCATAGACGTTTTCAGCTCAGTGACTCCTTACAGATAAATTACCAAATAAAAAAGAACATTTTTCTTACTTAGGTAGATTTGGCCCTGTGCTTAATTCAGCAACATATCATGCATGCATGTGGGAAATGGGAGTATTAATTTATTGTGGAAACTGAAGGAAAAATCCCCCACACAATGTTGCATATCACGTTCAAATTTTATTGCATTTTCTGCAAAAATTATAAGAACTGGCCACAAAAAAATATAAATGCCACTGATTGCAAGTGTTTCCACACTATGTACCTCTGAGTCTCTCCCTCTTTCCTTTCCATCTTTAACATCTATGCCAAGCTAACTACACCAGGGCATAGAACCCTGTGCTTATAGGCCTATTCTGTGAATTTATCAAGTGTAAATTCTTGTTTGCATTCCTTGGGAAGCCTAGGCACCAATACAGGCCAGCAGTACTTGAAGTTACATTGTTATACGTTTACTAAAAATTTATGGCTAGAAGCTGGAGACAAAACTAGAGAATTTAATGTTTTTGACATACCAGGCATGAAAGGATTACATAATTTATGTGAACAAATATGTCAGTGTTTCCATAATTTTAACTTCTAAAGAGGCACTGATAATTATGAATAATTACATTGAGTTCTTAACTACCTGGTACATGCCCAATGTTCTCAAGGGCAAAATATTACAGTTTTAAACAATCATTAATGTTTTTGTGGGTGAAATTATTCTTATTATATATGCAGTGATAATCTTAAAGCATGAACACATGATACACACATAAAATACTCTTTTTAATACTGAAATTATGATAAATTTTTTAGAATGATAATGTATACTGTGAATTTGTCTCTTGTAGTTCACAGAACAATGAATGCTTGCAGAACTAAAACAAAAATTACACACCATTCATACCATAAGCTGCACAGAGAGCACAGCTCTAAAGAGAAACTCATAAGATTCACATTTAATGGTATGAGCATCCAGGATGCACTACAATTCCAGTTTCATAATGTCATCTATTACAATTGCTCTAAAGGAAACTGCATAGGCATTTGACACCAGGAAGCCTAACAATGAATCTTCAGACATATTACTGAATTTCACAGCACATTAAGTATGAACTAATCCATGAAAATTTATAATGTGCGAAAATTTATGTTAAAAATTATACCACAAAATTTTAATCCAGTTTGAACATATCTGGTGCTCGGCTAGCTTAGTTGGTACAGAGACTAGACCACAGGCTGAACGGTCCTTGGTTTAAGTTCCAGTGGTTGCAAGACACTTTTTTCTTCTCTAAAAGGTGCAGACCAGCTTTAAGGCTCAACGAACCTTCTATTCAGTGGGTGCATGTTTCTTTCCCAGGGGTAAAGAAGCCAGGGCATAAGGTTGACACTCACCTCCAACCAGTGCCCAGGTTAAGAATGAGTGGAGCTATAAATCTACTCCCCTTATATGCTTTCATGGTGTGGACAGGGACGACTTAAAGTTTTAACCCACTTTGTCTCAACACTCAAGTTGTCTGATGAGCACAATGAAAAGCTAAGTATCTACCTAGAGCACTAACCCAATCATATTTGTCAAGGTGACCAATTAAAAATATTTCAAGGTTATTCATCTCGTTTTTCAAATTGCAGCAGATGAAGTGAATTCAATTAAAATGGATTTTCTCTTAATTAGTTTAAGGCTGACATATGGCAGAACAAATGGCTAGGAAGGAAATTAATCTGTATACATATTAACTTCCATTCAGAGACAAAATATACAGGCACTCCTGTACTTATATACATTTGACTTATAAACTTTCAGAGATATGAACCAACCTGTCCATATTGCCATTTGACAGTTCTGCAGAAGATTATGCAAGTTTCAAAGCCACTTCCCATTCTGTAAAGCCATACCCTAAAGATATGTTGTAATGTATAACACATTTTACTGTAGGACAGGGGTGACTACGCTGTAGGTGTAGTGTTTGTTCATAATTTTCTTTATTTTTAACAACATTTTTGGTATTAATAGAAGAGACAAGCTTGTCTATAAGTAGAAGAGTGCCTGTCAAGGCCTAAAATATATATAGAAAGAACACACTAAAGTAAGAACGTAGAGGTGTCAGGAAAGAAGTGCTCAAAAAGTATTTGGTTCTGTAGGTAATACATGAAGCAAGCAATTTAGGTTATTACATAATTAGGAATTTTATGATTTATGCAGGTAATCTAGTGTTGTTAGGATAGTGAAACCTAGGAGGTTACAATAGACTGGGTATAAAACTTGGAAGGGGAACAAAGAATGGATAGAAAATAGAGATTTGATGTGTTCATAGCAATTTTGATAAAGATTACAGTCTTGCAGGATATGACACTGTGTTTGTCAGTAATATGTTCACGACATTTCAGAGATGTTACCTGAGTCTACATTCAAGGTAGTCAAAGAAAACTATGTTGAAGATGGAAGTAGTAAGCTCCTTTGAAACGTCATTCATATCCCGAAGACTATAGTCTTCATTACATATCAAAGTTTTTGGTAAATATACTGGAGTGTGGTCACTCACAGGAACAAAATGGATATGGAAGATAACATTAAGATGCATCACAGAAAGACAGGTTAGCAGGATTTCAGGTGAATCAGACCGACTCAGCAACATGATCATGACAAGCAAAATTTTTAGCAGTGTAGGTTCTTTGTGTTTCGCTACCAGTGTCAGTAAAATTTGAACTAAGTTTTAACAGTCAGACACAGTGACAAGTCCTGAGAACAGTTTAAAGTAACACTGACCTTATTTGGTCCATCACACCAAAATATTTATATTCTAGGGCTCCAATCAAACATTTAATCAGCCAACTTTAATTGCCCATTGAAGTTTCAAAAGTTAAATTAAGTAAATTATGTCGACAGAATTCCAATATATTATGGAATCTGCAAAATAACCAGGGGGTTACTTTAGAAATCCCCAGAAACTGATATTAAGTCAGAAATTCAGTTAAGATACAGTCCACTCTATGTACTTCTGACTTTCGAGAAATTTCTTTAAATGAAACTGAAACAAACTTTTGGACCTTTTTTAGGAGTGTTTATGCACAAAATTGTGGCAAAGTTATAAAGTGCAATGTCATCTCCTTTCCTTTGTAATTAAAGGTATATTGTGGCTTGCTGGAAAAAAATTTTAATTATTTTAGTAACAAAACTGTTTAGTTATTCTTTGTATATTTATTGTTAAAATGGTGCAAATGCTGTTAAAAATAATTTTAAAATGTAATGAAATTAAATTTAAAAATACACGTGATTGTTGAATAAGAGTTTTGGAGTGTTCTATTTGTAGGGTTCAGGCACCCTTCTCCCTATAACTAAAATAATTTTGCAGTCACAGAGTTGCCTTAATTTTTAGTGTGAAATCACAAAAACCTTACACAAACACGACATTAATATAAATTAAAAAGGCCAAATCATAGTACCAGTATAACTATCATACTACATGCTTGGCGAGTGCAGCCTTTGCTTTCCATGTGACTAGGTTTCGAGTTCTTTTGCGGAGTTTCGAAAAGTTTCGTCAAGTCCGTCCGTCCGAAGAAAACAACTCGGCTACCGTCGGATGGATTTTCGTGCAATTTTGTATGTAGGAATGTTTGTTATGACGTGTCGATAAAATTCAGGGTTGGTTACGATCATTTAAAAATATCAGATACTTTACGTGAAGATCTAGACACATTTATGATATTTCGCTGAATTCTTCCTGGAAGGAGAAAAGTTTCCGCCAAAGATTTGTAGAGGAAATCAACAAGCACATTTCACGTAAAAAACTTCTACCTTAAATCGTGCCGCTTAGGAAATAACTACCAAATTTATAGCAGATCCAGACAAACCATAGATGATTGAATACAATGTGGCGTAAAATAAGTTCGACTTGCATGCCAGGTATTTAAGACAAAAGTACAAAAAACATAAGCCTAAGTGTGCGCACCAGATTTCATTACAGTGTGCACTCAGGGATTTTTGAAAAGCGAACATTCATTGAAAACTCAGGCGTAAATGATATTATTCTTATTTATAAACTAAGGGCAATAAAATGTAACTAAACTTTTTAATTAACTAAACTGTGTTGTTAAAAAGTATCGTGTATGGTGAAATTAAATTAAAACGCGAAGCCACCTTTTAAAGACCTTATTGTGTGCCTGGGCACACCCGGCACGCTCCGTGTGCTCGCCTGTGATGATGAGTAATAATATTTTTAATACTCAGTGATAACTAAATGTTTTTTGTAAGTCGTAATCTACAAAACACTTCATCTTGAAAAAGTGTTGAAATTACGCAGTATGGATCACTTTAAAAACAAACCCAACGCTGATGCAAGTTTTTCAGATAACCACAGCTATGAACTGAGCCTGTTTTCAGACACAACTGACATGGACCTCTGAAGTTTCTGCCACAAGAGAAACACGAAAGATAATGAGAACATGTTTATACACACGCGACATGGATCTCTCACTGTTCGGGCATTCGAAAGTTACTCCTAGCCTGTGTATATATACAGCTGACATCGTCCTGTAAAAATTTGCTCACCCGAAACTTACGTGTTTACATCAACTGACCGAAATCTTGCACTCCAAACAGAAAGACAGCCACAGTCAGTCACAACCTATTGATACACACACACACACACACCTGGCTGCTACTTCCCACTTTTGTAACTTTGAGAACTTGTAGCGGGAATTTTTAAGTCTACGCATCACATACTATGCAAGGCGGGGGATGGATAGTGGCGACTTGCGGCCGGCGAGACAAGTAACAACGGTGCCACGACTAAATTGTTGCTTTTGAGTGCAAAGGAATATTCCATTCATAACATACTACATGTGTAAAAGCTGTGAACAACCAGCGTAAAGTTTGTGTCCTCCCCGCAGTGGATTAGATAGTATGACCATCTGAGAAGAGTTCAGGAAGCAAAGATCGGAACGTGTCTCAGTGTTATGTCAAAATCACAATTCCTATCTTATTTAGGTTTAGTCAAACGACCTGTCAAAAAGACAACCACTTTATCTTCTGAACTTTCCTGTGATTTTAAACGGAAAAAAAAAGTTTTCTTCAAGACGGACAAACTCACATTTTTCGGTGTGGCAAGTCAGGACATTTCTGCCTTCGAAAAAAAAACTCTCTTTGACGTAAGTTTCATGTCTCAGCGAGACAGCACGTTCGGGATAAGAGCTGACGCATGGTAAACACGTCCTCAGTCTACTTTCAGACAAAAAGCAAGAGGATCCTCTGGTGATTGTACACGTATAAAGATTAGCCTACCTGGAGCAACAAGCCCGCACGGTCGATGTAAGTCGTCGCGAGTATCATGCGGCCATTGGCGTTCCCGGTTTGGAGAGAGAATTTCGAGGGACCACGCGCAGCGATATGTATGGTAGGAAAACTTTATTTACGCCACCATGTTAAATGCCTTAGAGCTAAAAATGTATCGTAACTTTAAAATGGAAGAAGCATTAAGAACGAAATAAAGCAGACTCAAATTTGCGGTATCGAGAACAAGTGAAATCTTCACGTAAAGCTTAATGTTCTGTTAGGAAACTCACTTAAACACCTTACATATTGTTGTGTTTAGATTTTAAGGTTGTCTTTATAACCTCTGTGGAGGTAAGTGTGGAAAGGAAAGGAACTATTATAGCTCTGATTCTTCTGATATATGTTCAGTTTAGTTAACTCAGACGGTAGTTTATCAATCCAAGCTGCTACTGAT
>Ga0209755_10007741_pt1 | contig 11605 bp, 15 predicted proteins | sample TergutCo191P1_FD_187301 | JGI IMG/M metagenome (GOLD analysis project Ga0209755, IMG submission 187301) | Cornitermes sp. P1 segment gut microbial communities from Petit-Saut dam, French Guiana - Co191P1 (SPAdes) (version 2) | ecosystem: Host-associated > Arthropoda: Insects > Digestive system...
GCGCGCAGTGCGCGCCACAGTCCGCACATATGTGATGTTTATGTATAGTACGTTTATCCCACAGCGGGCGTCCAATGGACGCCCCTACCATTCGGTGATGTCGGTAGTCGGTAGGGGCGCGCAGTGCGCGCCCGTTGTCGGACAAAACGGTGATGTGGGTAGGGGCGCATATTATGCGCCTGTTGCTGGTCGAAAGGAGGTTTTGAAATGCTTAAAAACTGGGGGAAACTTGTATACCCTAAATTTTTGGAAAATTGGGAAGGTGAGGTAACGTCCAATGATGATACCATTTGGAAAGGCAATTGCTATTTTTCTTGGAAAAGCCGCGGCAAACGCCCGAAAGACGGCACACAGGATAATGTGACGGCTCGGGCGACAACAGACATGGACATTGTGGTGAAGTTGCAACCAGAAGGGGAGCTGATGTTTAAGGTAAACGAGCGGGAATTTATGGTTGGGGCTTGGCGGCCTTATTACAATCCAGATGGAACATTCCATCATCTAACTTTTGACCTGTTGGAGGTTTAAATGGACATTAAGCGCGTAAAACAGGGCATTGAAGCCAGAGCCAGGCGCGCTTTGGCTGTGACAGCACAGGAGCTTAGGGATGACTTGGTAAAATCTGGCACAATGCCTTTTGACAGCGGCGCATTGCAAAACAGCGGCACATATGTGGATGTGTCTGGCATTAGGTCGGGTCGGGTGGCAGTTGTAAGTGATATGGTATACGCCAGGCGGAAATATTTTCATCCAGAGTTTAATTTTGATAGGACTGTTAATCAAAACGCGGGGGGTCGGTGGTTTGACCCTTATGCAAATGGCAATAAAAAGGAGTTTGTCCGCAAGAGTTTTATGGGCAATTGGGGGGATTAAGTGGAATTAAATGACATAAGAGATTTTTTAAATAAGCTTGTAGATTGCGAGATAACCACCCACACCATCAGCCGCAACCATCAGCGGGCTTTGGGCATTTACCCAAGGCGGGGGGCAACCCCTTACGACCCTGGTGTGGGTTGTCACCGTTTTGTGCGGGTTTTGCCTGTTACTTTGTTACTTAGATGGGGCAGGAACGGGGCAGAAGCAGAGAGGGCGGCAAGGGAGCTGCACAACGCCATTGAAAGGGCAGAGGTGGAGCAGGGGATTGTTGCCCCTGTAAATGATGCCCCTGTGTGGGTTGGGGCAGACGAGCGCGGGGTGTTTGAATATACCATGGATGTGGATTTTTATGTGGTGGGGAATAACCCTAAACATTAGAGGAGGAAAAAAATGACAAATGTATACGCTGTAAAGGATATTGATTTTGGTATCTCTTTAAAAGGAAGAAACTCCGACAGGGAAGAAGATTTTGCCATGGTGTCAGGTATGGAAACCTTCACCGTCAGCTTTTCTGGCGGCATGGACGAATGGCAACCAATTGACCAAAAGGGATGGAGAAAACGCCTGCTTACCACCAAGTCTATTACCATTGGGCTTAGCGGCAAGCGGGTTTTTGGTTGTGCGGGAAATGACTATGTGGCGGGGCTTGCCTACCAAATGGGGGAAAGCACCCAGACGGTGTTGCGGGCGAAATTCCCTGGCGGGGATGAGCTTTTTATGCCATGTACCATAAATGTTAACAGCGCAGGCGGGGGCGGGGCGGCTGATGTGGCTGTTTTGGAATTTGACTGCCTAAGTGACGGCGCGCCATTGTACACGAAAGGGGGCAACTAGATGTTGTACACCGTTGACAAGGACAGGCTGGAGAAACGCCCCGAAATACGCATAAGGGATAAGGTTTATGTGATTGACAACAGGCTGTCCACCTTCGAGCGGATGCGCAGGGAGCTGGACAAGGCAAACAGCGCAGAGATGGGGGTTGTCATCAGCCATGGCATTGGGCATGACGCTTATGTGGAGCTGATGGAGATGGATTTGCCTTTCGGGGTGATGGAAGATATTGTAATCATCATCCTTGCCGCCATCCAGGATTTGGAGGTGGAAGAAGCCCGCAAGCGATTTCGCCAAAAGTAGCGGTGGGCAACCTGATATTTATTACGACCTAGAATTTGACAAAAGTGCCATAGAAGCCAGCTTTGCAGGGCAGTATGGCATACGCCTATCGCGGGAGGACATGACAGTGGGGGAGTTTTTCCGCCTGCTGTCGGGGCTTATGCCCGACACGCCCCTGGGGTTGCTGGTTGCCGCCCGAATGACGGCAAACCCGCAAACGCCCCAAGAAAGGCAGATAAAGCGGGAATGGGGGCTGTTTAAAGGCGGGCAGGGGGATGTGGAGAAGCTGCAACAAATGCTGGCAGTAAGTTTTGGTTGACAATGGGGGGGTGGGGTGTGCGCTTTGTTTGACAAAGGGCGCGCAATGCGCGCCCCTACCCATATATCCAACACCTGGTAGGGGCGCGCATTGCGCGCCCGCTGTCCACAAATACGTATCTACAGTAGGGGCGCATATTATGCGCCCTCTGTCCGCTAAACGCATACATATTCTGGTAAAGGAGGTATCAAATGGCAGGAACAATAGCAAACGCAGTCTACCTAGACCTGCGACTGGATTTAAAAGGGGTGGAAAAGGGGTTAACAAGCCTTTCGGGCAGTTTTGACGGGCTTGGCGTCCGTCTTTCCCGCTCATTAGAAGGGGCGGGGCTTGTTCCCCTTGCCCAAGGTTTTACAGACCTGTCTGGGCGGGTCGCCATGGCAACCCGCAGTTTGGCAGAGCAAGCAAACGGTTTCTCACAACTCTCGAGAGGTGTGCGTCAGTTTGGAAGCGACTTCCGCCAAGCCTTCGCAGGGGCAAGGCGGGACACAGACAGCCTAGGCAGCACATTAGGGCGGGCTGTGGGCAGTATAGGAAACGGCTGGGAACAGCTGATGACGGGGCTGTCCAGCGGCTGGGAGGCTTCTTGGGCAGGCATAGGGCGCACCTTCACAGGGATGATAAACCGCATTATCAGCGGGTTTAACACCATGATAGACGGCATCAACCGCATCAACATCAACATCCCCGCCTGGCTTGGGGGCGGCAGTGTGGGCTTTAACCTGCCCCAAATGCCCTCTGTGCCTGCCCTTGCCACTGGGGGTATCGTCACAGCCCCAACCCTTGCCCTTGTGGGCGAAGCGGGGCGGGAGGCGGTGCTGCCCCTGGAAAACAATACAGGGTGGATGGTGCAGCTGACGAATATGCTTGCGGACGCTGTGTCCGCCAGCGGGGGCTACAGGCAACAAAGCCAAAAAATTGAGCTGACCTTGGACGGCAAAAAGCTTGCAGATGCCTTGGTGGAGGACCTGGAAGCCGCCCAGGCAAGGCGGGGGAGGTTTTAGTGAAAAATGCTTGCATTTCTGGTTGGGCTGTGTTATAATGGCTTTAATGGAAATAAAAAACGGACAATCGCAAGCGGTTGGCGTAGTTTATAATAGCGTAGTAAAATAACCGCGACTTTGCTGAGGGCGGTTATTTCTCTTTAGAGAAATATGTTAAGATTATGTATTCAACTTTCTCTGCAAGAACTGCAAAGAATATGTAAATTTCATAACCCGTCATAGCGTCACCCCCTTTATAAGGGATTTACGCCAACCGCCTGCTTTTGATTGTCCGTGGAGTATTATAGCAAATTATGTTATATATGTCAAGAAAAAAGTGCTTTACAACACATGTGGGGCTGTGGTATAATAAGTTTAACGGAAATAAAAAACGGACAATCGCAAGCGGTTGGCGTATTGTTGATAGGTTGATAAAATAACCGCTACTTCGTGGGTGGGCGGTTATTTCTTTTTAAAGAAATATGTCAAGATTATGTATTCAACTTTCTCTACAAGAACTGCAAAGAATATGTAAATTTCATAACCTGTCATAGCGTCACCCCCTTTACAAGGGATTTACGCCAACCGCCTGCTTTTGATTGTCCATGGAGTATTATAGCAAATTATGTCGTATATGTCAAGGAAAAAAGTGCTTTACAACATGTGTGGGGTTGTGGTATAATGGGTTTAATGGAAATAAAAAACGGACAATCGCAAAGCGGTTGGCGCGTGTATATGTTAATAAAATAACCGCAGCTTTGTCGAGGGGCGGTTATTTCTTTTTAAAGAAATATGTTAAAACTATGTACTCTATGCGCTTTGCAATCTCTGCGAAGAAAGCGTGGATTTCATAGTTGTTCATAATGCGTCACCCCCTTTCTTACAAAGGTGATGCACCAACCGCCTTGCTTTTTGATTGTCCGTGGGTTATTATAGCAAATTATGTCACATATGTCAAGAAATTTTGTAGGGGCGCATATTATGCGCCCACTGTCTGACAGATGTAATAATAATGCAGGGTACGTTTGCCCGACAGCGGGCGCATATTATGCGCCCCTACGATAGGCGATGATTTCTAACCAAACCATTGCAAAATATGCTTGTCTTTTACGCTGGGTTGCGGTATAATGGCTTTATACGAAACAAAAACAGACAATCCGCGGAGGTGTGTGAATTTATGAAGATACGAAAGTTAATCGGTTTGCCATTCATTACTTTGGTTGTGGTTTTTCTAGCGTCATGCGGCAGTCAGCCAGAGTCAGAGCCGCCAAGGCAGTGGCTTGAAGAAGCCCATGGAAACCTTGCCATATATCACATTGAGCATATTAATGACAATTTCTACAACCGCATTGCTTTTTCCCAGCGGGAGCAGGAGATGGCGGACTGGATTGTAACCCAGCTTTTAGACATGGGATACACTTATGATTGCATTTACATACAGGGGTTTAGCAGGGATGATGTGGGCGGTTATTTACGCCACACTTGGGACACTATCGCCGAGGCTTTTTATTGGCTTGATGTGGACGTAATGGGCTTTTACAGCCAAAACGTCATTTTGACAGTGCCTGGGCAAAGCCAGCAAACCATTATTGTGGGGGCGCATTACGACAGCCTGCCCCTGCCTGGTGCTTCTGATAACGCCAGCGGCGTTTCGTTGCTGTTGGAAAGTGCCTATCGTATGCGCTATGAAGAGCCTTACCACACCATAGTTTACGCGTTTTTTGGCGCAGAGGAAATTGGTCTTTTAGGGGCGTTTTTTTACTATAACTCCCTAAGCGAAAGCCAGCTGGATGATATGGTTATGATGATAAACGCGGATTCGCTTTTTGAAGGGGAGTTCCCCATTTATGGGGCAGGCACTCTTTTGCGGTCGGGCTCTGCGCTAAACCCTGAGGTATTTTGGGCTCACAGCGACAATAACGTGTCAAGGCAGGTGCATAGTATCGCTAGAGAGATAAACCAGACCCATGACGTAAATATCACATGGCTGCCCACAGCCACCACCAACGTAGGCAGCGACCACCGTGTATTTTTATTGGAAGGACATACGGTTGTTATTCTTGCTGGCGGTCATTGGCATAGGTATGGGGTGTATGACTTTTTAGGGGGCGGTTGGGGCAGCTTCGGCGGATATACCATAGCAAACCGCATCTTGCACACAGATATGGACTGCTTTCACTACATAAACCAAAGGTGGCCAAACAAAATTCAAAGGGCAATGGAGACCTATTCCATATTTCTGGAGCAAATCTTGCTTGGGGAATTTGGGGGGTAAATAGGGCTTGCTTTTTGGGGTGGGCTGTGGTATAATGATTTTAATGGAAATAAAAAACGGACAATCAAGCAACCCTGCTTGCAGGCGGGGTTGCACGGTTGGCGCAATAATGGTTAGTGATTAAAAATAACCGCTACTTTGCCGTGGGCGGTTATTTCTTTGGAAAGAAATATGCAATTATGTAATCTATAAACTTTGCAAGCTCTGCAAAGAAAGCATAAATTTCATAATTATTCATAGCGTCACCCCCTTTACAAGGGATATACGCCAACCGCCTTTTGATTGTCCGTGGGTTATTATAGCAAATTATGTCACATATGTCAAGGAAAAAAGTGCTTTACAACACATGCGAGGTTGTGGTATAATAATTTTAATGGAAATAAAAAACGGACAATCAAGCAACCCCGCCTGCAAGCAGGGTTGCACGGTTGGCGCAAATAACTGATTACTTAACTAAAATAACCGCTACCTTTGCCTAGGGCGGTTATTTCTTTTTAAAGAAATATGTCAAGATTATGTATTCAACTTTCTCTGCAATTACTGCAAAGAATATGTAAATTTCATAACCATTCATAGCGTCACCCCCTTTCAATGGGGATATACGCCAACCGCCTTTTGATTGTCCGTGGAGTATTATAGCAAAATATGTCGTATATGTCAAGAAAAAAAGTGCTTTACAAAATGCGCGGGGCTGTGGTATAATGGGTTTAATGGAAATAAAAAACGGACAATCAAGCAACCCTGCTTGCAGGCGGGGTTGCACGGTTGGCGCGATGGATACTAGGTAATAAAAATAACCGCTACTTTGGAGGTGGGCGGTTATTTCTTTTTAAAGAAATATGTTAAGATTATGTATTCAACCTTCTCTGCAAGAACTGCAAAGAATATGTAAATTTCATAACCCGTCATAGCGTCACCCCCTTTCAATGGGGATATACGCCAACCGCCTTTTGATTGTCCGTGGGTTATTATAGCAAATTATGTCATGTATGTCAAGGAAAAAAGTGCTTTACAACATGTGTGGGCTGTGGTATAATAATTTTAATGGAAATAAAAAACGGACAATCAAGCAACCCCGCCTGCAAGCAGGGTTGCACGGTTGGCGTAGTTTGGGATATTAATAAAATAACCGCTGCTTTAAAGGGAGGCGGTTATTTCTTTTTGGAGAAATATGTTAAGATTATGTATTCGACTTTCTCTGCAATTACTGCAAAGAATATGTAAATTTCATAACCCGTCATAGCGTCACCCCCTTTCAATGGGGATATACGCCAACCGCCTTTTGATTGTCCGTGGGTTATTATAGCAAATTATGTCGTATATGTCAAGAAAACATACAGATATTTTATTTTAGGAGGTGGCAAAATGGAGATTAGGATAAACGGCGCGCTTTTGCCTTCCCCTGACAGTTACGCTTTTGGGCGGGATGTGGTAGGGGAATTTGGGCGGAATGCCGCGGGGAACATGGTGGGGGAGCTGGTGGCGGTGAAGGATTTGGTTAGTGTGGGGTGGAAGATGATGAGCGGGGAGGATTATCGCCGTCTTGTACAGGGGGCTGCGCCTGTTTTTGTGGAGCTTAGTTATTTATGCGGCCGCAGGGGGGAGATGGTCACGCGGCAGATGATGGCGCGTCCTAATAGGGCGCGGATGACCCATTTGCCAGAGGGCATTTGGTGGAAGGATGTGAGTTGCGATTTTACAGAGCGATAATTTGAGAAAGACGGCGGTTAAGCTGACTTATGTGGCAGGGGATGTGGGGGTTAAGGAGCTTGCCACGGTTACGTCTGCCCATGGGGCAATACATTCCCGCGCAGGGCAGATTGTTAGCGGTGTTAGCCACGCAAGCGGGGCTTTTGCCACCTTAGAGCCGAATTTTTGGCGGCTTGACGGCAGTTTTATGTTGCCAACGGAAAGCCCAGAGGGCGAAGGTCTGCAAGTTGGCTTTGTTAGTCAGCGGGTGTCGAACCATTTGGGCATTTTCCCCGTTAACCTTCATCCCGAAATTACAATAACTTTCAGCCATCCTGTTAATCTGCCTGCCATAACGCTGGTTTTTGATGGGGAAGGGGCTTGTCGGGATGCCCAGGTTCTTGGGCTTAACAATTTTGGCAACTTTATTTCAAGTCAGCCCCTTCATGCTGTGCCTGATGCAGAAGGCAAAGTTCCACTGACCATGAGGGCTAATGGGGTAAATGGCGTAAGCTCTCTTCTTATCCGCCTTACCCGCACCCACCCTGCCCACAGACGGGCAAGGCTTACACAAGTTCATTTTGGAGATGTAATTTTGTTTGACAGCGAAGATGTGCTGTCCATTAACACCAGCCATCAGGGGGATGTGCTGGGTAAGGGTCTGCCTTACAATCAAATCCGCGCTACTATCACCAATGGGGGTAGGTTTAGCGTGTTAGACAGGGGTCTTGCAGATGTTTTGGCAAGGGGTGCAACTTTGGAATATATAGTGGGTATAGGGGCGCATCCCACAGGGAAAATGCTGTGGACAAAATACGCAGACTATTCCCTGGACCAGTGGGGGATGAGCAACAGCCATCTGGAGCTGACAGGGCACAGCAAAGGGCGCAGATTGGGGGATGCCGCCTTTATGGGGAGCAACTTCGCCCTGGAACATATGGGGGATTTGGCTAGGCGCATTGGGGCAGAGGTTGGGGTGACGGTTTTCACCCCCCACGCCATGAACACATACCCCCGCTTTCCAGGTTTTACGGGCAATGTAAGCCACCGAAAAGCCCTTGCCTATTTGGCAGAGCTTGCCAGTTGCGCCATTTTTGAGGATAGGCAGGGCAATATCCATTTTATGGATTTGCTGACGGTGCAACAGCCGCCTTTGTCACCAGATTTATGCTTCCAGCAACAGTTTAAACCCCCAGAGATAAGCCAGAATCGCCATTATAACGGCATTTTGCTAACAGAGCGGATGATTAGCCTTGACGATGGGTGGCTTGCCAATGTGCGCCTTGACATTTCAGGGCATTTGGATGTGACCATACCCTACGACGCGCCAGTGTGGCTAAACCCCACAATTACGGCAACGGCGGGGTTTGCCCTGCAAAACATCCAGCGGCACACAATGTTTGCAACCATGCGCATTGTGGGCAATGGCAGCTGCGAGGTGCAGGTAAGGGGGTGGCGGTGCAGTTTGCTTGAAAACCAAACCTTTCACCCCGCCCCATGGAAGCGGGCAGAGGAAGAAGAACGGCCATATAATGCAGACTTGCCAATGTTTATCACCAACGCCGTCCACATCCAAAGCGTGCGGGATTGGTTTTTGGCGCGGAAGTTTGCAGTCCTAAGCAGGCTGATGAAATGCGACACCACATGGAGGCAAAACCCCACGACAGACCTTGGCGACAATGTGATGATACAAATTGACAAGGGCGGCAGGCAGGTGCGAGGGCGGGCATATGCCCAAGAAATGGACTTCGCAGGGGGCGTGCTGTCAGGCAATACAAAATTTGCTGTTTTAAGGGAATAATTTTGCTTGACAAATTGTCTTAGTCAACGTATAATAGAGATAATAAAAGAGAGAAGCCTTGGGAAGCTCCTCTCTACGCATAAGTCAGCAGGCTTTGCGGATTATATTACAATTTGTTACTTATTGGAACGCCGCTTAGCCTTGCTATGGGAGCGGCGTTCGCTTTTATCTTTCAACCTCTGCCTTACATATGTAGAAACAGTGACATAAGCCACAGCCACAAAAGACAAAGTGTAAAGAAATTCACGAACATAATACATAGCCTCACCTCCTTCCTGTCAGGTATTTTTCGACCCTCCTTTCAGGTGCAAAGCCCACCGCTCAAATGCGCAATAATCATTATACGACAAAATTTCCCAAATGTCAATACAATTTTATCTTGACAAATTGGAGCTGGTGGCTTATAATGAATACAATAAAAGAGAGGAGCTGTGAACTCCCCTCTTTGCGCATAAGTCAGCAGGCTTTGCGGTTTTTAGTGTTGATTATTTCTTAGAACGCCGCTCGGCCTTGCGTGGGGAGCGGCGTTCGCTTTTATCTTTCAACCTCTGCTTTACATATGTAGAAACAGTGACATAAGCCACAGCCACAAAAGACAAAGTATAAAGAAATTCACGAACATAATACATAGCCTCACCTCCCTTCGGTTGGATTTCTAATCCTCCCTTCAGGTGCAAAGCCCACCGCTCAAATGCGCAATCACTATTATACGACAAAATTTTCCAAAAGTCAAGCACCCATCAGCGAAGGTGCTTTTTTATTTTTCAAAAGAAAGGAGTTTTAGCATGACCATGCATATAATGAAGTCGGACGACTTTTTATCGTTAGAGATTTTACAGGATTTAAGCGAACTGCTTGTAGCGGCAGGGGCAGAACCCCTAGATTTGTCCATGGGGCTGGAAACCCTACCAACAGCAGACTTTATAAATGGAATAGAGGGCAGGATAAGCGCGCTGTCAGGGGGTTTGGCGCAAACAAAAACCTGGCACGGCGCAGATGCAGACAACCAATGGTTAGATTACAGAGATGTAAACCGCTGGTTTGACAACTTAAAAAACATAATTGGGGGAGTGTAAAATGGGCGGCGTTTTCATAAAAGGTTTAATGGGAGCAATAATCGGCGTTTCCACATATTTATTTGGGGCGGCAGACAATCTGATGCTGGCACTGATAGCCATGATGGGAATTGACTTTGTAACGGGCATCATCAAGGCGGCGGCGCTAAAAGAGGTAAACAGCAGAAAAATGTTTATCGGCGGCGCGCAAAAGGTGGGGGTGCTTTTAATTGTTGCCGTGGCAAATTTAATTGACGGCGTGTTGGAGCTTAACGGGGTTTTGCGCACAGTAACAATTTCATATTTCATCGCCAACGAAGGCATGAGCCTTCTGGAAAATTGGGCGCTTATGGGACTTCCCATCCCCGACAGACTGCGGGATGTCCTCGCCCAACTGCAAGGGCGGCATAAAGAAAAATAGCCAAAACCACGCCTATTTTTGGCGTGGTTTATTTTTTTATTCCGTTTTCATACGTTTGACAGCTACTTGGAAAATCAGGCTGTATAGCAGGGTGGGGTTTGCAAACCTGTTAAATATCCGCACTGCATCAAGCCGCGGCACAATCTCTGCGCCATATTCACTAAGGCAAGGAAACCTCAAATTGCTTCCATGAAAATTCACCATAATATAGTGCCTTTTGCCTGGTATTGTGATTGTGCCGCCTCTGTCATAATATGGATATTCCACGCGCAAATGCCTCACATATCTGTTAAGCAGCATACTCTCCCTAAACACATGAGCAACATATCCGCCTTCCATTTCAGTGACAAAAGCAACCAAACCGCCAAATTCCCCATAATCAAGAATGGTTTCAGACTGCATTTCGTTGTAAATGTCCGCCCTGATTAAAGGAAATAGGAAATGTCGCACTGGCAAAGTAATCACCATCAGCCCAGCGAAGAAAAGCATTAACCCCGCCACATATAGCGATACCAAAGCCAGTCTGTTCACAACGCACCTCCCTTAACAATAATCACGGCTTGACTATTTAGTTTCGGCTACTTCACTTCACTTTGCATCATCCACTGTAGGGGCGCATATTATGCGCCCCTACAGCCGTCATCCCGTGCTTGACACGGGAGCCCGTCAGTTCTAACAAGCCCCTACTATAGTGGGCTAGGAATGTCATATCGGATTGCGGGTCAAGCCCGCAATGACGGGGATGGATGGACGCGCAATGACGGGGATGGATGGACGCGCAATGACGGGGATGGATGGACGCGGTATGTCGGGTATGATGTTTATAAAACTCGTGTTATCCAGAAATATGAATGGCGGTGGCGGTGGCGTAGGACTTTTCGTGGGCGATGGTCAGCATGAAGCGGCTATTAGGCGGGGTTTTTATGTTGTTGTTTAAATTTACAAGTGGTTGCCCTGCGTCACTGTGGACAATCTCTATATCCGCAGGGGAAAAGCCCCGAAAGCCCGTACCTAAAGCCTTTGCCACGGCTTCTTTGGCGGCAAACAGCCCCGCAAAAGTTGCCACCCCCCTG
>Ga0209755_10007742_pt1 | contig 11605 bp, 11 predicted proteins | sample TergutCo191P1_FD_187301 | JGI IMG/M metagenome (GOLD analysis project Ga0209755, IMG submission 187301) | Cornitermes sp. P1 segment gut microbial communities from Petit-Saut dam, French Guiana - Co191P1 (SPAdes) (version 2) | ecosystem: Host-associated > Arthropoda: Insects > Digestive system...
TATTCTTAAATTGTCACAACAGCAGATCTGTGACACATGCCTAACAAGGTCAGCAAAGCACACTTTCCAACTTTTATGAAATTGTCAATGATGACCATATGAAAATCTTCAAAGTATACATATTTTTTTTACCTCCATGACAGAGCCTTCAGAGCTGTAAAGGTTGGCAAGCACGGTGCCTGACTGTGTCTGAAATGAGTTGGTTGTACCTCTGTGATCCAAATCGTGGCAGGCACATGACACCATTAATGCTAGGCATTCTAGGGGCCTGCAATTAATAAAATATTTTTTCTGATCACATTATACAGTCATTCCTCACATAGAGAGCAGGGTTCCACAAATCCTGGTTGTAAGGTCATCCAGGTGATCAAATTTTGTGCAGTACATAGCTTGCTTCATGTCACCCTTCTGCCTCCTAGAATTCTGAAGTGGTTCTTACATTTTTGGAAAGGTATATGCCCCCATGATACAGCATGCTGTTAATAAAGACATGGAGCTCTTATGATGAATGAATGGATGTAACAGACTACGACCAATGGCAATATTTTAAGCAAAATATTGAAGTAAAAATGTGAAGATAAAGTTGTCTCTTTACACAACATGAAGGCACACAGAGGGAGTGGAGGTAAGTACCACTCATCTTAACATTGACACTAGATGGGGAGGTGAGTTGAATGGAGTAAACATATGTCCTCAACATGCTTTTGGCCATTCTGCAGAGTTTAATGCAGAGGTGCACAAATCCCAGGCACAGGTTGCTGCAGAGATAAAACTGTGTGTGTGTGTGTGTGTGTGTGTGATGCCTATATTTGTGTATGCTCAGTATGGACCTTACTCCAAATCACCCTTCTCACACTTAGAAGCTTGAGATGGCTCCAAGATTTTTGTAAAATTTGTGCACCCCCGGTTTAATGGCCATCATGTTTGTTTATTAACTAACACCTTGCAGCAAAGCCCTTGATAAAATAAACATCACTCAGGAAATCCAGAAATTTCCTGCCTCTTTTTGGTGTCCAAAGATTCGTTACAGTATTCACCACATGACTAAACAACATTAAAAAGTTTGATAATGAGAATGTACATTTAAACCTATATTTAAACTTTTAATTGCAAACATCAATTTCGGCTTTTTTAAAAGTTAATCAAGTTAAATATTTGTTTACATTAATGGGATTTAATTTCAGTCTAACTTTACATACATTTTAGAGAGATATATATGTAACCATACTATTCAGTGACAGTTAAAGAACACAACTTACAAAACTGATACACAGTTTTCTACACTCTGTTATAAATCTACTGGAATTTTCACTACACAATGACTTAAAAGGAAGAATACTTACTGTATTATAACATACTAAAAACAAACACTGTCAAACTTTGTGAGATGTATGTATTATGTCATGTGCTAATCTTCTGCATGCTGTTAACGTTTTTGACAAATTTGAGAGAGTTAAGATTTTCATATGGAGTAGGTACTGACATGCACCAAAATTACACTGACATGACAACTTTTAGTTTGAACCACCAAACACCAAATTTCATTAAAACTGAGATCTATGCTCTTCTGGGATTTTACACAGTGTAGAATGGTAATTCTCTACCAATGTTTAGGGACAACCTATTGGCCCCATCTTCAAGGGTGAAGAAATCCAAGAAGAATTAATTCTTCTACGCTGTGTAAAATCCCATAATGGTGCAAGTCTTATTTGCATCACAGTAGAAGCCTGAAATCATTCATTAAAATTCATCAAGCAATTTTGAAGATGATAATGTGGACACAATAGACATTAGCCTGAACTTAAAATTGAGTTACAGTTTTTTTTTAAATTATGTAATCATTAAAAACTGCAAAAAATATGGCAGTGATTCAAAACATCAACACTTCTCAAGTTGCAAGTGATAAATTTTAATGTGTTATCAACTTACGTAATGTATCCGTGCTTTACAAGGTCCAAATTCTTAATTAGCAGAAATGCAAAGTGAACTGTACAAAATGCATGCCTCCAGTTGTGGTATGGAGTATCTCGATAACCCTTATTCACAAACAAAATGAACCTGCAATATAAAGTAAATAATTAGATTTTGATTATTTAAAAATGGCACTTAAACTAAACGCCAAACCAGGTTAAAGATAATCTTCAGCCAAAATGCTTCTGATACTGAAATTCTGCATGGAATATTTTCACCAATATGGATGCAGGCTGCAGTTATGTTAAACTAACATATATACAGCACAGGAATATAACAGCTGACTGATTGTAGACTAAAAATACAGTACACACTAAGATCTATAGTATTTTACTCATTTAATTTCAACAGGGTTGCATAATAAAATAAAACGACTAAACCAAATTAAGCAAACAAACAAATATCAAAGTAGCTAACAAAATAAATAACTCACCAACAGAGTTATCAACCTACATAACTGAATTAGACCCACCCATACACAACCAACACCACAAAATCCTGCCTTCTGATGCTGTCTTGCATTAACTATTCAACAATATGGACCCAGGAGAACTATATTTTCTTAAATTTGTACGAATTTTTGAAAAGTCGAGATATGTTCGGTCACCACACTCTGAAGAAACAAACTTTTTTATTCCATCATATTCTAGTACTTCCATCCAAACTGCAGGTGAATGAGAAGCATATCACGCTTTTGGGTCACACTCACCTTGCCAGTGTCTCACGTTTTATGTCAAACAAATCATCAAGTCCCAGATCCTCGAACATCATGACAGTATAACAGGCCATTTCTTCCCATGGCAGTGAGCGAGGTGAGAATGTGAAATCACTGAAGTTTGATACTTTGTGACTATTGGGGCAAGACAGCAGCAGCTCCACATCGTTGTCACTAACCTGCAGAGTAACAGACAGCAGATGACTAACAGACTAAGGTGGGCTTTCAACCATAGTCAGCTTTTGTATTCCTCTAATACAGACATTTACCTTCATATGATATATCATAAGCTCATTAATCAACTGATTCCTAGCCTGTGCTTCCTCCATCTTCCTGTAGACAAGACTGTGCACGATGCTGATGCCACAGTAAATACTAAATGCCATGGCAACCTCCTCATCAAACACATCAAAATAAAGGCCATTCTTCTTATTGCAGAGTTGTGCTACACCAATTATGTCTTTATCCTTCCGAATTGGGAAGCACAGGATGTTCCTTCAAAACAAACAAGCAGAAATAAATTTACTTCTTAGTTGTTATTGCATCGTACTTACAGTACATTTTGCAGGCAATTAAAATTGATATCTTCAATCAACATGAGTAAAAACATGACATACGTATGCAACAGCACAACTGTATCTTAATCTTTAATTCATGCAATGAAATTTATCACTGCAAATTTAAGGGGGGGGGACCATCATATATTTCACAAGTTCATGGTGCAGTGTGAACAGGAAGACATAGGAGGGACAACTGGTATGTCACATGCTTCACACGTGTGACCTTGCAGTCAGGCCAATGCAGTTCACAAGACACTGTCCTGCACCACAGAAGTAATGGCATGACCTGAAGACTGAAATCAGAGATAAAATATATTTCTGTGGATATGATAATTGATATTCTGCTTTGCTGCCATATCATTATCTGTGAAAATGTGTAAAAAAATATAAAAAACTTTAATACAAGACTTCACATGATATAAAATACCATCTGCTGTTAACATCTGGTTAAGACACATGAAGAAGAATTTAAAACTTCCAATACACATCAGCATTTACGAACACAAAATCATTAATACATGGTTTTCAGCCTAGGATACAATAATGTACAGGTAAGTATGGGAATATAAATGGGGACATACAAAAGGTAGAAAGAAATAAGCATGGAGGCAGGAAGTGAACTAAATACAAGGGAGGATGGCCCACAGAGGGTAAACGATAATAGATGAGGAATATAATGAGGCAAACTACAATACGTATTAAGAGAAAAAGACCTGCTCACATAAATAAAAGCCAAGTCACTATATGTCAGGTGTACCTTGTCCTGAAACCGGTTATGTCATCAATACCCTTGTAAAACAGTGGGTGTGAGTAAGCATTACGAATATTCAGCACCTCTCCTGTAGTTGCCACATGTCCTGCAATACCCTGGTTCTTGGCAATATGCATTTCCTTCAGTTTCTAGAACAAACAAAACTACAACTTAAAATGTGTTTAATACAATAATGAATAACAACATTCATAACTGGAGATATAATAATGCTGTGGTTTACACTTCCTCATATGGTCTTTCATTGCAGGTGCATGAATATAAACTGGAAAGGAGACAGAAATTCACAACCAGCAGGAGACTTGGTTACATGAACTTACTTCAGTGAAACTTCTCCAAGGTACCATTTATAGCATCTCTTGTTGCTGCTAACACAGTCTCACACAGTGTAACACATACATGAACACAATAATGTGATCTCCTCAAGGATGTAGTCAATATCTTACTTCAAACACTTGTTTTTCTTAGTGGCAGTGTTACAGGAATGCACATTTGAAAAAGTACACTCAGAGGAGAGATCTCCATTTCATCTATTACAGGATAATTTCTATGAAATTTTCTTGGTCTAATGGAATGGATGGTTCTAGAAACATTGGTTCATTCATCATTCATCCACCTGATGCAGCTGCTAACCCAGAAAGTTTCAATGAACTGAGTTGTGAAAGCCTTACATTATATACAGGTTGATTTGGAGGAAGGATGATGTAAGAAAGCATTTTATATTACATAACATGCAAATCTGTGACTTTTACAGATCACCATAAATTGTAAGTAGAGTAAAATCAAGGAGGTTGTAATGTGCTGCGCATGTAGCATGCAAGATTAGAATATTGAATTCTGGTAGGGAATTGCCTTGGAAAATGACCATCTGGAAGAATGAGGTGGGTATGCCAAGAAAAAATTTTGACAGATCTTAGGAAGATAGACTGTAAAGAAGGAATTAACTACAAGCCATGTGTCCTTATAGTCATTTGTACCATTATGTGACAGCCACAGTATCTACGTAGAATGTAAACAGGGGATCATAACATGCACCACTCTACAAATGTCCTTATGATTATTCTCTGCAGTTCCCATGTGAACTGGTCTAATGTAACTAAGCATACAATTTTTTCTTGTAGAAGCATGCATAGTATTTCTACAGTTGTAATTAAATTCCCCAGAACTCAAGGCGGCATAGTGTATATAAATCTCATACTTTAGTGTTGACCCTGAGACCTGAAACACTTCAGAATTACAGTTTCTTCATCTCAAGAAGTGACGTGTAAATATTCCATAGACAAATCTTAATCTGATATGACCCATCTTGAACTTCAGACATTTCTGCACAAAAGGCCAGCCACCTCTTCCCTGGACTGCAATGTCTGATGTAATATGATGTCAAGTACAACAATTTTACAAAGAGGTATTTTAAACCCATATAAAAAGTCACACAGTTCCTGTTGTATGTGACAACTTGCACAAATGCCACCACTTTACTGAGTAATGTTGAAATTACTAAGCCTCACAAAACTCACCATTGTTGATGTTTCACCATCAAAAATTTTGGCCACCAAATAATCATGTTCAGAATCTAACAGAAATAATGAGCATCTCTCTGCATTGGTAAGTTTACGTGCCTCCACCATTATTTCTCGTAACAAATCTGTTAGGTCACCTAGAAACATCATCAGTAGTATTTAATTACCATGATATCCTAATTAATCAAAGCACAGATGGCAGCAGAATGTATGAAGAAGGATCGGATTGGCTTTACTAGTGGATATTTGGATACCAGATACAACCCAGAAAAATGTTTTGCACAGAACCTTGAGATTCAAGCAATATAACATGATGTCAGTTTATTAATTACACTAAAACCAACTGTACAGTACCAGAACATCAAAGATTCAAAACTGCCAATATCAAACCATGCCAATGGGCAAAATTTCACTACTTCCAACCAGCATCCACACTCACAACTCAGGTCCCTATGACACATCTTAATGTTTATCCCTCCACTTCTCTTCCAGTATTCCAAATGACTACTCTCAAAGCTCTGCATGCATTTTGTTGCAACACAATCCATGCCATGTGCCAACCCGCTGCAACCTTTGCATTTTCATTACACAAACTAAATACACCCTGCCCTTGATATATGCTCTAGATGCACTCCTGAGAAAGTCAACAGCATAAACCGAAAGGATATTCCCATCAGAAATAAGGGGTTAACATAATAAAACACAGCCAACCAATGAGCATTAAACCAAAAATGAGACAGAGAAAATTAAGAAGTGGCATAAACTGGATGAGATGTTAAAGCAAAAAGGCATAAATTAAACAGGCGTAAAACAAGAACTGGGTGTAATACAATTTCAAGTAGGATACTGAATATATCACAAAGTTCGTTAGATTACAAAATAACTTAAAAAGAAAAACAATTTCAAAACAATGTTATTTTATATCTGATTCTTACTTCCACAACTTACCAATGTAACCGGGTTTACTGTTTCAAAATGAATATGTTCTGAGGTCCAACTCACAGAATGTCACATATAAGATATCAGTTGTGACTCACCCAAGTGAGAGAAGATGTTTTTTGCAACAGCCAACATAGACTGGCATTGCAACCTCATTTGTTTCTCTTCTTCATAAGCAAATGTGTTCAGCACTGTACCCAGACAGTACCTGCAAGCATGCCATCCCACACAAAAAGAAAAAGATCAAACATCTTCAATAATTCAGCATCAGAAATGTGAAAAAGTTATTAACACATGGAAAACAACAGTTACCAAATTTAAGACAATCCCCATTCTATAAGCTTATAAATATTGTTTACTTGGAGGTGAAAATGTGCTGTCTGGTAGAAATATAATGATTTTGCAAGGAAACTTCCACCATCTTCAGGGTGGAAAAGTAAACTACATGTGATAAACAGGGTAAGCTACAGGGAGAGGAGGACAGACACAGAACCATCAGTAAACCAATGAGACACCAGAGGGACCAGGGGAGGACGGATTCCAAAAACAAGTGAAGAAAAGGAAGAAGCATTGTGTTTCAAAACAAAACAGAATCAAAAAACATGTTACAAGAACATAAAGGGGTAGACAAGGATGGTGCGTCATTTCAGCAGGTATGTCACAGCATCAAGCACAGCACCCAGTGGGTCAAACCTGCACCCTGCAATATGACATCTATGTTGAACATAGTTAAATCTGTGCTTAACTAAAAAAACACAGTGAAGAAAGGAAGTGAGAAAGATGACTAAAGATGGAGACACTAATGTGTTTGGTTACAGTGGAAATGTCACGACATCAAGCACATTAACAAGCATATTAATTGACCAGGTCATGTGAAAAGGAAATAGGCCAAACAAGGATGCACCTGTCAATCACCACCAGGACAGCTGGCAGCAATGGCAGGAATCAGTCCACAAGGAACATGAAACAAAGAAACAAAAGAGAACAATGGTATACTACAGTGAAAGCCATAAGCACACCCAGAATTGTTCTTTGGTAGTGGGACTGACCCTGAGGTTATATATATTTGATGTTTAATTTTAATGAAAATCGTGTCAAAATGTCTGAGCTGACATCTGGTTAGGTTATAGGGAAAATTACAACTGAAAAAGAAAAAATATATATATATATATATATTCATAGGTTTTATCATATTTTTCAGAATTCCAGTGTACTAGTCACCAGCCATTTTCAGTGGCTGATTTAGGCTGAATCATGAATTACATAAAACCCTGGATATCATCATACCTAAAAAATCTGTCTTCTCTAAATTTTGCTCTGGTGACACCAATGGTGACAGTAAACAGCATGTGGTGTCTGTAAGTAGTCAAGCATCCAAGTATTAACTACATTTGGTGTACAAAACCATGGAGAAGGAATGGAACTGAATAACCGGCAGTCACACGAAAACAGGTAAAAGGGGAAACAGGAGAGGAGGAAATAAAGGCAAGGCAGAAAGGACATTACCATTTGACATCCAGTCACTACATTCTCTTCTGTTTCCACATATGTAATACTAGAAATGGTTAGCACTTGGATAGCTGACACATTCAAAAACACCATGTTCCACTGGCTTACACTTTAGTACACCAGCATTCTGCATGGATGCCCTTTTGCATTGTACCGGTGGACCAATTCCTGCCTTTCCTTCTTGCCATCCCATTGGCGGTAAATGCATGCATCTGCCTTCCGCCCAAAGCAGCCCTTTTGCAGGACGAACTAGATCAACTGGCTGGGTAATCTTCACCTCAACACTCTAGGGTGAAACTGTACCACTATAGCTCCCCCCACCCCCACATATTATAATCACCTCCTTACCTTCCCAGTTGTCCAAGCTGATGATGTCCCACAGGGCACTCTGCAGGACTTGCTGCTTTTACAGCCGTCTGCATGCATGCGTGCGTGCGTGCACACACACACACACACCAATACCATGCCAACTCTTTCCACTTCACGCTAAAAAATAATATATATTTTCTTGCCTTCTTCCCTCTCACATACATTATTTTTCACAAGTGGCCCTGTCCCATCTTTGCCCCAACTGTTTCCCATTGTACACTGGCACATCTATGTCCTGTCACCCCAGCCCCATACATTATTGTTTTCCCCATGCAGCTTGGCCTTCTAATCTGAAGATGTGAGGCAAAAGATTCCTCTGAAAAGTAGGAAAATTTCTACCAGACTATATGGCATCATGTCCTGGGTTATGAAGTTCTGTACAATTACCACTGTGAGACATTCAAATCTCACATGCTCTAAATATGTTTCATGGAATTTTATTTTTTTGTTTCAATGTTAGTCTGATTGTTTAATTTCAGCCATTATATAATATGGTTCTGAAATAAAATAAATGCAATCCAATATAACACACCAGCATACAATTGTAGACTCCTGTGCTGTGTGAGACCATATTGTGTATATGTGTGTGTGTGTGTGCGCGCATCTCTCTCTAGTAAATCATGCACGTTGACATAAATGAACTCACCGAAATAATTCTGTCACCAAATGAGTACATGTAGCTTCTGTCATTCCTTTTTCATCATAGTTGACAAGACAGACAACCAGAACTGCACAGTCTTCTTCAGGATGAAGCACTGGCACATTAAGAAAGGTTCTAGGTTCAGGTTCAATGGTTGCACTTAGATTCTTTAAAAGCTCTGCATCCAACTCAGACGGAACACCCTCAACAGAATGTCGATGTTTTACTGCCGTATTAAGCATACTGTCAGACAACTGTAATATAACCAAGGTTTGGTCAAGATCTATTCTGCCTCTACACATCAAACCTATTCATCACGTATTCTCAAATAAGGTAACAAATGTCTTCATTTTTCTGATGCAGTAATAGAGGTGACTGGAAAGGTTACATCTTATAATTATGCAACTTGGCACAAACAGTAGTTCTTCTGACTTCTAGTCAGGAGGCACAAAGTTTAACTCTCAGGGACGTCACCCTCAAGATTTAGGCTTTTCATGGTCTTCTTCAGTCTCACCAAGCAAATGCCAAGATAAAACTTAAATCATGACTACTTCCTTTTGCATCCTCCATTCATTATTCACTATTATCCACACATTCAACATTATGTAAACTGAGTTCCCGAAACCATAACTATTTTATGCACGACTTGTGATTCTAGATAACTCACTGACCTTGCTCTTAATTATTACACTTACAAACACATGTTCCTAGGGAGACAGAAATTTTGCTTTAACTTCTAATGATCTAGGTTCCCTTTAATAGTTTCACAAGGCCTATCAATATCTACATTTGTATCCATGTTTTCCAAAGACACAACCCCATTTCAGATTTAAACCCCATACTGTTCCTTAATTTCCAAAGCACAGTGGTTTTTCAGATTAAACCTCTCCATATCAAGCTTCTGCTTTGCTGGTTTGCTTACTGATAGTCCTCTCCCTAAATATGTTAGCAAAACATAGTGTGGTCCATAGCAGAGCCACTGTTATTAAAAGACAAGAAAGCAAACATATGTGTGACAAAATCTCTCTAAAAAGATCAATAACTTCTTCATCAGTGCCCTTCTAAAAATCTTGAATCTTAAATAGACATTAGCAGGGTATTTATGAATTACACAATATGGGATATTGCATTCTTTGACAGTTATTATATTGTAAAAATAGGTCAGAAATTCTCGGAATGCTGGTGATCTAGAAACTGATATTTGAGCCCAGAAGCATATTCCACATCAACCAAAACCGAAAGTCTTCTCATGACAGTAGTCACATCTCTCTCCGTAAATATGACTCAGGCACTTGTGCTTTCATGCATGTATTTATGCAGACATGTATCTTTCTGGAGTATACTACCATATCTTGAACTTACTGGAAATCTCATTGCTTGCTGCAGAACTTTCTCACCAATTACTTGGACTACAGCTTCTTCTGTCTCCCTTAACAATGGAACCAAAAAAACTGTTGATGATCCAGTCTGTTTTTTTAGCTGTGGAATCAATACATAACAAGCATATATAACTGCATTACACTTCTTGTTTTCTGTATAACATAAAATGTACTTTACAGAAGGCATTATGCTATATTAGACATACAATCCTACAACTGGTATTACTTGCTAGTCATTACAACTCATACCATAAACAATTCAGCAAATAAACTACTTTGAAATACAGTTTTCTTAAAGTACAAAACAGGGTGTTATTCCTTACATATTGAGACACATGACTGTGAATATGACCAGACGATTAAAGCAACAGCACATGTTGGAACTCTTTCAGTCACTTACTACATTTACATGTTGATGTCATGCAGTGAAGTAAGGAGCCAATACCCTGTTCCACAATATCAAAATGTGTTTAAAAAACTGATGAGAACTGCGTTCTTGTGGGTTATTTCGCGGTGAGTGGTGGTAATCCCTTGCCGACGTTTCGGGAAAACCTATCGATTCCAACTTCAAGGGCTTCACTTGAAGATGGGCCGATAGGTTTTCGCGAAACGTCGGCAAGAATTTACCAAACCTCGCTGCGTAATAACCCAAAAGAACGCATTTCTTATCTACTTCGCGGCGGAAGCCTGAAATCAGCCATACTGACACCTATAAACCATTTTAATTCATAAACTTACATAATTGTTTATCTTTATTTGTATTTCAGCAGCATTTCTGTCATACAGAGTTGAGCACAAATCAAGTATGCAAGCTGGATCACTTCCAACAAGTTTGAGTGTTGAGCAGGCCATTGTGTGAAACTTAGGTTATGTAACATTAACAATTCGTCACACTTATTTTATATGTTCCGTCACATTTTACAGTTTTGCTCGTCTGCTTAATTTCCTTCTTTCCAACATGTGTAGTGAAATTACCTGAAAATAATGAATGTTATTACGGTAACTTACAACTACTGATTCTTATGGTCGAACGTCTGCTTCACTTTGCTGTCCTTACATTTTGTAACATATTTCAATTTACCTACATATTCGGTTACAGATACGTTGTAACCCATGGGATATTGTCTGACCCGTTTTATTATCAGCAGTATATTCATAAACACAAGATAACATTGCCACTGTGGTTTTTTTTTATACACAGCACAAACCCTATCGAATGAAAACTATCGAATAG
>Ga0209755_10007743_pt1 | contig 11605 bp, 9 predicted proteins | sample TergutCo191P1_FD_187301 | JGI IMG/M metagenome (GOLD analysis project Ga0209755, IMG submission 187301) | Cornitermes sp. P1 segment gut microbial communities from Petit-Saut dam, French Guiana - Co191P1 (SPAdes) (version 2) | ecosystem: Host-associated > Arthropoda: Insects > Digestive system >...
AAGACTACATAGCACAGGGGTACACAAATTTTCCAAAATTCTACGAGCCACTTCAAAATTCTAGGTACCAGAAGTATGACTTCAAGCAAGTTCCACTCTGAGAATCTCCAAATATTAGACACCACTCAACAAAATTCAGTCACTTTGAATACATGGCGCTCAGGGCTTGTGCACCCTGACCAGCATCCAGTGGTAGGATGATTAATGAATAATAAATTCAGAAGGACTTGAAATGAAGTGACCATAACCTAATCATGGAACTACCACACGCATTTGCTTGAAAGGAATTGGGAAACCCAGACAAACCACAGTTACAATAGCTGATGACCTCACCACAATCTGAACAAGGCATACCCTGAATGCATTACTGCTATAATAACCCATCTGGTGCAAATGTTAATATCAAACATGGCTTGCACATCAGATAACTATTAAGTAGTGTGATCAATGGTTTAAAAAACATTCAACCATTTAACACATCTCCAAGAATGACTGACTGAAATATTGTGTTGGATCTGTGTGATGAAGAGAGTGTAGCCAAACACTGTTTTGCATAATCTTCATGGTTACTCTGTGCATCAATGATATCAAATGCTTTACTGTCCAACTAATGCACTCAAATATATAAAAAACGTTACATTGTTAAAAACCAATTAAACATATGAAAGTTGCTCCAACATGTTTCGGTTCACACAGAAACCATCATCAGGGAGCTACCACCAGAGCTTAGCTAAAATTGCAAGTATTGTTCAACAGTGCGTGTCGTTGTAGATGGTGGCATATCTGACCTGGTGTGCAAGTGTATGGTTCAATGTGCAAAGAGGTACTGTACCTCCTTGCACAGTTAACCGCCATAACACTGACAACGTCTACAACGACACACACTGTTGAACAACACTTGTAATTTTAGCTAAGCCCTGGTGGTAGCTCCCTGATGATGGTTCCTGTGTGAACCAAAACATGTTGGAGTGGCTTTTATAAGTTTAATTGGTTTTTAACAATGTAACGTTTTTTTGTATATTTGAGTGCATTATTTGGACAATAAAGCATTTGACTGTTTTGCATATTTGTTTATAAGGCAATATCATTGCTAGTCCTCAGTTATGGGCAGTTCAAAGCCATCCATATACAACAGAATAACCACAAAGTGTAGTCCTTACCATCATAAAACTTACAAAAGAGGTCCATTCAAGGAAATTTCATTGTAGGACAGAAGATAATTACTCCATATACCTTTAAGGTTCAAATATCCTGTGAGCAACCAATGGAAAAAAAAGTCTAGTTGACTAATTCCTTAAATGCATGGGCACAAGATGAAGTACTCACAATTTGCCATAGGGTGTAAGGGTAATCATCTGACACCAGTAAACCTTGAACCCAACTATTCTATACTGACCAATAAGAGCTCAATTCTCTCATCCAAGTAAATTCCTCAACCATGATGTGATGTTCCAATACTGACAGAACCAGTCACAGTCCACTACATTCAGGTGAACATCATAATGAGTCATTCTAACAAAACTCCAGAGATAGTTCATGATTATCGGACAGGGAGGACAGGTGTTTACTGAGGTGTGTTAGTGATCGGACCAATAAATCATGGCAATTCAGAGAATTACCACTTATTCCTAAAGTGCAGTTGACCGGCCTCTACGAAAACAAAGATACTGGTAATAAAGTAAGAAATCATATGGAAACAAAAAAACTGTATCATATTCAATAAGCGCACACTGTATCCCAAAGAGTATCACCTACTGTACGCAGCTAGACAGGGGCAAACAGCAGATAGGCAGTGAGCAGGTACAATAGTGACTATAGTAAATTACATCATGTGTTCAAATAATACACACCTGAAGCTACTTTTTCTAATACAGTAGCTAATACACTGCATATAGCCAGTAGCAGCCATAACAAACACAAAGACATGTTTGAAAACTGCTGTCTTCTGGGATCACACAATACAGTATGCCGCCAGAAGCTGTTTTCCATTTCAAAAGCAACCCACCGCCTCACCATCAGGGCAGATGAATCTCCCCTGGTGATGGAGGCAGCATGTTCCACACTACATTCCAGAAGACAGCAATCATCATAGTTGCTGCCATGTGAACCTCAAATACAACAACATGGTTAATTATAAATGTTACAAATATAGAATTGTGAACATATATGAAGATCATTTTTGTGACTCCAGCATTTTAGATAATTGAAACATTTGGTAATCTGTCCAAGTTGCTACACTTTTTGTTGCATCAATTGACAAGGTGATACAGTATAAAATGAACACTGAATTTATTTAATAAAACAAGAACATCACTATACCTGAATGCTCTCGCCATCATGACAAACAATAGCTGTCTCCACTCGAAAATAGTCTTGTCCTTCCTTCCAGCCCTTTTCTATGGCTGAGCGATGTTCAGGGTCAGGGGCTAAGGGATTCATTTGCTGTATTGTTTGAAGAGCACCTACAGGAAAACAGCAAAAAATAATTCCATGTAGCACAACCCCATCTTGAAGCTTACAGTCACTCAAATTATCAAGTGGGTAGTTTATGACATAACAAGGAACTGTACAGTTTATAAAGATAACCCACTCTTGTGAGGACAGAGAAATTTAGGGTGAGACAGTGAATAGGAATAGGATATTACATTAACAAGGAACTGTATGATTTATGTTGACCATCTGGTGTTGTTATGCTAGTGAAATGTAAAAGGTTGCCATGGGTTGGACATGCAGCTAAGATGGACACCATATAATGGGAAACTATGTGATTTATAAACATCACCTATTGTGATAGCAGTGAAATGCAGGGATACAGGGAGCTGTGTATGTAGGTATGATGGATATGACATAATGAGGAACTGTCTGATTTATAGTGGGTACTTGGATTTGTGTGGATAGTGATATGCTAAAGGCTACAATGGCCCATGTGAATAGCTAGGACAGATATCACACAAGAAGAAACTGCATAATTACACAGGTCACTTGGTGTTGGTAGAATAGTGAATTGGAGGAAGTTCTATTGTGCGGGGTATGTAGGTACAGTGAAGATCACACACTGAAGTACTGTATAAATTATACAAGTCACCCAGGTTACTGGGGTAAGAAAGGAAGGTTATGAATGGGAGACAAAAAAAAAATACACATTAAACTATCATGGCAGACTTGTTTGACAGTGGTCACTTGGAAGACCAAGGAGGTAATAGGATATAGTCTTCAAGTATCAAAGATGGATCGAACTGGCTAACAATCAACAAAACTGGAGGAATCATACAAATTTTTGTCACGAGATAGCAAAAAATTTACAATTTGTTCCTGACTACATACATTCCATCATAAAATTTTTACAAATGTCTGTATTTACAGATTGAATATTCCAGGCACAGCAATGCACTGCAGGTTGTGGAAGCCCAGGATATCCAGGGCGTTTAAGACAAAGGTGCACAATAGCATTATTACCTGTTTTACCAGGTCAGCTCTACAGAAACAGCTTTACATGTCCTACATAATTATGAGGTTCTAGCTGTAACTTAGATATTGTCACTTGGAATGCACTTCACAACACCAAGTGACTAACATTAATCTCCACTAAGACATTTACTGCCTTTCAGACATGGTGCAGGATTGCTGAAGAGCTAAAACCACAAGGGAATGCAAAACATACTGAAAGTTGGCAATGGTAGAAGAGTTGTTTAACACAGTCCATTGTGTCTATTCTGTTCTAATATATCACAGCACTATCTGTTAACTTAGAGTCACAAATCAATCTACAAAGGCAGAAATTAAGTGAACTCCACAAATTATGAACTCCAATGCACTGTCATATTCATCCAGACATCTGACTGTTCCTTACTTGGCAGAGGAATATTTTTATGCTGCATTTATTGTTAAATTTAGTGCCAGTAATTACCTGATGGACTCTGGGCAGGTACAGGAGCACGTGTGCGGTACACAGTAAACATTACATCTTGTTTCATTACATCGAAGTCCCATGTGATCACACTACCTGGATCATCATTTGTTACCAGCACTTCATGAACCTAAATAACAGGACATATTACTGTAAATTACAGTATGTAGCATGCAAAAACACACACACACAAAAATATGTCTCACAATAACAACAAAGCCAGATCAAGCTAGATGCAACTCCACATTCCTTGGATGGTACATTTTTCAGTTATCTGGTAATTCTGGAAGCTCCCATGACATAAGAACAGAAACTGTGTATTTCTAAGACCACCAGATTCATTACATTTTCCTCCACTGCCTCTAACAAAATTGAAACTTCCAGATCCAACAACACTATCATCATCATTGTCATCATTGTTATTATCATCATCCTCAAAATCAGAATTGTTGTCATTTCTGGACAAAAAAAATTTGTACAACCCTAATAAAAATGAAGGCATAGTTAGCTATAACAATGCACAGTTATATTCATCCTTTACACCATCAATACCTACAATATCACAAAATTATTAAAACCATGGTTTTTCTTGCCAAAAAAACTACAATCATAATCAAAAATAAAAGTGTCATTTGCTAATCTTAAGTTGAGGCATCCCTGTTATGTATGTAACAATGAAGTAAAAGGGCAAAGTAAAAAAAACTATATGTGAGGGGGAACAGTACGTGTGTCTTGATCCCCATCTGGGGTACACTGAGCATTACTTACATGTGGTGCTGGAGAATAGACGTCTATTCTACGGATCTCCAACGCCACATGTAAGTAACGCTCAGTGTACCCCAGATACGGATCAAGACACACCTACTGTTCCTCCCCACATATAGTTTTTAATCTTTCCCACAGATGTGAGGCATATACACCTGCTAATCGCCATCCAGACCCCTCCAATGCCAACAACAGCAGAACCAAGGGGGATGACCCCCGCCCAGAATACCACATGCCAACGCACGTCCACCTCCTTACCTGCTCACATGCAGTTTGCAGTTTATGTCTCATATATAATTTATAGCCTGATAATGAGATCTCAACATCTGCCACACACAAACAATGTTTAGTTTCTTAGAACTTTGTAAACCTGATGATGGCCTCTGAGTAGGCTGAAACATGCCATTTCTTTAACACTCAACCAATAAATTAGTTGTGTTTTGACTTACTTTGCCCTTTTACTTCAGTGTCATTCGCTACAAAAATGCAAAATAATACTCACATTTTGCATGCTTAAAATAATCTCAATTTTTGCCAAAAATCTCACTGCAAGAGGCCCAGTATTATGCAAAACAGCTGTGGCTACTATGCAACTGGCATACTATAGAACAAATTTTACATGTCTGGGTATTCCCTGTTATGGCCACAGCATGCAATAGGAAACCAATAAAACTGTTACATTTTCTTGCATATATTACATGTTCCACCATCTCACCTGGCCACGACCCAAGGTAACCAAATGATAGATGCTGTCTTCAGTCAGTGGACAACCCTCCCTTTCAAGGTCACCTTCTGTCATGTATAGTCCTTTAGGCACCAGCCCTCCCTCCAACACCAATGTCTGCCAAAAAAAGTGCAACATCATCATTGAGTTCATCACTCATTACCATCCTCCTCCTCCTCCTCCTCCTTATCATCATCAACACCATCACCACCACTTTTCTTTTTCATTTACATACTGAGATACAACTGTATGACCAGTTATGCAAGTAATGCACATAAAAATAAAAATATTGCATAATTATATGTGATACAACCTAAAACATAATGAAACAAAACACCACATCAGTAAATCAGTAAAATAAAAAACAAGCTCTTTTATTGAATATATGCATGTCTCTACAACAACATCAAAGGCTGGTACATATCTATCAAGACAAGTTATGTATGAAAACCAATATAAAATGGGGAAAATCTCTGAGCTGATCATGATGATAAATACCCTGAACTAGTTATCCCTGAAATCCACAAATACAGACCTGTAGTACAATGTATTTTCTTAATGAAAGTATGAAAGAAGGTAGATGCTTCCTACATAACCAACATAAACCAAACATCAGTAAGAGATTCAACAAAACCACACCAATAACCTGTCTATATGCAATTAGAAACTGTGTCATTTTCTCAGTATAATGTAAGAATATTTCAAACTTGAAAATTATCTGAGCCAGAAGAAAGTTACAAGGATCTGTGTTCCATCATCTGCATGTAATTTGTTGTTCTTAAATGTACACAGTACAATGTCGATAGTTCGAGATGAATGGGACCGAGGTTGCCTCGAATTACTGAAAAATTCTGTCTACACAGATTATAGCAATTTAGAACATATGACTAAATGTGTATGATATACACACTGTATAATAATAAAACAAACAGTGTTAAGTTATATTGCAAGTTATAAAAACCTTTTGTCTCATTTTAGATGCAATAATACACAAACACAATGGCTAAAAAGATGTACAGTCATGCCTGAAGGACTTGGGTGCACCCAGAAATATGCACTTCAACTGAATTCAGTACCCAACATACAAACAACCTTGACTACAGCTTATGGGCTCTGAAGAAAGAGAACCTCAAAAAATTGGGACTCAGAGAACTGAGACTGCACTCCCTTTTACACAATACCTAGCTCTAATAAGTCAAACATATCCTTTTCATCTACTATCTAGTTCCACTGAATCAGACATCCCTTTCACTCATACACACTACCTAACTCTACTGAATCGAACATATCCATTCTGCATAGTACGCAGCTCTGATAGATAAATCACGCACATCCAACCAAAGACAGGTTTGACACGAGTGCTATAGTGATTCAAGGCTGAAATATGAAAGCAGCATACTTTCGCATTAAAGAACATAAGGTGATAGAACAAAGGCACTATTGACAAAGCCTCTTCTACAGTGAGTAACTTAACTTAAAAGGTAACAAACATATAAGCATTTCATGTGAACAACAATTATAAATAGCCATTTTACACTTAATTACAGCTTCTAGTCTACAGGTGAAAAAGCACAATGTGTGACTTAAGGTTCTCAGCAGTGACTACAATCATTATGGTCTTCCTTGATGTGACAACCTGTAGTTTGGCAGAAACTGAATTATGTTCCAAAACAGCCTCCAGCCTCCTATGGGAAAAGAACTTCAGATGAAAGCAAAAGCTTCCTCAAAAACATTCACAAATTTTTAAGACAACATGGTGTCACACCTGAGAAGATGGTAATCTTCAAATTACACAAAGTCAGCAACATCCTACAATAACCAAGCACACTGATTTATACGGATGTATACTGCCACAAGTTAAACACAAGATGACTGAACCATAAACAATTAAAGAGCCATTATGCTATCCCAATTTGGATTTAATGTTAAAGTAATTTTCAAACATTTATTAAATGCTGGTTTGCTGCAGCAGCAGCAGCAGTAATACTGGTGAAAAGAAAAAGGTATAAAGTAACAGATGAAAAAAGTGACCAAATATAACTCAAGAGTAATGTGTTATTACTGCAAAATGCAATACTCAGCTAGATGGACTGCAGAGATGCACCACTACTGTACACTGCACATTGGAGAAAGGTTAATATTATTTCATACAACTAAAAGTAAATCCCAAGTACAATAATAGGCAGTTTTGTTAAGAACATGGAATGACAACAGTGCACACTGATTATTACAAGAATTTCAAATGCCTACAAAAAAATTTATGTGTGTATGCAACAAATTTGTCAGTTGAAATCTTTCAATAAATCTATTAGACAACACAGGAAGAACACAAAATCCATGGCCAACCGAACAGAAGGTGAATCTATGCAATACAAAAATATATATATATATATATATATATGGTACAAGCATCAGTCTTCTGGCACATGGTTTCCCATTCCCAGCCTCCTGACAATTAGAGAAATTGTGCAAAGTGTCCACCTTTGAGTTTCCATGAAGGCATTGCAGAAGACAAGACTTCTTTTCTAGATTTCAAGCTTTTGCCATGTTGTAGTGATGATAAGAATTCTTCTGGGTATTCCCCCAACGCCGGGGGAATACCCAGAAGAATTCTTAATAAGACTTCTTTTCTTTCCATCCACCACATCTAAGTGGGAATGTTTACCATGATTTCCTATGAATTGTTCTTCCAGAACTGTTGCAACACATGAATCTACAGACTCAGATTCAGTTATGGTTAATGCATGATGGTGCTCCACCACATTTTCTTCCTGCATTTTGGGAATTCTTGAATGAGTTTCTGGAACAATGAATGGGAGAAGGTGGACCAACAGCATGGAATGCTCATTTCTCTTACTTAAATCCCTTGGAATTTTATCACTGGAGACAGCTAAAGTCTACTGTTTATGCTAAAGAATTCAGTGAAGTCCAGGACTTGCAACAATGCAGCACAGTGCATTTGAAATGATTAGTATGACAATTTGAATTTCCCATTGAGTCAGGCAGTCACAGTATAGTTGTGCAACACCCCATCCCTGGACTCAGGGTGGAGACTTCAAGGAATTCCTTTAATCTGCATGAGGCCATAACTCAGAAATAATGCTTCAGAAGGCCATGTTCATAAAATATTTTTCTTGTATTGTGGTGTAGAGTCACCTTCCACATGTCTTGCCATGCAATTTTTTGTTCATCCTGTATATTCTCACAGAAAACACTGTTTAATCCAATCAAATTTCATATTTATCTTCACTCTGTGCAGGACTTCCTACTACTAAGCATTCAATGCATCCTTACTTCTTTTATTGTTACACACACATTTATGAAATTATAAATCAGTTCCTAATGTCAAATCTTATTAATACAGCACTGAAACCTGGGTCCTTAATGGTGGGAGATTTCTTGAATAGCTGAGCAACTATTAAATTCTAAGAATGACTCTCCTCTACAAAATTAGTTAGACATTTCCTTCATCAGTTAGTTATTTTTCAATCCCTAATTATACACGTGACTAGTGACGTAAGTGATGGTGAACAGTATCCAGCTAACAGGTGAATTTCAACAGCAATATAGTGAATGACATTGAAGCATATGACATACACTTGTACAGTGAACGAGAACGGCTTGTTCTGTCAAACACAACTCAGTAGGTACTTCCCATACTTTCACTTCAGGACAGGAACTGATCCAGTTTCAAAAACATTGCATTATTTATTTTTCATATGAGACAGGAATCTATGAATCCAAAGTGTGTGTTTTCTGTGTTATTCCTCATTTGAACAGCACAATCACTGTGAGTCTTGATGTGGCTGTAATATAGCACTCATCTGCTGTGACCTCATAGCAAGGCCAAACTGCTACCTATGTGCTGGGAAAGTAGTTCTTAATGTGAGCCAATTTCAGGTCATAACCCAGTACTATATGAATTTCCCACTAACATATGAATACCACAAGTATGCTGAAAACAAAATCTAGTACCTTTATACAAATTATGTAATGATCTACATCAGCAGCTGAAAATGATGAATCCTCAAAGAAGTTTTAGACAGAGTTTAATCTTTGTATGTACTGAGAAAGCTGTTATTTCCCTTATCCCCTAAATCATCAGGAATATGTTTACTTTTGACAAAAATGGCTTCTTGTACAACAGAGGATTCGAACTTTGTGATGGTGGTGTTATTAAACCAATAAACCTACATTATAGGCCGTCAATCATCACATTTTGGTTACAAAACACAGCACTTCACAAATGTGTTCCACCTCTGTCATGATGTGAAAGTACAGATTTACACAGTTTGGCCCATTTGATCTGAAGACAGAGATCAGTTGCATCTAAAGGATCAAGTGAATAAGTTTAAAATTTTACCTAACAACAGAGACAGAGCCGGTCTCTGAAACAATATTTCTACAACCAAAATAAGACACTGGAAATAACATCCAATATAATATGTCAATTTAACATAAATTAGATGTTTAAAGCTGCACAACTAGAAAGCCAGCAGGTACAGAGAAAAAAAATGACAAGTATCAATATATTTATAGTAACTATGTGTATGTGTGCGACATTTGTTAAATTTAACAAGTTTTAAGTTGCTTACGCAAGTCCCGCCTTGCTGTGGTGAAGTGCCAAGGAAAGTCAGTGGTACCGTTCCGGGCTCAGCCGGTACTTGTGACTGCCACATGATTCAAGTACAACACATCTCTCAGACAAGGGTAAGATGGCTAACAGAAGATGTAATGTCAAATGCATAAACTTCTAATGTTTACCTAATCACTTAAAGAAGGCAGAAGTGAACAAAAGTAAGTGGTTCCATTAGCACCATACAACATACAGTGCTGCAATTCTAAAATCACAAACATCTACAATATTACCTGTAACATTATGAGTGAAAATTTTAGAAATAATCTCCTGACCTTGCTGATGTGTTCCAACTAGTTGGGTGCATACTTCAATATGTCATGAGCATGATGACCTTCAAGTCAGATATATATGTGATTCCTTTGTATTCTATTTGCATAACAACTTAAAAAACTGCTATACTTAGCAGTGATGATACTGTACAGTAGCATTTTCCATCTGAAGGCCCTCAGATTTTGAAGAATTTCTTGGATCTCCAAATCAATAAAACAGACACTAAAAACTACATGTGCTGAAACATTTTAATGTTATCCAAAAATCAAAGGGAAGTCTAAACCAACACACTAAGCATAGCCTACCTGAACATAATTTGTTGGATTTAAATTACATGTACTGTCACTCATTTGGTTTCTGAACTAAATTCACAACAATTCCCTTCGGTCCACTATTTTAACTATCATGCTACAGATGGATTCATAAATACAGTGCATCAGCAGCACTAATGATTTAATGTAATGTGCAGTTAAAGCAACTTACTAGTCATGTGAAGGGCATAAAATATTAAAACCCCATTTTACATAACTCTTTTGGCACTTTACATGATTTCACACACTCCACATAAGGTTTCGGCCAAATGCTCATAAACAAATGTTAACTTTTCACAGATTTTACACTTCCAAAACTTTACATTTGCCTAAAATTTACACTTCATTTTCATAGCCTTGACTACAAAAATTTGCTTAAGTTAACATCTGACAGTTTAATTCTCATGATTTTTTAGTCAAGAGACACTCTTAAATTAATGTAGCAAAACAGTAGCATACATAGTATGGTACTTCCACTGTCAAGCAAAAATGATGTCCAGCCATCTATGCTAGTATTACCTAAAAATTCACAGCTAGCTAAACATTGAAATTCTTAAGACGTATATATATATATATATATATATATATATATAGCAGTAGGCTCAATGAAGTAGACACCTCATTTGAAATAAATGACCCTAATCACCTGACAGTTTGTATTCCAATACCTTACTTTGTGTGGCTTATCAATCTATGAGCAAGCAGGATCTACATTTAGCATGTTAGCCATAAGCAGGGAATGTAATTAGTTTTGTAGGCGAAACTGTATCATGGACTACGCTCAATTTCACAGCAAAGGGTGCAATATGGATGAAGGAATGTGGAATTACTTTAGGAAAATTAATGAAATACAGATATTATAGCAAGTACTGATGCATATATGGGAAGACATGTTGACTTAGCCCCATAGAACTACCAGGGTCCACAGCTTTGACAAAATATCCAGTGTGGAAATCAATGAACTGGAACCTGCTCTTGCTGCATGGTTA
>Ga0209755_10007744_pt1 | contig 11604 bp, 8 predicted proteins | sample TergutCo191P1_FD_187301 | JGI IMG/M metagenome (GOLD analysis project Ga0209755, IMG submission 187301) | Cornitermes sp. P1 segment gut microbial communities from Petit-Saut dam, French Guiana - Co191P1 (SPAdes) (version 2) | ecosystem: Host-associated > Arthropoda: Insects > Digestive system >...
TTTGGGTGCCAAATGTAGAAGGTTGAGATGTAGCCCCAAACAGACTGCTGGTTTGTGGAGCAGCAGCTGGAAATATTCAAAACACTTAAGTAAATTCAAATTCACTTTGAATTACTTGTGAAATAATCAGACTATCTTTCAGAATCAACATATAAGAATCTTGTCAGCACCACACACTCCACATTTCTAACAGTATACCGATTTCACAAGGACCGAAATAAAAAGAAAACTCCTTAAAATCCACCTATGTTGATAATACAATGAAAACTTGAAGACACAATACCTAGACTTCTGCCTTTCTAATGAGGTCATGTAAACATTCCAAATGAAAACAAAAATGTGTTCCTTAAAAATTAACAGTGCAGTGAAACAAATATGGTATATTCTTACAACAAAACCAACCAGATGCACTAATTTCTCAAATTAATCTTTTGTGATAAAACTCTACATGTTTCAGACAGCTCCCCTGTCCATCACAAGAAGTTTTTCACTGTACACACAGCAGTTGTATGTCATACAGGCTTGCTGTCAGCTTGCAAGCAGGTTCAGGATGGAACTGCAGTTCTGTCCTGATCCTGCTCGCAAGCTGACAGCAAGCCTGTGACATACCATTGCTGTGTGTACAGTGAAAAACTCCTGGTGATGGACAGAGGGACTGTCCAAAACATGTAGAGTTTTATTCCAAAAATAAATTTGAGAAAGTAGTGCATCTAGTTGGTTTTATTATAAGAATTTACCATGATGCAAGGTCAGCTGAATGTCAAAATATGGTATACCTGTTTGTGTCACTGTAGGTCAGATAGGTCATGCAACAAGTGTGTGCACACACACACACACAAACTTGCACAGCATTTTTATATATGAATTCCCAAATAAAAAAAAAAAGACAAAGACTAACATAATAATTTCCATTCCAGTCAAAACTGAAGAAAATTTAATGAACATCACATTTTTAACTTGCAAACAAAACCTGCAGCCTGTGGGTATTTCAATTCATAGTAATTCCAATGTGTGTGTGAATGTGTTTGTGCGTGCATATATCTCTTTCTCTCTCTCTCAAATCTACAATGTCTATTCAACAAGGAAACTTTCAGACAGCATAAAATGCAGACAAACTATATACATTGTGAATTAAAAAAAAGTTCAATGCCGCAAAAGAATCTTTCAACCAATGCACACTTGCCATGTGCATCACATACTTCCAAAGGGTTTTGGTTGTGTATTCACTCCAAACGGATTGGCTGTCGTCGTCGTGTTGAATGAGAAACCTGAACCACCTGTGGTTGTTGTCATGGTTCCAAACCCAGACTTCCCAAACAGTCCACCACCTTGTTGATTGGTAGAACTAAATACACCACCAGAAGTAGGTCCAAATCCTGCAACAACAGTTGTTTAAGTGATGTATAAAATAAACTCAGATCTTACCAACTCCTACCAACAAAAAATAGTTATTCCAAGATGTAAGGGAGTGTTACGATCGCAAGCAGTAATAAAATCCACATAAACAAAGACACACATAGGTGCAATGGTTTGCACATGGAAGAAAAGAATGTCACATAACAAACTGATCTGTACTCAAAATTACTTCTTCTCTTCTCTCCTAAACATAAATAACGTTAACATGCTGATCTTGATTCACCACAGTATGAAGTAACATGCTAGCTTTATTGTACATCATATATCATATCACAATATTGCCTCCGCATCACACACACACACACACACACACACACACAAAAGTGTAACATATTGGACCAGCTCTGAATTTCAGAAAACTAGCCCATCATAAAACTGTTGATCATGATGCTGATATATATATATAGACTTACGCGTCATTAATCCCTTCACATACCACTTTTTACCTCCTAGCAACTGCAGCAAAATACCATCTAATTTTTCAGTCCCCATCCCTATTGCATGCTCATCCTTACAAACTACTTCGCATTACATCTTACACTGTTTTATTTATAGAAATGCACTCCATTTCACGTAAATTTCACACAAATACACAAGCACTTCAGGAACATTATATATTTACAGCAATAATTTACCTGATAATTCTTTTACATATGACCATACAATGGACTAACACAACACAGTGTCAGCAACAACAGATATCGAACAGAGTTGTCTGAGAGACGGTAAGGTATCAGCTATGCATGCGTGATGAGGCCGTTTCTGAGATGGTTATGTATGCTAAAGGGTTAAACGTACAAATGGAACCTAAGGAATATACCCAGCATCAATAATATCAACATTTTGTACCATACACATAAAATACAGTAACCTGCCATATCCTGCAATATAAATTTTGTAGAACTACTGGAATCATTACCTTTGTTACAAACACATCTACGGCTCATACTCTTACCTATGGAAGAACCTCCACCAAACAGAGATTTGTTGTCAGTGAAAATGCCTCCTGTGCCTGTACTAGTACCAGCCCCTGTACCAAAGAGGGAACCACCTGTGGATGTACCAAACAATCCAGTTTGTTGAGGAACTTGCTGTGGCCCCTTGCGATTGGCAATATAATCCTCCAAACGCAATTCTTCCAGTGACTTTGACTCATATTCCTTCATGCAGGTAATACAATGATGTCGGGTACTAATATTTTGTGTAACGCCATTCTTGACCATTGTATCCGAACCAGTTACTGGTGTAAATTTAATGGGAGTTCCAACAGCCGCAGCTGTTGTACTGTTCGTTCCAAAACCTGAAAGCAAATATTGACAACAGAGTCCTTGTGTTTAATAAAACAAACAAAGCAGCTGGTTAATCCAACATACCAAGACAGGTAACATATTTACATTAACAATGAACACACGCACTACATACAATTCCAAAACATCTATTTGTGAGTTACATCACTAACAGCCATGTTTTTAAAATAGTTCTTTGAAATAATAATGACATGGAGACAAAAAATAATTGTTTACCTCATCTTATTCATATAATTACATCTGTAGGTAAGCAATTATTTGAACCCTGTTCAACAAAAGCAAGCAGCCTGATATTTCCTAAGTCCCAAACTGGAAGTCACGTGACGTACAGTTGCCATCATAAATCCAGTTGTTTTACTTTCCCCATATTCGTGCATTTCTCTGTCTTCCATTTATTACAATAATCATGCCGTGTACATATTAACTAAAGACAGCAATATCTTCACTTAATTTGAATTGAAAACATGGATTAAAGGTCACTAAATTTCCGAGGTGAGTGGTTTGCTAACTCTGCTTCCACAAATGGATGTTGCAAAAGGGTCGTTGTGTGTTGTAGTCGGAGGTAGCCGAGTGCGTTAATGAGTGACAGCAGTACTCCTTGGAAACAAAATATGTTGGTTGAAGTCCCAGTGTTGACAATTTTTTTTGGATATGTTTTATACTTACAAACCCTCAATTAAACTGTGCAGTATCACATTCCGTATTCCTTGCATTCATCTGATATACAATTAAAAAAACAAACATATGCACTTGAGTGTATAAATTCAACAATTTATGATGTGTCAGAATTCCAATGCAATATAAATTGTAATTGTGTTCTCGTTCTCACCACCCTGAAGATGGCCACATAACTTGCTGAAACTTGTCAGTGGTTATTATGAAACACAATTACATTCAAGCACTCAAGTGCAGTTTGTTTTTAACAGAAAAAAAAAAGTAGGTGAAATATTTTTTATCAGACTCCACAACCAAATTACCAAAAATAAGAGAATATACTAACCTCCTGAACCAAAAATGCCAGTACCAGCCGTGCTTGATGTCTGGCCAAACAGGGATGGAGTAGCTTGTGTCTGTGGTTGCTGCTGTCCAAACAATCCAGTACCAGAAGAAGTTCCAAACCCTCCAAACGTAGGCTTGTTTTGGCCAAATGCAGAAGTACCACTGGTACCAAACAGACTTGTATTTGCATTCTGCTGATTCCCAAACAAATTGCTGCCTGCTGTACTTGACGGAAAACCTATAAAAATTATCAGGCACTAATAAATAAATGCTAACTTGAATTACAAAAGATTACTTTTAAAAAACACATCAGCAGACATTAAACTGAAAATGCCACAGCTAACATTTTTCAATGTAAAATAGTTCATCCTACATAAAGATCCTTTCAAAACTTCAAAATAGCTTATGAATTCTGTAATATTCTCATATCTACCAGAATATACTTCAGTTCATCCTCATTTTTATTTTTCCCATCTGACTTCACTGGCAGTCAAGAGTTACACAATGTATTACAAATCACTCATTTGTGACAAGTGTGTCACAACTAAAAATTTGGCATTTTTGAGTCACTGGTATAGAAAAAAATGTTTGCAGATGCACTTTTAACAGGTCCAATGTCATAACAATTTGCAAAACTTGCTGCTGTAGAGCAGTTGTGTCATTGTTGCACTCACAGAAAATTAAAGCACTTCAAAACCTTTAGAAATCTCTCCTGAAAAATCACACATTTTGAGTTGTGACACTGTTGTTGCAAATAACATCATTCTGAATTCAGATGACAGGCAATGCATTAGAATATTATACTGAGGAGCATTCAAGTAACTACAATGGTGTGGAAAAGCAATAAGTATTATGTATTGTGTGTGTGGATCTGTAGCTTTACTTATCCAGCATGCAAAGCACACACACTGTATTGCCATCAACTGTCTGTCCAATTTTTCCACATTACCTCATAAGGTCAAAATTTTCAGATTAAAGTTACTAAACATAAAAGTGTGCTGTTTCTCTAAAAATTTTGTCCAAAACATTTCTTATTCTAAGAAGAATAGGGAAGATACTATCATAAATGTACTACATCTTCATGTAAAATGTCAGTGAATTGTGTCAGATTTTAATGAAAATTTAATTTTCTTGATAGAAATTAAAAAAATACTCAAATATCAAATTTCATGAAAATACATCCAGTGGGAGCCAAGCTGTTCTGTGTGGATGGCGGGACGGATAAACATACGCTTTTCGCAAGTTTGCAAACGTCTAAAAAGGGACAGACTTCAGTAGAACAGTAAATACAATACAGCTGTGGCTTGACAATTACATAATAATATTTTTGTAGACTTGTTAAACATTTTCTGACAGTTGAATAAAGATAGCCCAACTGATATCACCTGCTGTATTTTTTGCTGCTCAACATGTTTCAAATGCTAGTACATTCATCTTCAGGAGCTTACGAATGTGTGGGTATACTGATCAGTAGGGATAGAGGTATTTAGAATTAGCATCTTTGTTTAGTGGCGAGTGTTTAGTGTGTTTTGATAATGTGTCCCGAGTATATTCTGACGTCATACGTATGAGTTACCATGTACCTGGTTGGATGTGCGTTGGCGTTACAGTGTGGCTCGGCTGGGGTGATGTGGTATCCTTATGTAGGCTGAGGAACTACTGTTACTGTGACTAAACACTCACCACTAAACAAAGATGCTAATGCTAAATACCTCTATCCTTACTGATCAGTATACCCACACAGTTGTAAGCTCCTGAAGATGAATGTACTAGCATTTGAAACATGTTGAGCAGCAAAAAATAAAGCAAGTAACATCAGTTGGTCTATCTTTATTCAACTATCATGATGATGCATGGTCCAATAAACATAAGATTTTCTGACAATTTATGTTGTAAAAAAAATGAGAAGTAACTGGGAAAGTTATGAAATCTTCCTCAGTGGAACACAGTGCAGGTATCACATAGCTTCCTAATTTTAAAAATGTACCAAATGCTGATGGCTGTGTAGTCTGAGCCTGTCCAAATACAGGCGTAGCTGTAGCTCCACCAAACAGACCACCAGTGGTGGGAGTGCTACTACCAAACAAAGAAGAACCTGCTGATCCAAAAGCTGGTGTAGTAAATCCTGTTGTAGTAGTTTTGCCAAAGGTTTGTCCAAATGGACCTGCTGCAGCTCCAGTGCTAAAGCCCCCTCCACCTGTACAACAATTCACATTATGTACTACAATATACATAGGTCATTTCAGAAGTTCTGTGTATGATTTTATTGTAATGACAAAATACAACACAACAACACTGCTGATATTCCATAACGCTGAAACATACATTCCCTATACAATGTAGTCACCAGCACTGTCCACACACTTTTCCCAACTATGTGATTAATGATTAATTGCAGCTCTATGTTCATCCTTGTTCATATGATGTAAAGAGGCCATGACAGCAGTACTGATAATGTCTTCCAATTCAAATCGTTTACCCCAAGTAATCAGATGGGATGAGATCTGGAGAGTAGGGAGGATTAACAACACCTCCCAGCCCCAACTCTGCACCAGATTTTTACCATCACAATGGCAACGAGTTGTATTTTCCTGGAGCAAAATGACACCATGCTCAAGCAGTTCAGGTTGTTTATGGCAAAGACACCTCCTTATTTTGTACTGCATGAGTGCACAGTAATATTAGCCACTGACCGTTGCACCAGTTAGCACTGGATGGTCAAACACAAGATCATTTCGGCTTAAAAATATTATGTGCATGACTTTCAGAGCACCCTGACTGACCTGTACAATTTTCTTCCTCAGTGACTTTTTGATAGGTCATTCAGTAATCTGTTTCTTCAGTTGGAGGTTAAATGAATGCATCCATGACCCATCAAATGTTAAAATGTAATACAACAAATGCACTGCCTTCCTTTCTCCAAAGCTGCAGATGAGTGGTGGCAAGAAGAACACAGATGGCTCTGCGGTCACTGTTAAGCACATGTAGAATCCACTTTGCACAGACTTTTTGTTTCCCCAAGCTGTTGGTGTGGATACAGTAAACTCTTGCTGGAGAGCCTGCGACTTCTGTAGCAATTGCCATGCATGAAATCTTTTTGTGTGATGAAGGTCAGATTTCACTTGTTCCATGTGGCGTTCAGCTGTCACCAGAGTTGGGGCTCCAATGTGAGGGGTTATGCCTGTCTCTCTCAGCAATTTGCAATGGCACTCACAATTCAGCAAACAGTTTCACATGAAGGCACATGTGACCCTAAATCTTCCTTCAGTGACTTCTAACACTCTATAGAGCACTTTTACCCAACAAATCATGAAATTTTATTCATCTTCTCATGTCCATCCACGACACACTTCCTTTTAGTCTCTTCCGATCCACAGCTAAACAGCAACTTACATCACACAGACAGTGTGCCTTTGTGACAGCAGAAATACTGCCACTAGAGCCACTCATGTGATTTTAGCTAAGACATATGAAGCACTGTACAGTGCTGCCACCATACACAAAACTTCTGAAATGACCCACGTATCACACATTACAAATGGAAGGTAAAAGTTACCATCCCACCCACTCTCAAAAAACACTAAAGACCAAGCAATATCAAAACACATGATTAATAACTGCTTTGTATGATACAAAACAAGGTATCTTACTTTAGGGAAATACCATAAATCTTTGAAAAGAAACTAGTTCCATAACCAGATGATTAGTATAATTCCTAAAGATTATTAATCAACAGTGTGTAAAAACTATTCCCATCTATGGCTATAATAATACTGACTTACCAAATGTTGTAGCACTACTGGTCTGCCCAAAAGTTGATTTCATGTCTCGAAACATGATGGTTGGCCTTCCAAAACCTTAGAAAAGACAATTACAAAAAATTTATATCTATTTTGTTTACATAGTAATTTGGATTTTTTGTGTTCTCTGAAATATATTGTATTATTGCCTCTTCTTAAATTTCATTAGGACGTACAAAATAAAAATTCATTAAACTGATTAGGTACACAAAAACTCAAAAGTACAGTTATTTGAAATTGGGGATGGGGGAGGGCAGGGGAACATAAATCATACTACATGATAATAGTGTCTGTTACAGGTTTTCTGAAAATGGTTAATTGAATACGGTTCCTGCACTCAAATTATAGTTATACCTAGGATCATTATTGTATTCCACATTAGATGTTCTAAAGCAAAGGTCAATTTTGGGCGAATGTTGGTAAATAATGAAAAAATGTCATTTATGGCAGTGAAAGATGCGAACATGAAAAACAAGTCATCTGCATACCTAAAAACCTCAATCTCCCAAGAGCATGTACTTCATTAACATAGTTATAATTTTACTGTGTTGCAAACATTCGCAAATACATATCACAGAATAAGGCAGATGACTGACAAAAAACATGTTAAAAATGGATCACAATTTACATACACAGGGAAAGCAACCAGATTATCAAACTGTTTAAGAGTATTAATTGCAAAGGTCACCTTACAGACAAATAATCAAATTGAGCACGTCTTTAAAAAAAAAACCTAAACAGCCAAACAAGTACATGAACAGCAGGATATACCAACTAACATGCCCCAAATATTTCAAACAATATGTTTTACAAACTGGCTGAAATTTCTCACATGGTTTAAGGAACGCATCAATTCTTCTGAAACTGTAACAACAGATCAAAATGTGCGTATCTTCTTAAGAATGGATATCCCTTAGAAACTAAACAAAATGATTGAATTATTACATGTCATTAAACAAGGATGCTACATCATGAGTGCATGAATCCTGGACACCTGTTCACCAAGGGAACTGAATTTTGTACACTGGCACCTAAAATTTTTGCATGTTTTTCCCCTTACATACAAAAACGTGCATCAGTTCACCTGCATCAGGCAAAAAGCAGCAGATAACAGTGACGTTCAGGGGTCACTCCACAATTATGTCTTCAGTAAAGAACTTACACCATGTTCACCCTTCTGGCATATAGAATTTGGAGGCCACTCTTTGATTTGTAAATCTTTGTGAACCTTTGCATTACATGAGTGCCATCAAAAAATTTTATCCTTACACAAAATCAACAAATGGGTCACAAATAAACAACAAGCACACAGTCAGCCCTAAGATAATCTCAGTGCTTCACTACATGAATAATAAATATCACAGATGAAGATCAGTAATCTCACCTCAATTGTGTCATAAATGCCTGTAACTTGCAAGCAGTTGTCCTGTGTCTGGCAAACTAGAAAACCAAATCCAAGAATTCAAAATACAAAATTAACATGCATGTAGCATACTGTGCATATACACTGCATATTCTTAATTTACCGTTAATTTGCCTCATTTATAATACTTCCTCACTATGCTAAATAACTGCACACAGCCATCCAGGATATCCACGTTGAATAAAATTGATACACTCCATACTCACAATAGACCAAATTCTCTGGACCAGATAGGTCATTCTGATAATACTGTTAGTTTATGCTGACAAAATACATTCCTTTATCTATTAGAAAAATTTCTATTTTGACAATGCACTACTATTATAGTATTACAGATTACAACGCACTGGGAATTGTAACGAATATTCCAAGGGAAAACTGTTCCAGTTTTGTCAGCAAGGAATGGTAGGCACTAACATAGATTTTACGACTAACTTTCACTTCCATTAGAATGATTAAAGACCTTGACGTCTTATATACATGTTACAAAATACGTAACTGCAAATAAGCAATATTTATTGACGCAACAAAAATTCAGCCCTAACATGGATTTTACGACTAATGTTCACTTCCGTAAGAATGATTGAAGACCTTGACGTCTTATGTACATCAGTTACAAAAATCGTAACCGCAAATAAGCAATGCTGTATTGACGCAACATAAATTCAGTTACAACGGACAACTACGCAGTAAACCACAAACTATTCCTCTCAGTAAAATATACCACAAATCAACCAAAGCATTAAAAACAACACTACTATGAAACTTACAGTCTCAATTCGCATTCAGAATTCCAAATTCACTGCTCTGACGCCTCTGAGTAACGGCTATAACGTGATGTTAATATTACCGCCACTTCCACGCGACAAGTGATGTCGCAATTGAAATACTAAATATCAGTATCTAACTGCGGTATCAGAAACTTTACACTATCCAATCACACACCACGCCCAGCAAAAAACATCCACACAAACCAATAATAATAAACAGCCTCATATTACTCATATACTTACATTACACAACCATGACACAAATTGCTCAACTAGTTGCAATGCAAAATGTCTGCCCCAATATGTCCGCACAGTACCACCAACGCAGAACAAACTCTTCTTTAGAATATGGTACAGTAGTTTCGCTTACCTACCGTGTGTAGCGCTGTTATTTCTCACCAAACTGCAAAACGTACGTAATAAAATGCCGATTATCGTACAAGATTGTAAGGTATGTAGGCGTTCCCATTAGTCACAACGGATACCAGAAAATTAGTGTTGAGACCAACACAAAGCGAATTCATTTTTGCGAGTACACACATGAAACAGGGCTTTTGATTTACTAGTGTAGCTTCTGAAATACTATTGCTAAATGGTAGGCTGTATAAAGGCTGCCCAATTATTTACCTGTGATGGGCAAAAAAAAAATTCAACATCAAATGTTTATCTTTATTATAACTCTGGTATATTTATCTGAAAACTTGAGGCTTTCTTTTACATTACCCAACTTAATATCAGGAGTACACTGTTGTGCATATTACTGATTTTGATTATTCTCATTAGCAATAATGCATAACAGATTATGACACTATCACTGCACGCCAAGTATCTCGATGTATGATTATAATACCGCATATTTACTTCTCGTTTTCATTTTGAGAAACCAGGGGAGACCATTAACGATATTCCTAGACCTGTAAGACCAAAATGGATCAACAAATAAAGCCCAACTGCGTGTTTGCTAGTTGATGAAGCTAATGATGAAATTCTGGCATAACAAAAGTATGCTCAACAGTTAAAAAAATTGGGTACCATAGCTACAGTTAGTCAAAGCACGCTGGAATGAATGTCCCAACAGATTAATTGCAGGTTGGATGTTAAGTTTTTGTATCTCTTCACATTCCATAAATATTTATTGAGTGTATGATAGGCAAAATACTGGCATTGATGGGAATCAAACGTAAGCATTAAATGGAGATGATGATCTCTTGCAGATAAAACGCATATTAGGCTTTGTGTTGATACATATGTAAAAAAGGTTCAAAATAGTTTGTATGTGCCATTTCACAAAGGTATGACCATAAAATGCTATAATGAATGATATAATTGATTTTCTATAATCAACTGATGTAAAAATTCATATGATAGTACCCTAATCAGGCAAACAACTCATGAGGCAATAAATAAGACTTTTTCTTCCTTGAATATTATCAATAACTGATACTTATTAGCAATAAATTATTTTGAACTCTGGCATAATTATGGCTGTGGATCATTGGTCATACCTGGGAAATATCATTGGTAACACTAATAATAATAACAAATGCATAAAAGGGAGAATTAGGATGGGCAATAAGGCCTACTATGCAAATAGACAACTGGTCAACAGCAGCCTCATATCAAGAAACAACAAGTTGCAGATATACCGTACGTTGGTATGCCCAGTGGTTACCTATGGTTCAGAATCGTGGACACTCACCATGGAAGAGGAAAGAGCATTAGCAGTATTTGAAAGGAAAATACTGCGGAAAATATATGGACCAGTGAAAGAAAACAAATTATGGAGAATTCAACGAAACGATGAATTAGAAGCTATAATTAAGGGGGAGAACATTGTCAGGTTTATAAAATGCCAAAGAATACAATGGCTTGGTCATATAGAAAGAATG
>Ga0209755_10007745_pt1 | contig 11602 bp, 13 predicted proteins | sample TergutCo191P1_FD_187301 | JGI IMG/M metagenome (GOLD analysis project Ga0209755, IMG submission 187301) | Cornitermes sp. P1 segment gut microbial communities from Petit-Saut dam, French Guiana - Co191P1 (SPAdes) (version 2) | ecosystem: Host-associated > Arthropoda: Insects > Digestive system...
GGGGATATGTTGTGTTCATCATTTAGGTGGTTGTTTTTAGAGAATTATGCGTAAATGTAGTATCGCTCTGTTGTGTTGAGGTGGGTTCCTTTGCCGTGGTATTGTAGGATCTGCATTGTGTTGTGAATCGGGCCAAATATTTTGAGACAGCATAGTGTTCTTATCTTCAGGAGCCATAAATTGTAAGAAGGGTGCATTTTTTCTTGGATTGTTTTAAAGAAGAGACCTGTACATTGTTGCAGAACTTTCAGCACCAATCACCCGGTGATGCAGCACCACATCCCAAGAGAATGGAAATGTTGAGAAGCGACGTGTGTGAGGAGACTCTTTCTTAGAATTTTGACATGCAACCAACATTTCATGCTCACTCTCACTCTCTCTCTCTCACTTACACACATGAGTGTGCACTTGTGGTTGTGTGCATGTGTAACAGTACCTCAGTATCACAGGTTTATGTGTACCCAATGGAGCATATGCTCTCTTTTCGCAATTAACACACAAGTTCACTTTAGTTGTCTTCATTTCTGCAGATCTGCTCTAGATGGACAGATGCTAATATTGAAGAGTCCAGTTCTATAAGTTGTGGTCAATGGTTGTCCAAATTGGTGCCTTGAGCTATGACTTTTAACAGATTAAGTACTACATTTTTAGACTTGTTTAAATGCATAGTGACTGTAACATATTTCTCTCTTCTGATGAGAATAGCATTTTGTATGATGAAACTAGCAAGATCCATGTCTCGTTTTCCAGTGTGTTTGCTTTGAAGATTTGTACATTGATGAGGGGAGTATAATATTAAAATTTATCTGAAAGTAGTGACATGTGATGATGATGGCAAATGGATTGAACTGGCTTAGGATAGGATGCAATTACAGGTTTTTCTTGTGTGTATGTATGTGTGTGTGTGTTTATTTATTACATTTTTATTCTGTAATAAGGAATTCCTTATATTGATGAGGGACCCTTAACTGCCATGAGTGTGATTGCTTCCTTACTGTTTTCTGTACTAGGATCAGAATCAGAATTAGAGATCAACAATGACCACAGCATGGTGACATCAACAACAAACCTTGTGGCAAATCTTAATGTGAATATGAACGTAAACACAGCAGGAAACACGCAGCAGCATGGTTATTGTATTGTGGCAGGAGCAGACAGACTACAGTTCCACGAACGGTGTGGAACTTTGGTGAAACTCTCATGTAACAACCGCACAGCAGAGCGGAGACGTCCGCTGGATGAGTTCAACAATGGAGTAGTAATGACCCATCGACCATTGCGAGACAATGAACTGTTTGAGGCAGGTTACAGTACAGTTGTAGGTGTTTGTACTGAAGTAGTTGGTACTGCAAAGAACTTCCCTCCCTCTGCCTTTGTGTGTGTGTGTGTGTGTGTGTGGTTTCATTTCTGTTTGTCTCAGTATGTATGATGTGAGTACCCTATGTTCAGTGTTGTTGGAATACCCTTTGTTCCTGTGTGACAGATTCTATTTGTCACGGTGCTATGTAAATACCATTTGTCCCAGCATCATAGAGATGACACCTTTTGTCCTGGTATTGTATAAATATCCTTTGTCTCATCATTGTATACTTAATACCATTTGTGCCAGTGTTATGTGAATTCCTGTGTCCCTGCATACCCTCTATCCCCTTATGTAGATACCCTTTCTTTATGTATTATGTCAATACCTCCCCTCTGACATTACATGAATACACTTTGGTCCAGTGTGCTCTGGTTCTAGCATGGTATATTGATACCCTTTGTCCCATTATGATGTGGATTTGAGGTCCTCAAGGCTGTGATTATCAAGATATTCTGGCATGTCATGTTGTTAGGTAGATAGGTACTAGTGTTTTGGATGAACCTGCTGCAAATCCTAATACTCAGCACTGTGAGAATCTCAAATTGTTGTATGTTTTTCAGATTCGTATTGATCGCCTTGTAGACAAGTGGTCTGGCAGCATTGAGGTGGGTATCACAACACACAACCCAACAGCGCTAGAGTTCCCCGCAACTATGACAAATATGCGCAGTGGTACCACTATGATGTCGGGCTGCGGAATCTTGACCAATGGGAAGGGTACACGCCGAGAGTATGGCGAGTTCAATTTGGATGAACTGAGGGTAAGCAGTGGTGCCATTATCTCTTCACTGTTTCTTGGTGGTGTACTGTCACTGAAAGATGATCATAAATTATGAATAGGTAAGGATCTGAAAGGATTTAGTGGTGGAATATTTCAGGGCACTGTCCAGGCATTCTTGTGGGAGAATTTAGAGAAACCATAAGTAATGAATAAGGATAGATGAAATTCAAACTGGGAGCATCCCAGATGAAAGCTGCAGTGGAATGTGGTTTGATATGGTTCTGTATTGTACAGGAAGGCGATCGCATCGGAATGATGAGGAAGTCCAATGGGAATCTGCATTACTTCATTAATGGGCTGGATCAGGGTGTGGCTGCCACCAAGGTGCCTGCCTGTGTCTGGGGTGTTGTGGACTTGTATGGTATGACTGTCAAGGTACAAAATCAAAAAGCTGGTTTAAGTTCTATTCTAAGTACAGTAACTGTGGTGGCACCTGGTGTCTTATCTGGAGTCACGTGTTGTTTTCATAACTGCATTATGTTGCTGCAGGTGACGATAGTTGACAGAGATGAACGGGAAGAACAGAACCTGATTACAAGGCGGAACACAGCATTGAGAGACCACCAGATTCTTCATGGGCTGAATGGTATCACAATTATGTAACTGTTACTTACAGTCAAACTCAGTTATTACGCCACAAAAGGGACTGAATATTTTGTGTTGTAAACAAGTGTCATTATAACCAAGGAGTATAATGTACTGTTAACAGTGATGAATTAATTGGTACCACAGGCTATCTGACTCTATGGGTGAAATGTCTTATTAACCAATGTCGTTATAACCGAGTTCAACTGTATTTGAAAAAGTTGTAGTGTGCTGGTGTTGTGGTTGGGTTATATTCTGATTCATGTATGTGGAAGTATGTATAACACAATGGAAACAAGTTTTAGAATTAAGACTCCATTTCCAGAGATCACAGCTCTTGTTCTGAAATCAGGTGTGTACAGTGTGTACAGAACAGTTCAAACAAAAGATTCTGTCATGAGCTGCACACAGCATTTCACTGAAACCAGCTATTGTGTGCCTTGTATGCAGATCTCCCTGAGGAGGACTTTGTGGACCGGCTCATGTTCCATTCCAATTGTGGTACCCATGCTGCTGTCATCAACAACTGCCGCACTGCTCACCGTCCCAAGTGAGTGTTTCTTTTTTGTGGCTTTTGTGAGCAACAGGACACAGCAGGTATGCTGCAATGTTTGTCACTGTGAATCATTCAGTTTAAATCAATAGGCATAAAGTATGTAACAAAGAGGTAAAATCAAAGATCTTTTTCTATCCATGTGCCATCCTCACAATTTTCACAGATTGTTGCTGATATTTCTTACACAGTCATGTCACAATCCCTTTTCCATCCAGACAGCTTTGAAGTACTTTAATTTGTTCACAGTGCAATGGATGACTTCAACAATGGTGTTGTTTTGACAAACCGTCCCCTGAAACCAAATGAGCTGTTTGAAGTTCGACTAGACAAGATGGTGACCAAATGGGCAGGCTCAATTGAGATTGGGGTTACTACTCACAACCCAACAGAACTGGAATACCCTTCCACCATGACCAACGTGAGGCAAGTATATCACTTGTAGGCCAGGGGTGCTTATTTGTTTGTTTCTGTATTGCTGAAAACATTAAATCAACTAACAAGCAATCAAGAGTACATCACATTTAAATAATGATGTTGGTGTATGTGATGACCTTAAAAAAACTGCTCTTAGAACCTAATTTCAAACTTTTATGCATTTTTCAAATGAAAAGGGACAGTGAATGGTGTGTAATAGTAAACGTATATGTGTTTATTAGTAAACGTGTATTTTTCATTTAGATGGTACAGGTAGCTGAATAAATGTGAGAATGGACATCAAATGAAAATTTGTTTGATAGGAAGTGGATCACAAGTGTTTGTATATAGAAGGGTCAGGCAGTAACAGTATGCAAAGTGAATGTATGGGAATGGAAGAAATGTGGTTGCATTTCATCCTGTCTCATTTAACATGATTTCTAGCTTATATGAGACAGATAAGAAGAGTTGCCATTCTCTTCCATTTTCTCATAATTTTTCCATCTCAGTTTCTTGCTGGCTTTTTCTTCTCTTCTTGCTTACCTTCAGTATGTGGAGGCTCATTTTATTTTGGGTCATTCCATAAGTATAATTTTTTAAAATTGTTTTCTGATACATTTTATGTTTGTTTCTGTCATCAGTGTTCAAAATATGTACAAATCCATGCAGGTTTTTTTAACGGCAGCAGGGAAGATGTGGGCTAACAAACTAACCAACTACATGGACTAGAGTCCTTGTAAACCCTAATACAGATTGTATCTTTAATCTTTTCTGTCAGCACGAAAGCTATCACAGGAGCTTTGTGGCATATGAAACCTCACTAAGAATTTGGAATTCAACTTACCTTATTTCATACAGGGATCTCAAATGCTGATCTCTATCTTTGAAGTAGACTTTGCACTTCAGAAATTATGTCTTAACGCATGGTGGAGCTCTCATATTGCAGTATTGGCAGTTTTGCTTTAAGTGTTGTCTGTGTGTTTGCAGAGAATGTGGATTGTTCACATAAACTTTATCTTTCTGTGTTTCCCACAAGTAATAGTCACATGGATTCAAATGTGGAGATCTAGAAGGCCATAGTTCACAAATTATCTACTATTTGCCAAATACCTCTTCTTTTTTTTTTTTTGTGTGTGGCCTGTGCCGTTGTCCTGTATGAAGTAACTGTACATTTTTTTATTCTCTCATCTTGTCGTAGAAAGGTGTCTAAATTAACTGAATGTAATGGTAGGAATTTGTTATTTTTTTTAAAAGGGGTGAACCCTATGATGTTTTGCACACCCACTATACACTAGACACCACTGAACTTGCATCTGGAATTTTTCCACTAATCTTCACACAGTAGAATCTTGGTACAAGGTTTCTTGATTTAAGATTTGCTTGCATTTTAGGTTTATTTTTGTGGTCATGGCTAAACCTACTTTTAAATAGTGTATAAGATTTCTCAGTTTAAGTTCCCCCCCTCTCTCTCTCTCTCTTTTTTCTCCACCCTGTACTGAAGACAAAAATTTTGTCCCTACACCATTTTGGAACCTCAATTTAGGGTTCATATTTATAGTTTTGAAGTTTGGACTGCACAAATAATGTCATTGTAATGTGCAGTGGGTGCGAAGTAATGTCGGAATTGATTGCAAACTAGCAGCAGTATACTATTCATTCTTACGAGATAATGTGGTTGTGACAGGTCAAAAGGCCCCTCCCAGGAGCCATTTACACATAAACACAGTCATAATTCAACACTGTTTTTGGTTGATAATTGATGTGAGCCACCTTGTAATTGGGCATCACACACCACACTGACAGAAGGTGGACTGAAAATATCTTATGCAGTGAAACCCTAATTTTGGTTCATTTTTCAAATTTTGTCTTTGTGTCTGATAAAGTAAATATAAAATGCACATATAAAATGAATTGAAGACAGACTTTTTTAGGTATTAGGTTTAAATGTAGAATAACTATAATGTTTTCTAACAACACTTATATGTTTCTGTTTGATTTGGACACATACCTGTTTACAAAGTTTTCATATTGGAAGGTATAAAGGGCTTGTGTCTCATACAAATCTTCAGTGGGAGTTCTGCTGTGTTTTTCTTTCACACAGCATTGTGGATGTGGGATCACTTTTACAAAACATAATAGCAACTTTTTTTCCATAACATATATTGCAAATTAACACTCTTGGCTCAACAGAAATCATATCTGACTTGCTCTACCTGCTATGTATATGAGACACACCATACAGCTGGGTGAGCATCTCACATTCCAACACAGCTGATATAACTCCAAGCTGATTCATGATGCCTAAGGCAGCTTATATTTCCCTTTGCTCAAGGAACTGATTAAATATACATTTTTTAGTTCTGCAGCTAGTTGAGAAATTGTTCACATTTTAAAGATCCTGAAATTTTGTTGATGAGTTCACATAAGCTTGCCACTTGTTGCTGTCCTGAGCCAGATGAATCCAGTTTTATGTCCCATCCTATTTTTTAAGGTCCCTTTTGACACTTTCATTCTCATGCTGCTCATCTATCCCTGTTACTGTGTTTTACTAAATGTTCAACAGACTGATCTACAGCATTGTGTTAAAACTTATGTTATTTATAAATTTTGGCACCACGTTGCAGCACAGTATAAGGAAGTGCAACTAGAAGATTTAGATATTTAATGTTGCACAACTTCTGTGCAGTAAATGTGTGTGTTTGTATATGTATAAGTTTTATTTTGAAGTTATTGTATAATGAGTTGGAAATAAAATTTTCTCATAGAAGATCTAGTTTACCTTTCTGTCAACAGATTTCACCTCTCTTCAAACAACTGAATTGTTTATGTACAAAACAACATGCATGTTTACCGCAAGCTGCTGTACCAGCCATTTTTGACAATGTCATTGTCTGTTTTTTGTGATTTTCAGTCAAATTTAGATTGAAGTGAAATTTATTACTGTGTTGTGGTATTTTTTTATGTAATTTATAGATTTAATACTGTATATTTTCATTATATTTCACATTTTTTATTAGTGTTTGTGAGAATAGTGATGGGCACAATTTCAAGGCTAAGTAGAAATTTTGATGACAGTGAAATAGTGGATTTAATAGATAATTACAGCAGTGACAATGATGTGTTCCTGCGTGACAGTGACTCTGAATACAGTGGAAGTGACATTGAAGTATGAAATCCTACAGTACCTGCTCGTACAGTATCAGCCAGTGATGATGATAACGATGACTACGTTGACACAAATAAGGAGAATTACAAAGAAGTTCTGTCACCTGAACAATATATCTCCTCTATATTTTCATTTTCAGAAAGTTGCTGGACTGAAACACATGCCACCTTCTTAATTTCTTCCAGTTGCTTATTTCTGTAAGTGTTCAGTGACTATTCTTTCGTTGTGGTAACAGAACCCAACAGACCTGCCAATGAGTATATTTCTAAGCAGACAAGACAGTCTTTTCAAATCTCTGAAGAACTAAATTAACATCAGTTGACAGAAATAAAGGGATCTCTAGCATGTATCTTGACATGGGCATTATAAGTAAACTTACCATTGCCTTTTACTGGTGCATCTCAGGCTACACCATAGTTTGACAGGTTGTTTTCAGAGGACAAATTTTCTTGCCTTCTGTAACCTTTCATCTTGTATATAGTAAGGGATTGCTAGTCCCATCAGAAGCATGATATGACCCATGCCTGCCAAAATATCAGACTGTTGCTGACCATGACAACAGTGTGTTTAGACACCAATATGCACCCAGTGAACAGCTGAATGTAGATGAGAGTTGTGTGAGAACTAAGGACAGAACTTCCATAACACAGTATCTGCCCAACAGACACCATTGTCACTCATAAATAAAGATCTAAATGATGTATGATTCTTTTTCGAGTTATTGTCTGGGATTCTTTACATACAAAGGTGCAATGTTTGAGGAAGATAAAGCAGAAATTGCAAAGTGTTGGCATGTGCATACCATTGTAGTGAAGTTACTACTGACAAGTAATTGTTTCAGCAATATGATGTTGTTTGTGTACCTGGACAAGAGGAAGAAATTAGGTACTGGAAAATGGTGACAGTCAACAAAATAACTTGAATGGTTTTCATCGGTTATATCCTGTGAAAATGGAACTGTCAGGGCCCAGGAAAGGTGAAATGAGGACTTTTATATGCCATCAGTATTATCAAACACTTACTTGGGCTTTGAGTGGTTGACAGTGAAGGACATTACTATTGAAGATTGTCAACATTTACTAGGTCTGTGGAAACTTTAGGAGAAGAATGGGTCACAGTACTATGTCTGTAGCACTGAAGAGAAACAAAGGTCATCTAGAATGGTCTGCAACAGGTGCTCCAGGGGTAGGCATGGGGATTGTTCCCCAAAGCATAACTGCTGACTCTGCAATGTATGGGTTGCAGCATTTTATAAAAAATTATGTATTTCAGAAACTAATTGCAGTGCAGGGACCATATTTATGTCAGTATGTACAGAATTGAGTGCTTCTTCTGATAGTTGCTCTGACCAGTGGATTAAAGAGATGAGGAAAGGTTTACTGGTCTTAAAATTTGAATTTTAGTTTTTTTTAAATTTTCATTTGTGATTAAATTTTGTTTGCATGTAAAATTCTAGGATTAGAACCATTGTGTACTTTCTGTGATTTTAAGAAATATTGCTCTAATGATCGTACATTTAGCTTGAGCACTTGCAAAACTGCCGTGGAAGGTAGCATGGGAACAAGAGGGTTATTGTTTTCCTCCCACCCCACCTAGATCTTCCAAGTAGCTTCTTTTCTTCAGGATTCCCCACCAACACTCGGCATGCATTTTTCATGTGCCCCATGTATGCCACCTGCCCTGCCCATTTAATCTTGGTTGACTTGATCACCCAAATAATATTTGGCAAGAAGTACAAATCATGAAGTTCATTATTATGTAATTTTCTCCAGCCTTCTGTTTCTTCCTGCATCCTAGATACAAACTCAAAGACTTTCAGGTAATATTTCCATCAAGAGCACATGCTGACTTTTACATATGTAACATTAAATTTATCTCAGCAAGTTGGGGCATGTTTCTCTGGTACAGCTTAGGGTTCCCGATAGCCAGCACTGTAACAAATACTAGGTTCATACTAATGGCATTTAATTGGTTGCATAAGCAGATATACATTACCTGTATGTGAAGTTAGAGTGTAACTAAATTATTATTGGCATACTTTTTACACGGGGACCGCGGTAGCACAGTGGTTAAGGTACTGTGTTACAAATTGGAAGGTCGCTGGTTCAATCCCAGATGGTGTCATTGGAATTTTTCATTGACATAATCCTTCTGATCACACTCTGGCCCTGGGGTCGACTCAGCCTCTAACAGAAATGAGTACCAGGAGTATTTCCTGGGGGTAAAAACAGCCGGTGCATAAGGCTGACAAGCTTACCACCATCCTGGGCCATTGTCACGTAATCTGGGAACCGTAACTTCCTGGAACCCTCTGGGCACCTCGGGCCTGTAATGGGACAGATTTGCCTTTTTATACTTTTTACAGATTATAGTGTTTATTAGTTTTGCTACATCATTAAGACAAAGGAACACTTCAGAGACACAACCGAAAGATATAAATTAAATTTTTTTAGTCATGCTTTTGTCGTGTAGGGCTCTACAACCTACTTGTAAGAAAACTGCTTGAGAATATTTTAAAGATAAATATGTGACATATGTCACTACTGTATTATACAGGTTTGTATAAGGCATAAGTTAGAAAGAATGGGTGTACCATCCTCCTTAGTAGTAAAATAAGGCTGTGTATGTGATCAGTGGTGCAAGATACATAAATTAACACAGTCATGAGATTAACCAGAAATTAGTAATGTAAAAAGAAGATGATGATATAAATAAAATTAACAGTAATAAGTGTGTTTGACACATTGCCCATATTTGTTTAGTTACAAATTCTCAGTTGCTTATCCATCATAATAGTTTGATAACCCCCATTTAACTAAACCATCAAACTACCAGATAAAGGTATCTGCACCGTATTGTGAGCTCAGACACCAAAACCAAATGTACTTTAACCTGAACACCAGGATAAGGACACTTTTGTGTAGTAGTTCAGGGCTGAGATGACAATTTAGAAATGCAGTCTGACGCATAAATGTATGTTGCTTTCAGTATATCATTCTAAGTATGAGCAATGTCCTTGGTGAAATAGTGGAAAAATTAGGTAAGTGAGGAAATGGAAGAAGGGGGGAACCATTATGTACCTGACCCAGTGTACCAGCTTTATAGTAAACTGTTAGCAACAACATGTGTGGTAGAAGTGAACTAGATTATGTAAGGGATTGAAAACCACTTTGAAAGTGGATTATGTAATAATAATTTGATACATGATAAATATTGAGTTATAGTATTATTGTTATTATTATCTTCATCATTGATTAATTGTGCACTTTCAATGGAAATACAACCTACTAATTGGTACAAGGAACTCTGTAAACATGAAACTGGTAGAAGAATCCTCATGCTATGTTATTTTTTACTGTGAATGGTGAAGTTTCACACCTGTATAGAACAATAGGCAAAATTGTTTTTCTATACATTTTAATACTTATGTTTATAGATAACAAACTGGAAGACAAAGGATTTTGAACCAAAGGGTAGCAGGCATTCTGCAAAATTATTCTGCTCTGTAATTTTTTTGTACGTGCTGTCAGTATATGGTGATTTATAACTCATCAACTCTTCATGGCAATCTCACCGTCATCCTCAAAGGCACTAGGCTCAGGTACTAGTTGCTCAGCCTTATATATTTCTATCTTCATAAGATCTTTAACTGTATGTAGAGTGAATAACCGTCAGAAGTCATTCTTCCACCTAGTTAAAATAACGTGGAAATCTACAAGCAGACCACGTTTCATGCCCTTTTCCGAGTTAGTTCTTGGCTGGTAACACTTCTTATGTGTATGTCCTTGTACAAGTCTCTGGTTCTGTTGGTTATTTTTCCCCCCCAAGTCCTTTAATTTCACCATAAAACTGTTCCCTGTCTTTGTACCTGAAATGTCTACTAGTTTCACATTTTACATTGTTGAGCTTATCTCCATTAATTTTGCTCAGATACTATAACCATTGAAATTTAGCTTGCTTCCTTTGATATAAAAGTTTTGAGCACTCTTTGTCAAACCATGATTGATGCTGCTTCAGTCTGTAATAAACTGGATTGTCTTTAGCTGAGAGTGTGACATTGTTTTAGGCATCTCCAAAACAAAGTTAAATAAAATAATCTTTACAAAATCACATTAACTCAATTGTAATAAGCCGTGTGGTACCTGTTCATTTTTATTTGTTCTGGCAGGACCTATTTGTCTTAACATTAGAGTGTTGATAAAACTGATGGTTTGTTTTTGGTTGATACTGTCATTGATAATGTGGGCTTGCCCTTTATTCTCCATTTATTTGTGATTTATGGTTAAATACTAGTTGCATGTGGGTTCTATGAAGCAGATGGGCAGAATGTGTCAGAATAAATATTTATGGAATCATATTCCTCCTTTGTGTACTGTTAAAACATAGTTCTGTCATATTCTTTTATTCTGTCTGCAGGTCAGGCACATGGATGATGACAGGAAATGGGGTTATGCACAATGGAACTACAGTTATTGACGAGTATGGTCAGAACTTGGACAGACTGCAGGTGAGTATTATTGTCAACGGTTCACACTTCCTACTTCTGTGTCTAAGACTCTGTGAAGAATATATTAGAATTCATGAATGGTGGTTAAAAGAATATATGGATTATTTTCAAGGTTGATTTTAGAGTGTATTCTTGAAGAGCATTGTTAAGTGATTTTTAAGAATATTAGCCCAACTTAAACCTTACAGATACATCTATCACAGGTGTTATATATATATATATATATATAT
>Ga0209755_10007747_pt1 | contig 11599 bp, 9 predicted proteins | sample TergutCo191P1_FD_187301 | JGI IMG/M metagenome (GOLD analysis project Ga0209755, IMG submission 187301) | Cornitermes sp. P1 segment gut microbial communities from Petit-Saut dam, French Guiana - Co191P1 (SPAdes) (version 2) | ecosystem: Host-associated > Arthropoda: Insects > Digestive system >...
TCTTGAAAATTACGCCACTTTAAACCGCTCCACTTCCTTCATTAATACGTTAACTCTCTCATGATTTGCCGCGGTTAGATCATTGACCTTGTTTACAGCGGCATTAATTTGATCCGCTCCTGTTGCCATCTCGTTCATGCCGCCTGTAATCTCCTGGGTTATAATATCAAGGTTTTTACCTTCATTTACTACTTCTGTCGAGCCTGTGCGCATTTCTTCGGATTCGCTCTTAACATGCTGGGTAATTTCATTGAGGTCTCCAACGGCTTCCAATACCTGTTTACTGCCCTGGCTCTGTTCCTCCATTGCGTTACGGATGTTCTCTATCTGTTCGGATACGGTTTTTATGTGATCGTCAATTACTTCAAATTTCTGGAGAACATCATTTGTTGACTGGGTAATTTTATCAATCGATTCTTTTATCTTTTTTAACACATTGCTGATAGTTTTTGACTGCTCGGAAGAATTTTCCGCGAGCTTTCGGATTTCATCGGCTACAACCGCGAAACCTTTGCCTGCTTCCCCCGCGTGAGCGGCTTCAATGGCGGCGTTCATCGAGAGTAAATTGGTCTGGCTTGCGATATTTTGCATAACAGAATTTATTTCCATTAAGCCTTCGGATTCGCGGGTTATTTCCTGTATGTCCTGCGCTACATCCTGAAGGCTGGTTCTCCCCACTTCCGAAGCGGTTGTAAGTGAGTTAACATTTTCCTTGTTTTTTATAAGGGTGTTGGTAACAGACTGAACATTCGCGAGCATTTGTTCAATAGCGGAAGAAGACTGGGCAACCGAGGCTGTCTGCTTTTCAACCTGCTTACTGAGTTTATCAATATTGACCGTAATCTGTTCCATAGTGGCGTTTGTTTCGGAAACGCTGGCGCTCTGGTTGATGGTTCTTCCTTTTATGCCTTGAATATTTGAAGTGATCTGTCTTATAGAAGCGGCGGTTTCCGTCATATTAGACGATAGTTCCGAACCGATTCCTGATAATTTTGCCGCCTCTCCTTTAATTATATTTATAAGATGTTTAACTTTTTCCAGAGTAGTATTCAGATAACGGCTTATGTTGCCGATTTCATCATTTGATGTCGCTGTAATGGAATGAGTAAAATCCCCTTCGCCCATGTGACCCAGAACTTTCTCCATCGATTTGATAGGAGCTGTAATGGAACGCGCTACAAACAAAATAATAACTGTGGTAACTCCAAGAATCAAAACACCGAGAAGAATTAAAACTAAAGTCATTTGCGCAACCCTTGCCATTACCGTGTTGTAGGGCACAATCGTCATTACCATCCATGGATTTGGACTTCCTCCGACATAGAACGGACGCGACATAGCAATCATTCTGGTTTTATGTTCTTTTGAATCCAATACTTCATTAAAAACAGAACCTTCTCTTAAACATTTAAGCAGGTGATCCATACGGTTCCCGTATAAATTGACTCCTGTCTGCGCTACATTGAGCCCAAGTCGGTTTATGTCAGGATGGGAAACATTCATGCCGCCTGAACTGTACAGCGCGGAATATCCTGTTCCAAATGGTTTTATCACGCTTACCATTGCCTGTATTTCATTCAATTCAAGGTCTACCCCGGTTACACCTATCGTCTTCCCGTTTTTAACAATTGGAACCGTGACGCTGGTAATCAATGCGTTTTTTCCGGCAATGTTATAAAAATAAGGTTCGACTATCGCCTCTTTTCCTGATTTGAAAGTGGTATTGTAATACGCTCCGTCTTCTCCCGGATCGTCATAACCGACAAGCGGTTCAGAGGATATCTTGCCGTTGTCGTTTACAAAATAACTAACATACCTTCCTGTGCGGTCGTATCCCGGTGTGTTCGCGTATTGGGCGTCCATACCGTCAAGAGCATTGGGTTCAAAAACCGCCCATACGCCTATATATTCAGGATTTTTTCTGATCATCGTATTAAGAAAATAATTAACAGCGTCCCGCCTTCCTTCAGGCACAATGGCTTCGTCAATAAAGCTCATAAGCTCCGCCAAAGTCCGCACTTCATCTATTGGAACTTCAAGAAACGCGTCAACAGCGCCTGCCGTTACCTCTGTGATATTCCCCGTGTTTTCATTCGACAGCTCTGTAATCTGACTTGACGAAAACAAAGCCGCCGCGACAGTCAATCCGCCGATACCGATGAGGTTAACAATTGAAATAATAAGAATAAGCTTAATCCCGATTTTCATAAACACCCTCTTATAATATTGTTTTATGGGACAGAAAAAAAAACCAAGAATACCATCCCAACCAAATTCTAAGGAATCCGGATTGTCAATATAATACCCTGAATAGTTTATTGAAAATCGCAAAATGCACCCTATTTAAAAATTTTTTGACATTATTTTGTTGTTTTATCCGATTTCCTATACTAGACTCACACTTATGGTACAAAAAGTCATTTTCAAAATAAATACAATACTCTTTACCATATTGATATTGGCAGTAGTTTCAGCCCACGGGCAGGATTCAGTAAAATATGCTGCAGGCAGCCTGGGTTTCTCAGCCGATTCTGAACCTGAATTATCGGAGTGGGATGAAGCATCAGCAAGAATTAATGATTATAGGATGAAGATGTTAGAAACGGAGCATCCCTGGTTTATAAATATAATCGTTATGGCTATAGCAGCGCTTGCCTTGATGTTGTTCATTCTTTATAGAAGCCATGGCGAGGCTAAACGGCTTGAGATACTGGTTTCACAGCGGACAAATGAAGTAAGAGAGGCTAACGAGGAAATAAATAAATCGATCGATAAGATACGCGAAACAGAAGAATATACCCAGCTTTTATTGGACGGGATACCGATGAGCTGCATGCTGTGGAACAGGGAATTTCAAATGGTAAACTGCAATAAAGAAGCCGTCAATCTTTTCGGTTTTACGGACAAGCAGGATTTTTTAAACAGATTTATAGATACTTGTTCTCCGGAATTTCAGCCTGACGGGCAGCGCTCTGATGAAAAGAGCCTGTTAATGTTAAATAAAGGGTTTGCTGAGGGAAACCATATATTTGAATGGCAGCACTATGATATAAACGGTGATATTATCCCTGCCGAAGTAACGGTTGTCCGCTTAAAATACAGGGAAGGATATCTTGTCGCGTTTTATATCAGGGATTTAAGGGAATATAAAACGCACCTCTCCGATATTAAAAAAGCGATGGAAAAAGCGGAAGCCGCAAGTAAAACCAAATCGCTCTTTTTAGCGAATATGAGCCATGAAATCAGAACGCCGATGAACAGCATTATAGGGTTTTCCGAACTTGCGCTGTTCGATGATATTTCCCTGAAAACAAGGGAATACCTGACCAATATATCCGAAAGCGCGAAATGGCTGCTCGCTATCATTAACGATATTCTGGATATTACTAAAATCGAAGCGGGGAAAGTTTTACTGGAACGTATCCCGTTTGATCTGTATGATGTACTCGCGCAGTGCCGGTCGGTAATTTCGCCGAAGACCGTACAAAAGGGAATCGCGCTTTATTTTTACGCAGACCCTTCTATCGAGAATAAACTGCTTGGTGACCCTGTCAGGCTGCAGCAGGTGCTTATCAATATTCTTTCAAACGCGGTTAAATTTACGAACATCGGCAAAATAAAACTTTTAGTCTCGCTTGTAAAATCCGACAAGAAAAGCGCGACAATTAATTTTGAAATTAAAGACTCCGGGATCGGTATGAGCAGCGAACAGGTCGAAAAAATATTTGAGCCGTTTACACAGGCGGACGACAGCATTACGCGCAGATTCGGAGGCACGGGTTTGGGTCTTCCTATAACCAAAAATATCATCGAATTGATGGGCGGATCGTTAGTTGTGGATAGTCTGCCGGGGGTTGGCAGCAACTTCAGCTTTGAATTGACATTTGAATTAACCGGCGATAAAACCTGTGTTTCTCCGGTAAAAAGCGCGGTAAATCGTTCTCAAGTACCTGTTTTTAAAGGCGAAGTGCTGATTTGTGAGGATAACAGTCTAAATCAACAGGTGCTTTCCGGGCACTTGACAAAGGTTGGACTGAAATACACAATTGCGAATAATGGACTGGAAGGAATTATCTATATTTTAGAACGCAAGAGCAGGAACGAAAGACCGTTTGATTTAATTTTTATGGATATTCAAATGCCTGTTATGGACGGGTTGGAAGCTTCATCTAAAATCTCCGCAATGAGAACCAAAACGCCCATAGTTGCCCTGACCGCTAATATAATGTCCAACGACATTGAGTTATACAAAACAAACGGAATATCCGATTATTTAGGCAAACCTTTCACGACTCAGGAATTGTGGAAATGCCTTTTTAAATATCTTCCTGCCGAAAGTTTTTATACGGTAGATAAGAACCGGCAAACGGATGACGATGAAAAATTATTAAAGAAGCTTAGAATTAATTTTGTTAAAAGCAATCAAACATTATACGCGGATATAATAAACGCGATTAAAACAAATGATACTAATCTGGCTTTCAGATTGCTTCATACATTAAAGAGCAACGCGGGGCAAATCGGCGCATTTAAGCTGCAGGAAACCGCGGCGTCAATCGAGAATGAGATGCAAAATGAAAAGACTCCCTCGGAAGAGACGCTGGCGTGGCTGGAAACAGGGTTAAAATCGGTTCTCGATGAATTAGCGCCGCTGCTTGCCGCTCAGCTTCTTGTTGAAAGCAACATGAAAAAAACAGCTAAACCCATCGCTCCGGAAGAAATCCCCGGATTGCTTGAAAAATTAGAGGTTTATTTAAAAAATAAAGATACGGAATGTCTGAAACTTTTGGATGATATTTCCGTTCTGTCCGAATCGGAACCGGAGTTGCAGGCAGCTATTGTCAATTTTATGGAAGAGTTTGAGTTTAAAAAGGCGCTGGAAACGCTTTTTATTTTAAAAGAAAAGTTAGGAATTAAATTATGCAAACTATAACAGATGTTAATGTAAAGAACTCAGTTCTTATTGTAGACGATGAAAAAGCAAATCTTATCGCGTTAACTCAGATATTAAATAAGGAATATACCGTTTATGCCGCAAAGAGCGGGCAGGAAGCCGTTGAAACGGCAAAAGAACGTCTTCCAGATATTATTTTGCTGGATATTATTATGCCGGAAATGGACGGATACGAAGTGATATGGAATTTAAAAAATATCGAAGAAACACGGACGATCCCTGTCATTTTTATAACAGGGCTTTCAAACGCCGCGGATGAAGAAAAAGGACTGGGTATGGGAGCTTCCGATTATATATCAAAGCCTTTCAGCCCCGCGATAGTCAAACTGAGGGTACAAAACCAGATTATGCTTTCAAATCAGTATAATTTAGTTAAAACACTCAGCCTTACCGATCAGTTAACCGGTTTGTTTAACAGGCGCGGATTTGATTCGCGGCTGCAATTGGAATGGAACCGCGCGAAAAGAGATAAAAAATCTTTAGGTCTTTTTTTAATTGACATTGATAATTTTAAAAATTACAACGACACCTACGGTCATTTACAGGGTGACGAAGCTCTGAAAGCAACGGCGAAGATTTTAAAAAAAACTCTTAAACGTTCGATTGACTTTGCCGCGCGCTGGGGCGGCGAAGAATTTGCTGCGATGCTTCCCGAAACCGGTTTACAGAGCACCCGGAGCATTGCTGAAAAATTCAGGGAAGACCTTGAGAATGCGGAAATTAAATTCAACGCAGGCAGTATGGCTAAACCGGAGCTTACAAAAATCACCGTAAGCATTGGCGTTAATGTTTATTTGCCAGCGCACGAACCTCAATCGGGACTGAAAGGCGAAGGTTCCTCTTCGTCAGATTCCGATATCTCGATTCAGGATTTTGTTAATGGCGCGGATAACGCCCTGTATGTGGCAAAAAAATCCGGCAAAAACAAGGTATGCGTATTCGAAAAACAAGGCAGCAATTTGTTCCCCTGATGCTTGACGGGAGGGGACGGCACAATTGCAGCAATAATTCTTTTTAAGCAATAAAATTCGCGTTATTTAAGAAATTTCCGGTGGCTGCCTTGCTAAAAAAGTGTTATATTTGTATTACATGGAAAACACGCAAACACAAATAGATTACCCAAGAGGAATAACTTTTGAACAAGTCTGGACTGCCTTGATGGAAGACCGGGAGCAGTTGAAGGAATCCCGGCTGGAGTTTGACCAGCAAATAAAGGAATCCCGGCTTGAGTTTGACCGGCAAATGAAGGAATCCGGGCTGAAGTTTGACCGGCAGATAAAAGAAATGAACAGACGATTTGGGGACTTTTCCAATCGTTTTGGTGAAGTTGTTGAATACCTGGTCGCGCCCAATCTTCAAAAAAAATTCAGTGAGATGGGCTATGACTTTCAGGAAGCCAGCAAGAACCATAAACTAAGTAACAAAAAACATAATATTTCATTAGAAATTGACATTTTCCTGCAGAACGGGGATACCGCCATGCTTGTGGAAATAAAAACAAACCTCACTGACAGCGATATAAACGAACACGTAAAACGTCTTGAAAAAATGCGAAAATACGCCGATTTGCGCGGGGATAAACGCAAATTTCTGGGTGCGGTTGCAGGCGTCGTAGTTGCGTCTAAAACAAAAAAATACGCGTTAAATCAGGGCTTCTATTTTGTAGAACCGTCAGGGGAAACTTTTAATATTACCTCCCCGCCCGGTAAACCCAAAGAATGGTAACCGCTCAAAATTCAGATATTTTTTACTTAGCACGGATTTCCCATCATTTTTTTATCAAATTTTTCAAATTTTTCTTTAAAAATATTGAAAAAAAATTGAAATTGCGATAAATTAGAGGTTATATGGGGTGTATATTCCATTATAACTACAAGAATAAAGAGGTAAACAATGAAAAAGCTTTTTTTGGTGTTATTTGCGGTGGTCTTGGCACTGTCATTGGTAACATGTGATGTTTTTGCTCCGCCCCCGGTTGCGGAAAATGATGTTTTGGACGATGGACTTGGCCCCTTACAACCCGGTGAATTTTTTATAGGTGTACAAAGGCCGTCAGGACGCGCCCTAACCGCCCCCCTGGCGAGAGCCGGTGCGGATTATTTTGAAGTTGTCTTCCATGACAAAGCTCTAAATTTGTTTGAGCGTGTAGCTTTCACGGAAGGAAGTGTTGTTAGGATGAGAGCGCCCACATACGATGAAGAATATGATAATATCGGTAATTATGTGGCGTATGTATTTGCCGGCAGGAATGAATCGAAAATGCTCCTTGGTATTGGTATGATATATAGTGTTGATGGTGTTGTTGGTGAAACGGAAATAACAGCGGATACCACAGATGTAATTTTTAAGTTGGAAGCTCTAACAACAGATATACATGCTAATAATACCACCAGTACATTCACCATCGGCGGTGGCGGTGTTTCTGTAATAGATGAACCTGTAGTTGGTCAGACCTTTAATGTTCCGGTATTTATTGTTCCCAACAATAGAAATGATCTAACCGGAAGTTTTAAATTTAAAATAACGAATAACCATTCCTTTTCTGTAAATCTTTTTGATAGTATTTTATGGACGGCAGGCGGCACTGTCACAACCAGAGAAGCCATTTTTGAAAGTAAAGAAACTCAATTATCGAGTGTTACTGCAAGTAATGTTGCTGTTGCAATAACCGGCAGTAATCCGACAGCTGCAGAAATTGATGTTACCTTTGATATTGTATCACCGGCTAAAGATGGTTTAGGAATTCTATATATAGACATACCAGTTTGCCTGCTTGATCCCCCTGGTCCATCATCACCTGCCGCCGTAACATGGCGCTTACGAGGCGGATTAAATAACGCGATGATTGATGTCGGTCCGGCTCATAACTACGGCGATGGTTCGCTCGGCGGCGCTGTTTTTATTGGTATTGGTAATGTGTTCTCCGGTTCCGGTTTCATTATAGGACATCAGAACCAGTAGTGATTATCGTATAAGGTTGCAGTCGTGCAGGAATATAAAATTATCAGAAGGTTACTAATAATTTTCTCTTTCTTTTGTATTCTTGCCGCCTGCAGTCCTCCCATCGGGCATATATTCAATTCTTCCGGCCCATCATTAAATCATGATGATTTTTGGACTGTGCCAAGACGCCAAGTTTACAATATCGGGGATGATTTTGTACGTACAGAAGACTTATGGGTATTTGCTTTATCTCAGGGTGTAGTTGAAAGGGTTGATACTAAAAACGTAACTATTAGTATTATAACAAACCCCGATGCCGCCACTCCGGGTGATCCTTTAACAATTTATGGGAACGGGAATGGGAGCAGGTACACATTGGCAGTTCATATTGGGAAAGGAAGAAAACTTATTACTGTTACTTATGGTGGCATGACCGCCGAGTATTCCATTGAAATATTGGATCCTCTTGGTATACTTGATTCTGACGGCGGAGAAGATGGAAGTAATACCGGCGGTGTGTGGATTCTTTGGTAAAGTGCCGGATTTTTCTATATTAAAATGAAAATCTTTCTTATCTGGATATTCTTTCTGCTGTATCCCGCAATTACTCTTGCGGGTGCGGAGGGGGCAGGAAGTACAGTATATATCCAACCTGTAACAGGCGGCACCCGTGAAGACAATCAATATATAACTAACCTGCTCACGGTTGAGATTCGCGCCTATAATTTTACAATGGTAGATACCTCCGCGAGAGCCAATTATACATTTATTACTACGCTTACCCCCGAATCCTCCCAGCCTGCGGGCAATCCGGCGGGGATTTACAATCTGCATATAATGCTCAGAGATAACCGTTTGAGAGAAACTATATCCGAACAGGACCTGCTTTTTTCATCATCCAATAAGGAAATGTTGAATAATAATTTTCAATTTTTGATTATAAGGATGATAGCGACAATCGCGCCTTCCAATAACGCTGCGCCGGCTCCTTCAGGCGACGCTTTACGGGACATGGTCAGAGAAGCTGTTAACGACGCTGTCAGGGAAGCGAATGAGAGGGAAGCCGCGAAAAGGGACGCGGCTGTCAGAGATACCGTAAAAGAAGCTTTCGGAGCCGCTGTCGAAGATGTAATCGCGGCGAAACCTGTTCCTGAAGAGCCGGAAATTGATCCCAATAAATGGCGTAACGGGAATTTTTATCTGGGAGGGCTTGTAGCATGGGCGCCCAGAGCTTATATCGGCGATTATGAGTCGGCCTATTTGCCGAATGTCAGTATCGGTTTAACGGCGGAATATCATTTTCTTAAAAGATTTTCTGTTGAATCGGGGTTTTCGGTTACTTCCGATTGGGTAGCCCTTGATCCCGACGGCGCGGTTGATTACCGCGAGCTTATGCTGGAAATTCCGCTTTCGTTTAAATTTACTTTTAAACCCGCAACGTATTTTATGCTGCAGCCTTACGCGGGAATGCTTTTTAATATTGCTGTTTACGGCACGATCAAACCGCCGCCTGTCGCCTGGATGGCAGGTTTTCAATACGGCGTTAAAGCCGGGCCCGGAGCTTTTATTATTGACCCGCGCTTCTCCATGGATATTACCAAATCAAGACTTAATGAAATGTACGGCCGCCCCATCGAATTTGATCGTATAAAAATGTATGTAGGTTTTGGATACAAATATAGTTTTTTCTGATATAATATATAGTAGGCTGAAAAAAAATGAAACGGTTTTTATTTGTTTTATTTATAATATTGATAATTAACTCTCCCGCGTTTTCCCAGCTCGGTGTTTTTACCCAGCGCGGCAGAGCTACCCGCGAAATGTCAGCAAGCGGATTGGTCGCGGCTCATAATAATATTCCGCTCAACTCTGCAGTTACAGTTACAAATTCCGCGACCGGAAAAGGAATCGAAGTTACTGTAACAGGCCGTATTCTGATGTCTTCCCAGCGGATAATCGATCTCTCTTACGAGGCGTGGTACGCGCTGGATCTCACTGAAGATTCAATAGTAGTTATAACCTATACTCCGGTAATACAGGTTCCTGAACCGGCTCCTGATTTAGCGGCCATCACGGCTGACGCTGAAACAAGAGCGTTTGCCGCTCAGGCTGCCGCGATTATAATCGCGGCTCAGGCCGAGGCTCTGGCTCAGGCGGACGCGATTTTATCCGCTGCCCGCGTTGCCGCCGAGGCTGAAGCCGCGGCAATTTTAGCCGCCGCCCGTTCTGAAGCCGCAAGAGAGGCCGCAAGAGCTGAGGCTGTAAGAGCAGAGGCTGTAAGAGCAGAGGCTGCCCGCGCCGCCGCCGCAAACTCCACGGCTCAATCTCAAATTGTTTCCCGTGAACGAAGAACCGTTTTCCCCGTCGATATTGCCGAATGGGACGAAGAATTTCTTGAATGGCTGATTACGCTGACTGTAAAACCGCAGGACATCAGGATAATACCGGAGCTCCCCAACCCTGACAGCGGCTTATCGTACCGTCTGCATGTAGGCTCCTATACGCAAACACGAAACGCCGACCGTGCCGAAAGACTGCTGAATGCCATGGGTCTCACTACAGGCCGCGAAATTTTCAATGGATTCACCCGTGTCTATATCGTTAATATTTCCGCTAAAGAGATGTTTTCTGTAATTCAAAGACTTGGCGCAGTGGGTTTCAGGACAATCTGGATACGGGAACACGAGATTTTACAATAAATCTTTGTTTATTTTTACGATTTTTCTTGCCTCCAATAGCATTTTTTTCTTAATTTTGAAGCTATAACCGTTTTAATTGGAGGAAAATATGAAATTAAAATTCAAATTAAGTATTATGGTAATCGCCATTTTGACAGTCGTGGTAGCGGGAGTCTCTATACTCTTGTTAAGTAAGGCAAGCAATATCAGCATCAATCTTAACAGAAGTGTTATGGAATTTCTGTCCGGCGAGCAGGCTGAATACTGGAAGGGGAGGCGAGACGGTCATTTACGGATGATAAGCACTTTGGCTGATGTTATGGCGGATTATTCAGGAATACCGGCAGGAGAACGGCGGAATACATTTGATCGCATGTTACAGGGTACATTGTCAGCGCAGCCTAATATCATGGAAATTTATACAGTCTGGCTGCCAAATGCCGTAGATGGTATGGATGAGCAGATGATTGGGCGCACGGGGTCTACTCCCTCAGGGCAATACGCGATTGCGTATTCAAGAGAAAAAGGTTCGATAGAAGCCATTGTCTCTCCCTTTTTAGAACCGACAATGGTCTGGCTTACCGGTCCTGATTCAAGAAAACAGTCTATACCTGCCCCGTTTTTCAAAAGAATTCAGGGGAAAGATACGTTAATTGTCAGAATGGTAACTCCAATTGTAAGTTCCGCTACTCACCAGATAGTAGGAGCTGTGGGTATGCTTATGGATGTCGAAATGATGCAGCCTATTGTCGCCCAAACTATTAAAGACAACGATGAAATTGCCGCAATGGCGATTTATACCGATGACGGTACTATTTTAGCGCATTCGTATCCCGATCGTATCGGAAAAAAAATGAATGACGTAGATACGGTTTACGGCAGCAATATGCAGGCTGCTGTCAAAGCTGTCACTGAAGGCACGGTATACAACTGCTCGTCATATTCAAAGGCTATGGATATGACTCTGGAAATTTTCATATCGCCTTTTACCTTGGGCACTTCGGATACAACATGGTCTGTAATG
>Ga0209755_10007748_pt1 | contig 11598 bp, 7 predicted proteins | sample TergutCo191P1_FD_187301 | JGI IMG/M metagenome (GOLD analysis project Ga0209755, IMG submission 187301) | Cornitermes sp. P1 segment gut microbial communities from Petit-Saut dam, French Guiana - Co191P1 (SPAdes) (version 2) | ecosystem: Host-associated > Arthropoda: Insects > Digestive system >...
CATGGCTGATGTAGAGAAAGCGGCTGCTGAAAATGCGGCAAAGAGCGGCGGGAAATTTGCTAAAACAAATGATATGGCAGAGGCGTTTAAAGACGCTGATATCGTATATCCGAAAAGCTGGGCGCCGTTTGCCGCTATGGAAAAACGCACGATTTTGTACGGTAATGGCGATGACGCCGGGATAGATGCGCTTGAAAAAGAGTTGCTTGCGCAAAATGCAGGGCATAAGAACTGGGCGTGTACCGAAGATATGATGAAGCTCACGCGGGGCGGCGAGGCATTATACATGCACTGTTTGCCGGCAGATATCACCGGAGTCAGTTGCGAGCGGGGCGAAGTCGATGCCTCAGTATTCGACAAGTACCGCAAGCCGCTCTATATCGAAGCGGGCTACAAGCCCTACATCATTGCGGCGATGATGTTTATGTCAAAATGTAAAAATCCGGCTGCAACATTGAATATGCTTGCAGGCAAGGGGCAGGCAAGATGGATGGCGTGAGGTGTTGGCATGAGCAGGATTGTGCTTGCGCTGGGCGGCAACGCCCTTGGTGATAATCTGCATGAGCAGATGCTGGCGGTGAAAAGCAGTGCTAAAGCTATTGCCGATCTTATTGAAGAAGGCAATCAGGTAGTTATAACACACGGAAACGGTCCGCAGGTGGGCATGATAAACACCGCGCTGGAAGCGGCGTCAAAGACAGAGGCAAAGACTCCGTACATTCCCATGTCTGTGTGCGTCGCCATGAGTCAGGGTTATATTGGTTATGACCTCCAAAATTCGCTCAGGGAGGAACTTTTAAATCGCAAAATCAAAAAACATGTCGCCGCAATAATAACTCAAACAATTGTGGAGCAAAACGACCCGGCATTTGATAACCCGAATAAGCCGATAGGGGCGTTCTATTCGGAGGATGAAGCGGCGGAAATGACGCGGCGCGGCTATGCCATGATGGAGGACGCCGGGCGCGGCTGGAGAAGGGTCATAGCCTCGCCTAAGCCGATTGGTATCGTAGAAAGCGAAACCATCCGCGCACTGCTTGATGCCGGGCATATTCCGATAGCTGTGGGCGGCGGCGGCATCCCTGTGAGGAAAACGGAAACTAATTTTCTAAAAGGCACATCTGCCGTCGTTGACAAAGATTTTGCAAGCGCAAAGCTTGCCGAGCTGCTTGAGGCGGATATGCTCATTATACTGACCGCCGTAGAAAAGGTCGCTGTCAACTTTGGAAAACCAAATCAGAAATGGCTGAGCAAGATGACCGTCAAAGATGCCGGGCGTTATATTGCGGAAGGTCACTTTGCACCCGGCTCAATGCTGCCTAAGGTGGAAGCCGCGCTGCAATTTGCCAAATCAGCTCCATCGCGGAAAGCGATAATCACAATGCTCTCAAAAGCAAGAGACGGCATTGCGGGGAAAACCGGCACAATGATAACGGCGGAATAAGCAGTGCAGTTTTGGGGATGCAGATGCGCCGCAGTCGGTCGGGCAGGCGATTGGTGCATCTCTGCATTCTGAATAAAGAAAAGAAGAATTGAGCGATGGATAAGGATAAGCGAGTTTCTGTGTATGAACTTGAAGGACGCCCTGCGCTTGCGGCGGCTATTCCTTTGGGTCTGCAACATGTGTTTGCAATGTTTATCGGAAATCTTGCGCCGATTTTGGTCATGGCGGGGCTTGTTGATGCTGTGACCGGAGCGCCGATTATAACGCCGCAGCAAAGAATGCTGATGATACAGTGCTGTATGCTGGCGTCGGGATTGGCTACGGTGCTGCAGCTATATCCGATAAAACTCGGGAAGGTGCAGATTGGCTCGGGGCTTCCTATCGTAATGGGCACGTCGTTTGCGTTTGTGCCGACGATGACCAACATCGGTGTGACTTACGGAATCGCCGCAGTGATAGGGGCTGTCATAGTGGCAAGCTTCATGGAGATAATCATAGGGCTGATGATAAAGCCGCTGAAGAAAATCATAACGCCGATTGTAATCGGGTCTGTTCTTTTGTCCATCGGACTTTATCTGCTGCCGGTAGGCATAACGTACTTTGCCGGAGGAGCTGCGGCACAAAATGCTCATATTCAAATGCAGGAAATGCTTGCATCGGGTGAGGCTGTGCCGGAGAGCCTTGCCGCGCTTGCCTCGCAGTTTGCTTCATGGCAAAATATACTCATGGGAAGCGTTGTGTTTCTCATAATAGTTGTGCTCCAACGCTTTGCAAAAGGTCTGCTCAAAGTATCCGCAATAGTGATAGCCATTGCGATTGGATACATACTTGCAATCATTCTCGGTCAGGTTGATTTTCGCCAAGTCGCCGATGCAAGCGTCGCAGCCGTGCCGGTACCGTTTTCCATAAGACCGCAGTTTCATATCGGTCCCATCATATCAATGGCATTTATGGTCGTTGTGTCCGGGATAGAGACTATCGGGCATGTGAGCGGAATGACAATGGCGGTATGGGACAGACCCGCGACGACCAAAGAAACGCAGGGGGCAGTGCTGGCGGATTTTGCCGGAAACATAATCGCTTCATGCCTCAACACACTGCCGAATACATCTTTCGGGCAGAACATCGGCATTGTATCCATGACAAAAGCCGTCAACAAGTTTTGCATACTGATAACGGCTATAATCCTGATACTTGCGGGTCTGTCGCCAAAAGTCGGGGCGTTTCTCTCGGTCATGCCGTCAAGCGTACTTGGCGGCGCGGTAATCACCGTGTTTGCAATGATAATGCTAAATGGCATAAAAATAATCGCAAGGGAAGGCTTTAGCGAAAGAAATGTCTTGATTTTCGTGCTGACCTTCGGTCTTGGATATGCCCTTGCAGGCAATGCCGCGCTGATTGGAAGCATGCCGCCTACGCTTGGGTTTATACTCGGTAACTCAACAATCACCGTCTGTTTCCTGGCGATATTGCTCAACTTGATTTTTCCGAAAACCAAATCCGACAAAGAGAAAGACAAAGAGGAAGTGCAATGACTACGTTTAGTGTCAACGGGAAAAAAGTGCGGTGCGAAAACGACAGCAGGAAGCTTATAGCCTTTTTGCGCGATGATTTGCGTCTTACTTCGGTAAAAGAGGGTTGCGGAAAAGGCGCTTGCGGAACTTGCACGGTGCTTGTGGATAATAAGACAGCCAAAGCTTGCACGTCTGTGATTTCAAAGCTTGAGGGCAAGAGCGTTATAACTGTGGATGGTCTGTCTGCGCGGGAAAAGGATGTCTACGCCTATGCGTTTGCGGCGACGGGCGCGGTGCAATGCGGCTTTTGTATACCGGGAATGGTGATGAGTGCGCACGGGCTGCTTTTAGCCGATAAAAACCCTGACCGCGCAGCCGTCAAGAAAGCGATACGCCCGAATATATGCAGATGCACAGGCTATGCAAAAATCGAGGACGCCATACTGCTGGCGGCAAAGTTGCTGCGAGAAAACAGCCCCATACCGGAAAAGTCGTTTTCCGGCAGATTTGGCGAAGATTTTTTCCGTGTTGATGCAGTTGAAAAAACACTCGGAACCGGACTTTACGCGGATGATCTTGTGATTGACGGTATGCTCTACGCCAAAGCGTTGCGCACGGAATACCCGCGTGCCCGCATACTGGCGATTGACAGCGAAAAAGCCGAGTCGCACAGCGATTGCGTGCGCATTATTACGGCGGCGGATGTTCCCGGCAGTAATAAATGCGGTCATCTAGTCAAAGATTGGGATGCGCTCATAGCCGTCGGCGATATAACACGCTATGTCGGTGATGCTATAGCTATAGCCGTCACGAGTTCAAAAGATACGCTTGATGAAGTGCTGGAGCTGATTAAAGTTGATTATGAGGAGCTTACCCCTGTCACTTCGCCCGCACAGGCTCTAGCAGGTGATGCGCCGAAAATTCACGAGAGCGGCAATCTTCTCAGCCGCCAGTTTATAAAGCGCGGAGACGCTGATGCCGCGATAGCCGCCTCAAAGCATGTAGTCAGACAGCATTACAGCGTTCCCTTCACGGAACATGCCTTTATGGAGCCTGAGTGCGCTATTGCGCTGCCTGACGGCGAAAACGGCATTTTGCTCTACAGCGGCGGGCAGGGCATTTATGATGAGCAGCGCGAGATAAGCGGACTTCTGGGTATTCCCGCAGAGAAAGTGCGCGTCAAATCTATGCTTGTGGGCGGCGGTTTTGGCGGAAAAGAGGACATGAGCGTACAGCATCATGCCGCACTTGCAGCATGGCTGGTGAAAAAGCCCGTCAAGATAAAGTTCTCGCGTGAAGAGAGCATGAGAGTACACCCCAAGCGTCACGCAATGGAGCTTGATTTTACGACCGCATGTGATGAAAACGGCATCATAACGGGGGTAAAGGCACAAATTGTATCAGACACCGGAGCGTATGCCAGTCTCGGCGGACCTGTGCTGCAACGTGCCTGCACTCATGCCGCAGGACCGTATAATTTCCAAAATGTAGAAGTCGAAGGCAATGCCGTGTACACAAACAACCCGCCCGCAGGGGCGTTTAGGGGTTTCGGCGTCACGCAGTCGGCATTTGCGATGGAAAGCAACTTAAATCTGCTTGCCGAAATGGCGGGCATTTCCCCATGGGAAATACGTTACCGCAATGCAATCCGTCCGGGACAGACACTGCCAAACGGTCAGATTGCCGATAAGTCTACGGCTTTTGCCGAGTGCCTTTTGGCGGTCAAGGATGCCTATGATAAGTCCCCATACACCGGAATAGCGGGCTTCTTTAAGAACTCCGGGTTGGGTGTGGGAGTACCGGATGTCGGCAGATGCATAATATCGGTTGAACGCGGCAAAATCCATGTTCGCTGCGGCGCTTCCTGCATTGGGCAGGGCATGGCGACCGTCTTGACTCAAATGGTCTGCCAGACATTGGATGTTTCGCCGAGTCTCGTCATAGTCGAGCCGCCGGACACGGCACGTACCCCAAATTCGGGAACAACAACAGCCTCGCGCCAAACCGTGTTTTCCGGCGAAGCGACTGTAATAGCGGCAAAAAAGCTAAAAGCGGATATTGATGAGCGTGTCGGTGAGTGTGAAGGTGAGTGCATGGTTGGGCATGTCGCTGAGCATAAAAACAAGTGCGCCGATATGGCTGAAATCTTGCAGATGCTGGACGGAAAAGAATATTACGGTGAGTTCAAGCCGGAAACCGACCCGATGGGCAGCAAAAAGCCGAACCCCGTGAGCCATGTGGCGTACGGTTATGCCGCACAGGTCGCCGAACTTGACGAAGCGGGCAAGCTAAAGAAAGTGACGGCGGCTTATGACGTCGGTACGCCGGTAAATCCAAAAGGCGCCGAAGGGCAGATAGAGGGCGGTATAGTCATGGGCATAGGATATTGTCTGACGGAGGATTATCCCGTTGAAAATGGCTATCCAAAAGCAAAATACGCAACGCTCGGACTGTTTCGCGCAACCGAAGTACCGGTAATGGAGATAATCTTTGCAGAAAGCGGCAACCCGCTCCCTGCAGCACACGGCGCAAAGGGCGTCGGAGAACTCGCAACAATCCCGACCGCCCCGGCAATACAGGGAGCATATTACAAACAGGACGGCATTTTCCGCCGGAAACTCCCGCTGGAAAATACGTATTACAGGAAATGACATATCGTTGAAATGAGGGCATTTTGGTATATGGGCAATAAAAAAGCCAAGCCGAGGGTCGTTTTATTCTTTATTTGTACGTTTTTCTTCTGGTCTTCCATATACACATATGTGCCGACCATGACGCCGTATTTGGTTGATTTCGGCATTAGTTTTTCACTTATAGGACTCATTGGAGGCTCATACGGTTTTTCTCAAATGCTGATGCGCATACCCTTGGGGATAGTCTCGGACAAACTGGGTGTGCGTAAGCGTTTTATTGTTCTGGGAGTAATAATAGGCACGATAAGCACTCTGGGGATGTATTTTACCGAAAACGCTTATGTAATCCTCTTTTTGCGTTTTCTTGCCGGCGTTGCGGCGTCGTCATGGGTTGTTTTTACAATTCTGTTTACAGATTATTTTGAAGAGAGCAAACGTGCCAGCCGTATTTCATATCTGTTTATGGCACATGGGATGGCGCTGACGCTCTCAAGGCTCGGCGGCGGATATGTAGCGAACCGCTTTGGGCATGAGTATACTTTTTTTCTTGGAGCGGCTGCCGGAATTATTGCCGTCTCGCTAAGTTTGTGTATTACCGAGAAAGCTCCGGAAGCAAAAGAACTGCCGTCGGTAAGAAGCCTTTTTGGTGTTATTAAAGATAAAAACTTGATTACTATGTCTGTTTTAGGCATATTTGTACAGATGATTTTACAATCAACAATAAATACATTTACGCCTCAGGCGGCGTCGGAAATTGGCGCGGATTATATGCAACTGGGATTGCTCGCAACTGCTGCGTCTATTCCATCCATACTGGCTTCACTAGTCTGCGGGAGCTTGTTTTCGACAAGGAATGTGAGTGTGCGGCTGGTTTTGGCAGTCGGATTTGCTCTTCAAGTCGCGGGGATACTGATTATCCCAATTACAGCCGAGATGACGCCGGTTTTCGTTTCTACCGTCATAGTCGGGCTGGGCTGCGGAATTTGCATGAGTACACTGCTGGGTTTTTGTACGCAAACCGTAGATGCAAGCCGTCGCTCTGCCGCTATGGGATTTTTTCAGGCGATTTATGGTTTCGGTATGTTTATAGGCCCTTTGATTATAGGCGTGTTTGTAGATTGGATTGGTCTTTCGGGCGGATTCTTCCTGGCGGCGGCAGTGGCCGCAACCGGGCTTGCTCTGACATTCGTGCTCATTGACAAGCAAGTGGAATAGTGTAGCTTCCGTGATTTTCAATGCGCTATACTAAAGCGGATGCAGGAATCCTGCATCCGCTTTAGGTGATTGTCTTTTGCTTAGTACTTGCCTAAGTCGTTGTAGTCAAGCGAAGGTATTTCTGAATCCGGAGCCGTGCCCTGGCTGCTGCGTGGCGGAAGCACCGCGCGGCTCGGAGTGCTTAGGTTTGCGTGACTGCGGCCCTTTAGCTTAAATTGCGCTATAAGTCCGTCAAGCATGGAGGCCTGTCCGCTCATTTGTTCTGATGCGGCAGCGCTTTGTTGTGCTGTTGCGCTGTTTTGTTGAACCACTTGCGCTACTTGCTCAATGCCATTGTTGATCTGTGTGATACCCTCGCTTTGTTCTTCGGATGAGCGAGCAATATCGTTAACAAGCTGTGTACTCTCTGTTATGCCTGAAACAATGTCGTTAAGGCTGGCGGCGGTATCTTCGGCAATGCGCGCACCAAGTTCCGCTTTTTCCATGGAATCTGCGATAAGTCCGCCTGTGTCTTTTGCGGCTTCCGCACTTTTGCCTGCCAGGTTGCGAACTTCTTCGGCGACCACGGCAAAACCCTTGCCGTGCTGTCCGGCTCTTGCTGCTTCAACGGCGGCGTTGAGCGCAAGGATATTAGTCTGGAATGCAATGTCATCTATGACTTTTATTACCTTGCCGATGCTTTGGCTTGCCTGGTTGATATCCCTGACGGCGGATGTCATTTCTTCCATTTGACGGCTTCCTTTTTCCGCATTACCCATAATAGTGCCCGCAAGCGCCGCTGCGCGTCCCGCCATATCAGCGTTGCCTTTGGTTTTATCCGCAATATCATGGATTGAAGCCGACAACTGCTGGACGGTCGCGGCTTGCAGCGTAGACCCGTGAGCAAGGGATTGTGCGCCGCCTGCGATTTGGCTTGAAGCGGAGGATACTTGCGACGTTGCGCTGCCGATTTCGCTAAACATATTGTTAAGGCTTATGACCATATCGCGAAGAGCGATAAACATGACGTCACTTTCACCGTGGGGAGTTATTTCTAAATCTAGATTTCCTTTGGAAACATGCGTTAAGTCGTTGCAGACTTCGTTCATATATTTGACCAGTTCAACGTAGGATCTGAATAATGTTCCGATCTCATCGCCCCGGTTCTTGTATTTATCAAGCAAAACAGTTTCGTCCTGTGTCCAGATGATATTGCCCTTTGAAGTTGTATCCATCCATTCGTCATAAATTGTCAAGGGCTTTGTAATGCTGCCGGATATCAGTACCGCGAGAATAACGGAAATTGCCACGATGGCCGCCGCAACAGCTATGAGCAAGATACGGAAAAGATTCGTCGAGGCATTGGCCCTGGCGATGAAAATATCTCCCAACTCCAGCTCGTACTCAACCATAACATCGGTGGCGGTATTGAAATCGGCAATCATCGATGCTTGGGATGTTGTATTGGCAGCTTGCTCTTCGAGCTTGCCTTCAAGCCCATATTCAATATTGACGAGAATCAAGTCTCTCAGGTACTGCTGTGTAATGGCGCGTTTGTTCTCGGCTCTTTGCGTGAGCTCATCAATCTGTTCCGAAGTGAGTTCACGGTCATTTACCGTCAAATCAATGTATCTGTCTAACAGATCGTTTACATTTGCAACAATGCTTGCGGTCGTATCCCTGTGCCCCTGCAAGCGGCTAACGACAGTTTCATAATCAGGCATATTGGAATCGGCGCGGATTGCGGTCGTTATACGGCGCAAATCGGTTGAGATGTATTTGCTTTCCAGTGCTATTTGTATGCGCTCTTGAGAGAAGCTAAGATTGCTGCGATAGTTGTTTGATGTAGTCTGCAAAGCAACCAAAGCAAATATCGCCAAGACTGCAGTCAGCACAATCACGATGCCAAAGCCAAGCAGGAGCTTTTTTGGGATTTTTAAGTTGCTCATAAATAACACTCCAATTATTGTATAGATTTTTATAAATGTCTAAATGTGGGAATTGGCAATGGCAGTCATTATATCATATGTGTTGCGGTTTCTGCATAGCAGGGAGCAACACGATATCGTTAAATCGCCATATAATGATTGCGGAGCAATCATTATATCATAAAATGAATGTAACTACAACTATTCACAGCACAAAGTGTTAACCTGTTAACCCACAGCCCTGTAAGTCACAGCTTGCCGCCATTCCTGAATCGCGGAGAGGAATTGTATTTTTCAATTTACAAAGCGAGTTTGTGCGCCCCACAGCAATGCTCATGACATCGGTTTATCGGAGCGCACTTGTTTGAGCGACTAAATTGAAAAATACAATTCCGAGCGAAAGCGCACGTCGTGCCATCTATAGATGCCCTGTTTCCTCTATCTTGATGCGGACTGTCTTGACGCTCTCGGGGTTTTTGGGGCAATGGCTCTGAATACAATGGAAACTAAAATAATGGATGCACCTATGGTAATAAATGTCAGGCCATACCTCATAACGAGTCGGACGGGAGCCACAAGAAATCTTGATATGTTATAAAATGTATAGCCAAAAATCTCAGGAAAAGCGGCAATCAATAAACCGGCCGCAAAGCAAACTATACCCGCTGTAAGAATAGGGCCGCCAACGGCAAGCAAAGCATCGGCAATGCTGCCTTTGCGGCGCAAGAAAATCACAAGAAGCAGGAATGCGCAAAAAAGACCTACTCCCCAAAGAAGAAATGGCGAAAAAAGCAAGCGGGGTATTGTCAAATCCATGTCCGCGATAGTAAGTAAAGTTTCAACACTCCACGAGCGGAAATCAATGATATCGTCCAATGTTCTTGCAAGATACTCGTAGTTATCTTCTGTCATCCGATGGTCAAACAAATCATGAAACTCCGGTTCGAGGTTTCTTGCGATGCCGACTACTTCATCAGTGGTCAGATAATAGTCAAGATTCCCTGAGACAATGGCGCTGGTATAGCCGCTCACAACGCCGCCGATTCCCGAAGCAACAGCGTCACTTCGCAGAAAATTATCAATATCTGAAAAATCGACTTGCACATTATGGAAGGGCAGGCCATTGATTTGATTGATAAAATAATATGATTCTTCGATCTCTTCCAGAACTTCGGAGATTTCGGTGTTTCTGATGATAAAAGGTATATTGCCCGCACGCAAAATCAACAAAAAAATGAAAATGCAAAGAAATACAAACGCAAGTACGCTCAGCAGCGCGGATACAAATGCATTGGGTCGGGTATAAGACCCGGGGTTGTACAGAGGTTTGCGGCTTCCGTAGTGCCGGAAGTCGGATGTCCGACTGCCCGGCACTCTGTTATATTCCGGATTATATGGCATCTGCCGTTCATGCGACCCTTGCGTCTCATATGCGCTTTGCGGTCTGTGCGACATTTGTGACTCATGTGGATTAACGCTACTCATATTCGTCCTCCGAATGTGTTATTGTTCATTGATGCTGCTTATCGCTGTAGTCTTGAGAAATTTGCATACTCCACAATATTAACACAAAATTATTTCGTTTTCCATACTGAACCTGCAACACATGTCGGCACATTGATTTTTAAGCCAACGTTCACCCCGACTTTTAGTCAATTTTTGCCAATTTTCACTCAAACCAATCTACCATTTAAGCAAAAAGAGTGATATACTGTCACAGGGTAGCTACTTCCCATCAGGCACACATCATTCTTACGTAATAAAGGAGTTTACGAAAATGAAACTGGTTTTGGCAATTGTTAACAGTGAAGATGCGCAGCGTGTTATTCGTAATCTTACACAGCAGGGCTTTTCCACAACAAAACTGGCGACCACCGGAGGGTTTCTTATGTCAGGGAATGTTACCATAATTACGGGTGTTGAGGATGAGCAAGTTAATGATGTCATTGATACAATCCGCAATATGTCGGAGAGCCGCAGCCGCGCTGTACCCTCGATTCCGGAGTCGGGCATGGGTGGTTTTTTTGATACTGCGCTCGTTGATATCAAAGTGGGCGGCGCGACAATTTTTGTCCTGCCGATAGACCGCTTTGAAAAGATTTAGTATTTATCTAAGTCTTGGCAACTTTGAACAAAATCGGTTCCGGCAACAGACAGATCTTGAGGAAATTTAGCACAGCCACTGACAAAAGGAAAAACAGCATGATAAAGCATATAAAAAAGACAGTATGTATTCTCGCAGCCGTAGCGGGTATAGCAATCTCGGTCAACATGTTCTTCGGACCCCACTCAATAGCCGCGGGCGGAATAACCGGACTTGCAATCATACTTGACTATCTGTTTGGATTTGAACGTTATTTGACAATACTAATCGCAAACGGCGTCATACTTCTGGCAGCCCTCTTCTTTCTTGGAAAGGAAGTTTTCTTAAATACGGTCATAGGCGCGGCGGCGCTTCCGCTCGCCGTTCGGGTCATACCCGAAATAACACTGGTGTCCGATACAATTTTATCGATGCTGGCGGGCAGCATTATCATGGCGATTTCGGCGTCTCTTTTATACGCAAACCACGCATCTACAGGCGGCACGATGCTGCCGCCTCTTATACTGAAAAAGTATTTTGGGATTAACCCTTCAATAGGTCTTTTGATTTCCGACGGCATCGTTATAGTCCTCAGTTTGATAGTGTTTAGTTTTGAAGCTTTTCTTCTGGCGATTTTCGCCGTTATTTTTACGGCGATTGCAATGAATTACATTGAATCGGGCATACGTAAGAGAAAAATGGTCTACATAATAAGCGATCAAAGTCAGGCGATAACAAGCGATATACAAACAAAGCTTGATCGGGGCGTGACACTCGTACCCGTCATTGGCGCTTACGAGCG
>Ga0209755_10007749_pt1 | contig 11595 bp, 10 predicted proteins | sample TergutCo191P1_FD_187301 | JGI IMG/M metagenome (GOLD analysis project Ga0209755, IMG submission 187301) | Cornitermes sp. P1 segment gut microbial communities from Petit-Saut dam, French Guiana - Co191P1 (SPAdes) (version 2) | ecosystem: Host-associated > Arthropoda: Insects > Digestive system...
TTTCCGGGTGCACTTCCGGCATATGGTAGTCGATTTTTGCGCCGCAGGTTACCGGCCAAAGCATGGCCGCCGTGGACAGTTTTTTTTCCCTTGCCGCATCCCAGATGGTCTTGGCCTTTATGTCCTTTGCCATTTGAGCCCAAGGCCGTTCGCCGTTTTTATTGGGGGGAAGCAGATTGGATATGACACCGTGGTCTTTGGGAAGTTTGCCTGTGGAAATGGTGGTATGGACAGGATAGGTATTGGACACAAAGGCGGTTTTCAGCCCCCCTTGGTAGCAGGCCTCCCGTTTGAACCTTGCCACATTGGGGTAACTTTCGTCGTCCCCAGCCATAGCCTCAAACACCTTGTCGCTGATCGAGTCGAAGCTTATGACCAGAATGCCCACGCCGTGCACCTCCAGGGTATTTTTAGGGAAATTGGTTCCCTAATCCAGTACTTTCACCAGTCTATCAGGAAAACCAGAGTATTACCAGTAAGAAACGATAATTTACAGCAATTTAACATTTGCAATTCTTCTAACACTGCTCTCACACAAAGGTGCATATTTGACAAGCGACAAGGCGTGAAGCAGGGGAAAATCAGCATATTAGTGAATTGGATCGGGCATTTACACTATGATATTCACCCGTTGGATGAAATCGCCCTATATTTCCCCTAAGTCAAAACCACCTTGTACCCGAACACGTCCTGGAAGAGATCGGCTTTTTCCTCTAGGCTTAGGAGTTCAAGCGATAGGTCGTAAACCCCTGCCGCATGGAGTGCCACTGTCGAAGTACGCCGCTCGACGGCCAGGTTTTTGATCTTCTGGGAATGCCCCCGATCCAGTGCGTCGGCCACTCGCAGAATCGATGCCATCTTGAGCACGAGGATGCGCTCCTCTCGCTGAAGGCTGACGTACTCTATATCGGATTCGGCGGGGGGATCGCCCCGGTGGTAACGGACGACGTTGGCAATGATGTTAAGCTCATCGTTGGACAGGCCGAAGATTTCCGAGTTGGAGACAATGTAATGCCCGTGCTTGTGGTGTCCGGACGACTTTATAATCGTGCCTATGTCGTGGAGGATTGCGGCCGTTTCCAGCATCATGCGCTGGCGGCGGTTCATGCCGTGTTCCTTTGCCAGTGCGTCGAAAAGTATCATGCATAGGCTTGCGACGTGCTGGGAATGCGCCTCGTCGCTGTTGTATTTCCTGCCAAGGCTGGCGGCCGACGCTATTATCTGCGAATGGAATTCCTTGTGGAACTCCTCCCTTAGAACGGGATCCGACCCCAGGGCCAAATCGATAAGGTAGCCTTCCCGGATGGACACAAGGGGAACCACCACCTGGGCGGCGCCGGTTTGCTCAAGGAAAAGCTTGAGGACTAGAAACCCTGGGACAAAGCCCTCGGCGTTGGAATATGATATCCCCAGCTTGTTAATGCAGTCCTCGATGCTGTAATCCCGTATCTTTTCGGCAAAGGCAATAAAATCCTCCCGGCTGATGCGGCGGCAGTGCTCGTTAAGCTCGCTACCAACCTTTGCCGACGCAAGCCTGGCATCGGAACCTGCCATGACCAGGGTGCGGACGTTGGCCATGTCCATTTCGGCATTCAGCAGCCCCATCGTGTTCCTTACCGCATCTCGCAGATACCGTTCGCTAAAAAAACCTGGCCCGGCCCTAAGCTGCATACGCTGGTCGATTAGAATCGTTCCCAGCCTTATGCTGTGCACAGCCGCCATCTGCCCCTGGCGCAACAGCATCACTTCGGTCGAGCCGCCGCCAACCTCCAGAATCATCGAATTGGTACGCCAGAACAGGGGCAAATCCTCTTTCAGCGCAAAGCGAACCGCCAGGTACATAAGGCGATTTTCCTCGATTCCGTCCACCACCGAAAGGTTAAAGCCGGTTTCCTGCCGTATCCTGTCGATGAATATGTCCCGGTTACGGGCAACACGCAGGGCGCTGGTCGCAATGCTGTGAACGTCCGCAGGCACTATGCCCCAGCCCGACAAAAGTTCCCGGAAATTCTCCAAAACCGAAAGACATTCAAGAAGGGATTCCCTGGAAAGCTCGCCGGAGTTAAACACGTCACGGCCCAGTGCGACGGGCCTGCCTGCACGATCCATTACCTCCCACTGTCCGCCATTCCGTATCTGCGCGACAGTAAGGCGGATGCCAGTGGAACCTAATTCCAAAACCGAGACGAGACGGTTTTCCATTCTTCTGCGTTTGCCCCTAAGTTTCTACTATAATTTATCGATCAGCATCGAACACTTCCCCGATGGGATCGGCAGCGTCTTTTTCTTTTTCCCCAGGATGTTGATGGTGAAATAATACAACTTCTCGCTTTCCATCTGTATCTCCCATCCCCGTCCGCTCCGGTTTGAAAGAATCGTAATCATGTTTTTCTTGAGTGAAAGGTTTTCCACGCCCATGATTTCCAGGCTGGGAATAATCCAGTCCACCGTCTTGCGAGGGAGCGAGATGCTAAGGCCCACAATGTTTTCGATTGTCAGGCAGATTGTCGAAAGGGCATCATACGACAGGTATTGGCTTCGGGGAAAGTCCTCCTTGCCCGTCCACTTCGCCGGCCCCTCCTTTGTTGGCATATAGGCTTCCCACAGGTACCCCTTGTGATGGTTTCCGTCGGGACTCATCGAATCCAGCATAAAGTACAGGTGGCGTATGGCGCATTCACGGGCAAGATCCCAGCGTTGGTAACGCTCCAACCCCTTTATGACCATAAAGGTCAGGTGGGGATACACCGAACCGCAGTAGCCACGCCCGTCCTCGTCGAACCCCTTCTCGGAAAGGGAAAGCGTGGGGAAGGGATGCGGCGCACCGAAGTACTTAGGGTCGGAAAGCTTGGAGATTATCTGCTCGGCCTTTTCGTCGTTGGCGATTTCGGCAAGCAGCGTCCAATAGCAGGCAATGGTTCTTACCGTAATCCTGTTTTCCTGCCTGTCAATGTCGTAGTAAAAACCGTCGTCCGGATCCCACATCAGTGCGTTTATCCTGGTTTTTAGTGCAAAGTACTGCTTTTTGTACTGGAAACTCGAATCCTTGTCGTTAAGGATATCCGCCATTGCCGACATGTACAGGGCGTTTACCGCCATCATGGTGTTGAAGTCCAGGGAATAGTAGGCATCCTTGCGAGGGGAGTTGCTCATCCCGGTGACATTCATGGGAACCCGGTACAGGCCGTTGGGCTTTTTGAAAGTCGCATCGATCCACTCGGTATACTTGTGCAGGATCGCAAGGGAGTCCTTTACCCTTTTTTTGTTTGCCGACTTGTGGTAGATGTTGTACTCCGCCCAGGCGAACAGAGGGATTCCCAGCCCCTCGGAGTTGTTTTTGTCCATGGACGGCAAACCGGTGTCAATGTCGTAGGCGCAACGGATGGCCCCGTTCGGTTCCTGGCGTTCGTAAAAAAGATCCAGGCTTGACGTGGCCTGGTAAACCCGGTTGGAGTATACGAGAAAAAACGAGGAATATATCGCATCGGCCTGGTAGACGGCTTTGGACCAGGGGTAAGCGAAAAACTTCCCCTCTATTCCGCCGTTCTTTTCGGCTCCGTTGTGCCAACAATCGTGAATCCAGGCCCAGGTTTTGTCGTATATATCGACAAAATCCTGATCATAGAAATGAATTCTGGGAAAATCGTGTTTTGTCACCTGAACCCCTTGGTATAAGACTTATGCTTGCAGCAGGGCCATCCGTAAAACAAAGCCAGTCCTTTAAAGCCCCGTATATATAATACACGTAAAACGCCTAGTTTGCCAGTTTTTTTTCCCCAAGTTCCCGATTTTTAGCTACTTGTGGGTATGCAAGCAAACCAGGCATGATGAAAAAAGAAACAGGCTCCCCAGCCTGTTTCGCTTCATTCGAAAGTCAAATTTAGTGCCCCACGCAACGCAAAGTGGGAGGGCAAGTTTTCGCTATCTCATTAGGAATTCGACGGAAATCCTGGTGGAGATCTCTACTTCGCCTGCAGGCAACACAGTGGAACCAGCGGCCTCCTGTGCCACCACCATATCCATGGCAAGCATTGTCCTTTGTCCCCACCTGGCCTGGGGAGCCCCCGGCATATTTCCTTCCTCAAAAATACCGATGGTTCTTACGATTCTCTGTCCCGCAAGCCTGGCGTACTGCCGTGCCTTTTCAAGGGCATCCTGGTATGCAAGTTCCCTGGCCATGTAACGCAGTTCCGCAGGTTCCCCGACGGTAAATTGCATTCCCTGAAGCTCTATGCCGTTTATCCCTATAAGCTGATCGATGATGGCCGAAGCCCTATCGCCATCGGCGCCTATGTCCTCGATGGAAAAGCTGATAACCTGCTCCGCCCTTTGCCCCAGGAACGTTCGCCCCTGCGGCCCCCAGTCGTATTCGGGGGAAAACCGCAGCCACGCCGTCTGGATGTTCCTTTCCTCTATGCCGGCACGATGCAGTATTTCCAGGGCCTGCCTTACCATGCCGGTCACTTCCTGCTGGGCCTCCTGCGTTGTTCTGGCGATGTGCCGCAGGGAGATAGTCATCTGAATGGTATCCGGCTGCGCTCGCACAACACCGACACCAGATACAATGACGGTGCTCCGCCGCCCCTTCGTTCCGCAACCAAGCAGGAGCAGAGCGGCGAAAACCGTCAGAAAAACAAAGACCCATTTTACGGTCTGCTTTTGCATCTAAGCACTACCTTATAAGAATGAATTCGACACGCCTGTTCTGCCACCAGTAGTCCCTGTCTTCAAATTCCACAAGTATCCTGGTACCACCCATGCCAACGGACGAAAGCCGTTCCTGCTCCACGCCAAGGCTGACAAGGTATTCCAACACGGTTCTTGCCCGTTCCTCGCTAAGGGGCTGCAAGCCAATCGGTATTCGCGGCGAGCCAGTTTCCTCTTCCGCCCTAAGCGCGGTGCCGGGAGGCGTGGTCGGATTTGCATGGCCCTCAACCAGTATCGAGTACTCCCCGAACCTGTTCAGGATTTCCGCTATGCGACGCAGAACCCTATCGTTGTTTTCCATTACCTCTGGCTCTAGGCCACTAAAGTTCCCGATATTGGGGGCAAAGATGATGGCGGGAACTATTACCCTAAGGACACCGCCCACTTCCCTGCGAACCAGTACATCAACCCGAATGGCGCTTTCGTAAACATAGGTTTCGCCGTTGGTGTTGCCCACTGTTATCGTTATTGGGTAGTCCATGGCGGACTGTACCACTTCGCCGGCTGTACCTATTCCGTCCCAGACAATCACACTTGGAACTTCCCCTTCACCGCTACGTTCGTAGAAAACACTGTGCGGATACACCGGCTCACGGATTAGAATGCTCCATTCGGAAATTGGGGCTTCACTGCGGATCGTTATCTCTATCGAAAGCTCGTCGTCATAGCCGTCGCCGTCGGGGCTGAAAGGCTGGGGCCACATCCGCACATCCATTCCCAGGGGAACCGGTTCGGGCGGCGGTGGAGGGGGTGGCGGCGGTGGGGGGGGAGGTGGTGGAGGCGGCGGCGGTGGAGGGGGTGGTTCTTCCACCGGTGGAGGTGGGGGCGATGCACACCCAGTCATAACGGAAACAGTGAAAAACGCCGTCGCAAGAGCAAGAAACAAGATAAGAAATTTTTTCATCAGCACACTCCTCACTATATTCTAGTATAAGCGGATACCCTTTGTCCATGAAAACCCTAATCAAACGGCTGGGTTACGTACATTGTCGTGAAAATCTTGGAAAAATCGACCAACGACCGATTTTTCCTACTATTTAACATCCATCTGTCTGCGGCTATTTTACCGCTTCGAACCCCTGCCCGAGATCATCGATAATGTCGTCGATGTGTTCGGTTCCTATCGAAAGACGAACGGTACCAGGGCTGATCCCCGCACTTCTGAGTTCCGCCTCATCCATCTGGGAATGGGTTGTCGAAGCAGGGTGAATAACCAATGACTTAACATCGGCGACGTTTGCAAGAAGCGAGAACAGTCTCAGTTCCTCGGTAAAGCGTTTCGCCTTTTCCGCACCGCCGGCAATCTCGAAGGTAAAGATCGAGCCTGCGCCGTTGGGGAAATAGCGTTTGTACAGCAAATGGTCGGGGTGATCCGTTAGGGAGGGATGGTTCACCTTTTCGACCTGGGGATGCGACTTTAGGAACTCCACCACCTTTAGTGCATTGGAAACGTGTCTTTCAACCCTAAGGGAAAGGGTTTCAAGCCCTTGCAGGAACATGAATGCGTTGAAGGGCGACAGCGACGCGCCGGTGTCACGAAGCAGGGTTGTCCTGGCCTTGATTATGTACGCAAGATTTTTTACGGCATCCGTAAAGACAACACCGTGGTAGCTTGGGTTTGGCTTTGAAAGACCCGGGAATTTGTCGTTCTGCGCCCAGTCGAACTTGCCCCCGTCAACAATCACGCCGCCTATGGACGTGCCGTGTCCGCCTATAAATTTCGTCGCCGAATGGACCACTATGTCCGCCCCGTAGTCGATGGGGTTCAATAGGTAGGGGGTGGCGAAGGTGCTGTCAACGATTACGGGTATGCCGTTGCGGTGGGCGATTTCGGCGACGGCCTCGATGTCAATTACGGTGGAATTGGGGTTGCCCAGCGTTTCAAAAAAGATTGCCTTAGTGTTGGGCCGTATCGCCTTTTCAAAGTTCGCTACATCGCTGCCGTCAACGAAGGTCGTCTCGACACCCATATCCTTAAAGGTGTTCGCAAAAAGGACGTAGGTGCCGCCGTAGATATGGCTTGCACTGACGATGTGATCCCCACTACGGGTTATATTCTGAACCGCATACGTGGTGGCGGCGGCCCCCGATGATAGCGCAAGTGCGGCGACACCTTTTTCCAGTGCGGCCATGCGGCACTCGAATACGTTCCATGTGGGGTTCATTATCCTGGTATAGATGTTGCCTGCTTCAGCCAGGGCGAAACGATCCGCGGCGGACTTTGAATTGGGAAACACGTAGGACGTGGTCTGATAGATGGGAACCGCCCGTGCATCTGTGGCCGGATCTGGTGTTTCCTGGCCTGCGTGAACCTGAAGTGTTTCGAACCTGTAGCTTTTGTTTGCCATGTATTGCCTCCTGTTACCAAACTGGCCTTAACTCTAGCAGGAAGGGAGGCCTTTACACAATACGGGAAATCGTCATGGCACGGAAATCAATTTTCTGCTGACACCAAGAAGGGCTTATCACAAGCGCCTTTCCCACGCCCCTGCCGCCCAAAAGCAGCAACCTCAAGGCCTGCTTGCGCTCCTCTTCCGTGTATGCCCACTTCTTCGGATTCGGGGTGTACTTGTGCTTGCATTTGTTGCATAAGCGCCTCTGGCTCCCGGCCCTGGTGAAGCCCTTCTTCATCTGGCTCTCGGTGCTGACGCATTTAGGACATTTCGTTTCCTTCGCTCCCATGTTTTCATTTTACATCAGGGGACACCAGTTTGACACTCCCTCGCCGTGACTTTCGGCAATATTTTCATCACCTCGCTTTTCATGGGGGTTGGTTGATTTTTGGCACCGCCAATGTTAGCCTTGAAACATGAATTCCGCCGCATGGGACAGGTTTGCAAAAACAAGGGAATATTACCGCGACGAGATTGAACGGATGCGGCAGGATCTACCTGAATTACAGGCGGTGCAGCAGAAGCTTGTTGACAGTCGCAATCCGACATACCAGGTGGAAACTCCCATCGTGTACAATGGATCGCTCGACGACGTAAACAGGGACAGCGAAATACGGCTTATTTTGGTCGCCGACAACCCAGGTCGTCGTGAGCAGACCGCCGAAAACCGCCGTTATCTTGTAGGGCCATCGGGCAAAATCGCGGAAAAGTTTTTCCGTGACAATCCCGTCCTCAATATCGATTTTCGCAAAAATGTCATTATTCTAAATAAAACCCCTATCCACACCCCTCGTACCGTGGAACTACGAGATCTTCGTAAACTTGGCGGAATTTCCATCGAGACGGCCCTTGCCGAGTCGCAACGGCTCATGGTTCGCCTGCTCGTGGAATTCCAGCAGGCCTTTGCCTGCGAGGCTGGAACCACCCTGCCCGTGTGGATAACAGGTTACTCCGAAATGAAAAAAGGCGGTGTTTTCGAGGTTTACACGAACGAGCTAAAAAACATATACGGTGCCACCGCACCTGGGGAAACGATTTTTCTGTATCGCCATTTTTCGATGAACCAGTTTACCATAGACCTTAAGCGACAGGCCCTTCCGGGAGAGGTCCTTACCCAGACACTGGAAAGGATTGGCACGGCGTACAGGCAGAGGTTTTTGTTTTGAGGATGGGTGGGGAATATGACAAAGGATTTTTACTATAAGCCATCGGGTAGATTTTCGCCGTCGTTTTTCCTGTATGTGCTATTGATTGTCGTGGTGGCTGCCCCTGTTGTCAGCGTTGTTTACATTTATCTTAGCTACTATCTACCCATCGTTTACCTTAACATCCTTGTTACCATAGGCTGTGGTACCATCATGGGGCTATTTATGGGTCTTGCCGCCAGCTTGGGCAAAGTCAGGAACCCTATGCTTGTTCTTGTCAGCACCATCGCCGTCATGTGCATTGCCAAATATGTCCAGTGGACCGTGTATATCCCGTTAATCTTTTCCACCTCGTACCAAGTTCTGAGTGTTACTTTGGGCGAACGATTTTTGACATCTTTTTATCTGCTTACCGAACCTGGCACGGTTTTTGAGCTGGCAACTGTCATCAATACCATCGGGGCATGGAGCATGGGTCGGGGTGGGCCGGCGGTAAGCGGCATTTCCCTGTTGGTCGTATGGGTAATGGAGTTTGTCGCAATGACAGGGGCCGCCTGTATGGCATCCAAAGAAAAGCCAAGGTTCCCGTTTTGCGAGGAAACAAAGGCATGGTACGGCAAGATACCCAACAAAGTGGAAGCAGGCATACCCGAAAATTTTAAGGACATGAAAACAGATATCGAAAACGGCAGGTACGGCGAACTTGTGCAGCTTGCAAAAACCGCAAAAGAAGAAGAAAAGGGCGGCACACATTTACTGTTCCTGCTTTTTTACAAACCTCCCTCGTCCGAACAACCCTACTACCTGCAGATTAACCAGGTGAGGTTAAGCGGCGGTAAAAAGAAAGAGGGGAAAATACTGCTCAAATACATTGCGGTTGACGGCGAAAGTGTAAGGGAGATAACGGACAACCTTTCATAAAGTGTCGGTATGCGTTGGCCTTTCTCCCCCGTTTTCATTCCCCGAGAAATTTGCTACAGTGAACCATGCCGATAAAAATACCCAGGACACTGCCTGCCTACGATGCTCTCAGCCAGGAACGTGTTTTTGTAATGACCTACGACCGTGCCGACCGCCAGGATATTCGCCCTCTCAAGGTGGCCATCGTCAACCTTATGCCTACCAAAGTTGAAACGGAAATTCAGCTTCTGCGGCTTTTGGGCAAAAGCCCCCTGCAGGTTGACATTACCTTTTTGCGGATGGAAAGCCACGAATCGAAAAACGCTCCGCCAGGGCACATGGAGAAATTCTATGTAAGCACACGGGAGGTTATTTCCGCCGCCACCCAATTTGACGGACTTATCATTACCGGCGCTCCCGTGGAAACCCTGTCCTTCGAGGAAGTCAACTACTGGGACGAGCTTGTGCAGGTTATCGACTATTCCCGTGAAAAGGTTTTTTCCACCATGCATATCTGCTGGGGTGCTCAGGCTGGGTTGTACCATCGTTACGGCATTCCCAAAAAACCCCTGGACAAAAAGCTGTTCGGCGTTTTTCCACATGCGGTAAACGAACAGTACCATGTCCTGTTTCGGGGTTTCGACGACGAATTCCTTGCGCCGCAGTCCAGGCACACAGAAAGCGATCGGGCCGCAATTGCCGCCGAACCTAGGCTTAAGATACAGTCCGAAACCGACGAGGCTGGGATCTTCATAGTCACCGCCCACGATGGACGAGAGGTCTACGTCTCGGGGCACCTGGAATACGATCCACTTACTTTGGACAAGGAATACCGCCGAGATCTGGCGAAAGGCTTGCCCATCGAGCCGCCGAAAAACTACTATCCAAGTGATGATCCTTCGAAGTCCCCCGTAGTCCGCTGGCGAGCACACGCAAACCTGTTTTTTGACAACTGGCTTAACTACGTGTATCAGGAAACGCCCTACGACTTGGAAAACCTGGAGAAGCTTGGCAGGTAAGCTACTTTACTCAATAATCTCGTATTCCGCCAGTTCGGCATTGTTCTTGTACTTTTTGTCTGGGGTTTGTTTGTTTTTTCGTTTTTTGTTGCCAGTAAAGATTGTGTGGAGGAAACTGCCAGCGGAAAAAAAGATTAAGGCGACGGCATTGAAAACGAAAAAACCAAATATCAGGAAAACCAAGATCAGGATAATGATTGGGATCATACTCTCATACTATCGGCACAGCCTGGCCCTGTCAATCTTATTTTATGGTGTTTCCTTCATAAAGACCTTACCTCGACACCGCCAAAGGAAACCTTTCCATAAAGCGTAAGCCGTGGGGCGTTATCCGTCGGGGTCGCAAAATGTTTCCCTGTATCCACGCTGCCTACCGAACAATCAACTTTGTCGATGATCTGCCAGTGTCTGGATATGAACAATTTGATTTCCCCAAAGCTACAGTTCAGCATAACCTCGGCACCATTGGGACTAAGTTCCACCTGATCAAGGAAAATCTCCATGGCGCCGAAGTTGCAATTCAGTTGCACGGTTTCGAGAGCGTTGGCACACAAACGGCGGCTGACCTCACCGAAGTTTACGCTTACCGATGGGTTGTTTCCGTCACTTGTTTCTACATGCACCTGCGACCGCTTGAACTTTAGGTGCCGGTGCTTTTTGGGTTTGGGAAGCAACATCTCCAGTCCGATGTACGCAATTCCAGCAGCTAAGATCATGTGCCAAATTTGTATAGTGGGCAACCCCAAAGGCGTTTGAAGGACAATGTACAACACTGCAAGGGGAATGGGGAGCGGTGCAAAATGCAGACGGGCCAGGCATTGCACGATGAAGGCCAAAGCCAAAATAATTGCAATGATACTGCCAATGCCGATCTCCGTGAAATCGCTGAACTGATTCACCAGGATAAACGCCGCAATAAGTAGCAGGCACACTCCCCAGGTAACATTCGAAGACTTAAACCGCATTCCGTACGCTCCTTCTTCCCCGTTCCAACTTAAACCGCAGCCTTCGCCGCCTCGAATTCCTTCTCGATTGCCTCGGATGGCTTTTTCGTTGCCAGGCTAACGCAGAAGATCACCAGGCAGGAAAGAATAAAAGCCGGCAGAAGTTCATACATATTCAACGCATCACGGGCGAGTGGAGACAGAAGCTCGTTTTGGTGCAGGGGGCGAATAAGGTTGCGCCAGACTATCACCGTAACTCCACCTGTCAACATTCCGGCAAGTGCGGCCGGGAGGGTCGTCCGCTTCCAGAACAGCGAGAACAGGATGATGGGACCGAAGGATGCGCCAAGACCAGCCCATGCATAGGCCACGACTTGGAAAATCGTATCGCCCGTAACGGCAACCGCAATGGCGGCTACAGTTACCAAAAGCATGGTAATACGGGCAATCCACATTACGGTTCTTTCCGAGGCATTTTTGTTTATAA
>Ga0209755_10007750_pt1 | contig 11594 bp, 10 predicted proteins | sample TergutCo191P1_FD_187301 | JGI IMG/M metagenome (GOLD analysis project Ga0209755, IMG submission 187301) | Cornitermes sp. P1 segment gut microbial communities from Petit-Saut dam, French Guiana - Co191P1 (SPAdes) (version 2) | ecosystem: Host-associated > Arthropoda: Insects > Digestive system...
ACATAGGTTAAAATAAAGCAGCTCTTAAATAACTACAGGAGGTAGTGCGTGTTTCAGTTTAAACCCCCCAAGGCGGGGAAAATGCTTAATCCCAAAGGCATAACTACGGCGGTTATCATTGCCGTGGTGCTCATATCACTGGGGACAAGCGTTTACATCGTGCAGCAGGCGGAAGTAGCGGTTATAACCCGTTTCGGTAGATACATTGGCACAAGGGGGCCCGGCTTACAGTTCAGGCTGCCTTTTGGTATTGACAGGAATTACAACGTGAATGTCCAGGAAGTCCGCTCCCAGGAGTTTGGCTTCCGCACAGGCAGGGGTAATGTCCCTACGCTGGGGAGGCACGGGGATGAGTCCACCATGCTCACCGGCGACCTTAACATCATCTATGTCGAATGGACAATGCAGTACCGGGTCAGCGACGCATTCGCGTGGACGTTTAACGTAAACGACCGTGTCGCCACCATCCGTGATGTCTCGCGGACGGTGGTCAACCAGCTCGTCGGCGACAGGGCTATCCTGCGCATCATGGGGGAAGAGCGCAGCGTTATCCAGGTAGAAGCCGCCATCATGATGAACGAGATTTTCCGCAACTACGGCCTGGGTATCAATGTAACCGAGGTAGGCTTCCGTAACATAACGCCCCCGGCGGGGGTGCAGGCGGCCTTTGAGGACGTGAACATGGCCATGCAGGACAGGGAGCGGCTTATCAATGAGGGGCGTCAGGCGTTCAACGAGGAAATCCCCAGAACCAGGGGCGAGGCCGAACGCATGATCCTGGTGGCGCAGGGCTACGCCACCGAGCGCGTCTACAGGGCGCGCGGCGGTGTGGCCCGCTTTAACGCGGTGCTGGGAGAATACCTGCGCGCGCCGGAAGTAACACGGCAGCGCCTGTACTTTGAAATGATGGAAGAAGTGTTCAGGAACGTGGAAGGCACAACGCTTGTCGACCACAATTTACGGAACATGCTGCCCCTTATGAACCTGGGAGGTCAATAATGAAAAAACCTTTTATCGCCATTACCGTTGCCTTTGTTATATTCCTGGGCATTTTCGTGGCCGGCCCCTTTTACGTTATCAACGAGGGCGAGCAGGCCGTTGTTGTACGCCTGGGGCAGATAGTTAATGTTGTCACCGATGCCGGTCTGCATCTGAAAGTCCCGTTTATTGACGAGGTCGTCCGTTACCCCAGGAGAATCATGACCTGGGAAGGAGAGCCCAGAACCGTGCTCACCGCCGAGCGCCAGCTCATCTTTGTCGATGTCACCGCCCGCTGGCGTATTTCCGACCCGCAGGTGTTCTACCAGTCCGTGCGCAACATCAGCGTGGCGCACAACCGCCTTTCGGAGGCCATCAACCCCGCGGTGCTTTCCGTAATAGCCGGACACCCTTTGGTTGAGTCGGTGAGGAATACCAACATCATCCTGGAACAGGACGACGGCGGTCTTGAAGGCGATATCGAAGCGGAAATCGCGGCCCTCTTATACGGAACCGGCCATGTCCCCATTGCCCGCGGACGCCAGCAGCTCGCGGAGGAAATGCTTGCCCGCGCGCGCCTCATTGTCCCCCAGTACGGCATTGAACTCATCGACATACTGACACGGCAGATACGCTACTCCGACGAACTCACCCCAAGCGTCTACGCCCGCATGATAATGGAACGAAACCAGATAGCCATGTACCATCGCTCCTACGGCGAGGGCCGCAAGGCGGAATGGCTTGGGCGGATGGAAAACGAGCGGCGCACCCTGCTTTCGGCTGCCTACCACCAGGCCCAGATGATCCAGGCCCAGGCCGACGCCGAGGCCGCGCGCATCTTTTCCGAAGCCTACGACCAAAACCGCAACTTCTTTAGTTTCTGGCGGGCCATTGAGTCTTACCGTACCACCCTTACCGGCTTTAACAAAATACTGACTACGGACATGGACTACTTTAGGTATCTTTTTTCGCCCAACGGGAGATAAGGCCGCTTGAAAAAACTGTTTTTCTGCTTTGAACAAAACGGGGAAAACGCCCTGGGGTTTGACACGGGCCTGGATGCCAAGGCTTTTGCCAAGGCAAAAATGGCCCAGTTTATCAGTATTCCGGGCTTCATCGTGTACCCTGACGGCAAGGTTGAAGCCTGGCATCTGGAGGGGGTAACTGAACGGGAAACAATGCTTTTGTGGGGCCCGTTTTTCCCCGGTGAATGCCTTGACGATATCCTTAACGACAGCAGCCGCCAAAACGAAGCCCTGAACGCGCTCCGTTTTTGGCTCCGCTCCCACCAGGCGCTGAAAACGGTTTCGGCGGAAAAAAAAGAGCCGCCCTTCCCCGGCCCTGCCGGGGCGTATATCGTTACAGAGCGGCAGGCAGGAACCTTCCCCGCCGGAACCGTGCTCTTTCCCCCCGCGCGTCTTTTAAAGCGTTATCTGGAACTTGACGGGGAACGATGGATACATCCCGACCTGGACGGGGCCGAAGCAATTTCGTTCAGCGCCGCGGCCATGCTTTACCGCGTTTTCTGCGGGGATGCCCCTTTCACAAAGGATACGCTTGAGGAACTCCGCCAGGACATCCGCGAAGGGGTCTTTACTCCCCCGGCCCTGGCAGCCCCGGGGCTTGACTTACAGATGGCGGATATCATAACCAGGGCCATGAGTCAAAGCAAAGACGGGAAAGTCAGGCCCGCGCCGGCGGCTGTCAGCGAGTGCCTGGGCACAACACAGCCTGTTTCCTCCTGGATGAAGCCCCTCAATGAAGAAGAGCGTTTGCGGATTCAGGCGGAGCAGGAACAGTACATCAGCAAGAAAACCCGCGCGGTAAAAACGCGGCGCTTTATGGTGCGCAACACCGTGCTCCTTGCGGGAGCCGCTATCGCCGTTGTGCTCATCTTTTTTTCTATCCTGGGGATAAACCGGCACATCGCCGAACAGCCCAGTACAAGGGGCATGAGCGCCGGTGAGGTTGTCCAGGCCTATTACGCCGCATTTAGTTCCCTGGATCCCCTCATGATGCGTGCCTGTCTGTTGGGCAGGGCCGGCAGAAGGGACATAGACCTGGTGTCAAACCTTTTCGCCGTAAGCCGGATACGCCAGGCGTTTGAAATTGATTTGGGACAGGCCATTTTTTTCCCCGCGCAGGAATGGCTTGACGCCGGCCAGCCTGTGACAGAAAGGATTGTGTTTGGGATAACGGAACTCAGCATACGAATGATTTCGCAGGATGAAACAAACGCGGTCTTTGAGGCGGAATATCTGCTCTGGATGCCCGGCACGTTTTTTCTGGAAGACGGGGAAACCCCTCCCCTTGATGAATTGCCGCCGCCCGGTTCCCTGACTCTAATGGACAGGCTGTATCTTGCAGTGCACAGGGGCACCTGGCGTATAACAGAGATTTACCGTACCGGCAACTAATGCCGCAAGAGCATTACCGGCCTGCTTCTACCCGCTCAGGGGCATGGGTTTTAAAAAGAGCTGTAATGTTCTTTTTGTGAAAGAGGTTTGCGTATTTTCTGGCGCTCACACCCATACTGTCAGAAATGTCCGCGTCAGCTCCGGCCCGCAGCAGGACTTCCACGATTTTCTCATCTCCTGCCCCAACTGCCACAACCAATGCTGTCTGACCGTCCTTGCTCTTGATATCAAGGTTCGCCCCGGCTTCGATAAGAGCATTCACCATATCAAGGTTCTTGCTCATTACACTGTCCAGAAGGGGGGACGTACCTCTGTCATCCGCCTGTGTGTTCAGGCCGGCTCCGGCTCCAATAAGGAGTTTAAGGATTTCCCAGTTTCCTTTTCTGGCGGCAATGTTGAGCAGGGGAACACCGCTCTTGTTCCTGGTATCCGGTGAAAATCCCGCATCCAGAAAGAGCGAGACTTCCCGGATGTCGCCTTCTCCGGCACAGTTTGCCAGCGCTTCCCCGGTTACAGGAATACCCATCTGCAAAAGGGTATCCCGCGCCTTAAGGATTTCTCTGGCACTTTTCCAGTTTTCAAATGCCTCGCTTTCTGCCTCAAAATACTCCTCAAAGGATTTTTCGGAAACAAGCGTTCTAAAGAAAGAGGCAAACTCTACCGGAATGGCAGCGATGGCTTCTTTGCCATAGGCCAGCAGGGGCAGATGGGAGCCGTAGGAAAATCCTGCCAGGAAATCCAGCCACCGCTGCGCAATGGGCGAAACAACAAGCACATGGGTAGGAGCGTTTGAAGCATGTTTGTCCTTCCCTTCCAAATCGGCGGAGCTGAAAAAAGCGGCGAATTGTTTCTTGATGTCTCCGCCGGTGCTGTCCAGCGGCTGAACGGGAAGCTTCTCTATTGCGGACTTTATCTTCTGCAAAAGAGGCTGAACCTGAGCGGCAGCTTCCGTGTCCTTTTCTGAATGAATTAGAAGAATCTTCATATTATTATAATTAACGGTTTTTTTTCCATAATCTTGAATCCTGATGAGTCACTTTAAAAAATGGCGGAGGCGTGTGAGAATCGAACTCACCAAGGACGTTTCCCCCCTTTGACGGATTTGAAGTCCGCAGCCGCCACCAGACGACATTCACCTCCGAGGTTACTGTCAGTATAAACCTTTTACCACTGTTTTGCAATAGCTATTAATGTACCCTTCTTCCCTCCAATATGCGGGTGGTCAGCCTGTCTACATCGCTTAGGGTCAGGCGTATCAGCAAATAGGGAGCCCTGTTTCCCGTATACCGCAGCCGATACTGCTCCCCGGCGAATTCGAGCGTTCCCCTTTCATCCCCGGACAAAGGTATGCTGCCGGTATCATACCGCAAACTGAAAAAGGCGTCAGGCTCATCTATCCTGCTGGAAAACACCAAAACATCATCCCCGTCATCAAAACTCACCGCCAATAACAGCTCGCCGTTTCGTTCCTCGCCCCTTACAGCCTGACCCTGGGTCTGGTCGTTTATGATGACCTCTTTGCGCACATGCACATTTTCAAAGAGCAGCCTCCCGTCAGGCGCACGGCTGGCGATGGGCGTTGTGTATTCACGCTCCAGTATAACCCGCCCGAACAAAAGCAGCTGAAACTGGCTGATGTCCGTCATGCCGGTTTCAGCAAGCCTTTGAATCGTTGCTATGGTTAAAGGCACACGGGTATCGGCAACTTCAACCTGTATGGGCACGGTTCTTTCAACATACACCCTTTGGGGTTCCATTTCAACGTAAACCCGCTGGGGTGCAGGGGTTTGACAGCCGGAAATCAAAAACGCAAGAAAAATGGCGCAAAAAATACGTGTCAGTTTTTTCACTTTCATGGGGCCCTCCTCATTTTCTTCTATAATATTGCGCACAGCGATATGTGTCAAGAATCAAGAAGACCTTAATGGCGTTATCTCTGCACCTCACCCCTTGAGCTCGGAAAGTTCCCGCAAGCCCCTTAACTTGAAAGTTGCCTTCTCCTGAATCTGCCTCACCCTTTCCCGTGTTATCCCCAAAAGCCTGCCTGTTTCTTCCAGGGTCAGCGGGCCTTCTCCGGTCAGGCCAAAGCGGAGCTGGATGATCTTTATTTCCCGCTCTGACAGGTGTGAAATGATACTCCCCAGGGTTTCCTGAAGGGTCATGGAAAAAACCGCTTCAAAGGGCTCGACAAGGCTGTCGTCCCTAATCAAATCCGCAAGACGGGTAAGGTTTCCGTCATCCACAATGGCGTCAAGGCTTGTGGTTTCCTGGGAAAGCTTTATGATTTCGTTTACCTTGTTTACAGGGAGCCCCAGGTATTCGGACAATTCCTCGCTGCTTGGGTCTCTGCCAAGGTCCTGCGTCAGGTGCTTGGCCGCAAAGTAGCATTTTTTGATGGTGTTGAGCATGTGTATGGGTATGCGTATAACCCGCCCCTTGTCGGCGATGCTCTTGATAATGGCCTGCCGTATCCACCAGGTTCCGTAGGTCGAAAACCTGCAGCCACGGGTATAGTCAAAGCGTTCCACCGCTTCAATAAGGCCTATATTGCCTTCGTCGATAAGGTCAAGCAGGGAAAGGCCCCGGTGCTGGTAGTTTTTCGCGATGGAAACAACCAGGCGCAGATTCGAATTGATCATGCGGTTTTTCTGCTGCAAAAGCGATTCGGTGAGTACCTTGTGCTGAACAGAAAAAGTTTCATCCTTGCTCCGGTTTTCGTACTTTGCCTGAAGGCTTTTTATCTGGCGGCGCAGTTGAACAATATTCTCCCCAATGGCCTGTTCTTCCTGGACATTCAAAAGGGGGAATTTTGATATCTGCTTGAAATACAGCGCAAGGGGATCTGTTTCCTTGACGCTCCTGGACTTTTTGGAGTTCCGATTCGAATGACGATTAGTCCGTTTTTGCGGCTTCTTTGCGGGCCAGTCAAAATCGGCTCCCTCCGGGTAAAAAATGGTCGGTTCTTCTGCCAAGACATTACTTCCACTTCTAAACATAAATTTAACCTCCGAGTCTTTTTTAATTTGGAATGTTATGCGTTTTCGAAAACAGTAAACCTCTAGGTTGACTTTGTTTGAAAAAGCCTCTGTTTGAAAAAGTTTGTTTTTTTAACTTTCCTTTTTAAAAATAATACTTTTTTAACTGCCGCTTTAAATTACATGCTCACTTTTTTAAATATCACCTTTAAAGCTCCGACTTACAATTCCACGCCTTACCCCCGGGGGGCTCTGGCAGGATTAACCGGTACATTGCCGCGGTAAACCATAAAAAACAACTTGGGCTGGTTTGTTGCCGCGTCAATACCAAGCCTTCCAAGTTCGGTTCCCGGGCCGACCAAATCGCCTTCCCTTACCGATAATGTTTCACAGCCGCCATAGACGTATAAGTAGCCTCCTTCTACCTGAACTATAACAACCATGCCAAACCCCCTGTACGGCCCGGCGGAAAGCACTGTCCCCCGGGTAAGGCTTCTAACCGGCTCAGACCTTGTTCCGGTAATGACCACCCCGCTTAGTTTGCCCGTCATATACTGCACTTCCCGGGCAACTATGGGCCACCGCACCGTGGGGTCAAGTATCCCGCTTGGCTCGACTGCGGCCGCAGGGGCAGCGTGAACTGCCGCGGCAGGAATCGCCGGCGGGGGGGCGGGGGGCAAGGCTCCCGGCGGCTGCGGAATCCTTAGCATATCCCCTTCCCTAAGCACATAATCATCCGAAAGGCTGTTGGCCCTTCGCAGTGCATCCACGCTTGTGTAAAAGCGCCGGGCGATACTGAAAAGGGTATCACCCCTGACAACACGATACACAACTGGCGCAGTCTGGGGAACGGTGCTGTCGGCTGAGGCAGCAACGGGAATCCTGATACGCTGACCTGCCTGAAGGCGCGTGGGATCTGTAATCCCATTGTGCCTCATCAGTTCCTCGGCCCGTATCCCCTGGGCGCGGGCTATGGAAAAGAAGGTTTCGCCCCTTTGGACGACATGCACCCGTTCTTCCCCGTAAAGCTCCCCGGCTGATACGAACAACACCGTTATTCCAAATACAATACTGAATACACCTACCCGGATCTTCATAATCCTTATATTATCGGTAGGTTTGCCGATTCTTTTAATCCGGCAGTATCTATATTGTAATGAATTTCTTTTTAAATTGCCAATTAAAATCATGATAAATGTATATTTTTCTTTATTTTTCCCTTAAATTTTATAATATAACAATAGACCTATGGGAGACTGTCGCACTTTGTGAAAATCGGGTAAACTATACCTATGGTATACATTGGTAAAATCTGGGGTACACCCGCCATTAAAAAGCCGGCCTTGGCGCTCATTGCCGCCCTCGCGCTTTTTTCCCCTTTCGCCCGTGCCGACGACAACTACGCCGGGGCCATATACGCGGAGATAAACGCTGAGGACACGTACCTTGCCGCAGAGATATATACTGCCGGCATATACGGCGGGGAGGTATACTATGCTGCCGGCGCACAGGACGCTGCCGCCGAAGATACGCACACCCATGACGCATACGCCGAAGACCTCCTGGTCTGCGATGTCCAGGCCGATGACGCACCGCCCCATTATGCGTACACCGGTTACACTGACGCCCATTACGCGTACGCCGGCTACATTTACACTCATTACGCATACGCCGAGGACAATTACGCCGAAGCGGTATACGCTGAATACATACCGGCAGAGCAGACATATGTGGAGCGCGGTTTTGCGCTTTTGGGCAGGGGCGAGTTTGAGCTTGCGGCAGCTTATTTCACCAAAGCGCTGTACCTTGATCCCGATTCCGCGGACGCGCATTTTGGCCGCGGCGGCGCATACCTCCTGAAAGGGGAATATGCCCTGGCAATTGCCGATTTTGGCGAGGCCATACGGCTCCACTACAACCCTGTGGGGGCGTACAACAACCGGGGCCTTGCGCACCGCAACAAAGGCGAACTTGACCTTGCGGTCGCCGACTTTAGCGAGGCCATACGCCTGGCTCCGGCTTACGCAGGTGCCCACAACAACCGCGGGACTGCCCTCATAAACAAGGGGGAACTTGACCTTGCCATCGCGGACTTTAGCGAGGCCATACGCCTTGACCCCAATCATGCCGGTGCGCGCTTTAACCGGGGCAACGCGCATGCCGACAAGGGCGAGAGCGGCCTTGCCATCGCGGATTTCAGCGAGGCCATACGCCTTAACCCCAACCATGCAAGCGCGCACTTTAACCGGGGCAATATGCATGCCCAAAGGGGCGAATTTCATCTTGCCATCGCCGGTTTTACCGAGACCATACATCTGAATCCCGAGCATATCGGCGCGCGCTTTAACCGGGGCAACGCTCACCGCGACAGGGGGGACAGCGTTCTTGCCATCGCTGACTTCACCGAAGCCATACGCCTTAACCCCTATCATGTGGGCGCGCACTTTAACCGGGGCAACGCGCACCGTGAAAGGGGCGATATTGCCCTTGCGATCACAGACTTTACCGAGACAGCACGGCTTGACCCCCGCCATGTTGGTGCGCACTTTAACCGCGGCAACGCTCACCGCGACAGGGGCGAACTTGACCTTGCCATCGCCGACTTTACCGAAGCCATACGCCTTGACCCAGGCCACGTGGGCGCACACTTTAACCGCGGGGCCGCGCGCCGCAACAGGGGCGAACTTGACCTTGCAATAGCTGACTTTACCGAAGCCATACGCCTTGACCCAGGCCATGTGGGCGCGCACTTTAACCGCGGGACTGCGCGTCGCGACAGGGGCGAACTTGACCCTGCAATAGCCGACTTTACCGAGGCCATACGCCTTAACCCCAATTACGCGGCAGCGCATTTTAACCGCGGCACCGCCCACCGTGAAAGGGGCGAACTTGACCTTGCAATAGCCGACTTTACCGAAACCATACGCCTTAATCCCCATCACATAAGCGTGCACAGCAGCCGCGGCCTTGCGCACCGCGACAGGGGCGATCTTGACCTTGCAATCGCCGACTTCAGCGAGGCCATACGCCTTAATCCCGGCTATGTCAGCGCGCTTAACAACCGCGGCAGCGCGCGTGCGGGCAGGGGCGAGTTTGACCTTGCCATCGCCGACTTTACCGAAGCCATACGTCTTAACCCCAATTATGTCAGGGCGCATTTCAACCGCAGTTCCGCGCATGCCGAGAGAGGGGAAATTAACATTGCAATCGCAGGATTTACCGAAGTGATCCGTCTGGCTCCAAATGACTCAGACGGCCATACCGGCCGCGGCCTGGCGCACCTCCTGAGGGGTGAGTTCTCCCAGGCAATCGCAGACCTTGAACAGGCCGTGATGATTAACCCGTATGATACGGTTGTTAAGCAGTCTCTGGAAGCCGCCCGGGCCCGCCGGATTCGGTGAAGTCACCCAAACCTGTAAATAAATATTTTTCCGTTTTTTTTCACTGATCTAGCACTCCATGCTGGATCAGTGTAGTATGATAACCATATGAAAACAGAAAAAATGCCCGCACGGGCGACCTTGCCAAAATCGGCGCTGGCACGGCTCTATTTCATTGACCAGCAGATTTCTTCGGGGAAATACCCAAGCACCAGGGAGCTGGCAAAAAAGTGGGAGGATATCAGCATTTCGACCATAGGCCGCGACATCGACTTTATGCGGGACAGCCTGCATGCTCCCATTGAATACGATGCCAGGCACAGGGGATATTATTACTCAAAACCCAATTACCGCATCCCCATGGGCTTTTCCGGGGCCGATGAGCTTCTGGCCCTGAACATGGCGAAAAACATCCTTGAGCTGTACAAGGACACGCCCATTTACGAGGCGGCCCACCAGCTGCTGGACAGCATCACTGCTCCCCTGGCCTCCGGGGGTGACTGGTATGAAAACCGCATTGTGGTGCCTACGGTTCCCACAGCGCCCGTGCCGCCGGATACCTGGAACGCCATTACCGCCGCCCTGAAAGAAAACCGTATGCTGGCCTTTGAATACCAGGGCGTGTATGACAACGGCTATAAGCCCCGCCGTGTCAGGCCCTACCAGCTGCTGTTTGATTCAGGGGTGTGGTACCTGTACGGCTTTGCCGAGGAACGCAAGGCCGTCCGCCTTTTTTCCCTGTGCCGCATACGGAATATCGCCCTTGCCAAAGAGCGCTTTTCCCTGCCCAAAGACTTTGATTACCGCGCGGGCAATGCCGACAGTTATTTCGGTGTTTTTTCAGGCCAGGAGCGCCAGCGCTTTAAAATCGCTTTTTTGGATTATTCCGCCGTGTGGGTGCAGGACCGACTATGGGCCAAAGATCAGGAAATCACGGAAACCGATGACGGTGTTATTGTCAGTTTTACCAGCACCCAGTTTGAGAAAGTTGCCGAGTGGGTGCTGTCCAGGGGCTGCACCGCCCGCCCGCTGGAGCCGGAGCTACTGGTCAGCGTGTGGCGCGGCAATGTTGAGCAGATGCAGAAAATGGGAGAAAAAGAATGGACTTTGTAAGCATTGATTTTGAAACCGCCAAATACTCACGGGAAAGTGCCTGCTCGGTGGGCCTTGTCAAGTTTCAGGACGGGAAAGCCGTTGACTCGTATTATTCGCTGATACGCCCGCCCAGCCTGTACATACGCCCCGATTTTACCGAGATCCACGGCCTTACTGTGGAAGACGTAAAGGACGCCCCGACTTTCGCTGATGTATGGGACTCCGCCATAAAACCCTTTATCGGCGGCCTCCCCCTTGCCGCCCACAACGCCCCTTTTGACATGGGCGTGCTTGGGGCCGTTCTTGAATGGTACGAACTGGAAATCCCCGCCCTGCCGTATTTCTGCACGTGCAGCCTTGCCCGCCGCACCTGGTCAGGACTGGCTTCCTATTCCCTCGGCCCGCTTGCCGCCCGCTTCGGCATTGTGTACGAAGCACATAACGCCCTTGACGACGCCCTCACATGCGGGAAAATGGCGCTTATGGCGGCACAGAAGTTTGGCAGCGCGGACGTTCCGGCTTTGCTTGCGGCGGCGGGCATGGAATATCATTATCTGCGGGAGTAATAAATCATATTTTCTTGAGATTACCAACCCCATAAACTATCTGCGAAGATTTCTTTTCTCATGCCTAAACCTTAAACCGCGAAACGGCTTGTACCAGCGACGAGATATTTTCCCGGGTTCTGCCGGTAAGGTCATTGACGGCATTCACCGCCTTGTTTACCTGTTCCGCCCCGGCGGCCATCT
>Ga0209755_10007751_pt1 | contig 11593 bp, 11 predicted proteins | sample TergutCo191P1_FD_187301 | JGI IMG/M metagenome (GOLD analysis project Ga0209755, IMG submission 187301) | Cornitermes sp. P1 segment gut microbial communities from Petit-Saut dam, French Guiana - Co191P1 (SPAdes) (version 2) | ecosystem: Host-associated > Arthropoda: Insects > Digestive system...
TATGCGTTGCAGCATGATGTCGCCGTGGCGTTTTTTGGTGGAATCTATCCAGCCAAAGCAGAGCGATTCTTCAACAATGGCAAGATACGACAGCTCCTCGGGATCTTTGGACAGCACGGGAACCCAGGCGTGGACGGCGGTTGCGTGGTTGCTGTGCAGCCATTCGCGGAGTTCTTGCCTTGTCTGTACCGATAGTATGCTCATTATCTCCGCCCGTTTTTTAATAGAAAAAGAACCTAAAACCTCAGCGCCAACCCCTTGATTATAAGTCTATATAATCTTAAATTTCTATATATGGATGTTTCAAAACCCATTGCGGCAGCGCTTTTCATTTATGAATGTTTCAGGCTCCTGTTGCTGGCTGCTTTTTTGGCTATCGCATCGTCAATGGGAAATGGCATCTTTTGGGGAATTGGAGCTTTTTTTCCCCATATAGTGTATATTAGTTCCAATGCCCTGTTTCCCCTGATGGCTTTGTTTATATGGCTTAAACCGCAGGAACACCAGAACTACCTTACCCTCTATATGGCAGGAAAGGTTATTGCCGTGGTTTTGTTTTTCGTATGGGCTATTTCACTTCCCGATACAGGGAATGTGGCAGGAAACGTAACCCTTTGGGCGAGCAGCATTCTTATAAATATGGCGGACGTCCTCTCTGTTTGGGGAGCATGGTCGTTAAAAAAGAAATACCGAAAAACGGAAAGTGGAGGTTTATAATGCGGATTATTCCGGTGGCAAGCGGAAAAGGGGGGGTTGGAAAATCCCTTATCTCGGCGAATTTGGCAGTGGCTTTTGCACAGGCAGGGCAGCGGGTTGTTTTGGCGGATCTGGATCTGGGGGCTTCCAACCTCCATCTGGTTTTAGGCCATCATTCTCCCAAAATCGGGATTGGTTCTTTTCTCAACGACACCAGATCGGATTTTAACGCGGTTATCGCGGAAACGGACGTGCGGGGTTTGCGGTTTATTCCGGGGGACACAGAAATTCCCGGCACGGCAAATCTTAAAGCTTTCCAGCTCAAAGCCCTGGTAAGGCGTCTTCTTGCCCTCAAGGAAGAGACAGACGTGCTTATACTGGATTTGGGCGCGGGAACCCATCAATCGATTCTGGATTTCTTTCTTCTTTCCGGCCAGGGCATCGTGGTTACGGCTCCGGCGGTAACGGCGGTCTTGAACGCCTATGTGTTCCTCAAAAACACCATGTTCCGCCTGATGTATACGGTTTTCAGCAAGGGGACTGCTGCCAAAACGTACCTGGAGCAGGTACGCAAGGATGGCTCCGGCCCGCAGAAGCTTTATATCCCCAAACTGCTGCCGGAAATAAAAAAGATAGATCCCATCTCCTACGATAACTTTATGGAGCGGGCGGCTCATTACCAGCCCCGGCTTATTATGAACCTGATCGATGATCCCAAGGACGCGGATGTGGCTATGAAAATACGCCGTTCCTGCGAAGAATACCTGGATCTCAAGATTGAACACCTGGGAGTGGTATATCGCGATACCTTCCAGGACACGGCCCTTGCTTCCCGGCTGCCCATAGTGCTTTACAAACCCCAGTCGGTTCTTTCACAGGCGATCTACAGAATCGCGGACAAAATCCTCCAGAGCGAAGAAGACAATTACACCTTAGATGACAAAGCAATCGAAGAAAGCTTCCAGGAAGCGGGATTGGAAGCAGAAATAGACTTCAGCACCAAGATGGACTACGTAGAAGAGCTGCTTCACTCCGGAGCCCTCTCGCAAGGAGACCTTATCGAAACAGTAAAATCGCAGCAGTTTGAAATATCAAAGCTGAAGAAGGAGAACAATTTTCTTAAGCACAAACTTTCAAGTGCTATTGCAAAGGGTTTTAACCCTTAACGCCGATCCTGGCGACGTATGGCAAGCACGGTAATAGCCCAGGGAAGCGCATCTATTTCCATCAATGCCCAGGAGACCGAGGCCCGCCTTACGTTTATTCCTGACTCCGGGGGCATTGAATGGGATGCTGCGGCGATAAACAAACTCGCCGCAGAAAAAAACCTCCGCGCCTTTCCCGATCTGAAAGCCCTGGAGGCCTTTCTGCATAAAGCCTCCAGGGACAAAACTCATGAACCCCTGGAAATGGTCTTTTGCCATGGCATAGAGCCCGAGAACCCGGTAAATGAGCACGTAAGCTGGGAAACCCTGCCAATACCTCCGGATATGGCCTCTTTTCAGAAAGAAGCTCTGGACGGCGCAGAGCCCCCCCGCGTTTGCAGAATTAAGGTCGAAAAAGTAAAACACGAAAAAAAGGTAAAAAAACCCGGGGCCCTGCCCTTTATGCCCTCCAAAGAGGAGATCGAAGTTACCTGGGAGAGAAAAGAAATCCGTGAAGAAGTAGCGGTAAACCCCGGAGTTTTGGAAGTAAAGTATGCGCTCAAAGGAACAAAACTGGGAACCATTACCCCATCCACTCCGGGCAAGCTGGGAAAGAGCGTTTTTGGGCGGCCTATTCCCCCCGCTCTGTCCGGGGACGGCAGCTATCTTTTGGGGGATGGTATAGCCAAGGGCAAAAACGACCTTGTTGCCCAGGTTTCGGGATTTCTCAGAATCGGAGAAAACTGGGCGGACATGGTTCCCTTGTCAAAACCTGAGTGGCGCATCAACACCGGAAATGACGGCCTGACCCTCTTTTTCCAGTTTGAACCCGGCGCTTCCCGCTTTGCGCCTCCTGCCGGAGAAGAAGTTCTGGCCGCCGCTGTTGCCAATGGCGCAAAGGAAGAGCTTCTGGTAAGCGCGGAAAAACTTGAACAGGCAATATCCCAGGCAACAGAAACCGGGGAATGCCTGGAAGCTTTTGCCCTGTTCCAGACGTACCAGGCAGAAGCCAGGGTTGATATAAGCCCGGACAAAACCAGAGCCGTGCTTTTCCTTTGCAAAGGGACAGCCGGGGCCGACCCCCTGGAAATGAAAACCATCAGCCAGGCCATAAAAAGTTCGGAGGTTTCCGGCTATGACGCAGAACAGCTTAAAACCGTTATTCGCACTTTCATGCAGGGAAACGACATTATCTTAAAAGACTATGTCTTTGCAGAAGGGACTCCTTCGACAAGGGGCGATGACCGGGAAATACAGGTCGAAGCGGCGCTGCTTTCCGGACAAGAACAAAAATCGGTTCTTGCCCGGCTTAAAGCATGGAGCGGCAGACACACCCTGGACAACAGCGAATTCGATCTTCAAAAAGCAACGGGCATTGCCTTCGTAGAGAAGGGCGCAATTGTTGCCACTGTAAGCGCGGTCTCTGACGGAGAGGCAGGGAAGGATATTTACGGCAATGTTATTCCCGGCCTTCCGGGAAATGATCCCGACATTAAACTTTCCTGCGGACTCCAAATGCAAAGTTCCTGCATTACCGCCTCCCAAAGCGGGCTGCTTATACTGGAAGCATCGGAAAAGAGTTTCCGGGGCTGCGTAATTGATTACCATGACGCAAGAATCGATGTTTATTTTTGCGAAAATGCCATGGAGGCCAGGGCAGATTTGTTTCGGGAAGAAGGAGCAGGGACGCCGCTTTCTGTCGGGTATGTTCTGAAAACATTGGCCGATCTGGGAATCAGAAAGGGAATAGACCAAAAAGAAGTAGAAAAAGCCTGCGCTCTGGCACGTACCAAAAAAAGCGCAGCGGGCCGGATTCTTGCCAGGGGAGAACCTCCCATTGCCCAAAGATGCTCGGCAATTAAATGGCTTGTTCCCATAGACGGCCCATCAAAAACCGTTCAGATCAAAGCCGGCATCCCCATTGCGGAATTATCCGAACCTTTCGCCGCCGGCCGTCCGGGATACACCATAAAAGGGATGGAAATCCCCGTGGACAGGGCAATTCCCCAGAAAATCGAGCATGGCAGCGCAATACGGGAACTTCCGGCAGGAAAAGGCAAACGTCTTGTTGCCGCCCGTTCCGGAGAACTAAGCTTTAATGGCAAAGAACTAAAAATCGTTTCCGTAAAAACCATCCAGGGAAACGCGGGGCCCGCCACCGGGAACATCAACTTTTCCGGAGAGATACAGATTGGCGGAAACATACTTCCCGGCTGCGCGGTCATTGGGGGTTCTCATGTAATCGTGAGTGGTTTTGCCGAGGGTGCGCTTATTTCCGCCGGGGGCAAGGCCATCGTGGCTTTAGGCTTTAAGGGCAACGGCAAGGGCGTTATCCGGGCAAGGGCCGGTATAGAAACAGCATTTGTGGAACGTGCGTCGATCATGGCCGTGGGGGATATAACGCTCAAAAAAGGCGCAGTACTTTCAACAATCAAAACCAACGGAAAACTTCTTGTCTCCGCAGAGAACGGAAAACTTTCGGGCGGGGTCTGCCAGGCCCGCTACGGAATAGACGCCGCAGACATAGGTTCCGAAAAGGGCATCCACACATCGCTTTCTTTTGGCCAGGATTATCTTATCAAAGACCAAATCGACGTGTGCGAGGAAGAAACCGCCAAACTCAAAGGGAACCTTTCCGAAATGGAAGAAAAGATAAAAACCATACTACAAAACAAGCTGCTCATCTCTGACGAAATCCGCAATGAAAAAATACGGCTGATAAATATCCTGGAACAGCTTAAGCTCAAAGTTTTTACGCTAAGGGAAAAATTCGAAGAACACTACGAATCGGAAATCCGCATTCGGGGGACTGTTTTTCCGGGAGTAGTCATAGACAGCCACGGCAGGTATTATGAACTTCATCAGAAACGGAGCCGGGTGGTTTTTTATTTTGACTGCGAATCGGGGACAATTAAAGAAAAGCCTTTGGATTAACAGCTCATTTGCCCTTTAATCTGTAATACGGCAGCATCCTTACCGGTTGATAGGAACGCTTTGATTGCCTGATACCTGCAATGCCCATATCTTCTTCGCGGTTGATATATTTAAAATCTTTTATCAGTATTTTTGCTGTCTCCTGATTTATAACCTGCCCTGCTCCCTTGATATTGGGATCGTACTTTTCAAAATGAACTGTTACCATATCGGTTGTTTGCGGGCTATATATCGAAAAAGCGCAGATTTTGCCGTTAACGTATAATTTTAATCCATTGCACGGAAACAAATCCCAGTGCGTCACTATGGTCTTTATGGTTTCCAGTTCTATATCCAGATATTCACTTTCAACAGCTTCATGCGTTTTTTTCCAATAGTGGTAAAATTCAATGATTTCATCATAGTCATTTGCATCAAGCGGTTTTACAGAAAAATCAGTATAGAATCTTTTAAATTGCGAAATAAGATTTTTCTTTTTGGCAAGTTTTTTCCCGGAAAGGTTTACCAGATTTTCTGTTGTATAAATATAATCATTCCATCTTTCATCGTTGGTAATGTGAAAATATTCGCTTAAATTTGCACTGTTAATATAGTCTTCGGAAACGGCCAAAATTTCAATGTCGTTATTTATTTTTTTAAAGCAATTGCTTATTTGGAGCAATTCTTCCGCAGAAAACCGTTCGCCCACCGGAGCCAGCAAATCTGAATAAACAGGATTAAATAAAATCAATCTGCCTGCGTAAATTGCATATTTAACCTTATAATACAAATTCCAGGCAAATAAATTGCAAATATTAAAATCGCAATTTTCCGAAGGGTATTTTATCAGAAAATCATGTATAACATCAAAGTCGTCAAAGGTAATGGGTTTTAAATGCTGATCAATATTGGTTATGTCCATTTTCATAGCGCTGTCTTGTTTATTGCTTTAAGGTAAACGGCACATAATCGGTCATTTGCGAAAACCCATGCCGCTGATAAAATGAAACAGCTTTTGGTTCGCTGATAAGGCTTATCCAGTTAATGTTTTTGCTCTTTAGGTGTTTTATTAATTCATCCATTATCAAAACGCCAATACCTCTTCCCCTGAACCCATTCAATACAGCGACATCCTGTATATAGGCATCGCTGACTCCGTCGCTGATTGTTCTGCCCATTCCTACCAATTTATCGCCTATGGATGCAACAGCAAAACAAAAAGACCCTTGTATTATTTTACGAATCAAATCGGGATCGTTATTATCTTCTTTGCTCCACCAGCCAGCTTCTTCGTATAAAAACTTTAACTGTTCTGTATCAGCAGTTTTAACTATTTTTACCTCTAGTGTTTCATGCATAAATCTGCATTTTTCCCCTCATTGTAAAAATACATCTTTTATATTATCTTGTCAATGAATGAACAAAAAAGTAGCAATAGAACGCTGTTCCTCATACGATCCTGAGCTGCTGTACAACGCACTGAAACGGTCGGCGGAACTTGCCGACGCTCCTGACGTTGCAGGAAAAACCGTGCTCCTGAAACCTAATATTGTCTTTGATGCTTCGCCGGAAAAGGCGATATGTACCCACCCGGCTTTTCTTGATGCGGCGATACGGCTGGTACGGGAAATGGGCGCCCGCCGTGTTCTTGTGGGAGACAGTCCGGGAATACAAACGCCGGGCTTTTCGGGCAAGGTAAGCGGGCATGGAGAGGTAACAAGAAAAAACAATGCCGAGTGGATTGATTTTACCCAGGAAAAAATAGAGCTGCCCTGCCCTAATGGAAAGGTACTAAAAAAAATCGCTCTAAGCCATGCAGCGCGGGAAGCAGACGTTATCATAAGCCTCCCCAAGCTTAAAACCCACCAGCTCATGTATTTTACCGGGGCCATGAAGAACCTTTTTGGGCTTATCCCCTCAGTAACAAAAAGCACCTTTCATGTCCGCTTTCCCACTCACGAAGCTTTTGCCTCCATGATTGTTGATCTTAACCTGGCAGTACAGCCCGCCTACGCCTTTATGGACGCGGTGACAGGCATGGAAGGGCCGGGCCCTTCGGGGGGCGATCCCCGGCATGTCGGTCTTGTTCTTGCTTCTTCCAATCTTCTTGCGCTGGATATTGCGGCTTCTGCCATTATCGGTTATCCGCCGGGCGAAATCCCCTTGAACAGGGACGCGCTGGAACGGGGTGTATGGCTTTCGTCTTTTGACGAGATCGAATATCCCGGCCTAAAGCCCGAAGACCTGCAAATCCCCGATTATATCAAGATCCCTTTCAAAAAATCGAACTTCCAGCTTCTTGAGTTTATCATGCCCCGGCCCTTGAGGGCTTTCAGAGACTCCTTTGCCCCAAAGCCGGAGATAAACCACGGCCCCTGTATACGCTGCGGCGACTGCATCCGCATCTGCGCTTCACGGGCCATGACTGCCGAAGGAGACGGAACAGAACGCCGCATTGTTATACACTACCGCCGCTGCATACGCTGTTTCTGCTGCCACGAGATATGCCCCGAAAAGGCCATCGATATTACAAAGCGAACAATTTTCGGAAAAAACCGTTAATCTTTTTTTTGCTCTTTCTCTTTTTTAAGGGCCGCCCGATCTTTAATGTCCGCAACACCCACAAAAATCAGGATAAGACTGATAAGAACCGCAACTACCGGCAAAGAGCCCCGGAGAAATGTTAGAACATCATCTCCCCAGTCCAGCCCGGCTGGCAAAACCGCCAGAACCGCCACAACGATCACCACAAAACCAAGAATTAAAGCCTTCATACATCCTCTTTCACTATTCTTTTTTCACTGCCGCACTTCAAATGCTGGTGCGGTATTTCCGAACAACCATCACCATAAAAGCGATGATGAAAAACACCATAGGCAAATTGGGCAATACAATGGCAATAACAGGCACAGAACCAATGACAACAATATTTTCTGTGCCAATGCCAAAAACACCCAAAATAGTATAAACAGTTTCCACGTAAGCCGCAATGACGCCAATCACTACAAGCATCCAGGCCACATCTCTGGTTCTTGTCCAGAGCATAATGGCAAAAAAGGAAGCCAACGCACCCAAACCGAGACGGCTTAAAATATAAATCATCTCTCCTGTGTCCATACTATAGTATCACGTATCCTGAGCCGAAAAACAATACTTTACTCCCCATAAATTCCATATCCGCAGCAGATTTCGGCATCTACAGAGAGGACGCAATTAAACTAAAAAAACGCGTAGGTTCCGTAGATCCTTCCCGGTTCCAGTTCGCCGTACAAATGGTGCAGCAATTCCGACACCGTAACCAATTGGTACCCTCTGGCAATGAGTTCGGGTATTACGCGTTCCATTGCGGCTGCGGTTGTAATGTGCGTATCGTGCATCAGGATGATGGAACCTTCTTTTGCCCTGTTCATGATGATGTTATAAACCGCGTCGGCGTTCCGAACTTCCCAGTCCCGGGTATCCAAAGTCCAGGTTATTATGGCGTAGCCCAATTCGGCGGAAACGCCCGCAACTCTCCTGTCCGTCAGACCAAAGGGCGGGCGGAAAAAGGGCGGCGGGGGAAAGCCGGAAACCTGCTCGATTATTGCGCTGGTAGTTCGCAGCTCTTCTCTTATCCGCTGGTTGCTTATATTGGTAAGCCCCGGATGATTCCAAGTATGGTTGGCGACTTCACTGCCAAGGCTGATCGTGCGCCGTACCGTGTCCTGCCATTCCTCCACATTATAGCCCACCACAAAAAAGGTTGCACGTGCGCCGTACCGTTCCAGAACATCCAGAATGCGGTTGGTATGGTGGCTGGGGCCATCGTCAAAAGTAAGGGCGATCATGGGTCTTGTGTCTACAAGCGCTTCGATTTCCGGCTCAATATCCGATTCGATTTCTGGTTCATTCGCCGCAGATTCGTTGGCAGCGAAGCTGACATCCTGCTCCGGCAAAACGCCCTGATTCGGTGGAATATAAGCGGGGACTGCTGAACAGCCTGTAATCAGAATTATCAGAATGATCACCGGAATTGCTTGTTTCATCTTTGGCGTGTTTGTCAATCTCTAATCCGTTCCAATTCGGAGCTGCGGGATTTAATTGTTGTCAGGGCTTCTATGCCCATAAGGCCGTGTTCATGGAATTTTTGTGTGCCGATCCCCGGTTCTGTCCCAAAACCAAATATCCCGCTGTCGGTAAGGCGGGTAGAGGTGTTGGTGTAAACGCAGGCGGCGTCAACCTGGCGGCAAAAATCTACTGCGGCACGGAGGTCGTTGGTAAGTATGGCCCCGGAGTGTTTTGTGCCGTAGGTGTTCATGTGGGAGACTGCCTCGTCCAGCGACGCGACGGTTTTTACCGCCAGTATATAATCCAGGAATTCCGTTGCCCAATCCTCTTCTACGGCGTCTGTTATCACAAGGTTGAGCGGCGGGGGGCCTATGGCAGCACGGGAATCCCTGTCACAGCGGAGCTCCGCCTTGCCCGCAAGCTGCCGGGCAAGAAGCGGCATAAGGACATTCACGGCGTCCCGGTGAACCAAAAGGGTCTCTACAGCATTGCAGACACCGGGATTTCGCAGCATGGCAGCGGCGATAATTTCCAGCGCACGGCCCATGTCTGCCGATGGTTCTACATAGATGCGGCAATGGCTTTCTCCGGTTTCGATTACCGGGATTCTGGCCTTGTCTGCCACCCGCCGTATAAACTCTTTCCCTCCGCAGGGGAGCACCGCATCGATCCGGCCCCTCGCGTTCAGAATCTTGTCCAGTTCGTCCTCTGAGCCGGAATCAGCCAGCTCCACCGCCTCGGGCACACCATTGTCGGCAAGGCCCTTCTTTATGGCCTTTACGATAGCCCGGTTCGATTCCAAAGCCTCCGGGGAACCCCGGAGCAGAACAGAACAGCCCGCTTTGTATGCCAGGCTGAAAGCCTCGACGGTGACACCGGGCCGGGATTCGTAGATAACAGAAATCGTTCCCAAAGGTACGGTAACCTGTTCAATCAAGAGATCGCTGGATGTTCTCCATCCTTCCCTGACATTGCCGACAGGATCTTCCAGACGCACTACCTGGGTTATCCCGTCTATAATGCTCCGTATTTTTGCCGAGTCAAGCGCAAGCCGCTTTATAAGAGTTTCCTTCATGCCGCCGGCCCGGGCTTTTTCCACATCCAGGGCATTTGCGGCAAGGATTTCCTCCTGGGCAGCCTCGATTGCGGCTGCGACATTTTTCAGACCTTGATCTTTAGCTTTACGGTCTTGCAGGGCCAAAATTGTCTGTGCGCCTTTAAGCGATTTTAAAATAGTTTCCAGAGTATTCACAGTTCTGTTTATCACAATAAGGAGCTTGTTTCAAGGCGGTTTTATGCTTCTGTATAAAACACAATAATAACACTTGCTTTCCATAAAGTTAGGAATTATCATTTTAGGGTGCTCTTAATAAATTCAGGAGGAAAGTATGACGGGTGTAGGATTGATAATCGTGTTTACCATCCTAATTGTAGTGATGATAGTCATGATGTCAAAATTCAATGTCCACGCGTTTCTGGCAATGATGCTGGTTTCGCTTGCGCTGGGCTTAATTGCCGGAATTCCGCTGGTGGATGCTACCAGAGACGGGGTTTTGGTTCGGGGGATGACGTTTGTCATTGCATCAGGATTCGCCGCCACCATCCAGGGTATAGGTCTGGTCATTATTTTTGGCGCGATGATCGGTATGATACTGGAAATGACCGGAGCGGCCTTCAGATTGGCCGACATGGTAATCAAGGTAGTCGGGCAAAAGCGTCCTATATTGGGAATCGAGATGATGGGCTGGATAGTATCCATTCCCGTATTCTGCGATTCAGGGTTCGTCATTCTTGATCCTGTCCGCAAGGCGCTGGTCAAGAAAACAAAGGTAAGCAGCGTCTCCGCGAGTATCGCGCTTTCGCTGGGCCTTTACGCTTCCCACGTTTTTATCCCGCCCACTCCCGGCCCTATTGCAGCCGCAAACACCCTGTTCGAAGGCGCGGGCCTTCCGGTTAACCTGCTGCTGGTAATGGGCATTGGCGTACTGGCCTCTATCCCGGCCCTTGTTGCCGCGTATTTCTTCGCGATCTATATCGGCAAACGGGTCAAGTCAAAAGAAGACCTGGACGTGGATTCCATTACCCAGACTTACGAAGAAATCAAAGCAAGCTACGGCAAAATGCCGGGCAACCTGAACGCGGTTATGCCTATTATCGTGCCCATCCTGCTTATTGCTTTGGGCTCCATCGCGGGTATGCAGCAGTGGACAGGCTTTGGCGGCGAACTTGCGCGCTTCTTTGGAACGCCCTTTATCGCTATCGGGTGCGGCGTCCTTTTTGGAGTGCTGCAAATACACACCGTCGGGAAAATGGACAAGTTTTATGAAATGTGCAACAACACGCTGAAAGTTGTCGGCCCCATCATCTTTATCACCGCCACCAGCGGCGTATTGGGACTGACCATCCGGGAAACCGATTTGGTACCCTTCATTAATGAAAACGTGGGAACGCTGACCACCATCGGCATCTTCCTGCCGTTCATCCTTTCGGCGATTTTGAAAACCGCTCAAGGTTCGTCAACGGTTGCTCTTATCATAACATCAGGCATTATCGCCCCCATGCTCGGCATTTTGGGCCTGGATACCCCCGTTGGTATCGCGCTCTGCGTTATGTCAATCGCAGCCGGTTCAATGACGGTTTCCCATGCCAACGACTCCTACTACTGGGTCGTCACCAACTTTGGCGGCATGACACCTCAGCAGGGTTACAGGGTGCAAACCCTTGGTACGCTTGTACAAGGTACCGCCAGTATCATCGGCGTATTTATCCTTTCGTTGATATTGCTGTAATCT
>Ga0209755_10007752_pt1 | contig 11593 bp, 14 predicted proteins | sample TergutCo191P1_FD_187301 | JGI IMG/M metagenome (GOLD analysis project Ga0209755, IMG submission 187301) | Cornitermes sp. P1 segment gut microbial communities from Petit-Saut dam, French Guiana - Co191P1 (SPAdes) (version 2) | ecosystem: Host-associated > Arthropoda: Insects > Digestive system...
TGATATCGACCTTAACCTTTCGCCTACGTAGAAACTGATATAATTTCTAATTTTTTTGACCACGATTCAGTGGTCTGCTTTGCTGTGCCTAGTTTTAGCTCCCAACAAAGGTGACGGTTTCATACTTTGCTCCTCCACAAATATAAATAACCCTACCAACAGGGCATATGACCTGATACTGCGCAAAGTATCCCTACTGCTAAGTAACCACTGAGAGTGCGATTTAATCAGCGGTTACTTAAGCATTGTAGCATAATACTCACTTGAATACCAACGGTTTTTTCCTCTTGAAGAAGCATATATTGGGGTTTGCCCTTGTGGCGGTGAAAAAGCCCTTGCGAGAGTCCCGCCATTGACCGTATTCCGTCAATCCACCGCCCGGGATAATTATGTGCACATGCGTATGGAACATCAGGCTGCTGCCCCAAGTATGGAGGATCTTCGTAAATCTCGTCTTCAGTATTTGCTCTTTTGTCATGTGTTTTGCGCTCCTTTATTGATGTCGGCTTTCGCCGCTCCAGCATTGTACACAAGAGCGCAAAAAAGAAACCGACTGTGTAGACAATCTCTCTAATTCTCGTCTTTCGGCTCTCGTTAACAACCGCGTAGCGGTTTCGTTCTGCTTATACTATTGGGCTGGACAAACTCAAATAATCAAATATTGCGCCTAAACGGGCGAAGTGAATTCGCCCTTGGCGCCAAACGCTACGCGTTTGCGTTGTGCTTCACACAACGTTTTAACAAAATCAGTCGGAGTTTGTACTCCCACTGACTTTGGACGAGAGTACTACTCGCCGCCTATAGAGGCGGGAGACTTACGATTTTGTTAAAACCCGATTTTCAAAGTTTTTCCATCAATCGCAACCCCTTTAGATTCTGTGATGGAAAGTTTTTGCTCGGCTGAAAACCCGATGGTTTCACCGTGCGTCAATGTAGCGTCGGAATCCATTACATAGCTGGAAATATCCGCTAAAAAGCCAAATACGTCAGTTGCACTATTGGTGCTGTCTATTACTTCAATATCCTGTTTCCCTAAGTTTTCAAGACCATATGTGTACCCCGATACGGTTTTTCCGTTATCATTGCTGTATATCCCAAAAAATACATGGTTAAAGATGGGAAACTTTCTTTCTTCTATTGCTAACATAGCTGTATTTATATAATATTCCGGCGGAAAAACCGTTCCCGCTGTGTTGATAGCAATTGCGTTAGGAAGCTTTAAGCAACAATAACAAAGTTTGGTCTGTAACGTGCCAACTTCAATAACAGACTGATTTTCTTGGGGCATAACAATGACCATGATATGTGCCTTGTGGCTTTCTGTTACGGAAACCGCTTCAGTCCATCGAAAGTTTGTTTTTGCGTTTTCAACGGCTTCCTCATTTGGAACTGGCGCAGGCATCAAACTAATTGCGGCTAACATATTATCAATTGAAGAAACAAAGGAAGTCCGCCCGTCATCTATATTGATATCCGCAAGTGGAATCGCAATTCCCCAGTCACTATAGAGATATTTTATAAGCAAATCAATATCCAATGAATTATCGCTCAAAAGCACAAATCCAGGCAATATCGCAGCACTCTTTTCTTTTTTCTTTCTAAAGTGGTCAAATAGTCCCATTGTTGCATCCTTCTTTCGCCAAACATAAACAATGTACGCAGCGCTCACGACTCTGTCAGTGCTGCTTTTTCCCATAGGTAGAAAGCTCCTGTTTATATTCAAGGGTTCGGCTTTCCCCGACTTTACAGTTAGCCATTTATGTACCTCTTGTAGTTTTTATAGTGCTTTTGATATTCACATGCGCTTTATAATATCAATATTTTCGTTTGCCCATCTTGCGTAATCCGAATCCGAGCATTTAAGGTTAAAATAGCTTTGTAAAAAGTGATCTACAGTTGTGGGGAAAAGAGCGTAATCCCAAGCGCCATCATCGGAAAATATAACCCCATTCACAAGTTCAGTAAATGCTGCTGCAATAAGCCCATAAGATAAATTGATAATAGCCGGTTGCCCTACCGAACGTCGAAAATACCAATGATATCCTGATATAAGGCATTCGCGTATTTTTTGCTCTAATTTTTTTGTCCGCGCATTAGATTCAAACTCACCTTCCCAAGAAGCAAAATCAAATTCATCTATTTTTTCATAATAGGCATCACAGCCACCAGACTGACCTGAAACAGTAAACCAAGCGTACTCATCATCAGACCATACGGCAGGATGTGTTCTATCAAAATGAACAAGATCGTGGGTTTCGTTTTTTATTATGCTGACATCTATAATGAAATTCTTTGAGATATTATTTTTTTTAATGCCTCTTTTAGATATTGATTGCTGAGGGATATAACACTTTCAAACGATGGTATAGTTGTTGTATGTGCGTAGACAACAAAAGTTGTACTCATGTTTTTCCTCCGGTCCAAAAATAGATAATTTGCATTCACTTTATAAACTATTATGTAGGTGCGACAGGTATTCTTGCAGATAAGAATTATTTCACTTCTTTTTGTTTATTAAGACGAAAATGCTTTTTAGTCTCTGCAATCTCTGATTGTAAACATTTGAGTTCGTCTTTGACTTCGCTTAGCGCAGTCATGATATTAAAATGGCTAAAAAATTCCTTCAATGCTATCTGGTTGTCTGCGTTTACACAAAATCGTATAAACGCCGAAACGAGTTGTTCAACTGTAATGCCAATGTCAGCACACAATATCTTGGTTCTGTTTAACAACTCTTCCTCAACTTCAACAGTAATCTCAATACCGTCTCTGCTTAAGTCACCGTCATCGGGAAACAACAAAGTCTGCTCATAATTATTGATGTTTTTAGGTAGTAACATATATACGCAAGGCGTTGCAAAAAGAACTGCATCCCTCTTTCCATCCGTGACTCTCTCAACTATAGTGAGAAGAACAGAGGCAGACAATCGCATTGCATATATTATTTTGATTGAGTTCACTTCTCTGCACCTCCGGTTAAGTAATGACGATGCGCAAATTCTATTGTTTCATTTGTAATTGGATCACAGAGTTTTATATCGTAACTCAAGAAGTTAATCCTCGCGCGAACTTCGCATTCAAGCTTCTTGGAATTAGCTTCTATTATACTTGGCGTATCTTGGAATGTCAATGTTGATATCCAACATTATTGAATTTATTTTTTATGCTGATATAATAGAAGCAATAATAATAAAGCGTGGTGTTGCAGATGAATCGTATAAGAGAGTTACGCAAAAAAATGGATATGACTCAAAAAGAACTTGCAGAACATCTGCAAATTGCCGACAGCACACTTTCATATTGGGAAATGGGAAAGTATGAGCCCGACAATGAAGCCCTAATGAAGTTATCCAGATTCTTTAAAGTTCCAATAGATTACATTCTGGATGGTGATTTCACAAGCTGGAATATATCTGAAAAGCATGTGCCATATCAAGTTGCTAATACAATGGAAGCAACAACAGCACCCAACACCACTGACGTTCTATTGGACGCAAGGGCTGTTTTCAGCCGACCTGAATTTGATGGATTGATGCAAAGTGAGATAGAATTGCTTGCAGAATATGCAGAGTTTATTAAGTCTCGGAGACGGTGAAAAAATACTTTTTCGTTTCTTTCCCCATACCCTACACCTCGTTTTCGCCGTATGACAAGGCTTCAAAGATCGGAGTAAAAGTCGATGTCCTTTATTGCTCCGTAGCGGTCTACGAAGTTAATCATCGTTTTCAATGTCTATAATGTAACCGGGCGTCCGACACAGTATAGTTGAATTGAATAATTCTTGCTCCTCGTTATTGTGCGCATGAGGGGGGCGGTGGATCCGTTTTGCCGCACTAAGCCCCCCACGTCCATTGGTGCGCTTTTTTGTACTACAGTTCCAGAAATCACAGCATTTGCTTATTCGATACTTTTCTTGCGCTCCATCCCATGCCTTCTGCCCATGCGCTGGTGTTTTCTTTTGTGTCTGTGTCGTTTGGATTGCGGGATGCACCACGTTCGTCTGATTCATATAGTATCCGTAGCATATCGACAAAACCGCCAAAGCCGCCAACATCGTCAACAAGGCGCATGCCGTCTTGTTGAATGCATACAGGTTTGTATATATCAATTACAGTAGATCGTGCTTCCGCCAGTTCTTCGTCAGTGAGCATTCCGTTTTCAATGAGATCGCTGCAATCTTTAATGCGGGTGAGCTCTACGATCCAGCCATCTCCGTAATCATAATGGTAAAACAGCGTGTCCGTTACTGGTTTAACCTCCGGCTCCTGCATCTCTCCGTACCCATTGTACCAGCGCTTTATCATCTTTTTCCCAAGCTCTTCGGCTTCGATTGTTTTCATCCCTTTGTGCGCCAGTAGTGACGACACGGTGAGGCGCTCCAGCAGATCGGTCGTGCCATCGTCCAAATACATTGAATTGTTCATTTCGTCAAGTGTCAGGTCAATGACCGGGGCATGCTTGATTAACCTGTCCTCTCTGGTTTTTTCCGTATTTTTAAAATCAAACGGTTCGTATACAGCCATGTTTGGCCAACGTTCCACAAAATCGTTGAACTCAGTAGTTGCGACATCGTATTGCTCGTACCATCCCAAGTATTGGTAAGGACCTGTGTATTTTTTTCTGAGCCAAGTCTTTATGCTGCCGTACTCGTAATCGTCATCGCCGTATCTCGCTTCCCACACTTCGTTCGGATATACTGTCTGGAACAGAACTCCGACAAGCGCCCCCCAGCCGCGGACGGTATTTTTAGTGAGTTTTTGATACACCTCATCCGGCAGGTGGAACGAGTGCAAGTGCCCATTTTGCCAGCCATACAACCTCAGTATTGCGTAATGGAGGCTGTGTAGCGTTATGTCGTGCGGTATCAGGATATCGCGCTCAATTGAGTTTCCCGTAGATGACCGGCCGTATTTTCGAAGTATTCGTTGCTCGTCCTCGTCTAGCCATTCGCTATGAAGTTTCAAGTGAAGCCGGATAGGTTCGCCTGCCGTTCTTGGTTCATTGCTTTCTTTTTCTGCCGAACTCACGTTCGATATGATCTGCGTCTGCATTTTGGAAATCCTCTCTTCGTCATTGATATGTTTGGATAGTACGGAATTTGCGCGGGCTTGCTCGTTTCTTTTTCGATAATTGCCGCTACGCACAGCGTCCTGCGTTTTTTCGGGCAGATTATATATGGTTTTTTCATAAGGCAGCCACGCGGAAACGCGTTTTGCGGTAGTGCCGAGCTCTTTTGCGATTTCTTCAACGGAGTACCCTTTGCAGCGCAGGCAATACACCTCGTCGCTGAAACGCGTAGAGTACGCGCCATATGTGATAAGCGCCTTTCTGACTTTGGCATATGCAAAACCCAGCTCGTCGGCTGTCTTGTGCAGGGAGCCAGTCATTTGATATACCGCATATATCTGCCGCAATAGTTCTTTGTCCACGAGCCCTTATCCCACCAATCTTCTGATGTCGTGTCAATCCACGCGTAGCGATCCCATATTACCACATGTAAAATATCGTGTCAACCCACGTGCTGGGTTTTTGTGAAACTTGCCTTGTGTTAATGCTATTGGAATGCTAGAATCGTATACAGTCGCCCCTCTCCAATATAAAGAGGGATATTATGAAACAATATATCATGCAGATTGCTATTGTTGTTGTGTATACGCTCATCATCACAGCTTTGCGAATAGTGCTGAAGCGGCTAGGCAACGGCAGCAATAATGACAAGACCAATACTGTCTTTGAGGCAGAATGCAGCTTTCGCATAAAATTCACACGCAAACGATAATTTATACAGCGCAGTCATACTAATCGGAGGAAGGATGTCCCCCGAAAGAATACCGATTTCTTGAGGGTGTTATCAAGGCAATGGGGTGGCGGTCGAGTAAGTAAACAACGAACTTGCTCGATTGCATAAAGCGAAATAATAATTAGAAGCTAAAATTTCACATTTCCCATAAAAACCGCAGGACAAGCTATTTAGATGATATCTTCGCTAATTGCAACAAATCAAGACAAGTGTTGTGGATTGTTTGAATTAGCAATAATAATACATGTTAAATAAAAATGGAACTGTTTAACCATCATCACAAAAGCCAAAATCTGTCCGTTGGCGAGATTTAACGCGCTTTTCCAGCGCTAATGTAATGTTCAGTTTAACATAGCTTTATCAAGTGAACATAGCTACAGCCATTCGGGATTCTGAGGTCGTGACGAGTGAATATTCACTCACCATTTACGCGCCGCGCCTGACAACCCCGATGTTTTAGCGGTCATGCGTGAACAAGCGCAGACCGTAGGGCATTGGGAAGAAATGAAAGGCTTGCCCGACAATGAGCGGTTTACATGGCACAAGCCAAGCATACACGCTTTTGAATTGCGTGTACCCGTTGTTATCCCGGAGCAAATGGAAAAGAGATATAAATTTGCTGTGCGCGATTTAGCCCGCGCCGACAGGCAGACCTCCGCGCCCAAGCCGATTATGGAACAGTTTGCAGAAGCCGCGAAAAAGGTTGAGCGTGATACCGCGCAGACCGCCGACAAAAAACCAAAACGTGAAGAAAGGTAGGATTTCACCGTGAGCGATAACAAGAATCCAAACAAAAACCATGAGTTGACAACGGAACAAAGCACAAGCATGGTTAGCGACATTATCAACAATTTACCACCTGCACCGATAACCGCCCCGGATAATAGACCACTTGACCGCGTAAAACCGCCCACCGAAAAAAAGCGGAGCAGGGAGCGCGAAAGGTGAGCAAACCCAAACGCGCCCGTGACATTCGCGTTGATTTGCGTATATCACAGGCTGAATATGATTTGATACAGGAGCGTATGACCGAAGCGGGAACAACGAACATGAGCGCGTTTATACGGAAACTGGCACTCAACGGCTATGTGCTTCATGTTGACCTTGCCCCTGTGAAAGAACTTGTTTCCCTGCAAAAGCGGTGCAGTAACAACCTTAATCAGATTGCTGCAAGCGTCAACACATACGGCGGCATATACCCGCAGGAGATAACGGTGTTACAAAAAGACTACGCCGCGCTGTGGAATCCGTTATCGGATTTGATAAAACGGCTTGCGGAGATTGTGAAACTGTAGCAGGCGGGGAGCATTGGGATTTATTCCACTGCTCCCTGATATTGTCGTTTCCAAAGACTTCGGGTCAACTTGACCCTAAGTTAAGCGTTGTTGACAGACCATGCTATATAGGAATAGAATCATTTATCATTTTACATTCCACACTCAGCAAATCTGCCATTTCATGAAGTCGTGTAGTGGTTGTTACCTTGTTATATTCATACTCATACCTCCAAATCTCAAAGGCATCGCGAAACTCATAAAGAGTTTTAATAAACAGATCATTTGGTATTGTGGGAGCGATATTCTCTAGTATTTTGTTCTTCCAATCTGGAGGTACTTTCTCAAACAAACTGTCCAGTTTATGCCCTGCTTGACTTAACTCAGTTAAGTCATTGTTCTTAGCAAATATTAAATATTTGAAATACAGCTCAATCGAAAGAGCCGCGCAAACACAAGACGGCGTAACAATCGCAGATTGGCGGTTCTCTGGAACACCGACTCTTAATCTTTGTGCCGCTTCTCGAAATTTTTCTGCATTATGCAGTATTTCATAAGGTTTAGTCCAGTTTGCACCATTGTTATTTTTTTCCATAGATTTTCCTGCCTTTTAATAAAACTGTTTTTATAATATCATAAACAGCATATTATATACAGCATATATTTTCTCAAGGTCAAGATTCACTCGCTCCTTTTTTTGACGTTTCCGATTTGTACTTGTATTTTTTTGATGATATAATGGATAAATAAGGGACAAAGCGCATTTCATCATAAAACAGGGGGGCTTTATAGTGCGTATCATCTTAAAAATACTCGCCGCGCCGTTTGTGGCGGTACTGACAATCATATGGGCATTTATGGTTTTCGTATTCTGCTTCGCTGAAAAGATATTGAGTATCATATCGGGGATTGCGGGGCTGCTTGCACTTGTGTTCTTTGTCACAGGGCATATCCCAAACGGCATAGTGTTTATTGTCATCGCGTTCCTCATTTCCCCGGTTGGAATACCCATCATAGCTAAATGGCTGATTGACAAACTTGGAAATTTGAACGACGCGCTGAAATATTTTATCACAACATAGCAGACTTCGGGTCAACTTGACCCGAAGTGACGTTTTTGTTGAAAAGGACTTGGCTCGGCGTTATAATCGAATAAAGATAATCACAGAATAATCCTTAATAAAAGTAACTATTAGGGATGTAGAAACCGACTTGGAACAGATATTTGTGAATCTCGCATAGAGCGCACATTTCTACTTTTGTACTGAACATCATTCAAGGGAGGGCGTTATATGCCATCATTCCGGGATTCTGCATCTTTTGGAAAAAGAATGGAACACTACCTTATCGGCTTAATGCTCAAAGAGGGGTTAGATTGTTATATGCCGCTTGTTGATGATTTCGGCATAGATTTAGAAATTCGCAAACAAAACGGAGAGTTCATTGAAGTACAGATAAAAGCTCGTTCAACATCGGTTAAAGAGGGTGATGCCGCCCTATTCGCCGCAATGACGCACGACAAAAGAGATAACTATTATTTTGTCTTTTTCTCTGAACGCCTTGATACCATGTTTATAATGAGTTCCGAGGAATACCTTAGTGAATGTACGACAAACAAAACTGGTAAAAATGCAGGCAAGCGAAGCATTTGGTTTAACGGGTATAGAACTAATAAAGAAACAAAAACCAAAGAAGAGTATGTTTATCCCCGGTTTGAGAAGTATATTGCAAAGGATTTTTCGCGGTTTATGTAAATCGACTTCGGATCAACGTGACCCCGAAGTTATACGCAAAAAAGCGAAAGTGGTGGCAGTATGCGAAAAGAAGAATATCTCGCTTCGCAATCCGTAAAGAACTTCATATCTTGGATTGAGCCGCTTCTCGATACGCCACAATCATTTGTTCATCGGTATGTTAAGAAGCGAGGGAAAAAGCCGTATGAATTTGATAGTCTGTATTCAGCCTATGAAAAATATGATTGGGGTTATTCTATTGACGAGTTCGCGGTCAGTTTGAAGCAGAGCATACGCGATAATGACGAGCAATCATGTGACAAGGCTTGTCACGGTATTCTGAAATGGGGCGGTGTATATCGCGGAAATAGTAAACGTGTTACCGGGCTGAAACCCAATCTTTGCGATTATCTACTTAGAGTCAAAGAAAGGCTTGCTCTGGACTTGCCTTCATACGATTATTTCTTCCCCGGAATGCACATGACAAGCGGCTTTTCTAAAATATACTCCGCTTATATTGATAACTACATAATTTATGATGGTCGTGTCGGTGCGGCGATTGGGTTGTTGGTCAGGGCGTTCTGCGTACAGAGCAAGTTGCCCCGTGTTCCAGACGAACTTTTATTTGCTTGGGCAAGAGGTCTGGAGAGTTACAATCCTTCAGGTACGAGTAGACGTAATCCCAGTAACGGTAGCTATGTGTTTCCCAAATTACTGAGTTATAAGCCAGAGAAGTATCTGGAAAATAACATCAGGGCGAATTGGTTATTATCCTCGATAGCGCTTAAAACAGAATCAAGTTTCAAGAGTAAACAGCTTCAGGACAGATTAAGGGCTATTGAGCAAGCTCTTTTTATGATTGGTTATGATGTGTCAGGAGCGTAGCGCAAGCATAATCATTGTTTTTTCGGAGGAAAGTGTTTTGAGAAGTGGTTTACTATCAGACGAGTTGCTTTATAGTGAGCGTTTGAAAAATGTAACGGTGGAATGGACAAAACCCCGATTTTTTGATAAAAACTTGCAAATTGATACGGGTTGGATATCTGAAGAAGACTGACCCGACATCGGATTTGCAGACAGCAAGAACATCAAGTAAAATAAGCAAAGGAAACAAAAGGAGATGTTCAAGATGTCAAAAAAGAATTACGATCCGGCGTACAAATTAGAGGTATGCAAAGCCGTAGACAGCGGCGTAACAACAGTGGCTGAAATGAGTCGAGAGACCGGGATCAGCGAAAACACATTATATATATGGATGAAGCGGTATCGAGAGAATCGCAACAAGCCATTTGTCGGAAGCGGTCACATATTACCGGAAAATGAGGAAATGGTACGGCTACGGCGAGAGAACAGAGATTTGAAAGAGGATATAGAAATTTTAAAGCTGGCGGCAGCCTACTTCGCGAAAAACCAAAAGTAGAACAGTATAAGTTTATCAAGGCTGCATCAGAAAAGGGTCTGCGAATCGCGAGGCTGTGCGGGGCGCTGGGAGTTACAAGAAGTGCGTACCATGCGTGGGATAAAAGACCCGAAAGCAACAGGAGTAAGCGTCGGAAAGAATTGACAAAGGCTGTGCAGGAAGTGTTTTTTAGCAACCATCGGATACCCGGTGCAACAAAGATATCAAAGGCGTTAAGCAAACCAGACAAGCCCGTAGGTCGGCGAACAGTAGCCGGAATCATGCGCGAAAACGGCTGGAAGTCAAAGGTCGTGAAGAAATACAAGGCAACTACAAATTCAAACCACAGCCTGCCAGTGGCAGAAAATTTGCTTAACCGCGAATTCGAGGCAGAGTTGCCGAACCAGAAATGGGTCAGCGACATCACGTATATCCCAACGGACGAAGGTTGGCTCTACCTAGCTGGCGTGCTGGACCTTCACGGCAGAGAGATGGTGGGATGGGCGATGAGCGATAGGATGACAAAGGCGTTGTGCATAGACGCACTAAAGCAGGCTAAGCTTAGGCGCGGTAATCCAAAGGGCGTACTGGCGCATTCAGACAGAGGCTCACAGTACTGTTCCCGCGACTACCAGGCTGAATTGAAAAAGGATGAATTCGTCTGCTCAATGAGCCGTAAAGGCAATTGCTGGGACAATGCACCGATGGAAGGCTTCTGGGGCAAACTGAAGCAAGAATGGCTCAATGACAAACGCTTTCGGACTCGTGAGGATGCAAAGCAAGCTGTATTTTGGTACATTGAGGTCTATTACAGGAACTATCGGCTACACGCTTCTAACGGTTACAAAACGCCGCTCAACTACAAAAATGCCGCCTGAGCTACCGCCTTCCGCTAACGTCGTCCAGCGCAAACGCCAGACAACATTAGCTCCAGTTGGTCAAAAATAAGAGCTATTTCAAGCATTCATGCGATTTAGTGAGATACTTGACGTTCTCTTTGTCCTGTTGTCCGTATCTGGGTCAAAATGCTTATTAGCGCGCGTTACCACGGCAGAAAAGACAAAACATGAAGATTAACCAAAACAAACGCTAACGCTAATGCTACAAGCAAGACAAATCCTCTTTGTTTCCATGTTTTTGGTAACGCGGTTGCTAATATTAGCGCGAAAAGTAAATCCAAAATGAGTGGTATCTTATAGGTATAGTAGGCTGGATACCCTTCCGCGATAAGAATGGCTGTCGGAATTGAAGCACAAATGACAGAAATCCAACCATTTCCCCGCGAAAACCAAACGATAAATCCACCGATGGGTGAAAGCAACGCAATAAAAAGCCATCCTAAAAAATACGCTCTTGGAAAAAAGCCAAGCACCAGCGACCCATATAG
>Ga0209755_10007753_pt1 | contig 11593 bp, 8 predicted proteins | sample TergutCo191P1_FD_187301 | JGI IMG/M metagenome (GOLD analysis project Ga0209755, IMG submission 187301) | Cornitermes sp. P1 segment gut microbial communities from Petit-Saut dam, French Guiana - Co191P1 (SPAdes) (version 2) | ecosystem: Host-associated > Arthropoda: Insects > Digestive system >...
GGAAGACTTCCCGCCGAGGGCGGGAACGGCTTTTCAAGCCGCCGACATTCGTCGGGTCATAAAAAAAAGTCTTCCCCCTCACCCCCTTTCAAAAAAACTTGAATTTTCATGCGAGCTTGGAAATTGTCGAAGTAAGCTGCTTGCAGAATTTTCAACAGCCCACTCTTTCGTCATTCCGGCATTTTACCACATTTCCCCGCAAAGATAACTCGCAAACCAAAACGAAATGGTTGGTGTCACTAACCGGTTCATTTCGAACTGCAAGTTCGACCCCTTGCCGCACACGAATTTTTAGGTGTTGGATACTTGTCCCAAATCGTGGTATAATCGAAAGCAGGAGGCGAAAATGATTGACAATAAAGGCAGATTATTCGGCAAGATAAGTTTGGTTGATTTATTTGCGCTGGCTGTAATTGCCGCAATTGTTGCGGTGATTTATTTTGGCGTGGGCGGGCGGGCGCATATTGCCGCAGGTGATGTACAGCCAATTCTCATCACGTTTTTTAACCCTGCGCTGGAAGATTTTACGGTGGATGCCCTTGAAATAGGCGCACCCGTTATCGACGATGGCAACGAAAACTACCTAGGCACGGTGGTTAACCTGCAAAGGGGCGAAAGCATCAGCATCATGCCGGATATTCACGGCACAGAAGTTGCATCGCCAATGGAGGGATATTCATCCGTGTATATTACTGCCCGGGTTTACGGGCGCATTTCAGATGGCGCAGTGGTTATAGGCGGCAATGTTTACGGCGTTGGTCTTGAAGTTATAATATGGGCCGGCCGTGCCAAAACAATGCTGCATATTTCAAGCATACAGGTCGAATAAACGGAGGAAGATATGTTCAAAGATGCGAAACTGTTTGGAAAAATTAACATCATAGACTTGGTAATTATTGTTGCGATAATTGGTGCGGCGGTTTTTGGTGCGCAGCAGTTTCGTGCCGGAGAGGGGCTAATCGCCGTTGCACCGGACACGCAAGAGTTTTACATTTCGTTCTTCACAGAGGAAGTCGAAAATTTCACGGCGTATGCCTTGCGCATTGGCGATAGCGTTTTTGATAACGGGCGCAATGTTCCAATGGGTGTTGTTACAAATTTGCGCATAGAGGACGCAATCATCTGGAATGCAGACCAGCACGGCAACACCGTGCGTAGTGATAAGCCCGGGTTTTCATCGGTAGAAATTACGGCACGGCTTTCCGCAGTGCCGCATTACCACGGCATAATGATTGGCGGAAACCGTTACGGAGTCGGGCATTCTCTTGCAGTACGTGCCGGCGCAAGCATCATCTTTATGCGAATTTCAGGGCTCGAGGAAATCGGTTGATGGGAACAGACAGCGTTGTAATCAAGCGGATATATGCGTTTTTGTTGCGCTTAAACTTCTTTTTTGAGCATAGCTTGATTTTTCGTGGAGTATGTGCGGTTAAAAATGCGGCAAAAACAAGCCGCATAGTTGGCTCTTTTTTGGCTACCCCACGGGATTATTGGGGCGGGTCTGTTATTACACGTGCAATTGGCTTTTTCGCAGGCGTACTTTTTTCGTGTGCGGCGTGGATTGTGCGCATTTTCAGGGTGACAAACGAAAATAGCGCAAACAAACGCCTATTCGATTTTATTGTGAAAGAACGACCGGCGGGCTTTTTTGCAAAAACCATAATGGGCTGTGTTCCCGTGCGGCTTGGGCGTTGGTTTTTCTGCGAAGAAAATGCCGCCATGCCGCAAACTTTTAGCATTGCAAGGGTTTTTGACGCAAAAGTTTGGTATATGATATTTTTGGCGGGGATGCTTATTGTGCCGTATCCGATGTGGAACAATATGTATTTGTTGCTGTCTGCTATGCTTTTCGCAGGGGTTTTTGCACTGCGGCGGATTTTGCAAAGGGGCAATGCACCGCTGGATTTTTCGAATATTTCCCCCGCTTTGGTGATGTTTGTTTTTTTCTGCGGGCTTAGTGTTTTTACGGGATACGGCGGCGGCGATAGCTTCCGAGTTTTTGTGATATTTCTCGCCTGTGTAATCCACTGCGTTATTGTTGCCAATGTTTTTGGGCGCAAAGATTTGCGGCTTTTTGCACTTATTGTAGCGGTGGCGTTGGGATTGGCGGCACTTTTTGGATTTTATCAATTTTTTGCGGGCATCGAAATTAGCGAGCAAATGACAGACCTTGGCGCAAGCCCCGGGCTTTCACGGCTTTATTCCACCATGGGCAACCCCAATACCGATGCACAAGCCTGGGCTATGCTGTTGCCGTTTGTGATTGCGGCGGCGGTTTGTGTGCGAGATGACGTGCGGCGGCTGGTGCTTTTGGGTGCGCTTGTGATTATCGTTGCGGCGTTTGCGCTTACGTTTTCCAGGGCGGGTTATGTTGCGCTATTGGCAGGGGTTGGCGTTTTCGTGATAATGACTGCGCCACGCCTGGTTCCTATCGGGCTTATTGCGTTGGTTTTTGCGATACCGTTTATTCCCTCGGCAATTTTGGAGCGGCTGTTTACCCTTGGGCAGGATACGTCCAGCCAGTACCGCTTTCTCATTTGGGGCGGCGTTATTCGCATGATTGAGGATTTTTGGGTGCAGGGCATTGGCATGGGGCCGGCGGCATTTGTGCGCATCTACCGCACTTATGCGCATCCCCTGGCAGAGCGCGCGCTCCATTCTCACAACACTTTCCTCGATATTTTGGCGCACAGCGGCATAGGTGCGTTTTTGGCATTTTTGGCGTACATCTTCCGTTTGTTTAGAAATGGAATTGCCGCACACGCCCGGGAAATTTCACAAACGCAGAAAATTTTTATTTCGGCTTGCATTGCCGCACTCACGGTTTTTGTGGTGTTTGGCGTTGGCGAGTACGTTTGGTTTTACCCGAGAGTAATGCTTGTTTTCTGGCTTACTGCGGGAATAGCAACTGTAGGAGGAAGACATGAAGTACACAAGCACACGAGGCGATAATGCCGCATTTACGGCTTCTGAATTTACAGCTTCTGAAACCATTGTAAAAGGTCTTGCAGATGACGGCGGGTTGTACGTGCCGCAAAAAATGCCGCAAATTGCAAAAATTCCCGCAGGGGCAAGCTACACCGCCCACGCCGAGGGCATTCTGCAAGGCTATCTCGACTTTACGCCGGATGAAATTTCGCACTGCGTAAATTCTGCGTACAGCGTAGAGAATTTTTTAAGTGCAAAAATTGCACCGCTTCACAGGTTGCCCAATGTTTCATTTTTGGAGCTGTTCCACGGCAAAACCCTGGCGTTCAAAGATATGGCACTGTCTATTTTGCCGCACCTCATGCAAGTGTCGCTTAAAAAGACAAAAAATCCCCGCACGCAAATAATCCTTACGGCAACCTCGGGGGATACAGGCGTTTCTGCACTTGAGGGCTTCAAAGATATCCCCGGCACAAAAATCATTGTGTTCTACCCTGAAACGGGAGTTAGCGTAATCCAAAAACGTCACATGATTACGCAAACCGGTTCAAACGTACACGTTGTGGGCGTGCGTGGTAATTTTGACGATGCACAGTCGGAAGTGAAACGGATGTTTCTTGACGCACGGCTAAAGGACACCCTTGCGGAAAAAGGATGCGAGTTTTCTTCCGCAAATTCCATTAACACGGGGCGGCTTGTGCCGCAAATTGTGTACTATTTCTGGGCATATTCCCAGCTTAGTTGCAGTGGTATGTCCGGTGGTACGCCTGTTAATTTTGTTGTGCCAACAGGCAATTTCGGCAATATTTTGGCGTGTCACTATGCAAAAAAGATGGGCTTGCCCGTTGGTAAGCTAATTTGCGCAAGCAACGAAAATAAAGTACTGTACGACTACTTCGAAACGGGCGATTTCGATTCTGGGCGTTCGTTTGTTGTAACAAATTCGCCCTCCATGGATATTCTTGTACCCAGCAATTTTGAAAGGCTTGTGTACGAACTTGACGGCTCGCTGGAGAAGCTGAACTGCCTGTCTGCAAAGCAAAAATTTAAGATGCGTGTGCCGGATGATTTCGTTGGCTTTTACGCTTCCCAAAAAGAAACCTGCGCCGCAATTAAGCGTGTTTTCGAAAATCACGGATATCTCATCGACCCACACACCGCCGTGGCATATGCGTCATATGAAAAATATGCCCGCCCCAGTGAAGAAACCGTTATCGTGTCCACGGCAAGCCCGTACAAATTTGCAAAAACCGTGATGACCAGCCTTTCTGACGATTACGAAAAATACGACGATTTCGCCCTGCTGGAAAAAATGTCGGAGCTTACAAAAACCGAAGTCCCCAGGCAATTTGCAAACCTCAAAAGCAAAGAAATTTTGCACAGCGGCGTTGTTGATGTAAACGAAATGGAAAATGCGGTACTGCAAATTATTTAAGGCGAAGCATCTAAAAATGCGATACTGCAAATTTTTTTTGACGAAGCATCTAAAAATGCGATACTGCAAATTTTTTTTGACGAAGCATATAATAGTGTTAGCACAGTTGCGAAAGGATTTCCCCATGAAAAAAATATACACCGCACTTTTTACAGACTTGCACTGGAAGCTGTTTGCCCTTGTAGCGGCGGCTGTTATTTGGTTTATAGGCATGAACATGAGCGACCCCTACAGAAATGACATCGTAAGTGTGCGCCTGCGCCTGGATAATTTAGAGATTATGGCACGGGAAGGCATTGTTGTTACCAATGCAGAAGCACTTCGTGAAATTGACGTTGCCGTTCAGGTTAGGGGGCGGCGTAGCTACATGGAAAATTTGCACCTTATGATGCCGGAGGTTAGCATTGACTTTCGTGCAGTAGACTCGGATGCAATTGCGGAAGGGGCTGTTGCCCAGCGGCTTCGTGTTAGTTCGAATTTGCAAGCGGGCTTCGAGCATATCTCTATTTCGCCCGCCTACGCCGATGTTAGTTTAGACCGTTTTTCTCAGCGAAATCATTTTGTGCAAACGGTGCAAGAGGGCGAAGTTTTCCCCGGTTTCGAATTGCAAGCGATAACCCTTAGCAACGAACGGGTGATGGTTTCAGGTGCGCTTTCGGATGTTTCGGATGTAAGTCTTGTGCTTGCGAACGTAGATATCACAGGCATACACGGCGAGGAAGAGTTGCCCGTGCGCCTGGTGGTGCTGGACGCTTACGGCAGTGACATGACCGAGCGCATTAGGCTTAACGTGGAGGAAACCACTGCGCTGGTGCGTGTTTGGCAGGTGCGCAGTGCAGATGTTGTTGTACGTGGGGCAGGAGAACTTGCAAACGGCTTTGCCTTTGCGGGCTATGTTGGCGGGGGCGTTAGCGTTGAAATTGTAGGGTCGGAAGAAATTCTAAACGATGTAGAGGAAATTCGTGCCGAGATTGATTTGAGCGATGCGAGAGGAAATGTCACCAGCACAATTTTGCTGGAAGAATGGTTGCCCGAAGGCGTTTCCCTACGCCGTGGCGAAATCACCGAAGTTGAAGTAACCGCACGGGTAGAGCCGATTGAAACCAGGCACTTTACCGTACCCCGTGGCAACGTGCGAAGCCGTGGCGTTGTGGGGCTGTACCAGCTTGTGGACAGCGATGCCCCCATCCGCATTACCATAGGCGGTCCTCGCTCGATTATTGCTACGCTAACCGCCGCACAAATAGAGCCGGAGTTTGACCTGCGTGGTCGTGAAATAGGCATTCACGAGGTGCCGCTTGTAATTGGACTTCCCGCCGGGTTAACCATGGTGGGTCAGTCCCCTACTCTTCTTGTGCAAATCCACGAACCCGTTGCGGCAGAACCTATCGAGCTACCATCCGAAAATGAAGAAGACGAGGATGACGAAGATTCGAACTATTACGAACTGCCCTACGAGGAAGAAGAGCCTGAAAGTTCGGATGAATATGAAGAGTACGAGGATTAGGATGATTTTGTGATTACACCGGAAAAACTTCTTCGACTGGAAAAGCCGGGGCGATACACCGGCGGCGAGGTAAATGCCGTTAGCAAACCCATCACCCCCAACTTAGTACGGTTTGCATTTTGCTTCCCCGATGTTTACGAAATAGGCATGAGCCATCTTGGCTTGCAAATTTTGTACTTTTTCATGAACCGCCGCAAAGACACCTTTTGCGAGCGGGTTTTTATGCCGTGGCCGGATATGGCAGAGCTTTTGCGTGAAGAAAACGAACCGCTTTTTGCGCTGGAAAGCGGCGATGGTTTGCAAAAATTTGACTTCCTGGGCTTCACACTACAATACGAAATGTCCTACACAAACGTGCTTGCCATGCTGGATTTGGCGGGGATTCCGCTTCGTGCGGCAGAACGTAGCGATGACTTTCCAATCGTTTGCGCAGGTGGACCTTGCGCCACAAACCCCGAGCCAATGGCAGATTTTTTCGATTTCTTTTACATCGGTGATGGCGAAGTAAGCCTTGATGAAATTTTGAACCGCTATGCCGCACACAAAAAAGCCGGCGGCAACAAATCAGATTTCCTGCGCCAAATCACAGACATAGACGGCGTTTATGTACCGGCATTTTATACCGCAAGTTACAACCAAGACGGAACGCTTGCGGCATTTTCACCAAAGGAAAATGCACCGGACGCAATCCCTCATTCAGTTAAGCGTGCGCTTTTGCCGCAGTTGGACTTTTTTCCGGAAACACTAATCGTCCCGCTAATTGAAGCTACTCACGCACGTGCCGTTTTGGAACTTGCCAGGGGTTGCAAACGTGGTTGCCGCTTTTGCCAAGCCGGTTTCATCTACCGCCCCATGCGTGAGCGTAGCTTGCCGCAACTTCTCTCACAGGCAGAGACGCTCCTCTCCGCCACAGGCTACGAGGAACTGTCACTGCTGTCTCTGTCTGCCTGTGACTTCGAAAATTTCGGCGAATTGGTAGACGGTCTTTTGGAAATCTGTGAAAAAAAGCGTGTAAACATATCTTTGCCATCCACACGGCTGGATGCGCTGGACTCGATTGCGAAGATACAAACTGTGCGCAAGTCATCCCTCACCGTGGCTCCCGAAGCGGGAAGCCAGCGTTTGCGTGATGCGATTAATAAAAATTTGACGGAAGAGGAAATTCTCACCGGATGTTTTAGTGCATTTCAGGCGGGCTTCGATAAATTGAAGCTGTACTTCATGGGCGGTCTACCCGGCGAAACCGATGCGGATTCACCAGTCGAGCTTTGCGAAAAAATCGTGGAAGAATATTATAAGCTGTCATACGAACAGCGGAAGCGACCTGTAAGCGTTTCTGTAAGCGTTTCGTGTTTTGTGCCTAAGCCGTTTACACCGTTTCAGTGGGCGGCGCAAATACAGCCGGAGGAATTTGCACGGCGGCAACGGGAAGCAAAGTCGTCTGTACGCAAGAAGCAAATTTCATACCGCTACCACGACCCGAAAACCGCACAAATCGAAGGCGTTCTCGCCCGTGGAGACAGGCGGCTTTCTTCGGTAATTGAAGCGGCGTATCTGCACGGAGCAATTTTCGATGGCTGGACAGAACATTTTCGCTACGATACCTGGCTTGACGCATTCGAAAAAGCAGGCATAAATCCGGAGTTTTACGCAAACAGGGAACGCCACCGAAACGAACTTTTGCCCTGGGACTTCATTAACATAGGCGTTACCAAAAAATTTCTGCTTTCGGAATACGAAAAGTCCCTTTGCGAAGCAACCACCCCGGATTGCCGCAACCACTGCGCAAATTGCGGAGCCGGATGCCTTAATTAAGTTTCCCTGTTATTCCCGAGCAAACCGCATAAATAAAGTCTTGTATTTTTGCCGCACAATGGTACAATTTCAATATGCTTTACTAGACTTGGTATTAGAAGCTGTATTCATAGCCGCTCAACGCCGTTTTGGCATAATGAATACAACTTCTTAATGGAGAGGTTGTTTTCATGGCTACAATAGAATTCGCAAAAAATTTGACAATTTGCAGCAAGGGCGACCCGCTTCGCCACATCCTTATCATAACGAAAGGGACTGCGGAGGCATCGTTTGGCGGGCAGGTTTTCAAGTTTGGTCAGGGCGATATGCTCGGGCTTGACGCTCTTTGCGAAGGCAGCCATGGCTTTACATACACGGCTACCTCGGATGTTTCAGTTTTCACACACCCTTTTGAAAGCATTGCCACATTGGAAAATCTCCTGCGTGAAAAGGAAGACATCAAAAACATTGTTGTCACCTCCATGGCACGCCAAATTTCCATGTTCTTGCAGTATCACGCCGCACAAAAATCAGAAGCGGTAAGGGCGTTTGACCTGGTTTCCAAAATCCATCCCCTGTACGAAAAACTGTGCGGGCATTATGCCTACACTGCAAAAAAACTGCCCGCTTTGGAGGAAGTAGCGTCGCCCACTGCGGATGATAAAGTCCCCGCCTGGGCGCACGATTTTTACGTAGGCATAAAAAACCTGGAACCCGCCGTGCAAAAAAGTTTCTTCGCCAGCCACGGTGTTACCATGGGCTTCATTTTGGGCGGCGCAGAAGAAGTTGTTCGTGCAATGGACTCCAGCGTTCACTACCAAAAATACACCGAGACAATTTCAAAGGTTATGATTAACTCTACAGGTTTCGACCTGTTTTCCATCATGGCAGAATTACACGTAGAATCTGCCACAATTGCAGGTGCGGATGCCGCTGTGGGGCAAATAATTTCACCCCTTATTGCCATGCTCTCAAGTCTCAAATGCGTAGACTCCTTGTATTTCAAACAGCGGCTTGAAGCCTACAAATCTTCCCTGGATGCAAAACGAGGGGGCGGTACAACTCCCGGCACAGCAGGCAGCGTAGCACGTGAGAAGAAAAATCTTGCGGACTCACTAAGCACAATCATGACATTTGGCGGATACCCCGCCGACCAAGCCAACAAATTCGCCCGTCTCATACAGGACTACACCTCCCAACCAGACCGTGGCAGTTCTGACGACCACGTACACAAAATCCGCCGTCAAATCACAAGCCAGTTTAACGACATATATCGCCAGGTTCTCATGAACGCTCTTTCTGCACCAACATTGCCCACGGTTATTAAAATGTTTTTGAACTTTGGATACATGGATGCAGAGCTTGCAGGTTACGAAACGGCAGACTACTTGTACTCGATTGCAGATTCTATGCAGGGCGATGAATCCCGTGGCGTTTACACCGCTTTCGAGTGGTTGCGTGCAATATACACCGGCAAAAAAGAGCCATGCCGCAACGAGTTTGACCAAGATTATCCCGCATATGTTGCAGAGTTGAAGCAACAAAAACGATTCGATGCAGCAGAAGAAGCTCGCTTGCTTGCGGACAATAAAGCCAAGCTCGAGTTCGAGCTGGAGCATATTTTCCCAATGGTAAACAAGCTGACATTCGGGCGAATCACCACGTTTTGTCCGGTTTTTTCCGACAACAATATTCCAAGAGGGCTTGACGGATCGCAAGTAACACCAGACGAAATCCACAAAATTTTCCGAGAAATCACCGCTGTAGACTATGGTGCATACTATCGTGAAACATCCTACTCCAACCCCGAGATTGGACTAAACCGTGAAACCGTTAACGTGGAAATTTTGCCCGAGGTAATTCTTATGCCAAATGCGGGTGCGCGCGGCATCATGTGGCAGGAAATTGAGGGGCGCAAGCGCACAACACCATCACGTATGTTTGTGCCTATTTTCCTCCTTACCGACCTAAAGCAGTTGCTTGTGCGTCTCACGGGCGAGTTCCGCTGGGAGATGTGCAAGCGTGTGCAAGGCGCACGTTGGCAGGACGTAACCGAGGCATCGCTAACGGCGGAATACGTGGATTATTTGCAGTTTTACAAGCACAACCGTGACCTTTCTACCGAGACAAAAGCCGCAATAAAGCTGGAACTTACCAGGGCTCGCAACAACTTCAAAAATGTGTTCACCTCAAATTATTCCGAGTGGATAATGAGTGAAGTAAACGGTTCGCCAAGGCTTACACGGGTAGCCCGCAAAATTTTGATGATGCACTGCACTTTTCCTGCGGAAACTCGGGAAGCCCTTGGAAACAACCCGCAATTCCAGGAATCGCTTAAACGCTTTACTATCAAAAGCCAGCAACGTGAAAGCTACCTTTTCCGCCTAATCCAAAAACTGAGCCACGGCGGCAAAACTCCCCCCCAAGAGCTGGTTGACGAACTCGAATACGCAAAAAAATAGGTGCGCCCGGCGACGGCAAGCCGCCTGACACTGTGGAAACATTAGGGCTTTTGCATTCTTGCGAAGCCGTGAACCGATTTGGAAGTGAACAAGAACGCCCCCCGTTGCATAATATAAAAAAAATGCACGGGGGATTTTTTATGCCTATTCGTACCGATATTCCAATTACTTCGGCATCCGTGGCGCAAGCCATAAGCGAGTTGCCCGAGTACGTTAACCACTGTGAAATTGGAACAAGCCGCATTGGCAGCCCGATTCATGCGCTTACGCTTGGGCATGGCAAAAAATCGGTGTTAATCAATGCCGCACACCATGCCAACGAATGGATTACCGCACTTATTCTAATGCGGTTTGTGGAAGAATGTGCCGAACGACTTTGCAAAAATCCATCGTGGGCAGAAAATGTAACGCTTCACTGCATACCGCTTGTTAACCCGGACGGAGTGGATGCCGTTGTGCATGGGCTGCTCGGTAGCGAATGGAAGGCAAATATCTGCGGCGTGGATTTGAATTCGAATTATCCCGCCGGGTGGGAGCTTGCAAAAAAAAGCAAGTTTGAGCGAGGATTTACAGAACCCGGTCCCCGTGACTATGTAGGCCCCAGGGCCTTATCCGAGCCGGAAAGTTGCGCTTTGGCGGCGTACACTTTTTTTTACGACATAGACATTAGCGTGTCCCTGCACACCCAGGGCGAGGAAATTTACTGGCAATATCCCGGCTTTAACCCGCCCGGCGCAGGAGACTTGGCGCACCGTTTTGCAGCGGCAAGCGGATACAAACTGGAAAAAGTCCCGCCGGAGTCATCCCACGCAGGTTATCGAGATTGGTTTATCGAAACATTCAACCGCCCCGGCTTCACAATAGAATGCGGCTACGGCGAAAACCCACTGCCCCTGTCCCAATTCGACGATATGTACAAAAAAGTTTCCGCTTTACTACGGGAAGTGCTTGTAAAATAAAATCGCACACGGTATAATTGGCGGGTGGAGTTGGATAGCTGGTCGAGTGGTTGAAGGTGACGGTCTTGAAAGACTGTGGATTGAGTAACCGTTGTGACCGTGAAAAGCCTTGATTTAAGCGGGTTTCACTACCCAACCTGCAAGAGCAAAATCACGATGTTTGCCATCAATGTTTGCCATTTTTCCAGCGTTCGTTTTATACTGTGTTTCTTGTTTCATCTTATTGGAGGGTTACCGAAGTGGTCATAACGGGGCGGTCTTGAAAAACTGTGGATTGAGTAACCGTTGTGACCGTGAAAAGCCTTGATTTAAGCGGGTTTCACTATCCGTCCTGCAAGAGCAAAATCACGATGTTTGCCATCAATGTTTGCCAAATATCCAGCGTTCGTTTTATACTGTGTTTCTTGTTTCATCTTATTGGAGGGTTACCGAAGTGGTCATAACGGGGCGGTCTTGAAAACCGTTTGAGAGCAATCTCACAAGGGTTCGAATCCCTTACCCTCCGCCA
>Ga0209755_10007754_pt1 | contig 11593 bp, 8 predicted proteins | sample TergutCo191P1_FD_187301 | JGI IMG/M metagenome (GOLD analysis project Ga0209755, IMG submission 187301) | Cornitermes sp. P1 segment gut microbial communities from Petit-Saut dam, French Guiana - Co191P1 (SPAdes) (version 2) | ecosystem: Host-associated > Arthropoda: Insects > Digestive system >...
AACCATTCCTAATAGGGAACCTGTCCGACACATTCTTGCCTACCTGGACTCTGCTATATGTTTCAGTCAGACTCATTCTGCTGGACATTACTATATGTAAATGTTATTTATTCCACTTTTGCATGTTCACATGTGTGGGTCTGAAAACAGGCATGTTCCTTAAGTTTCTGTGAGATAGCCCGTTGATGCTCAAGTAAGACCAAAATACGTAACCATTAAAATAAAGAAAACTAATAACTAAATGTACTATAGTTGTGTTTAATGGCAACTATAATCAGTTTCTTATAATAAAACTAATGAGATGCACTAATTTCTCAAATTTATTTTTGGAATAAAACTCTACATGTTTCAGACAGTTTCTCTGTCCATCATCAGGAGTTGAGCACTGTACACACACCAATAGTTATATGTCATACAGGGTATGCTGACTGCTTGCTGTGTGTTCAGTGCTAAACTCCTGATGATGGACAGAGAAACTGTCCGAAACATGTAGTTTTATTCCAAAAATAAATTTGAGAAATTAGTGGATCTCGTTGGTTTTATTATAAGAATATATTACAATGCACAGTCCTCTGAATGTCAGATATAATAAATTTGTTTACCTTGTAAATTAGTAAACATAATGGGATGTCCTCTAGAAAAAAATAATAAAATTCAGTTTCTTGAAAAAGCACATAAAATCACATTAAAAAAAACTGAGTATATATGCTCTATAGAAGTGTGTGTTACAAGGGTACATTTGAGACACACACACTTCTATATAGTGTACAGGGTTTACATGAACTACACAAAACAATACACCCAGTTTTTATGTAGTTTTTTAAGAAACTGCAAATTATTAGATTTTAGTGTTAGCAAAAACTGCCTTTTAATGACTGTATAATAAGTTTGAGACATTCTTTGTAAAAACTGTATGGATCACTTACAAATATTAACAAATTTGTTTGGCTTCCTAATATTCTTGTCATTTACCCTGATAATGGTCATGACAGCGATCAAAACATGTTGGTGAACAAATAATAAGTGACAAACACATCTTGCATATATGCATTTGTTGGTCTTGTTATGTGAATTGAAAAGTTTGTGTCCTAATTTTTAGACGTTACTGTTCCACATTAAAGATGAACATAAATAATAAAAAGTCTAATAAAGAGTGGTAGTATGGGCTGGGAAGTGAAAAATAGACATGTTATCACATAGTCATACATACATGTATCATGGAGAAACAAGTGACATACATGTAACTGTGCAATATAAACAATATTCTGTCAATATTTATTTCAGAATATAATGGCAACATTTATACAAATAGGTACAATAACAATAGGCTTAGCACCATGCAACCATGTACTTACATACTATTGGACCTGAGAATTTTAAACTGACACCATGTTTGTTTATCACTTTGATGTCACTGTTCTGTGTGAAGGTCCACTCTACCAGAACCTACAGCACTAATGACTGTGTCATTATGACATGGTAATATTTCAGGTCTTTGCTTTTCTGGGATGTTATGCAGCATTGGTTGGTAGGCAGTCTGCTTGATCCTTGAATATGGGACCAATAGGCTGTCCTATAAGACATGAGAACCAAGGCTGTGTAAGATCCCAGATGAGCAGATGCCTCAACTATCCCATACTGAAAACCTGAAATCAAACATTCTAATACTTTACTAGAATTATCTTATGATTCCAAATTACTCTGTTCTTAGAATTACTTGGTTTCACTTTTCCATCTCCTAGAATTCCATACAAGGAGCACAACATTGCAAATCTGGATATGTTTTGTTGAAAGGATGAGGAGACACCTACTGAACTGGGTCTGAGAGAAACAGCTGTTCTCAACCACTCAACTTTTGCTGTGGCTCCTCGTGTGCTGTTACTTTATGATCTGGCCATATGGTCTACTTAGGTTATACCAGTTCTTCAGTCACATCGATGGTCTAAGAACTATGATACATTTCACCATGAAAATAGAATCAGAAATACAGTTCCTTTTTGGGCATTGTCATCAAAATGGGGTCAGTGCTGACCACCTTAGTTTACAGAAAACCTGTCTGTACTGGTTGCTACCATAACTGTGAATCCAGGAACACAATGCATGTTCAAATAAAGGAGATGTTCAGAGTATACACAACAGAGCTACAATTGTGTGCAGGCTCAGTGACTGTGAATAGCTTTTTCTGTTTGATCCAGGTCAGTTGATTCCCTCCCATCCTTTGACCTTAGGGTGGGGACAGGTCCAGTGTATGAGATATTTTTTTAAATTCATGATGATAGACAAAGTCCAGGAACTAAAGTAATCCCAAGTTATACCATTGTCAGAAACATATAGGATTGACATACCTACTATTCTGTTAATCATACAAAGAAATGTCCCATAAGTCTGGTGCCACTGTGTAAAATAAGTTAGTACATCAGGTGTCCATGGAGTGGCCGGCGAGAAGCCCAAGTATCACCCCGCAGGATCTTAACTCTGGAGTCAATTGAAGGCGGTGGTCTGTGCAGAGAAAACTCAGTTTGCTGCACATTTGCATGAGCACATCATCAATATGTAATGTCATCACTTCTGACACCATTTGTCATGTCACTGCTGAGTGGATACCTCATCTGTGTTTGTTTATCTTTCATAATGGTAGACATATTGAACCCATTTTGTGAACAAAACCATTTTCATCATTTTTCCTTATGTTTCCAGGCTTATGGGACATTCTGTATACTACAGAAAAAATTTTAAAATAACAACAACAATATACAATATCTTTGTCACATGAGTATCCTAAAAATTCATCTAATTACCACGATGATGATTCGAGTTCATATAAACAGACTCAAATATATGGAATATCAAGTAACTTGTTTTTACCGAAGCAGTATTACATACACAATGGTGCTGAAACAGGCAATTATTATTCCTCTTGTAATATTTTAAACCTATTTAATGTTTAACAAACTTATAATTTTATAAAATTTACCAGTTATTCTGAATGGCCAGATAAAGCTTGTAAATAATATAAAACATACTTGTATATAATAATTTATCACATTTTAAAAAATTTTTCAAGCGTACTATGTGATGTATTTCTTTATCGGTCATCTTCATTAAAGTGAAACTGTACAGGGGATCTCTGGTAGGATTAGTTATGTACATTACATATAAATTCAGCATATCAATATGCAATTAGTAACAGCTTGATATTACTCATTTTTGACCACACAAAATTCAGAACACACAAATAAAAAATTTAAATTTTAAAGGAATCTTTACTGAGTATTTTATTAGTAAGAGAACCTTTAAATTGTTGTAATTATGAAATACAATGAATTGTCAGTACTGCTAGTAAATGATATTTTTGAAATATCCAGTAGAGTAACAGTTCAAAAAGAGAACCAAAAGAAATGATTAAAAGTGTGGTTTAGAAACCAAACCACAATAAACTTCACTTCAAATCAATTAAGTTACATTATGCTACATGTCAGCATTTTTAATTAGAGTTTTCTTTGATTTTAGATTAGTATAAACATATTTAATTACATTTCATTTTTAATATATGAATTTTATTGGTCTGGGGATCTGTCAAGTTTCATCAAAACCAAAATGGCTCTCCTTTGGGAAAGTTTTGTAAAACATTGACATAGATACTCTTGAAGCATTCAGCATAATTAATTGCATAGCATTATATAAATACAAAACAGTCACAAAATACGTTTATTAATACTTGCCTTCCCATTTTGACAGAGGACATAGCATAAATTTGCCTTAATAAAGTCAAGTGATATTAACTGTGTTAGATAATGAAAGCAGTGTTCTTTGAATTTTCTTAAGTATGTAAATTTTGTTTGCTGCGTAAGATTTTGTCCTACAGCTGTCATGGTCTTCAGTTCTTTCTTGTCTGAATTCGGAGATTTATCTTGTTTTAGGGAAATATTTTGACAGCATAGATACCATTGCAGTCGAAGAGACCGCTGTTATGGTGATTTAACATCACCAGCAACAATAGAACATATTAGGTCTTCATGTAAAGTGCCCAATATTTTTGCCCAATTATAACCAAATTTGGAATTTCTTGACAGATGTTCATAAAAGTCCGCAATGCCAAATTTCACAGATCTCTGTTCAATGGAAGACGTACCGATATGTGCGGACAGACATGGTGAAGGTAGTAGGCATGTATCATGAGTGTGCAAACATGTCTAACAACCACTTAACAGCTGTGGTCACGAATAGTATGCATAAGTGCCAAAATTTAAAACTTTTTGGCTATCTAAACTTTGGCTTGTGAAGGGATTATGTAACAGAGTTTTGGTTCGTGACTTGTATGTGTGTTTTGACTTTTTTGTTATGTCACATGTAGTTTGATGGTTCAGCAGGCTTATGCACAAATTGCACTAATGCTGTAGAATAGATGTCAATACAGTTCATATACCCAAATGGCCCCAAAAATTACCTTGTTTTACATTCCATTTGTATTAAATACATCATCTCCAAAAGCAAATTAGTTCTGATCAAATCAAGGTATCACTCATGCTGGATATTGAACCAGCAACCTCCAGCATCCTCGATATGACAGATCCTTCAATGGTGGCAGTTTTGTACTTAGTGATCATTATCATAAGAAGAATTAAAGTGATTCTCTTATTAGAAACTGTAGTCCTAAACAGCCTTAGTAAACTAGCTGTTGATTTTTGTTTATTTTGTTTGTATGTAATATTTGAAGACATTTTTGAGTATGTTGGTTTCTTGTACATTTAAAAGGCAGCAAATACATTCAGGTAGGTATGTGCCAACATGGTAATTTTAAATTTAATTAAACCTAACTAATAGAGGACAAATTTATTTTACTCTCTCCTGATTTAGAGATACTCACAGAAGGCACAATTTTTTCGATACTGCCAAATGCTGTAATGGCCTTTTCCACCATTTGAAAGACAGGCTATTCAAACAACAGTTTTACATGAAGTAGTATGGTATATTCCTTCTTTTAATTCATTGACAGCTCACAAATTACAAGCTGTATGGTGGATTTTACTCTGCCTTATTTAGACATGAGCAATATAAATTTCTGTACTGTTATTTGCAGCTTCTATCCTACTTTATTTTGACAAAATACTTTTATAAATATTGCCATAGATGCTCAGCAGAAGTCTTCTGGGGTTGATAATAATCTGACTTCTTCATTACATCTGGTGTCTGTAGCATAAAAATAGCCATATCTTCTCTTTCTCTCATAAAAGCAATACAAAAATGAACGCAAACTGTGCACTCTTGTCATTCATTACCTTGCAAATTCACTTCTCCTCAGTTCAGTCAGTGCAGTTCTCCATATATTTAGTTGCTACTGTATGTAACTTGCGGTATTGCTATATGAATGAAGGTGTGTGTCAAAGGTTGTAAACCATGTAAGTCATGTCACAACACCATTTTGTTAGTGTAGTGGAGCAAGTGAATATATTCACAAACAAAACCACTATTTCTCATAAATATTGACTGTATTTGACTTTTCTGCTCAACTGCTTTCTAATCTCCGATTGCCTCAATGGAATTATACTGAGACTGCAGGTTCCACATTCACCAGAGTGTAATATTACATTGTTAATGGACACAAATTCTTCTAAAATGTTTTACTGCATATTAAGTTCCCATGTCCATTGGAAAATGGTTCTGTTATGTTCATTGTTACTTTGTGCTGTGTATAATTCTGATGTGTATGACTGGTTTATAGGTGGATTGTATTGCAGTTGGATTTATTGTGATGCAGGTTCCTTCCGCAGAAGCAAAAATATAATTTGTTTTGATGTGAGTTTATTGTTTTTTGTTTTGTTTTCTGTGGCACTGCAGGCCATGGCCTCCTCATTCTTGAGGTTTCTTGATCACACACAATGACGCATCACAGTCGGTAGGACTCCTCTGGACGAGTGATCAGCTCGTCGCAGAGACCTCTACCTGACAACACATAACACTCACAACGGACAAACATCCATGTCCCCGGTAGGATTTGAACCCACGATCTCAGCAACCGAGCGGCCACAGACCTACGCCTTAGACCGCGAGGCTACTGGGACCGGCAATGTGAGTTTATGATTTTTTATATGTACTGTTGTCACAGCATGTATTTTATACAGAAATTTCGGTGGTTTTAAGTGTGGGATAGCTCAGGACCAGGACAGTTGGCGGGCTCTGGTAAATGCAGTAATGAACCTTTGGGTTCCACAAATTGCGGGAAATTTCTTGCGTAGCTGAGAACTGGTTACTTTCTCAAAAAGGACTCTGCTCCATGAAGTATGTAAGTGTGGGATCATAATTGAATCTAAGCAATTTTGCAAAACTACTGGGATATAAACAATGGTGATAAAAGGTTATTCCTTCTATATAGTGTATCTTTTTTGTACTGAAGTTTCTCCATCTTCCCACGTTTTTCTCCTAGCCAGATATTAGCCAATCAACTGTAACACACCCAGCTTGTAAGACTAAACAATTGTAACTAAGTACATACACTCAGTGTGGATTAAGATTGAAGTCATGATGTAGCAAGTAGCAATGTGATGCAAGCCACATACTTCCAGGCACAGTTTCCCAGCCATTCATTTGTTTGTACTCCTTCCTGCAAGGCAGTTGACCAGATATGTGGTCAGTTGGCAAATCACACTGAAACCTACATTGATTTTTGACCATTGTGTGTTTGTTAGTATTGCATATAGCATTGGTGATTATAAAAGTCAAAAATTAATATAGTGTCATACCATAAAATGATTATAGACATTTTGCAACTAATATTCTAAAAACAGTTCACATTGCTGTAGTATGCCATTCAACCTCATCTGCATTGAGTTTCCCATTTTGTGAATCCACTTTGTCTGCGTCTGGATTTGGTTGTCCAATTTTCGAGAGTTCTGATTTGCTCAAATGATCCACAATGCCTGCTCCCATAGCGTCACCCAACACATTGATCGTGGTACGGAAACGATCCCTAGAAAGAGAATTTTATAATTCAGACTGCAGTCCACTATGTTGTGACATAATTTAGCACTGTTGTGTCATGTTTTACCATTGGAGGATACCCTGATGTTATACTTCTTAATTTCCTTTAATAATTAAGACATGACAGACACACATACGTGTGAGATAAAAAAGACATTTACTTTCAGACCCTAAAATTATGTACAGTAAGCGAATTTTCAGACAGTTCTGTTAGTAACATTTTTCCATTGGTGGTATTTTTGCAGAACAACATGACAGTCATGCGAAAAGTTTCTTAGTGCTTCAAGTTTGGTGGCACTACCTGATAACCATTTGGAAATTGGTATGTGAAATTTGGTATGCAGATCAATCATAAACATGCCTTTATACTACATATAAAATATTATTTATAAATCAACATTCACAAACATGGGGATGATTCAAACTCGAAAGGTGTGTCTGACATATTTAACATACTATAAAGAATCTGTAAGCAAGCAATAAAATCATCACAAAGAGGAAATAAAATAATAGCAGCATATACATGGATATTCAGGACAAAAAAATTTATGCAATACGAAAGCAGCCTTGAAGTGTGCTTCCTGGAACTCTTTGTTGTATTTATCAAGTTAATATTTAGACTTCATTACTGGACTTCAGCTGATTTGCTTGGTCACTGGTATTCAACAAAACATGGGAGACCTGAAACACAGCTGAAGCTTGAAAACCAAGACACTAATCATGAGACCGCTTAGTACTGATATTTGGATTTTACAAACCCAGTTATGATGTGCATGCATTTGGAATCAGGTTACCTTTCTGCAGTTAGATTATATTGGCTGAGTGTGGGAAACTTACAGAAGCCAGTCAACAGTGATGATGAGTGTGACGTCTTCAGGTGGGAGACCAACGGTGTCGAGAACCATGACCATAGTGACCAGACCTGCTTGAGGAATGCCTGCTGCCCCGATACTGGCTGCAGTTGCAGTTACACTGAGCAATAAAAATTTATATACTGAGTAGCAAACAAATGTAGAACCAAAATTATGGTTTTCTGGGTTTTTACTTGTTAGCATGTTTTGAAAGACTGTACCCACTCCATCCTCAGGGTGTCTGGATTAGGTACAGGTGGATGCTGAAGCATCCACAGTCTTCTCAAACTTCAGAGTAAACCCATTATACTATTCAGCTTAAAAACCCAGAAGACCGGGATTTGAGAAACACCCTCTGTGCTAACCCGAAAACTTGTATGTGGTTGTAGAATCCGAAGAACAATATTCTGTTTGAGAGTAAATTTCACCTACATTCCTAACTTTTGGAAGAATGTCTGCACCTGTTGCTAATCTGCTCACCGCCTTACCCTGACAGCAAAAATCTGTACTATCTCCAAATGAACATGTACACAGCAAAATTGTGTAGTGATAGAAGGACATGAAGGAAAGTAAGAAGTTAATGGTGATTTTAGTTTTTTGTTGGCAGTGCTGAAAAGACATGTGGTTTGAGTTCCTTATGATGGTGAGTATGAAGAATATTTTCATGTGATATGTGATGCCATGTAAAATGAAGAGGCCAGGTTCGTCTAAATGCCAGTAAATTTTTAGCACACTGCACAGTACCTCCTCTCAGAAGACAGTATTCTTCAGTCAAGGAGATGCTGGATATGAATAATATGAGTCTTTTTGTACTGTCATCAAGATGGTTGTCATTGTCTTGTAAGTAATGATATACTATGACACATCTCACTTGATTGATACAGTAACTGAAATTGGCAACACATTTTGTTTCAAGAGTGTGTGAAGAATAATGCTGTTCGTGGAAGAATTACAGTTCTGTGCGTTGATAAATGTACAAGTTGCAGGGAAGTGTATAAACAGACAAAAAGATTCAAAGTAAGACAGATGAATGCTATTTATGATACATGCTTTGGTTACCATCAACAGTAACATACGTAGCATATTGGGGTTAAATTCAGAACTAAAATAGTTTTCAGGACAATGAAAGAACTGACAAAATTCCATAAGTCAAGAAGGAAATGGTACAAGAATATCTTAAGGCCCAACTGAAAACATACTGAATCTGGGAACTTGTGGACTATTGGATCAAGTACAATAAAAATCAGGCAGAGACACAGAAAAATAAGATTAACTACTGTGTGCTAAGTGTCTTGGAATGTGTGATAAAGTTTTCTTCCCATTTCTCTTACTTATCCTCATATATATCGTGTAGAGTTTTTACTTGAACTGAAAATTATCAGTTGCCACTTTCTGTAGACATATTTATTGTATTAATGTAACCCTGTTACAAGTTGTCAAATGCTACATAAACATCTACACCATGCCAATCCTCTGATATGGGTCACATAATAACAAGATTTCCTACCCTGGAACACATCTGATTAATGAATGTAACATTTCTGACAAGATAGCTATTTGCAATTAGACATTTTTCTATGGAATATTCAACACCAAATTCTTGACTTAACATCTGTCAACTAAATCAACACTGACACATTAAAAGATTCCAGTGGGTTCTACATCACTTGTGACTCAAATTTCCTTTATACATAAGTTAATCTTTCATATTTACATTTGTCATTTTAATATTATTTAGACACAATTTGGACACAACTACAGACCAGGACATCATTAATATCAACGTTCCTATATAATTTTATTTGAATTATATATTACTAAAGTCTTACAGATTCTACATTGTAACAACTATTATAAGCCATATGGAATCATATATAATGAATACAGTTGCACTGTATCATACCCGATTTTAAAAGTTTTTGTAATGTTGGCCTGATGATGGTCTTTGCAGACTGAAACATGTAGTAATACTTGAATAAAGTTTGGTTTTGTGTCACGGAATTATAACATATTGTTTTTCAGTTTATAACACAGCATGATGTCCTCTATAAAATTAGTAACCCTGTCAGCCAGCTACCTGCACGCACGCACATGCACACACGTGTGCGGGGTTGCCCTCACACTATGTGGAGTAGTGGGAAGTAAAAAATTATACTTGTTAAGTACATTAATAACCCTGTATGATGACCCTGCATAATCATGTGTTAGATATTTTGCAATACGTAGTTAAAAAAGTACGATTATACGTTCAGGGTGCTAAGTAATAATGAGAGTTTACTGTGCTTACACTTTTCAATCCAGTATTTCTCTCTGGCTTCATATAGTTCATATCCTTAAACTCTTTCCATTTTACTGATAGAACAGTTCCATTGTACAGAAGGTCACCTTGTGTTGTGTAGATGGAGATGTTACATTAAACATGGTGAGTTCCACAATGTTGGTCATTTATTCGTAGGCAAATGATATATGTATGACATCAACATCTTGCACAAAAATTTAGTTTCACAGACAAGATATATTTATGAGTGAAAGAATAGGATTATAATAATTCAAACCAACAAATGCCCACAATGTTATCAAAATTACAATAATATTAAAAAAACCAAATACTGCATGTTTTGGGCCTTGTTGGCCCAACACCAGGTAGGAGTTGTTCAATACAATTGTGTGCTCCATGATGATGGGCTAATAGGGCTCAAAACAAGTAGGAGCTGGTTTTTATATTATTTTGTAATTTTAATCAAATTGTGTGCATTTGTTGTTTTGAATTGTTATAATTGAACTATAATCCACGGAATGGAGAATGTTGAATTTGTTAATACCCAACAGGCAAAACAAATTTACTGCTTAAACAACTGTTTTATACAATTATGTGCTCCTGATGATGGGGCAATAAGGACCAAAATATTCTAGGAGTTTGAGTTTTATAATATTATAGTAATTTTAACAAAATTGTGTGCATTTGTTAGTCTGAACTGTAATAACTGAGTTGTAAGACAGGGGACAGCAAATGTGAAAAAAGAATAGAATATGGCACTGATGTCTGAATTCTGAAAATCTGATGAACAATGGCTAGTAACAACTGACTGATGTATGTTTCTTCATGTTCAGTGATAGTGCTAACTGAAGATGAAAATCAGAATCTTTACGATGTAGATGGAAGAATATTTCTTATGGGCTAATTTGTCTAATTATATAGGCTTGTTCAAATTAAAGCCATTTGGAATTGTTTTAGGTGAAAGTAAGATCAAAACACATGGGTGCTGTAACACACAATCCATTGACATGCCAGATAACTGATCTTCTCTGCAAAAAATTCCCTGGGTAGCTGAAAGAACCATTGCACTACGTTACGTTGATGGCTTCATCCAACAGTAAGATTTACTGAGTTCAGTTCAACTTTCCGTTTCTTGTGACTACTTTCTGATTACCCCTGGTTTACAGCCCTATAACACATGCTCAAGGGAACAAAAACACATGGAAATTACAGAAGATTGGAGTTTCCTTTATTTATATCCACAGTTTTTCCCATAGGTGGTTAAGGTCCTGTGACCGGCCATCTCGACACAGGGTTTTCTTGGTTTCCCTGTGCCTATAAGCAAATGCTGAGATGGTTCCCAAGATTCCAAGTTGCCACTACATGCTGCTCATGTAACCCTCCCAACTTAAATTTAGTAGTAACCAATTTCATGTTTTGTTTACATGTAAAATAACCACTGCCACCAGGTAAAAACCCAATTGCAGTAGATAAATATATTATTATT